>Ga0210125_1000052_pt1 | contig 24358 bp, 17 predicted proteins | sample RushMan_CattailN_FD_185555 | JGI IMG/M metagenome (GOLD analysis project Ga0210125, IMG submission 185555) | Wetland microbial communities from San Francisco Bay, California, USA, that impact long-term carbon sequestration -... | ecosystem: Environmental > Aquatic > Marine > Wetlands ...
CTGTCCGCAGAAGAAATCCGACAATTGGACAACGAGGAATTGCTTGCCCGTTTTTATGAAACTATCATGGCGCAGCAGGGGCGGCATGAAGGCGGACACACCTGGGTGGGAACCCGGGGAAGGTCGGCATACGGCCACAGCGGTCTTGAGGGAGGCGGCATTCGGGTCTACGGGGAAAGTCTGCATGGGACCGCGCAGAAGGTGATAGGCCAAAGACGCTACATCAATTACAGCGAAAAGCAGACGCTTGCCACGGAAAACCTTCGGCAAGTTCTGACTTCGCTCAAAAGCCTGCGTCCCGCCGGCCCTGAAACCGAGCTGGACATTGACGAGACCATTGCCCGCACGGCCAAAAACGGAGGAGAAATCGAGCTGGTATTCGGGCGCGAGCTGCGCAACCGGCTGAAGCTGATCGTGCTTTTGGACAATGGCGGCTATTCCATGTCGCCTTACGTCGATCTGGTCAAAACCGTGTTCAATAAGATTCGGGATCTGTTTGATGATGTGAGCTATTACTATTTTCACAACTGCATCTACGGCGCAGTCTACCAAGACTTACGACGAACTGAAGCCGTAAAATGGGAAAAGCTGACAAGCCGTGGGCAGGCCACTCGATTGGTCATCATCGGCGACGCCAATATGGCTCCATCTGAACTTATGGCTGCACACGGTTCGCTGGATATCATGACCAGTGTGCGCAGGCCCGGCATTGAATGGCTGCACGAGCTCCGCACCGCCTACCCGGTCAGCATCTGGCTGAATCCCATCCCGAAGCATCGCTGGACTCGCGAAAGTGCCAGCATTCATCACATACAGCGCATTTTTCCCATGGAGGACCTGACCCTCGCCGGCATCAAGAATGCGGTGGGCTACTTGAATTTGCAGGGGCGGGATTTCGACAGACAGTGAAGAGGAGAGAGGTTGATTTTGCGTCTTCCGCGGTGAACGGGTAGACGTTTTAAGGGTAATTGAACTTATGGCATTTATTGATCAGGAAGTTCGCCGTCTGCTCGGCAGGGCCTTGCATCACTATCAATTGATCGAACATGGGGACAGGATCGCGGTTGCTGTTTCGGGCGGGAAAGACAGCATGCTGCTGCTCTGGTTGCTTCGCGAGCGGCTGAGACGGGTTCCCATTGACTACCAACTAGTGGCAGTCCACGTCGACCCCGGCTTCGATAGTGAATCCGCGGAGCACCTCGAGGCTTTCCTGCACAAGGAAAAATTTGCCTATGAGATCATCCGAACGGATCATGGGGTCAGGGCTCACAGTGATGAAAATCGTGAAAACCCCTGCTTTTTGTGCGCTCGACTGCGCAGGACCTCTCTTTTTCGCAAGGCCAAGGAGCTGGGATGCGGGAAAATAGCCCTTGGGCACAATCAGGACGATTTCATTGAAACCTTTTTGATAAATATCTGCTATGGTGGCCAGGTGGCGTCTATGATGCCCAAACAGTCCTTCTTTGGGGGGGAGATCACCGTGGTCCGACCGCTGGCGTTGGTGCCGGCAGCAAAAGTGGAACGTCTTCGCAGACGGCTGGAGTTGCCGGTTGTCTTCAATTGCTGCCCGTCGATGAAAAACAATAAGCGCGAGCAAATCCGATCCCTTTTGTCCGACTTGTATCGCGGCAATTCCAAGGTGCGCGGCAACATCTTTCATGCCATGAGTCATGTGAATCCGGACTACCTTCCACCCGCAATCAAAACATCCATGAACGATTCAAAGGATTTGATCGAATCGACAAGAGACGACACCCATGGGACAGCAAAAGACGTTCTATCTCATTGACGGCAGCTCCTACATCTACCGGGCTTTCTACGCCATAGGGCGGCTGACCAACTCCAAGGGCATGCCCACCCAGGCGGTCTACGGCTTCAACCAAATGATCCTCAAGGTGCTGCGCGATGAGGACCCGGATTATGTGTGCGTGGTATTCGATGCTCCGGGCCCGACCTTCCGCAGTGAGATTTTCGAGGATTACAAGGCAAACCGCCAGAAGATGCCTGAAGATCTCTCGATACAGATCCCTTATATCAAAGATCTGGTGCGCCATCACGGCATTCCCCAAATAGAGCTGGAAGGCTACGAAGCGGACGATTTGATCGCTACTCTGACCAAGTGGTGTCGAGACCGGGACCTGGACGTGGTGATCGTTTCGGCGGATAAGGACCTGATGCAGCTGGTCGAAGACCCTCACGTGCGCCAATGGGACCCGCAAAAGGATAAGGTGTTTCGCGAGCAGGAAGTGGTCAAGCGCTACGGGGTGACCGCGCAGCAAATGAAGGATTTTCTCGCTCTGATGGGAGACAGCTCGGACAACATCCCGGGTGTGAAGGGAGTCGGAGAAAAGACCGCAAAGAAGCTCCTGGAGGAGTGGGGTTCCCTGGATGAAATCTACGCGCACATCGAGGACGTCACGCCGGCTTCGGTGCAGAAAAAGCTACAGGAACATCGAGGGGATGCTTACCTGTCGCGCAAACTCGTTTCGTTCAAGGAGGATGTCACCATAGCGCGGGGGCTGCCCGATTTCGCCAAAGAAAAAGCGTCTGTGGCAGATCTTGCCAAACTCTACAGCGAGCTCGATTTCAAAACCCTGATCGATGCCCTGCGCCAGGAACATGGCGACATCGGTCAGGCGGCCGAGGAGACGGCCAAACCGGAAATCGAGAGCTGCATCGTGGTGAGAGAGGAAGATTTCGATGGACTGATCGAGCAACTGAGGAAGCTGAAAGAGTTTTCCATCGATCTTGAAACCACATCGCAGGACTCCATGCGGGCGAAAATAGTGGGGGTAGCTTTGTGCTGGGAGGACGGTGCGGCCTACTATGTGCCGGTTGCCCACGAAGGTCCCAACAGTGAACAGCAGCTTACTCGCGCAAGAGTGCTCAAGGCGCTGGAACCCCTGTTGTCGCAGGCAAAACCCGAAAAAGTCGGGCAGAACGCAAAATACGAATGGGTGGTTTTCAAGCAGCATGGCATCGACTTTGCCGGAATCGCCTTCGACACGATGGTCGCAAGTTATCTTCTGGATCCTGAGAAGCGGTCCCATCGCCTCGAGCGCATAGTTGCAGAACATCTGGGCGAAGAGATGCTCTCCTACACGGACCTGACCGGCAAGGGCAAAAGCCAAATCGGGTTCCAGCAAGTCGATGTCCAGCAGGCAGCCGATTATGCATGCGGAGATGCCAATACGGCCTGGCGCTTGATGCCCGTTCTGAAGCGAAAGCTGGCCGAATCCGGCCTCGATACGCTCTATGAGACCCTGGAGCTGCCGCTTATCGAAATCCTTGCGGGCATGGAGTACCGTGGAATTCTGGTTGACCCCGACAAATTGGAGTCCCTCTCCATCGAGCTGGAAAAATCGATGGACCAGAAGACGGCCCTGATTTACGAACTCGCCAAAGAAGAATTCAACATTCAATCGCCAAAACAGCTGGCGACCATCTTATTCGACAAGCTGGGGCTGCGGGTGGTGAAAAAGACCAAAACCGGCCCTTCCACCGATGTCAACGTTCTGGAGCAATTGGCGGCGGAGCACCCCATAGCGGAACACGTGCTGACCTACAGAAGCCTTGCCAAGTTGAAAGGAACTTATGCCGACGCTCTAATCAAACTGATTCATCCCGAAACCGGGAGGATTCATACCTCTTTCAACCAAACCGTCACTGCAACGGGGCGCCTCAGCAGCTCGGACCCAAACCTGCAAAACATTCCGATCCGTTCGGAAGAGGGCAAGAGAATCCGCGAAGCCTTCATTGCCTCGCCCAACTGTTGCCTTCTCTCAGTGGATTATTCTCAAATCGAACTGCGGATTCTGGCTCATTACAGCCAGGACGAGCACCTTGTGGAGGCATTCCGTGAAAATGCCGATGTGCACCGGCGAACGGCTGCAGAAATGTTCGGCATTCCGCCTCTCGAGGTTACCCCGGAGATGCGCCGGCAGGCCAAGACCATCAACTTTGGCATAATCTACGGCATGGGCGCCTTCGGACTGGCGCAGCGGCTCTACATCAGCAACACCATGGCAAAAGCTGCCATTGACCGCTATTTCGAGAGGTATCAAGGCGTGAGGAGGTTCATCGATGCCTCCATCGAGACCGCCCGCAAGGCCGGCTACACGGAGACTTTGCTTGGCAGAAAGCGGGCCGTTCCGGAATTGCAGAGCCGCAATCGCAACGTGCGGCAGCAAGGAGAGCGGCTGGCCATCAATACCCCCATTCAGGGCACTGCGGCCGATCTCATAAAAAAGGCGATGATCGATGTAGAGCGCGGTTTAAGGGAAGCGAAGTTGAAGACGGCGATGCTGCTGCAGGTTCACGACGAATTGCTGTTCGAAGTCCCTGTGGCGGAGCTGGATGACGCTCGAGAGTTGGTCAGGGCTAGGATGGAGAATGTCTGGCCGCTCTCGGTACCGCTCACCGTCGAAATGGGTTGGGGGAAAAACTGGGCGGAGGCGCATTTTTAAAGGCAGGGGCAAAGAGCCGGAATCCAGGAGCCGGAATCCAGGAGCCGGAATCCAGAACGAAGAATAAAAAAAGCCGCCCCATTGAGGCGGCTTTTTTTATTTCCTTTAAAGCAGAGCCGTGTGAGGTTACTCTTCTTTTTTAGGCTCTGATTTGGCTTTTTCCAGCTCGGCTTTTAATTTGTCTACTTCTTGTTTGTACTTTTCAGCTTCTTCTTTCAGCTTGCTTTCGGCCTGGCCGGCAGCTTCCTCGACGTCTTTCTTCTTGAGAGGAAGCTTATCTTTAACTTCATCGTATCCCAGATAGGCTGCCATAGCACCGCCGAGCAATAACATCAAAGGTACAGCACCCGCGAGCAGATACAGAAAGGGACCGAAAAAGACGAAGATTCCGATGATTCCCAAGAATGCCGCTGCAATTCCACCAATAAACACCTTCATGACCTTTCCTCCTTGTCCAGATTGGCGATTTGAGTACGATTATACCCATCTACATGTATATATATTTATTCTCCCGTTATTTGCGTAATAAGACGAGAGTGTAGCAAGAGAAAAAATTCGCATACCTCTTAGCATGGCCCTTTGAAGATTGCAAGGGGAATTTCAAACCGGATACCGGGAACATGGCGAACCATGCGAGTTGTCAAAGTCTTTTCTGTTGACTCCAATGGTAGATGGAAAGTATAAAAACCAGTTCCAAGTTTTTCCGCTGTTCGCGATTGTTCTTTGATCTGATTTATGAATCAGATGCTTGATGTTGACTGGAGGATCTTTTTTGATGAAAAAACAACGGATTTATATGGATCATATCGCCGGCACCCCTGTCGCGCCCGAAGTCTTGCAGGCAATGTCGCCCTTCCTGCAGGATCATTTCGGAAATCCGGCGAGCATCCATCATCATGGCGAGCTTCCTCAGGACGCCCTTTTTGGCAGCCGAGAACAGATAGCGCGTTTGATTGGGGCCGAAAAAGAAGAAATCATTTTCACTTCATGTGGTACGGAATCCAATAATCTTGCCGTTAAGGGGATAGCCTTCAATGAATTCCATAATGGAAAGCATCTTATCGTATCTTCTATAGAACATTACTCCGTCTTGTATGCTGCCAGGGCTTTGGAAAAATTCGGTTTTGATGTTAGTTTCGTACCGGTGGACGCCTTCGGTCGGGTGGATCCTGAAAATGTGCGCAAGGCCATACGGTCCGACACGGTCCTGGTTTCCGTTATGCTTGCGAACAATGAAGTGGGCACCATTCAACCTCTAGCCGAAATTGCTCGATACACTCGGGAGCGCGGTATCCCTCTGCACACCGATGCCATTGCAGCAACGGGGCGCATCCCGGTGAATGTCCAGGAATTGGGGGTCGATTTGCTCAGCCTCTCGGCGAATCAGTTCGGGGGCCCCAAGGGTGCGGCTGCCCTCTTTTGTAGAAAAGGGGTGCAAATCTGGCCCTTGTTCCACGGGGGAGGTCAGGAAGACGGACGCCGGACGGGAACGGAAAACGTTGCCGGTATTGTCGGCATGGGCAAGGCAGCCGAACTGACCATGGCGGCGCTGCCGGAACGAGCCAAAGTCTGCCGAAGATTAGAAGAACTGCTGGAAAAAGAGATTTCAGATCGGATTGATGAAGTCAAGTTCAACGGCGATCCGAAAAATCATCTACCGGGATTGGTGAACGTATCCATAAGCTATGTCGAAGGAGAAGCCTTACTTCTTCACATGGATATGCGCGGAGTCAGCGTTGCCGGCGCTTCGGCATGTATGTCCATCACCGCCAAGGCATCGCATGTGCTGGAGGCCATGGGAGCTCTCGGCGACGGAGCAATCGGCACTCTTCTTTTCACGTTGGGTGAAGAGAATGCGGAAGAGGAAGTACTCAGCTCGGTAGATACGCTTTCGCAGGTTGTGACCATGCTAAGGGCCATGTCGCCTTTATACGGGCAACGCAGGGGATAACCAGAAGACGGAGGGCAGAGAATGAGCCCTTCGAGCGTCATTCCCGTACGCTCTTGGTAGGAATCCGGAGAGCCCTTAACTTAAAAGCGGTTTTCATCTTTAACAACTACGAGTACTTCGCAGTTTCATACTTGTGCCCTGTCATGTCAGGTGCACAGCTGTTAGGGAATATTTTTGTTTATGCTGGAACAATTATTAAATGGGATAGAAAAGCCCGGACGATATATAGGGAGTGAAATCAACGCTTGCAGAAAAGGATTCGATGAGGCCGATGTTCGCTTTGTCTTGGCTTTCCCTGATACTTATGAAGTAGGTTTGAGTCATTTGGGACTGCGCTTGCTTTATCATCAATTGAATGCCATGCAAGGTGTTATGGCCGATCGAGTTTACGCACCCTGGTTTGATTTTGAACAAAGACTCAGGGAGGTCGGAGAACCTCTATGCGGCATAGAGAGCAAACGCGTTCTCGACGAATTTGATTTCTTGGGCGTCAGCCTCCAATATGAACTGAGCTACACCAATATACTCACTATTTTGGATCTGGGGCGGGTTCCCTTGCGAAGCCGAGACCGAAGTGCCCGGCATCCCTGGGTGATTGCCGGCGGCCCATGCGCATTCAATCCTGAGCCACTGGCCGATATCTTTGACTTAATTGTCCTGGGTGAAGCCGAACTGGTACTCCCCGACCTGATCAAGTCGTTTAGTGAGTGGAGGTCATCGGGGCGAACTGCTTCGAGACAGGAATTCCTGGCGGAAATCCGCAAGATCCCCGGCATCTACATTCCGTCTTTTTTCAGCTTTTCCTATCATTCCAGCGGCACAATCGCCGCCCGCGAGCCCCTCTATTCAGACTATACCCGGGTCGAAAAACGCCTGGTGATGAATCTCGATCAAGATTCGCCGATCCCCGAGCAGCCGTTGGTGCCCCTGTTGGAAATCGTCCATAACAGGCTCGGAGTTGAGATTGCCAGGGGCTGCACCAGGAGTTGCCGGTTTTGCCAGGCGGGATTCATCTATCGCCCCGTGCGCGAGCGGGACCCTCGGCTGATATTGGAACGGGCGGAACAGGCTCTGAAAAACAGCGGTTTCGAGGAACTTTCCCTGCTTTCTCTGAGCAGCGGCGATTATTGTCAGATTCAAGGGTTGCTGGCAGCGCTGGTGGATCGTCTGGCCGACGAGAAGGTTGCTGTCTCGTTTCCTTCCATGCGGGTAGGGACGCTTACACCCGAACTCATGGAACTGGTTCGCCGCGTCAGGAAGACCGGATTTACTTTGGCTCCCGAGGCCGGGAGTGAAAGGCTGCGGCGGGTGATCAACAAGGAAATCCTGGACGAGGATCTGCTCTCCGCGGCGGACACAGCTTTCAAGTTGGGTTGGCGCCTTTTGAAACTGTACTTCATGACCGGCTTGCCGACCGAGACCGAGGCGGATGTAGATGCGTTGGTGAGACTCTGCTACCGGGTGTGGGAGCTGGCCAAACCTACCAGGGCATCCATCAATGTATCGGTTTCAACGTTTGTTCCCAAGCCGCAGACTCCCTTTCAATGGGTTCCTCAGATTTCCCGCGATGCAGTGGAACAACGTCTCGAAGACCTGCAAAAAAGATTTAGGCGACCCGGGTTGCGCCTCAAATGGCATCATCCCGGGCATAGCCTGCTGGAAGCTGTTTTTGCCAGAGGAGATCGCCGGCTGGGAAAAGTGCTGATACGGGCCTGGGAGTTGGGAGCGCGATTCGACGGGTGGACGGAAATGCTGCGAGAGGACATCTGGCGGCAAGCGTTTAGCGACTGTGGGCTCGATCCGGCGTTCTACGCCCACAGAGAGCGCAGTTTCGATGAAATACTGCCCTGGGATCACCTGTCGTCGGGGGTCGATAAAGAGTATCTGTGGCAGGAGTACCAAAGAGCTTCGAGTGAGGAGTTCACCAACGATTGTCGCTGGCATGGCTGTGTCGGATGCGGGGTGTGCGACCACAAGAATATTAAGCCCGTGCTATACCAAGCGGAACAAAACCAGGCGATTGCGACTAGCAGGCGGAGCGACCTCACCGGGCAAGATGCTGAAACTCACAGGTATTGGCTTCAATATGCCAAACTGGGAGAAGTCCGTTTTTTCGGTCAGCTGGAGGCAGCGCAAGCTTTTGCACGGGCTGTCCGCCGCGCCGGTCTGCCGGCTGCCTACAGCAAGGGTTTTCATCCGCACATCAAACTCTCGTTCGGGCAGGCTTTGCCGCTCGGGTTGGAAAGTCTGATCGAGGAGGCCTATCTTACTCTCACGCAGGAAAGAGATTGCCAAAACATCACGGCACTCCTTAATGCCAGCTTGCCGGAGGGAATGAGGGTCGAACAGGTGCAAAAAGTCGACCGACGTCTACCGGTGCCCACCAGCCAGAAGGTCACCTATCGGGTTTCCGATTTGATTCCCTGGAGCCTTCGCATTATACTGCAAAATTGGCCGAGACGACTGGAGGAGATTATCAGCAAGAAAACGAAGAAGCGGGAAATCACCGCTCGACTGGGTGAAATCCTAATGGATTTAAGGCAATTGGACGAATCCTCTCTGGAGATGGATCTGTATGAAGGGTCACAGCAGTGTTTTAGACCAACTATGATCTTGGAGCGCCTCTTGGGAGAATCTACAGATATCATATCAGGCTGCCGTATTTGCAAAGTCGGTAGTAGCCGCTTTGCGAGACTGGAGGAAAACGAGGATGTCCATCGAGCTCATCATCAATGCTAATTCCTACGAAACTCGTGTTGCTCTGGTAGAAAACGGACAAATTGCGGAACTCTATGTGGAGCGCAATTCGGATAGGGGGATTGGCAGCAATATATACAAGGGGCGTGTGGTAAGGGTTCTGCCGGGGATGCAGGCTGCTTTTGTGGATATTGCTCTCGAGAAGGCCGCTTTTCTTTATGTCAGCGACGTGCATCATCCAATGGATGATCTAGAGCAGCTCTTCTTGAATTCCTGTGTGGTGGGAAATGAACAGGAAGAAGCCGAGGAGCTCGAAGAATCGCTGGATGATGAAATCAAGGAGGTTCTCGATCTCCATCCCGAGCATTGCGATGTTCCCATTGAGGACCGGCTGCAAGAAGGGCAAGAAATACTGGTGCAGGTGGCTAAAGAGCCGATCGGGCACAAAGGGGCCAGGATTACGACACACATCACGCTGCCGGGACGTCATTTGGTGTTGATGCCGATGATGGATCATGTGGGCGTGTCAAGGCGGATCGACAATGAGAAGGAGAGAAAGCGCCTGCGCGAGTTGACCTGTGCCATCAAGCCCCTGCATTGCGGGTTTATAGTGCGCACGGCTGCAGAGGGGGAAGAGGCGGAGAAGCTCCATGCTGAAATGGATTTTCTTTTAAAGCTCTGGCAGAACATCCAACGACGTTCCGAACATGCTCCAGTGCCATCTCTGGTATATCAGGAATTGGACATCACGCTGCGCGCCGTACGAGATCTTTTTACCAAGGAAGTAGACCGGCTGATAATAGATTCTGAAAGCGAGTATCGAAAGGTTCTGAATTTCATCGAAACCTTTACGCCGTCACTGCAGAACGCTGTTGAACTTTATGAAGGCGATGAACCGGTATTCGATGCGTACGGCATCGAAATGGAAATTCAGCGGGCGTTGAGCAAAAAAATCTGGCTCAAATCGGGTGGCTACATCGTCATCGAGATGACCGAGGCATTGACTGCCATCGATATCAACACCGGCCGCTATGTCGGGAAACGCAATCTGGAGGAGACCATCCTCAAGACCAATCTGGAAGCGGTCAAGGAAATTGCCTGCCAACTTCGGCTGCGAAATATCGGCGGCATCATCATCATCGATTTTATTGATATGGAAAAAGAGAGCAATCGAGAAAAAATCTTCAATGCCCTGAAAGATGCTATGCGCAAGGACAAAAGCAAGACCAACATCCTGCGCATGTCCGATTTGGGGCTGATCGAAATGACTCGAAAGCGGACCAAAGAGAGTATTGGAAGGGTTTTGTGCGAGCCTTGCTTTTACTGCGATGGAGAAGCTTACCTTAAGTCCAAGCAGACGGTCAGTTACGAGATACTGCGGGAGTTGGAAAGGGAAAGGAAAGAGCTGTTCGGACAGAATATTATGATTCTGGCACACCCTGAAGTGGCGGCACGCTTTTGTGATGAAGAAAGAATTTATCTGGAACAGGTTGAAGAACGGTTGCATGCCCGGATATTGGTGAAGGGAGAAACAAATTTCCATCTGGAACAGTATGACATTACTGTGACGGACAGAAAATGAAAGGGCCCATAGCGATACAGTGAACAGAGCTCTATCTATTCGGGAGTACATGCAAAAGCACCAGTTGCTGCGTTGGGCGCTGTACAGTGTATTGATCGGAATAGTGAGCGGTTTGGGTGCCTGCGCCTTTTTTTTCTGCCTCGAATGGATGAAGTATTTCACGTTCGAATATCTGGCCGGATACAATCACCTTAAACCCGCCGGAGAACAGCTGGTAGAATTCTCCTCCGCAACTTCTTTCAAGCCCTGGATTCTCTTCGTTCTTCCCATCATTGGCGGATTGTTGTCCGGCTTCCTGGTGTATACGTGGGCTCCTGAGGCTGAAGGGCACGGTACGGATGCTCTGATTGATGCTTTTCACAACAAACAGGGCGTGATTCGTACACGCGTTCCTTATATCAAAGCCCTCGCTTCCCTGATTACTCTGGGTACAGGGGGCAGTGCCGGGCGTGAAGGCCCGATCGCGCAGATAGGGGCCGGCTTTGGTTCCTGGCTCGGACGTACGTTGCACTTGGGCGTGCGCGAACGCCGCCTGTTGCTTTTGGCGGGTTGTGCGGGCGGTCTGGGAGCTATTTTTCGAGCCCCTCTGGGCGGAGCACTCACGTCCGTTGAAGTTTTATACAGTGAGGATTTCGAAACAGAGGGAATTGTTCTCTGCATCGTCTCTTCGGTTGTGGCCAACTCGATCTTCACCTACATATTCGGCAACCAATCGATATTTGCAATCCCGCCCATAAGATTTGGGAATCCTCTGGAGCTGATATTCTATGGAATCCTGGGTCTTGTCTGCGTTCCCTTCGGCTATATTTATGTAAAAGCATTTTACGGGTTGCGCGATCATTTTTTTCGAAAACTGCGGCTGAAAAGGGCTCTGATTCCCGCTCTGGGGGGCCTGGGGGTTGGGTTGATCGGTCTTTGGCGTCCCGAGGTTCTGAGCGGTGGCTATGGAGTTATTCAAGAAGCGCTCATCGGGAATTTGCCGATTGTCCTGATGATCAATCTGGCATTTCTGAAAATCATTGCCACTTCGTTTACCATTTCTTCCGGCGGAAGCGGCGGCGTATTCGGACCTTCTCTTTTTATCGGCGCCATGTTGGGCGGAGTGATTGGGCAAATCGGTCATGCCTGGTACCCCAATATTGTGACCGACCCGGGAGCGTTCGCTCTGGTAGGGATGGGTGCATTTTTCGCCGGCGTAGCCAAGGCTCCCATCGGCGCCCTTCTGATGGTCGCCGAAATGACCGGAGGATATGCTGTCGTCGTGCCGCTGATGTTCACCTCAGTGGTGGCGCTTCTCCTTTCTCAGCGCTGGTCTTTGTATGAGAAACAGGTCCACAACAAATTTCAATCGCCTGCCCATCGCAATGATGCGGTCATCAACATCCTCCAGACAATGACGGTGAGAGATGTTTACCGGGAGGATGCACCCGTGACCAGCCTGCCTGAAGACATGACTTTTGCTACCCTGAAGCGCATGCTGACTCGCTCGGAAGAATCGTTTTTCCCGGTTGTGGACGATCACTTTCATTTACGCGGCATCCTGTCTTTGCCCAATCTGCATGCGATCCTGTTTGAGGATCATCTGTCGGACCTTTTGGTGGTTGGGGAATTGGCGACACCCCCCGTCAGTGTGCGTTTGGACGAGAGTCTTTATGACGCTTTGGTTAAATTTCTGCAATCGGGATACGGGCGTGTTCCTATTGTGGATGAAGAAGGCGGCCTGAAGGGTTTGCTGCGCCTCAGCGAACTAATGGCTGCCTACCATCGCGAAATCCTCAGGCTTAAGGAAGAGTAAAGCAAAACTGAAACGACCATGGAAAGAGGAAAAAGGTATGAATTGGGATCGCTCCAAACAACTCTACGATGAAGCCTGCCAATGGATACCCGGGGGAGTAAATAGCCCGGTGCGGTCCGCCCGGGCTGTGGGCATGACGCCTATTTTCGTAAAGGAAGCAAAAGGCTGCAAGATAGTCGACGAGGACGGCAACAGCTACATCGACTACGTCTGTTCCTGGGGACCTCTGATTGCGGGTCACGCTCACCCCAAAGTAGTTGAGGCCATAAAGAAAGCTGCGAACAATGGGACCTCTTACGGAATCCCAACTAAAGTGGAAAATGAAATGGCCCGCAAAGTGGTTGAGATGGTTCCATCCATAGAGATGGTGCGGATGGTAAACTCCGGTACGGAGGCGACCATGAGCGCCATCCGGCTGGCTCGCGGCTATACCGGCCGAAAGAAGATCATAAAATTCAATGGCTGTTACCACGGGCACTGGGATTGCCTGCTGGTGCAATCCGGCTCCGGGCTTGCCACTTTTGGTATTCCCGGGTGCCCCGGAGTGCCCGATGAGATCGTACAGCACACTCATTCACTGCCGTACAATAATCTGGAAGAAGTCAAGAAGGCAATGGCCCAGTTTGGCAGCGAAGTCGCCGCCGTCATTCTGGAGCCGGTGGCCGGCAACATGGGTGTGGTCCCTCCCTCGGAAGGATATCTCGAGGGTCTGCGCAGCTTATGTGATCGGTACGGGACCGTTTTGATTTTCGACGAGGTCATCACCGGTTTTCGGTTGTCTGCTGGTGGAGCGCAAGGCTTGTACGGGGTCGTGCCTGATTTGACTTGCCTTGGCAAAATCATAGGGGGAGGTCTTCCGGTTGGGGCCTACGGCGGTAAAAGGGAAATAATGGGCCAGATGGCTCCTTTGGGAAAAGTTTATCAAGCAGGCACCCTCTCCGGCAATCCCCTGGCCATGAGCGCCGGACTGGCCACTCTTGAATTGCTCAGCGATGCCAGCGTGTACATAGAACTGGAAGAAAAAGCCGGCTATCTGGCCGAAGGCCTCCGAAAAGCTGCCGCGACGGCAGGTGTTGCGACCTCCATGAATCTAGTCGGTTCAATGGGGTGCGGTTTTTTCACGGATGCAACGGTGCATGATTTCGCGAGTGCGATGAAAGCCAATACAGAAGCATACAGCGTATTTTTCCAGGAGATGCTCAAGCGGGGTGTTTATCTGGCTCCATCGCAGTTTGAGGCTTTTTTCATAAGCACGGCACATGAGCGGGCAGACCTGGACCGCACCATTGAGGTAGCAGAAGAAGCTTTTAAGCGGGTAAAGCAGCATTGCGAGGCGGCCGGCTAGAAAAAAACGTTGACTTGCGGGTAGGGCTATGCTAGGAGGTCTGTGAACATTTACACGAAGTCTGCCGTGAAACATGAAAAATGATACCAAAAAGATGATCAGGCAATTAGGTGTTGCCAGCACACTGGGATTGCAGGTTGCCTTTGCCATTTTTATCGGCTTGGGAATTGGAGTATGGCTGGACTCTCGGTTTGGTACCTTTCCGTGGCTGGCTCTTGTTTTTATGATATTCGGCATAGTTGCAGGTTTTTTAAACTATTACCGTTTTATCAGGAAGCAGCAAAGAGAAGATTAGAAAGTAGCAGCGCTTATTGAAAATATTCACGGACGAAAGGCTCCTTCGGCACATTGAAGGGACAAATATCGGGCTGCTGATCGTTGCGACTCTTGGGGCTTGGATTTTCTTCTCTTATAGGATTGGGTTCGGGGTTTTTCTGGGTGGAGCGATTGCCACCGTAAGTTTCCAAATATTGAAGTGGCAGCTGAGAAGGGCGTTTCAAAGTGCAGGAAAGATCCCCCGCAAAGGGGGGCTGTTCATTAGTTACTATCTGCGCTTTTTAATAACACTTTTTGTGGTTTTTACAGTCATTTACTATGGTTGGGTCAACCCCATCGCCTTGCTTGTGGGTTTATCTCTGGTGGTTTTGAGTATTGGGGCGGTTGGGGTGCATGAGTTTTTCCTGATGCAGGTGAGAAAAGGGGGAAGGTAGCGTATGGAGCACCCGATACTGTTTTTGAATTTGCTGTTTGAAAAGTTGGGTTTACCGGTGGTAGCCAGTGCGACTCAGGCAAAGTCGTTTACGCAATTCCTGCTGCTGCCTCACGTGACATATACCTGGGTAGTGATGATACTGCTGTTCGTCCTTGGTGCTCTGGCATCAAAGCGGCTTGAGATGATCCCCAAAGGCGGGCAGAACTTTTTCGAGACAGTCATTGTCGGGATCGAGAATTTCATGATCGATATCACTGGAGAGGAAGGACGATTCGCTTTTCCGCTCATTGCGACGCTGGGATTCTTCATCTTGATAAGCAACTATATGGGGATGATTCCGGGCTTTTTTGCGCCGACGGCAAGCCTCAATACAACTTTGGCATGTGCTTTGATTGTTGTTGTTTTCACCCATGTCATCGGTGTCAAGTTCCACGGAGTCAAGTACATCAAGCACTTTATGGGTCCTATTTGGTGGCTTACCCCGCTGATTATGCCAATCGAACTGATTGGCCATTTTGCGCGTGTACTTAGCCTCTCGATACGTCTTTTCGGCAATATCATGGGCGAGGAACTGGTGTTGGCAATTCTATTTTTTCTGGCCGGACTCTATCTGGCGCCTCTGCCAATGATGTTTCTCGGTCTGTTCACCGGTTTCATCCAAGCTTTTATCTTCTGTCTGCTTTCCATGATGTATTTTGCAGGAGCTATCGAGGAGGCTCATTAATAGAGGCGGTAAAGGGTCGAAGGAAGGCCGCGAATATATCTTTTCAACTTTAATTTTCAATCAACATTCACAAGGAGGAAGTTTTATGTCTAAGAAAGTTGGGTTACTGACAACGCTGTTGCTGCTGGGTCTCGCGACTGTAGCTCTCGCTCAAGAAGGCGCCGGCGCTGCCGAAAAAGTGGAAGGACTTCGCTTTTTCATGTACTCCGCTATGGCGGCCGGTTTTGGTATCGCGATTGCCGCATTCGGCTGCGGTTTAGGCCAGGGCATGGCTGTAAAGAGCTCAGTAGAAGGTATTGCTCGTAACCCCGAGGCTTCCGGTAAGGTAACCGTTACTATGCTGATCGGTCTGGCGATGATCGAATCTCTTGCTATTTACGCTTTGGTTGTCGCTCTGATCCTTATCTACGCCAACCCTGTATCTACATTGATCCAAGGGTACGTTGGTCTAGCCGCTCATTAAGAACTACTTGGCTTAGCTGGCAGCAAACGGCAGGAGTGCGGGACCATCCCGCACTCCTGCCGAACTAGCGAGGCAAGAGTTCCGGCTGGGCCTCTTTTTGGTCTGTTAATGTGAATAATATCACATTGTTAAGTGTCCTATTAAAGAGCCAATACCTTTTGTGTACCGACCAGCAGGAAGCGCACGCTTGAGGGCAATGCGATGAAATTTGCCAAAATTCCTATGGCCACGATTAACCGGCTGTCCATCTACATGCGGACTTTGCAGGATCTGCTCGAGGAAGAGATGGATGTGATCTCTTCCGAGCGATTAGCCAAGCAATGCGGCGTAAACCCGGCGCAAATTCGCAAGGATCTGGCATACTTTGGGGAATTTGGGGTACGTGGCGTCGGTTATCGAGTGAGCGATTTGATCAACCAGATCAAGGAAATTCTCGGTCTGAATCGTAATTGGAATCTTGCCATGGTTGGTCTCGGGAACTTGGGATCGGCCATGATTCGACATGGAAATTTCATAAAACACGGCTATATTTTTACATCGGCATTTGACGTCGATCCGCAAAAGGTCGGCAAACGGCTGCCGAACGGACTCATCATAAATCATGTAGATGAGCTGGAAGAAATCGTGAAAGAGCGCGACGCACACATCGGGATCATAGCGACTCCCGCCGGCGCCGCCCAGAGTGTTGCGAATCAGCTGGTGCTTGGGGGCATCAATGGGATTTTGAACTTTGCACCGGTTCAGATACAGGTCCCGGATTGTTGCCACGTGGAAAATGTTGATTTCACCATTAAGTTGGACTGCATTGCCTACCACCTGTCCTCAGGGGGATAAAGGCGGATGCTGGGAAGCCTCCGACCGGGAGGGAAGCCCTTTTAAGTGCAGCACAAGCCGCTGCCTGTTTTAGCAGAGGGCTGGAGCCTTGAGTCATGGGGCTTCCGCATGGGGAGGCCAGGTATGGTCACTCGAGTTCAACGCCTGCCGTAAATATCGGCCGGTGATGGAAGCCTTTTGCTGTGCGACTTCCTCCGGCGTTCCCGAAGCGACAATTTGTCCGCCCCCCTCACCCCCTTCCGGACCAAGATCGATAATGTGATCGGCCGTCTTAATCACATCCAAGTGGTGTTCTATAACGATTACGGTGTGCCCTTTGTTGACAAGTCTCTGCAATACATGGAGCAGTTTTCGTATGTCTTCGAAATGAAGCCCGGTGGTGGGCTCATCAAGAATATAGAGCGTTTTGCCGGGTGCTTTGAGGGACAGCTCGCCGGCGAGTTTGACTCTTTGGGCTTCGCCACCGGAGAGAGTAGTGGCAGGTTGACCGAGTCGCAGATAGCCCAAGCCCACTTCCTGCATCGTGGCAAGTTTGCGACGAATTGCCGGAATGTTTTCGAAAAGGCTGGCCGCCTCCTGCACAGTCATATTCAAGACGTCGGCTATGGAGGATCCCTTAAAGAGAATATCGAGTGTTTCTCGATTGAAACGAGCCCCTTCGCACACCGGACAGGTCACATAAACATCCGGCAAAAAGAACATCTCTATGGCCTGAAATCCCTCCCCCTTGCAGGCCTCGCATCGACCTCCCCGAGCATTAAAAGAGAAACGCCCGGCACTGTAGCCTCGTGCTCTGGACTCCGGAAGCCTGGCGAAGAGCTGTCGAATTAGAGAAAAGAGCCCCGTATACGTTGCCGGAGTGGAGCGGGGTGTCCTGCCTATGGGTAACTGGTCGATGAGGATGACTTTATTAATCTGTTCGATTCCGTCAAGGGACTGCAAAGGAGCTGGAGGAGATTTGCTGCGATAGAGCTTTTGGGCAAGAGACTTGTAGAGTGTATCAAACACAAGCGTACTCTTTCCGGAGCCGGAGACTCCGGTCACGCAGGTCAGGCATTCCAGAGGGAAAGCGGCGGATATAGTGTGCAGATTATGTCCGCTTGCGCCCTTTAATAACAGGGTGCCGTGGCTGAAAGGTTGACGTCGGGAAGGTATGGAGATCTTTTCACGTCCAGAGAGATACAATCCGGTCAAAGAATCAGGATCCCGAACCAGCCCCTCAGGAGGCCCGCAATATATCACTTCGCCGCCCTGATTTCCGGCTCCGGGCCCCATGTCCACCACATAGTCGGCCTGAAGAATGGTTTGCCTGTCATGCTCGACAACGACAAGAGAGTTCCCTCTATCCCGCAGTTGCAGGAGAATCTCGAGCAGCTTGTTATGATCCCTTGGGTGAAGTCCGATGCTCGGTTCGTCCAGGACATAGAGTACCCCGGAGAGGCGATAGCCTATCTGATTGGCTAATCGTATGCGCTGAGCTTCGCCTCCGGATAAAGTTGGAGCGGAGCGATCGAGCGAGAGATAGGGCAGACCGAGTTGTTCCAAGACATTAAGGCGATTAGTCATCTCCTGAATGGGTCTGGCGGCAACTTGTTCCAGGGATGGTGTGAAACTCAAATTTGCCAGCCAGCATTTGATGTCTGGAATGGCAAGCTGAGAGACTTCATAGATGTTTTTCCCACCTAACCGAACCGAACGAGCCGTCTCATTGAGGCGGCTCCCCTGGCACTGCGGGCAGGTAACACCATCGCCCTGATCATGTTCGAAATCCTCCGATCCCCTGCCCGAATCCGAATCGACAGGTTTACGTGCTCTTTTTGACTGTTTTTTGGGGCCGCTCTTCGGGAATTCATTAAGGTTCGGTTGCAGGTATCCCAAGCCTTTGCAGAGACCGCACATTCCAGCCGGGTGTTGGAATGAGAATAGACCCAGTGTGAGCTCGGAAAATTCCACTCCGCAGGTGACACATCGGAACGCCTCACTGAATTGTTTTTCATCTCCGCCAAGGCGCGCGACCAGTGCTGTTCGCCCCCCCATATTCAGGGCAACTTCCAAAGAACCTGAGAGACGTTGCACCCTCGAATTATCAAGGATCAGCCTGTCCACCACAAGATCGATTTGGTAGGCAGGACGCCGCGCGATCATTGGCAGGGGATCGAGTTCCAGGACCTGACCATCCAAGCGGATACGGACAAAGCCTTCGCGCCGCAGTTTCTTGAGTTTTTTTATGAGCTCCGATTCCTTAAACACCCCTTGGGGAGCAAGGATAAGCAGACGACTTCCAACGGGCCAGCCTTTGATCTCCTCTATCATGCGTGGGATGGTATATGCTTCGATAGGCTTTCCACAGCGCGGACAATAAAGCGTACCCAAACGGACGTACAGGAGGCGGAGATAATCATAGATTTCGGTGAGGGTACCGACTGTTGACCTGGGGTTGCGAGGCAGCCCCTTTTGTTCGATAGCAACAGCGGGGCTCAAGCCTTGAATTTCATCGACATCGGGCGGGTCCAATCGCCGCAGCGACTGTCTCGCAAAAGTAGAGAGGGCCTCTACGTAGCGCCTCTGACCTTCAGCGAAGAGCGTGTCAAAAGCTAAGGACGACTTGCCCGATCCACTCACTCCGGTAACGACAACGAACCGGTTGCGAGGGATGGACAGGTCAACGTTTTTGAGGTTGTGCTGACGAGCACCGCGAATGACTATTTCGTCCATGTTTGTCGATCAAAAAGAGCTCATCACGGATTAGCGGGACATGGCGGCCTAATCAGCCTTTTGCGGGTTCAAGTCTCTGGTTTGAACCAACATGCATCCAGGTAATCCGCGATGAGCCTCAAAAAGTTGATCAAGCAGTTGATCAACGAAGGGAGTTTCCGGATGGGAACTAGCTCGCGGCGAGCATTTTTTCCACCGCGTCCAAAGCCCTTACTCTAATCTCCTCGGGTACAGTAATTCTAGGCTGTAGGGTCTCAAGAGAACGAACGACATCATCCAGCGAGGTTTTTTTCATATTGCTACAAATCAACTTGTCCGAAGCGGGGTAAAAGTTTTTCTCGGGATTTTGCCGGCGCATTGGATACAGGATGCCCTCTTCCGTTCCAACGATAAAAGAGTTACGAGGGGATTCGGTTGCATATCGAAGCATTCCCGAAGTGCTCTGGACGACATCGGCAAGGTCCAGCACTTCCGGGCGGCACTCAGGATGTGCGAGAAACATGGCGTCAGGATACTGGGCCTTTCGCAGTTGAACCTGCTGCTCGGTTAGGTCGTGATGAATGGGGCAGTAGCCGTGCCAGTAGAGCACTTTCTTTTGGGTGTGGCGAGCTGTGTATTTCGCTAGGTTTTGGTCTGGCGCCATATAAACCGAGTCGGCTTTTGCAAATGATTCCACGATCCGAATCGAATTGGCGGAGGTGCAGCAGACAGTGCTTTCTGCCTTGACCGCGGCAGTCGAGTTCACATAAGTGATGATTGGCAAGCCAGGATGCTCGTGCTTTATGGAGATCACGTCTTCAGGCGTGATCATATCAGCCATCGGGCAGCCGGCATCCAACCGGGGCAGTATGACTATTTTATCGGGATTCAGGATGGCGGCTGTTTCTGCCATGAATGCCACACCACAAAAAACGATCACTTGGGCCTTGGTGGAAGCAGCCTGTCGGCTCAGCTCAAGAGAATCGCCGGTCAGATCGGCGATATCCTGGATCTCGGGTGGTTGATAATTATGGGCCAGGATGATCGCGTGTTTTTCTTCCTTTAGTTTGAGAACGCGGTCCTTGAAATTCATTGTTGTGATTACCCTCTCTACTTTGATAGAAGCCTGGCTTTCAGCTTCTTTATTTCTGATTGTGACAGCTCCTGCCCGTCAGTGCCAACGACCAATGTTGAAGGTGGGATGTTCAGTTGGAACAAATCGGATTTGAGATCAGACGTCGGCTTTTGAGATTTCAGCACAATTAAATTCGTATTTGCCAGGGCGTCTTGAGTCTCGACTCTGTCGATCTGATAGGATTTTAGGTCTATCCATAGGCGCAGTCGTTTTATGTTGGGATCTTCTTTTTTCGGGATAAGTTTTAGTACAGCCGTCGCCAAGCTCGATTGAGCAGGATCCAAACTGACCTCAAAATGTTTTTGCAGCCCGCTGACGCCGTCAAAAAAAGTTTGGGCCAACGGCGAGCTAAAAAAGGTGTTGGAATCGAAGAGCGAAATCTGCCGTTCAGATGGCACATAAAGCCATGCCAGGCCGTCATTGGCTACAAAGATCTGAGGCTCGGGACTTTTGTATTCCCAGCGCATCTGTCTGGGTTTTTGATAGTAGAGTATCCCAGATGCTTCAGTTGTGATGGTGTTGGTTGCTGCAGAGGTGGTAAGCTGCAGAAAATCAGCGGTAAAGGCCTTGAGTTCCTGATAGTGAGATTCGGTCCTTTTGAGTATTTCCCTCATTGACAGGACCGAATCTGCACATGCCGCTCGTTCATGAGGTAGTGCAAACATACAGGTCAAAAATGCCGTCAATATCCAGAATGGAATTTGCTTTTTCATCTTTAATCTACTCGCCATAGTTAATATTACCTAAATTCAGAGATTACCCGCGCACTGTCTTCCGAGGAGTCACGCTGACAGCGTAACGGCGAGGCATGTTAATTGATGGTTACATCCAAAAGATTCCTCGCCACCGCTCGGAATGACAGTTGGCGCCTGCATGAGTAGCTGTTCATCCATGGAATCGGCAAAATTAGGAATCAGGAAGTTCTGCCGGTCAAGACTTCTCGAGGCTTGACGCCATCGGACGGTCCAACAATGCCTTGCTGCTCCATTATCTCGATCATCCGGGCAGCTCGGTTGTAGCCCACACGGAGCCTCCTTTGCAGCATGGATATTGAAGCCTGACGAGTTTCAAGTACCAGTTGGATCGCTTCATCGTATTTTTCATCCAGATCGTCCTCGTTTAATTCATCAATTGAGGACTGTGCCTGGAAATTCACCCTGCTACCCAAAGGATCCTCTTTAATTTGCTGGGCCTGCCAGAATTTAGTAACACGCTGGACTTCGGCTTCGGAAACAAATGCTCCGTGAATGCGCTGCAGCTTGGCGGTGCCGGGCGGCAGGAACAGCATATCACCAGAGCCCAGCAAACTTTCGGCACCAGAGTTATCCAGGATGGTTCTCGAATCGATGCGCGAGGAAACCTGGAAAGACATTCTAGTGGGAACGTTGGCTTTAATGATCCCGGTCAGGACGTCAACAGACGGGCGCTGTGTCGCGAGAATCAGGTGAATTCCAGCTGCTCGTGCCATTTGAGCAAGCCGAATGATCGATTCCTCGACTTCCCGGGAAGCTACCATCATAAGGTCTGCCAACTCGTCTATAACAATTACGGTGTATGGAAGATGATGATGCTCCAGAGCGTTATCCTGATCATCGGCTTTCTCGCTTTCCTCTGGAGCCTTATCGTTTTCTTTGGCAAAAACTTTGTTGTAGCTTTCGATGTTGCGCACATTTTTATCTGCAAGCAGCTTGTAGCGGAGCTCCATCTCCTGAACTGCCCAACGCAGCGCTTTTGTGGCCAATTTAGCATCGGTTACGACCGGGTGGATGAGGTGCGGGATGCCTTCATAGCTATTGAGTTCAATGCGTTTGGGATCGATAAGCAGAAGCCGCACGTCGTCGGGCGTATTACGGTAAAGCAGGCTGCTCAGTATGGTGTTGATGCCGACACTCTTACCTGTCCCGGTTGCCCCGGCGATGAGTAAATGAGGCATTTTGGCTAAATTGGCTGCTACCGGTTGGCCGGTGGTATCCTGCCCCAAGGCCATAGTTAGAGGAGCCGTGGAGGAAGAGAACACTTCTGACTCAAGAACCGCACGAATCGAAACCAATTCCCTCCGCTGGTTGGGGAGTTCAATGCCTATAGCTGCCTTACCCGGAATAGGCGCCACTACTCGGATACTAATCGCCTTGAGTGCCATGGAAAGGTCGTCGGACAGGCCTACGATTCGGCTGATTTTAATTCCCGGTGCCGGGGTGTATTCGTACATGGTGATTACGGGTCCGGGGCGAATTCCGGTGACTTTTCCTTGAACACCGAAATCTGCCAGTTTTTGCTCCAAAATTCGGGAGTTTTCTTCAAGCTTCTTCCAGTCAGGCTTTTGATTTTCAATTTGATAGGTATCCAAGAGGTCTAACGGGGGCAACGAATAATGTCCGGTTTCTTTTGCCTTCGGAGCCAAAACGACCCCTTTCTCGACTTTCTTGGGAGAACGTGGAACGGGCGCAGGAACCACTTCGGCAGGAGGAGATTCTTGCTTCACATGCGTAAGCCTCTTCAAAGTCGGGGAAGTTGTCATTGGCGCTTCGGCCTTCCAGGAATTTGTGCGCATCAGGAGCTTTTGAGCAGCTAGGGTAAGGTTGCGCTTGATACCAAGCAGACCTTTAGTTACCCAGTTCAAAGCCGCCTGCAGAGAAAATGGGGTTGCCAGGAGCAGGGATATGAGGAAAGCTCCAATAAGAAGAACATGGGCGCCTACCTCGTGGAGTTTTGCGAGCATGAATTTGGAGATCAAAAATCCGATCCACCCTCCAGTCCGGATTTCCTGACCAAAAATTTGAGTTATCGGGTAATGCAGTGATGCCAAAGAGACACCGCTTAGAATCAGAAGAACGGCGCCTAGTAATTGCAAACGCCCGTAGTTTGGCGCTGTATATCCTCGAAATAACGACCAGCTGAAGCAAAAACCGACGAGCGGAACTCCGTAGGCGCCAATACCCAACAAAAAGTATAGGAACCACGCCAGGTTGGCTCCCGGGAAACCGACCCAATTTGCGGTAGTTTGCTGCGTGGTGGATGCGTTGAAAAGGGTTAGATCTGAGGAATTAAAAGAGAGCAGACTGAAGAAGACCAGCAATGTGGGTATCAACACACAAACGGCCCATATCTCGTGCTTCTTCTGGTCCACCGAAAAACTCCTCCTGTTCCAATATTTCTAATTAAGGCCTAGATGTTCAAGATTTAACTTTTCCAGTAGCGCAGCCCTTTAAGGCTTTGCCGAGACAGAGCTAAAGCCCTGCGTTGCCTATTCCAGAGTATGCTCCCAGTACTACAGCGAGAGAGCGAGACTCTTTGTCTCTCTTCATTCTGAGCAGAGCGAGGAATCTTCAAGGCTGCCGATACTCACCCGAGGTTTCTTGCTTCGCTCGAAATTACAGAAAAAAGCGTTCTCGCACATCCTGCTAGTGCATGTCGGGCGGAAGTCTTCATCCAGTTATGGAGCAATTCAAAGTCCCCCTTTTCAAAGGGGGATTTAGGGGGATTTCATTGCCAAGCGCACTTTTCAAATCCCCCCTAACCCCCCTTTGGAAAAGGGGGGAACTCAAACCAGATGATTATTTCCGCCGAGCTGCACTAGTACATGTCGGGCGAAAGTTCCCACCCGGTTTCCATATGGAAATGTTCGGGCTCATTGCGTAGCATAGCCCCTTGTGGGCGTCTTAACGGGCACAAGGCCCTAGGCTGCAGCACAATTGGACGACCCAAAATGGATGGAAACTTACGCCGTATCCTACTAGACGTCGATCACAATCGGATAGATAAATGGACGACGCTCGAGCACTCTGTTGAAGAAGCGTTTTAGCTCACGTCGAATATCGGTTTGGAGGTCCGCAGGATCTAATTCAAAATCTTGCTCGAGCAGCTTGTCAAAAACCTCCAACACAATACACTTTGCTTCATCGAGGATTTCCGGCTTGATATCTTCAAGGATGAATCCTCTACTGAAGATGTCGGGCCCGC
>Ga0210125_1000055_pt1 | contig 23608 bp, 19 predicted proteins | sample RushMan_CattailN_FD_185555 | JGI IMG/M metagenome (GOLD analysis project Ga0210125, IMG submission 185555) | Wetland microbial communities from San Francisco Bay, California, USA, that impact long-term carbon sequestration -... | ecosystem: Environmental > Aquatic > Marine > Wetlands ...
CCAAGCTGACGTTCAACTACTACTATGTCGGGACCATGAATTCGGTGGCTTCGAACGGCATTTACGATGTCGCTACCGGCGAGTACGTGCTTAACCAGACCAGCAGCAGCATCGGGCATGAATTTGACCTCTATCTCGATCAAAAAGTGGTTGACGGTTTGATGCTTCGCCTGGTCGGCGCTTACATGATTGCAAATGACGCCTACACTATCTTTGATGATGATCCCAATCCGTGGGAGCTGGGTGCCCGTTTGCAATGGTCCTTCTAAGTTTAGCGTCTATATCAAGCTAGCATGAAGTAGCAAACTTTGAGCCCGGATGAATTTCATCCGGGCTTTTTTTATTCCTGCAGAAAATTCCCGCCGTTCGCGCGCAGGCGAAAATCTTTTGCCGACAGCGTCTCCGATTGACTTACTCCAACCAGGGCCTGGCCTTGGCTTTTGCCCATTCGATGTTATGCTTTAAAGTGGGGCGGTTCGCGACCTTTGAAAGAAGTTTTTTTGTGCGCTGGAGGTTTTAGTTGTATCTGAGACGGATGAGAGTGAGATCCGGTTTTCGTTATATTTTGCGAGAATCGAGGTGGGAACAGGGCTGTTGGAGGCACCATGATTTGTTGGACCTCGGAAGCGATCCTGCAAGTTTCATTCATTACCCCGGCGGGAACGGATTTTACTTCAGTGCTGACCTAGAGGAAGTTCTCCAGAAAGAGAGCGTCGAGTATTCTCCGGATGACCTGGAAGATATCTTCATGCCGTTTCTGAGGCCCGAAATTCGCAGGCTTGTGGAAGGCTTCAGGCGAAAAAATAGCTCAGCGCACCCCTGGAGCAGGTTTTTGGCGTCGGAGCTTTTGGATCTGCAAAACGAGCTGCATTCTTTTGATAAACGCCGCCTTCATTTTTTAAGATGCGGGCGGATTGACATAGGAGCATTGGATGGGCGTCCGTGGAAATTTCTGAACGCTTTGCTCAACAAGAGTCGAGATGAGATTGAACACACTATCGGATCGATGGAACAGCAGCTGCGCCCGCAAGAATTTAGGTCCTATTTATACACTGGTCTGCATCTGCAGCGGTATTTTGCAGACCGCATTGTCAGAAATCATCCTGCAGCTCTGGATGCGGATAAAGTCGACGAGGTGTTTCTCTCCGAGCTATGCCGGCTGAACGATGATGCAAAGTTTTTTGAGGGGGTCGACCGAGGAAGCCGGCAGAGCCTCCACACGTACCTCGTGAAGTATGTCATCATGTATTTTGACAATGATTTTGAGAGACCGGGCATTTGGTCTGAGTATGCAAGAGAATTCGAATGGCGGCGTCAATTTCACCCGAGGGGTCGGCGGAAATCCTGGATGGCGACGGACGAAGCCTGCAAGTGTTTAGGGATTTGTCCAAGTGAATTTGAGGAAATGAATCGCAATGAACTAACCCGATATTACCGGCGCCAGGCCAAAAAGCTGCACCCGGACAGCGGTGGGGATCATGATGAATTCATTCGAATGACTGAAGCTTATGAAAGCTTATTGGTGAAAAAATAGCTGACAAGGAATTGCGAAGCATTGTCTAAAGCCGCGCTGCTAATTCAACGCAGTTCTTTATCGAGTAACTCTTGCACCACAGAGTATGGATCTGTTGATTTTTCAGCAATCTTATCAATTAGTGCATCAAGGGCAATGCCGCGTGCCTCGATGCGATTCAGTAAGGCTCGCAGCGCTTCTTCTTTCAGGACCTCAAAGAACTGTGTTCTGGCGCGTTTGACCAAAACATCGTGGAGATGAGATTTGTCATTGGCCAGCAGGAATTCCCGATGTTTCTGAATGGCTTCCGCGAGTTCTTCAACTCCACGCGACTTGATAGCTTCGGTTTGAATGATGGGAGGCTCCCAGCGATTCTGTTCCTGGTGTCTAAGACCCAGTTCGATCAGATTCATCAGTTCGCGAATGGTTTTTCGAGAACCTTCACGATCAGCTTTGTTGACCACAAAAATATTGCCGATCTCCATGATGCCGGCCTTAATCGCCTGAACCTCATCTCCCATGCCGGGTATGGTCACCAAGACCGTTGTATGGGCGCTATTTGCAATTTCCACTTCGTCCTGGCCGACTCCGACGGTTTCCACCAGAATAACATCCTTGCCCATAGCGTCCAGCACATTGATCATGTCGTTGGTGGATTTGGTCAATCCTCCAAAATGCCCTCGGGTAGCAAGGCTGCGTATAAAAACCCCACTGTCCAGGAAATGTCTCTGCATGCGGATGCGGTCTCCCAGGATGGCGCCGCCGGTAAAAGGACTGGTAGGATCGACGGCAAGTATGCCGACCGTTAGACCTAGTTTTCGATAGTGGATGGTCAATTGATCCACCAGTGTGCTCTTGCCGACTCCAGGGGACCCGGTAAATCCAACAATGAAGGCTTTCCCCGTATGTGGGTAAAGCTCTTTCAGAATTGGGTGAATGGTAGGAACCTGATCATCAATGTCTCGGAGCAAACGAGCTGTAGCGCGTACATCACCGGCAAGAATTTGATCCACAATGCCCATTATTCAAACCTTTTTTCAGAGTGAGTCAATTTGGATAATTTTTATCAAAATAAGCATTTTTCTCTGTAATTAACAGAGCGCAGGCGGGTGGGGATAAACCCCGCCCCTACGGTTAGCGCCAATCCTAAACAGATGAAGAGATCAGTTCCGCTTCCTAGCCTGCCCCGTGATGGTAGGGGCGGGGTTTATCCCCGCCCAATACAATGCCGCCAATCATCCCAAACGAGCGAACCGGAAAATTCGTAATCTGCCGGACGATCAACCATGCCTGCACGGACTGGATTATGCCAGATATAGCGGGCAACCTCAAACAAATCCTCTTCCATTCTCACAGCGTGGTCATAAAAACTGCGTTGCCAGAGCCTGCGTCGAGGGTTCAATAAGCGAGCTGCGGGAATGAGCTTTCCTTTGAACAGACGAACAAAGTCTAAAATGTTCTCATCACTAAGCAGCAAGTGAATGTGGTCCGGCATAGTGCACCAAGCGTAGAGGATTGATGCGCGATTCTGAACCAAAGCTAAAAGGATATCCGCCGTTGTAACAGATAAACTATGGTGCAGTTGAAACCAGGGATACCTTTCGTAAGTTCCTATCGTGATAGAAAATGGGTGTCCTTGACAATAAGCTTCAGCGGGTAGACGGATTTTTTTACGTTTCCGATGGTCTCCCATTATTGCTACACTCACGATGGGCGGGGATAAACCCCGCCCCTACAAAAGAACGGTGGGGATAAACCCCGTCTCTACAATCAGCCGGTGGGCATAAACTCCGTTTCTCGAATCAAGCAGCGGGAGGACAGCCCGGGTACTTATGCCGTTATCTCTCCCCGCGCAGAATAGCCTAATGTGTTGATACGTCCACCTTGCCGCCAAGGTCAGGCTACCAATGCCTCCCGCGGTTTTATGTTTTGTCCAACCCAGGTGCAAATTTCCTGGAGTTTGGCTCCGGGCTCGAAAACTTCTTTTATACCAGCCGCTTTTAATATTGGAATATCTTCGAGGGGGAAAATCCCACCGCCTATAACGGCAATATCCTCTGCGTTATTTTCCTTGAGAAGCTCAATGACTCTTGGGAAAGAATACGTGTGAGCCCCTGACAGGATGCTCAGACCGATCAGATCGACGTCTTCCTGGATGGCGGTGCTGACGATCTGTTCCGGTGTCTGATGGCAACCTGTATATACAACTTCGAAGCCGGCATCGCGAAAAGCTCTTGCTATAACGCGAGCGCCGCGATCATGACCGTCCAGGCCGGGTTTTGCAATCAATATCCGCAGCTTCCTGCTCTTGTTCATGGAAACTTACCTCCTCATATCATTGTTGAACCGTATCTAACTGTAGAGGTCGCAGAGAAAAAATTTAAAAAATCTCCGCGATCTCTGCGTGCTCTGCGGTGAATCGTCGCACCATCAAAAAGTGCCGGGATCCGTGTAAATGCCAAATACATCGCGGTAAAGATCGCAGCACTCTTGTTCGGTTGCACCGGCCCGCACGGCATCAATCAGCGCAGGCATAACATTGTTTTCCCAACCCGCTGGACCTTCGCAGCGTTTGCGTAATTCATCCATCGCCTTTTGAAACTTCACTTTGTCACGTTTTTCTTTGAATTGTTGAGTGCGCTCGATCTGACGGCGTTCCAATTCAGGGTCGATTTTCAAAACAAACTCCAGCTCAGGTCTGGCTGACGGGTACTTGTTGACTCCAATGATTATTTTCTCGCTTTTTTCGACCTGCTGTTGGAAATGATAGGCTGCGTCGGCGATCTCCATCTGGGGATAGTCTTTCTCGATGGCAGCGACCATGCCACCCATTTCATCCAGCTTGCGAATGTAAGCGGTGGCTTCTTCTTCCATCTTGTCTGTGAGCGCTTCGACAAAGTAGGAGCCCGCCAGCGGGTCAATGACATTGGTAACCCCGACCTCTTCGGCCAAGATCTGTTGAGTTCTAAGAGCGATCAAGACGGCATGCTCACTGGGAATCATATAAACTTCATCGAGGGAATTGGTATGCAGGGATTGAGTGCCGCCAAAGATAGCCGCCAGGGCCTCCGTGGTCGTGCGAATGACATTGTTGTAAGGTTCCTGTGCTGTAAGCGAACAACCCGCCGTTTGTGTATGAAACCGCATCAACATCGAGCGAGGATTTTTAGCCTTGAAACGGTCCTTCATAATGCGAGCCCACATTCTGCGCCCCGCCCGCATCTTGGCTATTTCCTCGAAGAAGTCGATGTGCGAGTTCCAGAAAAACGAAAGCCTTACCGCAAAATCGTCCACGTTGAGGCCTCGCTTAATGCACTCCTCAACGTAGGCTATACCGTCGTAAACCGTAAAGGCAAGCTCCTGAACCGCGGTGGAGCCTGCTTCGCGTATGTGATAGCCGCTGATGCTGATTGTGTTCCAGCGTGGGACTTCTCGGGTGCCGAATTCAACCGTGTCGGTTACCAGGCGCAAACTTGCTTCAGGCGGAAGCATCAGAGTCTTTTGAGCGATGAACTCTTTGAGGCAGTCATTCTGAATGGTGCCGCCCAGTTTTTTACGGTCATAGCCCTCGTTTTCCGCATTGGCGATGTACATTGCCCAGAGAATGGAGGCGGGCGGGTTGATGGTCATGGAGGAAGTTACATCTTCCAGGTTGATATTGGCAAACAGTCGCTGCATATCATCGATGGTGTCGATTGCCACTCCGCACTTGCCGCACTCGCCACGCGCCAAAGGCGATTCCGTATCATAGCCCATCAGGGTGGGGAAATCGAATGCCGTACTCAATCCCGTTTCACCGTGATTAATCAAATAATGAAAACGTTCGTTAGTATCTTCCGCCCCGCCGAGCCCGGCAAACATCCGCATGGTCCAGTGGCGCGCGCGGTACATGGTACTTTGAACCCCGCGCGTGAACGGATACATTCCCGGGAAACCAATTTCGTCCGAGTAGTTCTTCTCTTTAATATCAAGTGGTGTATACAGCTGTTTGAGTTCCAGGTCCGAAACCGTGGAAAATCTATCGAGTCGTTCGGGAACTTTTTTTAAGGCTTTCTGATATTCAGCCAGCCACTCCTTGTGCTCTTTTTCCATTCTTTCCAGTGCGGATTCTGAAAACAATTTGTTTCCCATCTTTTGTACCTCCTGAGCTTCCAGCGAAATGCTTGCATCTATGGCGATTTCAGCACAGTACGCATTCAATAGTCATTTTATCGCTTATCCTGAGAGTGTCACTCCAGAAACAGTGGAGAGCAACGCTAGAATCAAGTAAATATTTCAAAGAACCGGTGGTCTGATTCTTATTTAACAAATTAATAAATCTCTGCGAAATTTAAATTAGTATAATCAACCTGAAGGTAGGACCACACTTAAATCACAGAGTTGTCTATTGTCAAACAAATTTTTCTTGACCGAACCCGGATACATGCGATAGTAGATGACGGGCCTAATCGAACTGGATTTACACTGCGCGCTGAACTTTAGATTTTGTAACTCTTGCTGATGACTCGGTATTTCCTGATCTAACTAGCTGGCCCACGATCATATCAAGTGTAATGTTACGAACAATAATTTGGGACGGAACCGTTGGGAAAATCCTTTCCCTTGCGAGGAGAAATTCAAGATTAGGTGGTGTGGCTCATGTTTCACACTGTCCAATCTAAGTCATTTCCTCGAACCTGCCGATGACAGACAACGGGACTGTCCGGTTAAATTAGTATCCATTCGGGAACTTCCTCCCTCTTGCGGGAGAGGGTCGCGGTGAGGGTGAAAAGTCTTAAACTTGAAACGCTTCACGTAGCCTTACCATCTGCGAGAGGAGATGAACTTAAGGTTGTCGGGGGGTATCGAGTTGCGAGGAGGGGGGTCGGGTTGGCAGCTCTTGTGTAGGGGAAACCAACCCGGCAGCGCAACATGCAGACTGGATCGTTATCCATGCCGGCATTTCTCTTGTTTCGCTTTAAACCTACCGTCTAGTATTTTGTTTAGTTTTTCATACATAATAAGCCGTATATGGATTCATTATGGCGATGATGGAGAAGGTAACCTAACTTCATGCAGTCTTTCTGGAAAGGAGGTGAAAGCCTTTTAATATCCGAGGTTTGCGCGGTTGGAGAGGCACGATGTGAAAGCCAATGAAATTCGGAGATGGATGGAGTAGCTCGCAAAAAAACACTAGCTTGCAACAAAGAGAGAGGAGAAGAGTATGGCAGGACAACTTCGACCTCGATGGGGACAACCCGTCACAGGTATTGTTTCCTTTATCGCATTTTTTCTGATTGCCTGGATTACTTGGTATATTTTCAGTGACCCACGTGGGCCTGTGGGTGCATTTCCATATCCTTTTGTTATGTACCTGGCCATGATGATCCTGGTGGGACTTTGGCAGCACATGTTTTTGGGTGATTGGCCGTTTCAGGATATACCTCAACCGGGTCGAGGTATTATTGAGACTATCGTGAATCTAATTGTCGTCTGGTTTGTCATCCATGTGGTTTTCTACAGAATATTAGGGCTTGGTTTTAATTTCTTGAGTCAAAGCAACCTGAACGAACTGGCCGCAGCCGGCAAAGCGGTTCTGCCACTTTCGGCCGATGCCATACAGAAGGCGATTACCGATTCACTGGCCGCCGGCAAGGCTATTTTGCCTGAAGTCAAGTCGCTCACCCTCGACGCTATGAAAGAAAAGCACTTTGCTGAAAGTGCCGTGGTCTGTTTTGTGTTGATTGGATTTTTCAGTTATCCTTTTGTAACCATCCTTTTTGCCAAGTGGCCGATCCGGCCCAGCGACACGACGCAGCCGCAAGCCGGTTTGGCGGAGATTGGCTGGTGTACGATGCTCACGCTGTTCTTCTACACGGTACTGATCGTACCTTTCTGGGGCCTCGTTTATACCAAGGTTCTTGGCAGTTCATTCGGTATGAACATACCCTGGTGGGACGGCATCGCCGGCATCAATCATCTTCATTGGGTGTTCGGCTGGTGGGAGTGGATGATCATTGTGCTTTTCATGACTCCCAACGTCTGGCGCATGAAGCCGTGGTCGCTGATTCCCGCACCCCAGCCATGGAAGGGGCTGATATCTTTTATTATCAATGTGATCCTTGGCTACATTCTGGCCTTGATCTGCGTTAAAATTGCACCTGCCTGGCTGCCGACCGAGATGCTGCACGAGCTGGCGGAAGCGAAACCCAATGATGCCGAACTGCTCCGTTTCTTATGGTACCACGCCGCAGAAATTGCCGGCTTTACCCTTATTCCTTTCCTCATTTGGCACCATTACTTTGATGACATGTCTCCGGTTTCGGATCTTGATTCATGGGGAGGCTTCTGGTTCAGGACCATTGGCGTCCTGGTCCTGTGCGCCCTGAATTATATCTTCTTCTATTATGTTAATTTCGGACACTGGGGGCTGGGCAATCATCATATGGCAGAGCTGATCCACAGATTCCCACACGGCGAATCCCTGGTGTGGAACTTCTGGTGGATTATTCCGCTGCTTTGGAACGAATGGTTCTTCCACAAGTGGCCCTTCTATGTGCATGATCATCACTGATGAGTTGCTGTCGGTTGATGATTTTGTTGATTGATCGTTGCTGAAATGCCTGAGAAGATGGCTCATGGGTTTTTCTACATGAGCCATCATCTTATTTGATGGATTAGCAAGGTGAACTGAAAGAACGAGGAGAAATTAAATGGCAAGAGAGGAATACTTTAAATGGGCAGAGTCTCTGCTGGATCCGGCTAAGACTTTCGAAAAGCCGGAAGCCCTTGCTGATATTAAAATTGTCGAACTTTGTACGCTAATATTGGGCCCTTCGCTGCCCAGTTATTTATCGGAAATGGGTGCGACGGTTTTCAAGGTTGAACTGCCGGGAGCCGGGGATACCATGCGGTCCTTGACACCATTCGCCAAATTCTTTCGCGGCTGCGCGATGGGTTGGTTGAAGGAGGCTCGCAACAAATACCACCTGGCAATCGATGTGCGGGTCCAAGAAGGCAAGGAACTGTTCCGTGATCTTGTTAAGATTTCGGATGTCGTTGTAGAAAATCTTCGCGCCGGCACGATGGACCGTTGGGGAATTGGCTACCGGCAGTTGAGTGAAATCAACCCGAGGATCATCTACATTGCGCTCAACGGTTTCGGCCAGTGGGGGCCTTATCTGGAGAGGCCTTCCTATGACGCCATTGCCCAATCCGAGTCGGGTATGGCTTGGATTACTGGATTTCCGGACAAACTACCGCTTAAATCGGGCATTTGGCTTGCCGATTACTTTGGCGGGCTGATGGGCGCAGCGGGCGTATTGGGTGCGATTGCTTTCAGGGATAAAACCGGGAAAGGCCAATATATAGAATATTCACAGGCCGAGAACCTTATGCGAGTACTGGATTGGACCTGGCTTTATCAGCATTTCACCGGCAAAGGCAGGGAGCGTTACGGCAACCGTGACGTCGCCATTTGTCCATCCGATATCTTTCATGCCAAGGATCAGTTGGTCGCAATCGCGGCAGCGACCGATAAGCAATTCAAGGGGCTATGCGAGGCGATGGGTAAGGCTGATTTGGCGACCGATGAGCGCTTTGCAACCCAGCTGAGTCGTCTCAAGGAAGACCATGCTACGGCACTGTTGGATATCATCAGTAAGTGGGCGGCAGAAAAAACTTGTGCGGAAATAGATCAACTGGCCTGCAAATATGGCTTTGCAGCCAGCAGTATCTGCACTGGCAAAGATCATTTTAAGGATGAACACCTGATTAAACGCAATTTCACCTATACGGTTCATGATCCGATCTATGGAGATTTTGTGGAAGAGGGGATTGTTCCCAAGATGTCGGAGACTCCCGGTCGCATTAAGTGGGCCGGAAAACCCGTCGGTTTTGACAATGAGTACGTTCTGAAACGTTTTATGGGCATGAAAACCGATGCGATCAAGGGACTGAAGGAACGCAATATCATCGGCAAGTGGGTGGATCAGCCTCCCGGACGCAGACCGCCTGAAGGTTGGGACGGAAAACGCGGAACCATCCTGTTCTAAGGTTGGAAGACTAAACGAAATGATATTTGTTAAGGAGGATGATTCATGGCTCACCATGATAAGGATAAAGAAATGAGCTGGGGCGATTGGATTCGCGCACTGGATGACCCGGCAATGGCTAGAACAAAGCCGGAGGCTATGGAGCACATTACTGTTTTAGACTGCAGCTATGCAAATATTGCCGGCTGTTTTGCGAGTTCCATCTTTGGCGAGTTGGGTGCCGAAGTCATTCGCATTGAGCCTCCCGCTGGAGATCCGGCTCGAAATTTTTCTCCGTGGGGATATATGCACATGGGTACCGGGCTTGGCTATCTCAATGAAGGCCGGAACAAGTTTCACATTACTCTCGATCTCGAAAAAGCTGAAGGGCAAGAGATTTTCAAAAAATTGGCGAAGCGTGCCGACGTTGTGATCGAAACCTTTTTGCCGGGAGTCATGGATGAGATGGGCATCGGATACCGGCAGCTAAGTGCAGACAACCCCGGATTGATCTACTGCGCTATCTATACTTACGGTCAGTTCGGGCCGAAGGCCAATTGCGGCAAAGCTGACGTGGATGTGGCCGACCAAGCCTACTCCGGTATCACGTCGGTCACCGGCGAGCCGCCGGAAGATCCGAACAATCCCAGACCTTCGGAAGTCCCCACCAAGCAAGGCAACTGGATGGGATGGTATGCCGGAGGCGCATGGGCAGCAGTGTCATCCATGGCCGCCCTTCACTACAGAACCCTTACGGGTAAAGGTCAGTTCATTGATGTGTCGCCGGCTGAAGCCTTCGGTCGTTGTATCAATTACGGCTTGACCTATTACGATGGTTTTGACGATACGATTCCTCGGGTCGGCAACTACGATGTGGGAGTTTTCCCATACACTTATTTCGAGTGCAAAGATGGTTACGCCTTTCTGTCAGGATTTTCCGATATCAACTGGAAAGCTCTGACGACCATCATCAATCGACCTGATTTGAGGGACCAATTTCCTACCATTTTCGACCGACTCAATTTGGATAACATGAAAATCATGTACAAAGAGATCGAAAAATGGACCCTGGCGCATAGCTATGACGAAATTTACGATGCGGTCATGGATTACAACAAAAATATCGGAGAAGGCATCGTCGTTCCCGGGCGCATCTCCGCCCCCATGGATACAATGAAGGCGGAAAACTGGTGGGTGAGGGAAGCCTTCGAAAAAATTAATGATCCCTACTACAAAGAGCTGATGATGGCCAATCAGGCTTGGAAGATGACGGAATCGCCCCCTCGAGTTAAGTGGATCTGCCGTCCCGTAGGTGCCGACAACGAGTATGTCTACAACTTGAAGTTGGGATGGGGAGAAAAACAGTTGAATGACTTGAAGGGAAAAGGAGTCATCTAATTCCAGCTCAAATTAACAAAAAAGGCCGCACTCTGCGGCCTTTTCAATTCCAAACCACCCTCAGTTTTATCGTGCAGCCACACTATATGCTTACAAATACCGCTCGATCCTATTCATTCTTGACATCAATGTTGAGCTTTTACTATATATTTTTTTGAATAAGCTTCTTAAAATACACACCAAAGTTTTATTCGCCAAAGGATTGGGAAGAGCACCAGGCTTGTAGAGAGAATTGACAGGGACCTAATGTTCTGCTGTATTGGACCCGGGTTTTAGCTCTCATGACTCCATACAATCTATCACTTAACCGCTAACTAAGGAGAGAGGACAGATCATGAAAAGATTCTTGTTTCTATTAGTAGGCATCTTGTTAATTGCATTTCCTTGTTGGGCTCGCACCATTGTTATTGCTACGGATGCGACCTGGCCCCCCATGGAATTTGTCAACGCGGACAAAGAGATAGTCGGCTTTGACATTGATTACATGAAAGCTGCGGCAAAGGAAGGCGGCTACGATGTGGAGTTCAAAAATGTAGCCTGGGATGGAATTTTTGGTGGTTTAGAGGCAGGCAAATACGATGCAATTTGTTCCTCGGTGACCATTACCGACGAGCGCAAAAAGAGCATGGATTTTTCCATCCCTTATTTTAAGGTGCGACAAGCTCTGGTGGTGCCAAAAACTTCAACGGCAAAGACTCTCGATGACATGGAAGGCAAAACGGTCGGAGCACAGATTGGCACTACCGGATACTTTGCAATTAAAAAGGTGAAAGGAGTTGAAGCCAAATCCTACGATGAAATTGGATTGGCTATGGAGGATCTTTTCAATGGCCGGATTGACGGCGTCGTCTGCGACGACCCGGTGGCCGCTCAATATGCTCTGCAAAGAGAAGATTATAAGGCTAAATTGAAGATTGCTGCGGTGCTGGATACCGGTGATGAATACTACGGTGTGGCAGTGAAAAAGGGCAACACGGAAGTCCTGGATTTAATCAACAAGGGAATCAAGGCCGTCGAAGAAAAGGGCATTGCTAAAGAATTGCGAGCCAAATGGATAGGCCAGTAGCCACAGCGTATAATGGATAGATCTCCCGCATACTGAGGCCGAGCGAGACAACCTCGGCCTCCCATTTTTTTTATGTTCCGCTCAAAAATGGCTTGGGCTTGCTGACTTGAGTTCGCTCAGGAACAATGATCGGCTGGTTTACACGGAAAAGTTGCTGACTCGGGTCTCGCCATCTTTTTCATGGAGTACAGCCGCTTGCCGCTTCCTTGATCGCATCAAAGTCGAATGGTGCTCACACCGAAGCATGAAGATTTATGGAACAGGGGCGAGCCAAATTAACAGAGATTGCACCTTAAAGGTTTATAATATGATCATTCAGCCAAAGGTCTACAGATCATGAGCCAGGAAAAGACAATCATCGAAGTCGGTGATGGTGCCGCAATCCCCAGTAAAAAGGATAGAGGCCTTTTCTCGGCCTGGAGGATATCCTTCTTCGGTGCAATCATAATCCTCATTTATTTGGTTGTATTCAAGCCCAATCCGTATCTAAGAATTGTCAAATTTCTTCCGGACGGCATAATCGTTACTTTCCAGGTTACCTTTTTCTCAATCGGCTTAGCATTGATGATCGGTCTGATCACGGGCCTTGGTCGAATCTCCCGCAACAAGATAGCCAATGCCATTGCTTCAACCTACATTGAGGTAATCCGCGGGATTCCTCTTTTGGTGCAGCTTTTTTACATTTATTACGCTTTAGGGAGGTTTGTCAGAGTTCCGGACATGGTTGCGGCTGTCATTGCAATGTCGGTCTGTTACGGCGCCTACATGGGCGAAGTATTTCGTGCGGGTATCGAGTCCATTGACAAAGGCCAGACGGAAGCGGCCCGATCTCTCGGGTTCAATCGGACTCAGACTATGTTTTATGTCATTTTGCCCCAGGCTTGGCGCACCATCCTCCCACCGGTGGGCAATGAATTTATTGCTCTGCTGAAAGATACGTCGTTGGTTTCCATTCTGGCCGTCGCGGACTTGCTGAGACGCGGCAGGGAATTCGCCGCAGAGAGTTTTGCCTATTTTGAGACATACACAATTATTGCATTGATTTATCTTTTGATAACATTGCTTCTTTCCAAATTTGTCAGCATCATGGAAGATAGATTGAACTACTATGGCAAACAATGAACCGATTATCCGCATTGAAAACGTTACCAAACGCTTCGGCCATTTGAAAGCCGTAGATGATGTTTCGTTGACTATCAGGACCGGTGAGAAAGTAGTGATCATCGGACCGAGCGGTTCCGGCAAGAGTACCCTGCTGAGGACCATAAACCGCCTGGAGGAGATCACCAGCGGCCGAATCGTAGTCGATGGCATGGACATTATGGACCGGACCACGGACATCAATAAGGTACGTATGGAAGTGGGAATGGTCTTTCAGAATTTTAATCTCTTCCCGCACAAAACTGCTCTCCAAAACCTTTCCATGGCGCCCATCAAGTTGAAAAAAATCTCACGGGAAGAGGCCGAGAGCAACGCACTGCGTCTATTGAAAAAAGTCAATATTGGAGAAAAGGCAGGCGCTTACCCTGCCCAGCTTTCCGGCGGGCAGCAGCAGCGTGTTGCTATCGCGCGCGCCCTGGCGATGAATCCCAAGATAATGCTGTTCGACGAACCGACCTCGGCACTCGATCCGGAAATGATAGGTGAAGTGCTGGATGTCATGAAAAACCTGGCGCTGGAAGGCATGACGATGGTCGTTGTCACACACGAAATGGGATTCGCACGGGAGGTGGCAGATCGGGTAATCTTTATGGATCACGGTGCTGTTGTGGAACAAGGAACCCCGGAGCATTTCTTCAAAAATCCAACGCATGAGAGAACTAAACTTTTCTTAAGCCAGATTCTTTAGGGCTGTGGAAGTAAAATTTGGAAGTACCAATTGAAGCAGCCTCGATGCTCGATCATTGATTCGAAGCCTTTCAAATATATTGGTCTCCAAGTTCAGTAATTATCCTCTCAAGGTCGCCATCATGCGCTTGCCTCATCAAATCTCGACTTGCCCGCGCCAAACGTTCTTTCAACGAAGCATTTTGCAGGTCCGCCAAAGATCGCACTGCTCCGCCTCTTCGCCCCAACCGAAAAAGTAATCTGTCTTCATCCGGAAGTGCCAGATAACGATCGATAACATCCAACATGGATTGTTTATCATCAGGAAATGTACCACCCACTTCCTCCAGCAAATTCATAATGTGGTCCGATGTGAGCGTGCTGTGAATCCCTTCGAGGCGCTCTATAAAAAGCCTGATTTCCGCAACGACCTCATCATCATGTAAAGGGACGAACTTACCCTTTACCTTGTCCTGGTAGAGAGGGGCATTGGGTGGGATGCGGAGACTGCGCAGCCTGATAAAATGAGGGTCGATTGCGTTCAAGACTCTGGCTGTCTCAACGGCATGTTCTCTGGACCAGGTTTTTCCCCCCAATCCGGGCATGATGTATTCTGAAAGACTCATCCCGGCTTCAACGACTTTTTGTCCTGCTGCGACGTGCTCCTTCGCTGTCACGCCTTTCTTTATGAATTTAAGCACTTGGTCTGAACCGCTCTCCAGGCCGATATGAATTCGATCGAGCCCGGCGGTCCGGATTTGCCTCAGTTCATCGAGACTCTTGCGGACAAGAGTGCTGCTGCGTGCATAGGATGTAATTCTTTTAATACCCGGGATTTTGTTTTTAAGATAGCCAAAGGCCTCAACCAGAGTACCTGTGGACAGCACCAAGCTGTTGGCGTCTTGAATGAAAACGGTTCCTTTGCCGTAATAGGACCACATAGCCACATGGCGAAAGCAGGCATCATAAGACGGATTTGTCAGCACCGAATTCAGAACTCGTTGGTTCACCCGACCAGTGTATCCCATCGTCTCGGACAGAGCCCGCAATTCTTGAATCATCTTCGCGACCATGTCGACATCTTGCTTAATCTCGGCGAGGGTTCTCCTGCTGAACTGTGTTCCTTTGTAGATTGGACAAAATGTACAGTTGTTCCAGGGACAATTGCGGGTAAAACGCAAAAGGAGGCTTCCTGCTTCGCTGGGTGGTCGGATCGGGCCTTGCTCAAACATCATCTTTTTTTCCTAAGTTACTCATTTTCTATTCACACATTCGTTTGTTTCCAACTATCGAGCATCATACCTAAAAATGATGACAGATTAAATTGCGGATCGCCAGAGTTTTAGTTCGTTGTCGGTGTTTGTTGTCTTTGTCGCGAAAAATCGATATATTGCGCATCGTCACCGGAGCAAAAATTGCCTATTCTCATGACCAGGGAGTCGAATCGGTATGGAAGACAAGTTCACAGCGGTATACGTGATGGTTCGTCTGGAGGAACTCAAGCCGGAAGATGGCAAGTCTTTCGAAGAACCGTTAGCCAGGCAGAAGGAAACATGCCTGCAGTACCTAGCAGAAAACAAAGACATTCAGCCCGAAGAGCGGGTGGAAGTCTACAAGAATCTAAGCCACATGCTGATGGACGTTGAGCGGCAGCGCATCAAGCGAGTGGTGGTTTACGATCTGGATCGTCTGGGCAGCAATCAGGAAGAAAGGGATGGAATTCTGTTCGAACTGAACGCAGCCGGCGTAGAATTGTTGACCGTGGCCAAATAGTATCTTAGAAACCGCTAATTCGAGACTTTTGATCGCAGTGCAGCATTTTCCGCTGCGGATTTGCAGGGGTGAAGCCCGCACTACTTAGACTCTGAGATAATAACTTGGCAGTTCATCACCATGAGGCGCCATGGAAGGAAGTGAATGAAGGCTCTTTTTGAAGAAGATCAATCTCTTACTGGAATGTACTGGGTACAGGATGCGGGAGCGTGCTCCGGAGTTTATGCTCTGGAGGAGGGGAGAACTCTGATCGATGCCGGCAATATGTACGGCCTCATCGATGAGCTCCAGGATTTGGGGCCGCTCGATCGGATCGAGCGTATTTTGCTTACTCACAGCCACTTCGACCATGTGGGCGGCGTTGAGGAAATTTATCAGGTGGCGAGTCCGGATATTTACGTGCATCCATTGGCCAGAGAATATCTGCGTCTGCACCGCGAACCGTTCCCCAGTTTTTTTGATGCCCTGGCTAAAGAAAATAAGATCAAACTCATATATGACGGCGACATAATTGAAGGTACCCCCTCCCTGAGAGCCATCCATACTCCCGGGCATACCGCAGGCGATCTTTGTTTTTATGATGAATCCTCCGGCGCCCTCTTTTCGGGGGATACCGTATTACCTCAAAAAGAACACTTATCCGGAGTCCTTTCGAAACCCGATGAAGTTTGCGGCGGGCGTATGGAAGATAAACTGAATGGCTTGAGGAAACTGCTGAAGATTCCCGTGCGCCATCTCTTACCGGGACACGGCGCGCCCGTGTTTCATAAGGGGGGAGATCAGATAAAGATTTCTTTGTTTACACTCTATCAGAGTCTTCATGAAGGAGGCCCTGAAAAAGCCTGGATTGCCATGGGGCAAGACTTGCTGAATGCAGGATTGTTTGAAGATGCTCGCCAGTGCTTGGCTAAAGCCTCTCAGGCCATGCCGGAATCCGAAGAGGCTAAAGAACTTTACGAGCGGATCACCACGGCAGAACAAAATCCTGAAAATTGATCCGGCGTCGAGGTCTTGTGTGAATAAATCGCCCCCAAAGTATGCTCTGGTGATCGCAGGAACTCAAAGTGGCTGCGGTAAAACCACGCTTTCCCTGGCGCTGATGGCTGCCCTTAAAGCTCGAGGGCTGGAAGTGCAACCTTTCAAAATAGGCCCCGACTTTATCGATTCGGGCCTGCATACTCAAATAAGCGGCCGAGAATCTCGCAACCTCGATGGTTGGATGCTCAGCCGCAATTATAATCTGAACCTCTTTCAAAACCTTCTGTGCACGGCTGACGTTGCCATTGTCGAAGGGGTGATGGGGCTCTACGACGGCTACGATGGGATCGGCGAATCAGGCAGCAGTGCTGAAATGGCAAAATGGCTCGATCTTCCGGTGGTGCTTGTTGTAGATGCGCGCAGTATGGCCCGGAGTGCGGCCGCTCTCGTGTACGGTTTTAAAAACTTCGACTCGAATCTCAGATTTGCCGGGGTCATTTTTAACCGAATTGCTGGAGAAGGACATCTAACGTACCTCAAACAGGCCATGTCGGCCAATTTGCCGGACATTGACGTATTGGGCGGAATCCCCAGGGAAGAAGCGATCGCTATTCCTGAGCGGCATTTGGGCTTGGTGACGACAGATGAATTTAAACTGAATCGGGTACAGCAGGATAAGCTCGTAGGGCTCGTAGAGCGATACCTCGATATAGACCTTCTCCTGCCGAAGGTGCAATTTGTATCACCCTTATCGGCCGGTGAACGTGCGCTGTCCGAATTAACCTCTGCGCCTGCTATAGCAGTTGCAAGAGACGCTGCATTTTGTTTTTACTATCCTGACAATTTTGAAATGCTCCGCCAGGCCGGTGCCAAAATCCACTACTTCTCGCCGCTCGCAGGTGAAACGCTTCCCCCTAAAACTGCCGGCCTTTACCTCGGCGGAGGGTACCCCGAGCTATTTGCGGGGCAACTTTCGAGTCAAAGCAGATTCTTCCAGGATATCCACTCGGCCGTGGAGAGAGGAATGCCTGTGTACGCAGAGTGTGGTGGCTTGATGACTTTGAGCAGGTTTATTGAAACTGGAGATGGAAAATCCTATGCCATGGCGGGCCTTCTTCCCTTCGGAACTCGCATGCTCGACAGGCGCAAGGCGCTTGGCTACACGGAGGTTGAACTGTGCCGCTCATGTCTGCTCGGCGAGCCGGGATTGCGCATAAGAGGTCATGAGTTTCACTATTCGGAAATCGTGCAATTCGAGGAGGGTGAAGGACTAAATTACGCCTATAAACTCCATAAACGTAAACAAGGCGAGACCCGTCTTGAGGGATACATGCATCGGTCGGTGCTTGCCAGCTATATTCATCTCCATTGGGGGAGTGCTCCGCAGGCATCTTCCAACTTTGTGAGACTCTGCGAGGAATATAAAGGACGGTCATAGATGAATCAAAGAACCAAGTCCCTGATGTTTTTGGGAACCGGTTCCGATGTTGGTAAAAGTGTTCTGACGGCGGCTTTTTGCAGAATTCTAAAAAGAGATGGCTATCGGGTAGCCCCTTTCAAAGCCCAAAACATGGCGCTCAACTCTTTTATCACTCGAGAAGGTGGTGAAATGGGCCGGGCGCAAGTGGTCCAAGCTGAGGCGGCCGGCATCGATCCGCACGTGGATATGAACCCTATCCTGTTAAAGCCCACCTCGCAAATGGGGTCGCAGGTGATTGTTCTGGGCAAAGCCGTCGGCAATTTTTCCGCCATGGATTACTACCAGTATAAGCAGAAGCTGCTGCCGATCGTGCGCGATTCGTACCAGCGACTGGCTCAAAACTACGATGTGATTGTTCTTGAAGGTGCGGGAAGCGCCGTCGAGTTGAACTTGAAAGAGCATGACTTGGTGAACATGGCGATGGCTGAAATGGCTGACGCCCGCTGCATTCTGGTCGGCGATATTGACAGAGGAGGTATTTTCGCGGCGCTGCTGGGTAGCTTCATGCTGCTTGATGCACGAGAACAGGCACGGATTCTGGGTTTCATGGTCAACAAGCTCAGAGGCGACCCGAAGTTGTTCTCGAATGGCACGGAGATCATCGAGTCGAGATCCGGGAGGCCTGTTTTAGGGGTGATTCCTCATTTCGGTCATATTGCGCTTCCCGAAGAAGACAGCGTGGCGCTGGGTCGGAGGATGCGGCAGAATCTTCCGTCGACCGATCGCGACAGGCTGGCAATCGGGATAGTTCGTTTGCCTTTTATCTCCAATTACACGGATTTCGACTGCTTCGAGCAGGAACCGGAAGTTGACCTGAGCTACTTCGATAAGCCGCGTCGCGTCTTCGAATTCGATGCGGTAATCCTGCCCGGCAGCAAGAACACATTGGAGGATCTCGATTTTCTGCGACGCAGCGGGCTGGCTGATGCAATTGTCGCTTTCTACAAATCTGGTGGAACCGTGATCGGGATTTGCGGCGGCTACCAGATGCTCGGCCTTACGGTAAGGGATCCCTTCGGCGTTGAAAGCAAGCTCCAGGAAGTGCCGGGTCTTGGTCTTCTGGAAATGGAAACCGAGATGTTTCCAGACAAAGTCACCTCCCAGGTAGAGGCTTCTCTTTTGAAGGAGTCCGAATCCTTTTTTACCACTCGTGCTGAACATCAGTCTGTTGTTGCTATGGAACTCCATATTGCGGATGAAAACGAAGGACGAAGCCTGTGCGGCTATGAAATCCACATGGGTCAAAGCATTGCTAAAGGGTCCTGCCGGCCGCTCTTTCAAATCAAGCGGCGAGAAGGTCAAACGGTGCAGGTGACGGACGGGTTGATCGGAATGGATGGCAGGGTATGGGGGACATACATCCACGGCATTTTCGACAACGATGGGTTCCGTAAGAATTTCCTGGAGGGGCTGCTCATCCGATCGGGCAAAAGTGGTGTCTCATTTTCGGGGGGATTCGCCTACCAGCACTGGAAAGATCAACAGTACGACCTGCTGGCGGACCATGTTCGAACTCATACAGATGTTTCACGCATTTATAAGGCATTGAGACTGTAGCGGTTTCTTTTATTTTACGAATGTAGCTAGGTGTAGTTAGCTTCCCGGTTCGGCAAGGTGCTGGATGACGGGTGGCAGCATCGGTTCCAAACCAGCAATTGACTTTCGCCGAAGTGCACTGGGGGTCTGTTAAACATTGTTTCTACTTCCGTGGCATTTGGCCTCAGCTTTCCTTCTCGATCTTGTGCTTGGCGATCCGCCAAAGATGCCTCACCCCGTCAGGTGGATAGGTCGACTGATTTCATGGACCGAGAGTATCTTCCTGGATGATAAAGCCTCTAAAAACCATCAGCGTCTGGGGGGATTTGTTTTTTGGATCGCTGTTATGGTGGGAGTCATAAGTGCGACCCTGTTCGTTACCGGGCTCGCATTTCATATCTCTTCATTGCTGGCGGATTTGGTCATAATCTGGTTGGCCTATTCCACCTTGGCCGTCCGCAGTTTGCATCGTGAATCGCAGTGCGTCATGAATGCTCTCAATAAGGGCATGCTGGATCTAGCGAGACAGCGCCTGGCTCGCATTGTGAGCCGGGACACGGAGCAACTGAACGAAAAGGAAATCATTCGAGCCGTCATTGAAACGGTGGCTGAAAACATATCCGACGGGATAGTGGCCCCGCTTGTCTATTTATCATTGGGTGGCCTGTTGGGCGGCATAATCTACAAAGCAGTCAATACCATGGATTCCATGGTCGGGTATTTGAATGATCGCTACAGGTATTTTGGATGGTTCGCCGCCAAGGCGGATGATGTGGTCAACTGGGTGCCGGCGAGGCTGACCGGAGTCCTCCTGGTGATTGCGGCAAGACTCTTGAAATTCGACTGGAGACGCGCATGGTATGTCATGCGGCGGGATGCTCGCAAGATGAAAAGCCCTAATGCAGGATACCCGGAATCTTCGGCGGCGGGAGCCTTGGGCATACAATTGGGTGGAACCAACTGGTATTTTGGACACCCTGTGACCAAACCCACTCTGGGAAACCAGGGCACGGAGTTGACCTATGCAACATACAAGTCAATGATTCGCCTGTTGTACCTATGTTCAGTGCTGACTTTTTTAGTGGCTTTCGGAATCAGATATTTGCTTTGCAGAAGCTGAATTGGCAGATGCGGATTTGACCCGGTTGGGCGGCTTTCGATATTGTTAGAGGGAGATTTTACATGTCTATTGTTCATGGCGGCAATGTATACGAAGTTGCCGGGCACATGGGAATATCACCTGATTCTATTTTAGATTTCAGCGCCAGCATAAACCCGCAAGGGCCGCCGATTGGTCTTTTGGACGCGTTCAATAAGTACTATCATCGCCTGCAGCATTACCCGGACATCCACAGCCGTTCTCTAGTCGATGCTATCGCCCATTTTCATGGAGTGCCGTCGGAACGGGTTGTGGTCGGCAATGGTTCAACCGAGTTGATTTATGTTTTGCCAAGAGCACTTGGCATGCGCACAGCACTGATTGTGCTTCCTACTTTCAGTGAATACGCAAGGGCCTTTGCTTTTCAGCGGATAGATCTCACCAAGCTCGTTACAACAGGGGAGACCCATTTTCAGCCCACCGTAGAACAACTTGAATCCTCTTTTGAAGAGATTCAGCCGGAGGCAATCCTTGTCACTCACCCGGGAAGCCCGGCCGGATCCGTGCTTCCTCCGCCGGTGCGCGAGTGGCTGACGGCAAAGAGTGCTCAGAGTGGTACCTACTGCCTGGTTGATGAAGTTTTTGTCGATTTTTGTGAAGAAGAATCCTTAAAAGGGTTTATAAATGATTCAAGCAACTTGGTCATTATTCGGTCGATGACCAAGTTTTACGGCATACCTGGGCTCAGGCTCGGCTATCTTTTGACTTCAGAAAACCTGGCGGCAAGCATTCGTGCGCACCTTCCTCCATGGACTGTCAACACCCTTGCTCAAATTGCGGGTGAATACTGTTTGGAACAAAAGCAATACCGGGCTAGATCTCTATCTTTTATGGAACGGGAACGTGCCCGGATGTTGACCCGTCTCGATGGCTTGAAGGGATGCCGGGTTTTTCCGGGCAGAGCCAATTATATATTGATCGAGCTTGATTCGGACCTGCCAGATGCCTCAAAGCTGCAACAGGAACTCCTCTCCTCGGAACGGATTCTAATAAGGGACTGTAGTTCTTTCGAGGGCTTGAGTGCCCGCTACGTCCGTTTTGCAATCCGCCTGCCTGAACAAAACAATAGACTCCTCGACGCTTTTTCGCGCTGGCTTGCAGTGCATGTTCGATGAGCAAATCCACCCTAATCGGGTATATATTTCAAACCTTAATTTATCGATTCAACCGAATGAGTAGCTATTCTTGCAGACCCCATTGAAACCGTTCAGTTTGTTTCGGTGTAATCGTTCAGATTCCAGTCATATTGGTAGCTTATTCTCCCATTGAAGTTCTTCAGTTGTTTCGCTAAGGAGGGGGCAGCGTATTTCAGTAAGTGCTGGATCACTCCCTGCTCGGAGCTTCCAAAATCAGCCTGAAACCAGTTGTATATAGAAGAGAGGGTGAGCTTGTTGCCTTGGATTCTGGCGCCTCTAGGACTGTTCACATACTCGCGGGCTCCTTTTTCAAGGAGCGTATCAATATTATCTGCTGTGAAAGGTTCCGGCTGCAAATTCGGACATCCTATGCTGGCGCAATTCACACCGTAGTGAACGCGGTTGTCCTTCCATATGGGGCGAAGAATCCGATGCTCGATATCATCGAGGCTCACCTGTTCTCCCTCGATGGTCAGCAATTTGGCACCCCACGGGCCGATACTGAACCAACCCGGGGAGATATCTATATTACGTATACTTTCGACCGGATAGTGATCTAACACAATTTTTACGGTAAGAGCGTTGTACAGGTTGATCCAAAAAGCCTTTTGTTCTGCACGGTTTAACTTCGAAACCTCAGCTTCTTGAAGTTTTTTCAGATAATCCTCAAGCAGTTTTTTGTCCTGTGGGCTGACGTATGCATATCGCATCAAGTTCACCCCGGATGGATCATTCGTAACCAGATATTTGCCGAGAAATCGAGCCCAAGCACTGTGGTCAATTCGTATGCCGCTTGCTGGATCGTACGCCTCCCATCTGGCCCAGAGTTCGGGTTTGGGTGCTGCTGGAGTGGGAATGGGCAGCGTTGCTTTTAAAAGCAATATTAGCAACGATATTTTAACGGTTTTGCCAAACATCGATCCTCATCATATGCCTAAGTTATTGTGTTATATTAGTTAATTATGCATGTTGCGAACCTGGACTCGCGTTTCATTCAGAGATAAGAAGCCTGGTCCAAACCCGGTTCAGGTCTCAACAAGTAAGGACTTTACCAGCCTTGGTCGGATTAAATGAAAGATCTTGCGCCAACGGTTATAAACTAAACAGAAACTGTAAATAGTCCATCCTTGCTTATTGCTCATTGCAAAAAGTCGCTGTTGGGAAAAATGTTACATTCCAAAGCGTTTTGATAGCTGGTGCATAAACACCGGCGAATGCCTTGCAACAACCGCCCATAGATCTTACCTTTGATCCTAAGGATAATCCCGACTACGGTTCGGGAGACTACTTCTTAAAGGCCACAAACTGTGTTTAGAATGTTCGAAACACATTTTGCGATAGGATATTGGCTGTTTTTAGACTGATTTCAAGCCGATATGATCTTAGTCGGTGCTACGAACCAAAGTATGGTGTGTTTGAAAGAATATGCACGGATTAGACTCGCCAGGCTCCTCTCAGCGATGAAGGTAATCATTCAGGCGATTAGATACGCCTGATCGTTGTATCACCTCTCCTAAATCGTAAGACCCTTGAGCATAGGGGTGGATAAATGAAAAGAAAAAGCTATTTCATCATTGTCGGATTGGCGTCACTGTGCGCCGCGGCCTTCCTGGGAGGTTGCAGTGATATAGTCCTGTTTTATCCCAAAGGACCCATCGGCGATGGCAATCGGTTTGTCATTATTGCGGCAACCCTGCTCATGCTGATCGTCGTTGTACCGGTCTTTATCA
>Ga0210125_1000057_pt1 | contig 23184 bp, 23 predicted proteins | sample RushMan_CattailN_FD_185555 | JGI IMG/M metagenome (GOLD analysis project Ga0210125, IMG submission 185555) | Wetland microbial communities from San Francisco Bay, California, USA, that impact long-term carbon sequestration -... | ecosystem: Environmental > Aquatic > Marine > Wetlands ...
TTTGTTCAGAAAGGAAGATTCTTTTGTCCGGCGACAATATGATTCGCTTGCGAGGCGTACGTCAGCATAACCTGAAAAACCTGAATCTGGATCTGCCGTTGAATCGACTGATTGCCGTGAGTGGGGTGAGCGGATCGGGCAAATCCAGCTTGGCACTGCACACGCTTTATGCAGAAGGGCAGCGGAGGTATGTGGAAACATTTTCTCCGTATGTCCGCCAGTTTCTGGAGCGAATGGATCCCCCACAGGCCGATAGTATTGATGGTATTCCTCCGGGGATCGCCATCGAATCGGGAACCGCCGTTCGAAGCTCGCGTTCGACCGTGGGGACAATCACAGAAATCAACGATCACCTAAAAATCCTCTACGCCCGTTTGGCAGTTCCGCACTGCCCGAGGTGCGGACAGCCGGTAACACAGGACAGCCCGGAAAGCATCCTCCAGAGGCTTAACGATCTTCCAACGGGCAGTCGCGTACTGGTGACCTTTCCCTATCAACCGGATCCCAAGCAGGATTGGCTGCGGTATTTAGTTTCCCAAGGTTTTTTGCGGATTTTTGCTGAGGGGAAAGTCCTTGACCTGGAAACCCTGGACGCCAAAGCGCTAAAAAGTATCGCTCCCAAAAAAGAAATGCTGGTAGTCGTCGATCGCATCCCGTGGGGAAAAGTCCCTGATCAGCGAGTATTGGACTCGTTCGAGACAGCCATGAGCATGGGTAACGGTCGAATCGCAGTGGTGATTTTCCCGGACCGGATCAGGTGGTTCAGTTCCGAACTGCGCTGCGCCGACTGCCAAGACTCCGAAGCAATTCCTCCGCCGACGCCCAATCTGTTTTCATTCAATTCACCCTTGGGAGCCTGCCCCGAATGTCGTGGATTCGGCAGAACCATTGGAGTCGATCTGGATCTTGTGATCCCTGACCAAAGACTCTCCCTGCAACAGGGAGCCATCAAGCCGTGGAGTCGTGACCGGATGGAGCACGACGATCTAATGGATTTTTGCCGACGAGAAGGCATTCCGACGGATGTTCCCTTCAAGTCGTTGCCCGATTCGGCCAAGGAAAAAATAATCAAGGGCACAAAGGGGTACTACGGTATTTACGGCTTCTTCGAGTGGTTGGAAACCAAAACGTACAAAATGCATGTGCGGGTTTTTTTGTCTCGCTTCCGAGCCTATGTGCCGTGCGAGGTTTGCGGAGGAAGCCGCTACCAGAGAATGACCCGCATATATCGACTGCGGAATGTAACCATTGACACCTTAAGCTCCTGGCCGATCGAGCGGTGTTTGAACTTTTTTGGTGAACCCTGGCCGGAACTCGAGCGGGATGCGGCGGCTGCTCTGCTGGTCGAGGAAATCCACAACCGACTGCAATTCCTGAAAGCGGTTGGACTCGACTACCTATCTTTAGACCGGCAATCGCGTACCCTTTCGGGGGGCGAAGTTCAGCGGGTGCATTTGACGCGCGCTCTTGGTTCGGCCTTGGTCAACGTTTTGTACGTTCTGGATGAACCCAGTGTGGGACTGCACGCCAGGGATCAAAAACGGCTCATGGGCCAGCTGCGTCGTTTGACCGAACTGGGAAACACCGTGGTCGTGGTCGAGCACGATCCGGACATGATTCGGTTTTGCGATGAAGTGGTGGATATGGGCCCCGGAGGAGGCGAAAGGGGAGGAGAAATTGTCTATCAAGGCTCGCCGCAAGGCCTGGCAAGATCTAAACAGAGTATCACCGGAGGGTATCTGAGCGGCAGATTGACTGTAGCATCTCCCGCAAAAAGGCGCCCACCGGATCAAAAACAACAGCTGGTGCTAAGGGGAGCCCGTGAGAATAACTTAAAAAACCTCACCGTACAGTTTCCTCTCGGACTTCTGGTTGGGGTCAGCGGGGTTTCCGGTTCGGGAAAGAGCACCCTGATCGAGAAAACTCTATATGCCAATTGGTTGAGAAGTGTTGGAAAGCCTGCCGATCAACCGGGTTTGTGTGACGGCATAGAAGGACTCGAACATATAGACGAGATGATTTTGGTGGATCAGCAGCCGGTCGGAAGAACTCCTCGAGCTAACCTTTTAACCTACACAAAAGCTTTGGACCCCATCAGGAAGCTTCTGGCTCAGACCCCCGAGGCCAAAGCCAGAGGATATTCGACAGGGCATTTTTCATTCAATGTTCCCGGCGGCCGCTGTGAATTGTGCAAAGGCGAAGGTTTCGAACATGTGGAGATGCAGTTCCTGGCCGATGTCTACATTCGATGCCCTCAATGTGGTGGTAAACGCTTCAAGGACGAAATCCTGGAGGTGCGGTCGCACGGCCTTTCGATAGGCGATATGCTTGATTGCACCGCCCAGGAACTGCTGGAGGTTTTTGCGGACAACGAACTGCTGGCGAAAGCCCTTCATCCCATCGTGAACATCGGGTTGGACTACCTGCGTTTGGGACAGCCCTTGAGCAGTCTATCAGGCGGCGAGGCCCAAAGGCTGAAACTGGTCCATTATCTGGGCCGGCAAAACGGAAAACAAATATCGCGCCCGCCAGGCCGACAGAAGCTGCTGCTTTTGGATGAGCCTACTACGGGGCTGCACCCGCACGATCTGCAAAAGCTTCTGAAGGTGCTGCAGCAAATTGTCGACAACGGCCACACCGTGCTGGTCATCGAACATAATCTGGATCTTCTGAGAGCTTGTGACTGGCTGATCGATCTCGGTCCCGAAGGCGGCGAACAAGGAGGGACGGTGGTGGTCGAAGGGACTCCGGAGGTTGTGAGCGCACATCCTCATAGCCACACCGGACGCTGCCTCAAGGAGAGGATGGAAGCAGCCGAAGGAAGGCCATGGAGAGGTGATCTTCGGAAATCCCGCCGAACCGATGCCGGCCCGGCTACGACGGTTCGATCCGTCCATTCTCCAGACGACCGTTCGTCAATCGTGGTTCGAGGAGCACAGGAACACAATCTGCAACTGGATGAGATCCGCTTGAAACGAAACGAAATGATGGTCTTGACCGGGCTCAGCGGGTCCGGAAAGTCCACCCTTGCGTTTGATGTGCTGTTTGCCGAGGGTCAGCGGCGCTACCTGGAATGCTTGTCAACCTATGTGCGCCAGTATTTCAAGATCCTGGAAAAACCGGATGTGAACCAGATACTCGGGCTGCCCCCAACGGTGGCCATTGAACAGCGCACCAGTCAATTAACGCGAAGATCCACTGTGGGCACGATAACGGAGATCTATCATTTCCTGCGGTTGTTGTTCGCCAAATTGGGAATACAGCACTGTCCCGACTGCGGCAGGCCACTGGAGGCCTTGAGTTTCGACCGTATTCTCTCTATGGTCGAAAAAAAGCTTTCAAACGGCGATTTGCGGGTGCTAGCTCCTCTCATTCGGGGTCGCAAGGGAATCTATCGCGACCTCTTCACGCGGCTCCTCAAAATGGGTTACCAGACCGTTCGTGTGGACGGCAAATGGATGTCCTTGGACCCTCTGCCCAAGCTCGATCGCTACCGGGAGCATGATATCGAAGTGTTGGTTCCGGAGCTTGATCAATCTAAAGCATCGCGCAGCACGTTTACTGAAAAACTGCGGCAGGCGCTGGCTATGGGCGGCGGCTCATTGCACCTGGAAGGGCAGGGTAGCACGGTTTTGAGCCAGCATTTGTATTGTCCTCATTGCCATCAGGGGTTGGCACCGCTCGATCCTCGGCTGTTTTCCTTTAACAGCCGACAAGGAGCCTGCCCCCACTGCGCCGGGGTCGGTACGTCCCGGAACTTTAACTTGGAGCGGCTCCTGGGTTCGCCTGAAGTTCCATTAAAAGACGGATTGATGCAGTTCCTAAGGTCGACCAAAGTCTCCGGTGCATTTAAGATTCGGTTGAAGGGCCATTCAAAGAAACGGTTGGACCGTTTTTGGGTAGAAGACTTGGCTGTTGATTCTGACAAGCCCTTTTACCAATTGCCGGAGGACGTTCGGCAGGCCATGATGCATGGGAATAGAGGTAAATTCCCGGGTTTTCTCACTTTGGTGCAAGAATTGACTGAGGAGGACGGGGCCTGGTATGCGCTGGAGCCTTTTTATGACAACGTGCCGTGCCCTGAATGCCATGGGCAGCGCTTAAATCCACAGGCGCGCTCCGTCCTGGTCAAGGGAAAATCCATCGGTGAATTGGTAAACCTAAGCATTTCAGCCTTTCGCAAAGTTTACAGCAGGCTGCGATTCAATGATCGGGAACGTCCAATAGCAGGGCCCATTTTCAAGGAAATTCGTGAAAGATTGATATTTCTTAAGGAGGTAGGGCTTGATTATCTTGCCTTGAATCGGTCAGGTGATACCCTTTCGGGTGGGGAGACGCAGCGCATCCGACTTGCGGCACAACTCGGATCGAACCTTCGCGGGGTCTGCTATATTCTGGATGAACCAACCATCGGCTTGCACCCGACCGACAATGAACGGCTGCTGCGCAGCCTGCAGCGGCTGAAAGAAAAAGGAAACACCATTGTTGTGGTGGAACACGATGCAGAAACCATGAAGCGGGCGGATTCTTTGATCGAACTGGGGCCGGGTGCGGGCAGGGAAGGGGGGCACCTGGTGGCGCAGGGGCGCTTCAAGGATCTTTGCAGAAGGACGGATACACTGACCGGACAGTGGTTCGGCAAACCGCTCGAAACGATTCTTCCAAAAGATGCCGAAAAGCCTTCGACAGACAATAACAGTGACGTCCAATGGCTGACAGTGACGGGTGCCAAAGCTCGCAATTTAAAGGATGTCGAGGTGCGAATCCCGCTTGGGGCGTTGACCTGTGTGACCGGAGTTTCGGGGGCCGGCAAGAGCACACTGGTGCATGAGGTGATTTATAAAGGGCTGTTGGAGCAATTAGGGAGGCTTTACCGCGGAAATGGTGCGACTTATGAGGAGATGACGGGTCACGAAGCGGTGCGGCGGGTATTGGAGGTAGATCATAATCCGATCGGGCGCACTCCTCGTTCCATACCGGCAACCTATGTCGGCGTGTGGGATGAAGTGCGCAAATTATTTGCGGCTCTTCCCGAAGCTAAAATGCGTGGGTTTCTTCCCGGTCGTTTTTCCTTCAACGTTGCCGGCGGTCGTTGTGAAGAATGCAAGGGACAGGGACAGGTGAAGGTGAAAATGAACTTTTTGCCCGATGTCTATGTGCCGTGCGACGCTTGTGGAGGGAGTCGCTTCAACAGGGAAACTCTGGCGATAAAGTACAGGCAGAAGAGCATTGCCGATGTGCTCGGCATGACCATAGAAGAAGCCGCGCTGCTGTTCGATGCACTGCCGAAAGTTGCTCGGCCGCTTCGCGTCCTGGTCGACCTCGGACTTGGTTACTTGACCCTCGGGCAGCCTAGTCCGACTCTTTCCGGTGGGGAGGCGCAACGAATTAAACTGGCGAGCGAACTGGGGAATCATCACGGGAATACTCTGTACATTCTGGATGAACCGACAACGGGGCTGCATCGAGCCGACGTGAAACGACTGGTCCAAGTACTCCGCCATTTAAATCATCACGGACACACCGTCTTGGTGATTGAACATAATCTGGATTTCATTTGGGCAAGCGACTATGTTGTGGACTTGGGACCCGGCAGCGGTGATAACGGCGGTCGCCTGGTGGCTGCTGGAAAACCGTTGGAGTTGCTGAGTCAGACCGAGCATTCGGCAACAGCTCGAGCACTTTTAAAACAGTGCAAAACCGAAACAGAGGTTTGTGTTTGATGGGAAATTGTATGAAATACTGCCCAAATCGTGACTTTCTATACCTTGAACCTCGTGACCCGGTTGCTCATTTCAAATTCGATGCCCATGTCGCCAGAGTCTTTCCTGACATGATTCAAAGGTCGGTTCCAGGTTACGCCGAAATCATTTCGCTCGTTGGGGTCCTGGTCGCACAGTATGTGCAGCCGAAAACTTTTTGCTATGACCTTGGCTGCTCCCTGGGTGCTGCCAGCTTATCCATAGCGCAGCACATCAAACAACCTGGATGCCGGATCGTTGCTGTGGATAGCTCCACTGCAATGCTGAAGCGCTGCAAAGAGATCATCCGGGACACCCGCCCCAATGTTCCAGTAGATCTTCTTTGCGCGGATATCCTGAATGTAGAGATACGGCACGCATCGGCAGTAGTTCTCAATTTTACACTGCAGTTCATCGAGCGCCCCCACCGCGTTGAACTGCTCGAACACATCTACGACGGGCTTTCCCCTGGAGGGATTCTCATCCTGTCGGAAAAGATTACTTTCTCGGATCAACGGCAGGCAGAACGGTTTACTCGGTTGCATGATGCTTTTAAGAAGGCCGAAGGCTACAGTGACCTTGAAATAAGTCAAAAGCGCACGGCCCTTGAGAAGGTGCTGTTCCCCGAAAGCATCGAACAGCACCTTGGGCGCCTTCGTTTGGTGGGCTTTTCAAGCTGCGATGTCTGGTTCCAGTGCCTCAACTTTATGTCTATCCTGGCTATGAAATGATAAGTTATGGTCCGCTCTACAAACTTCTTCGGGGAACTCCTCTGGAACCCTGGCTGGAGAGATTGCCCTCACAGATGGAAGAGGCTTTCAATGCGGCTCGCCACGGCGACATTAAACACTGGCAAGATGCTTTGGGAAAGATGCCCTTACCACAACCCTCATCTGCGGATTTCCGATCGGCGGTGGTGCGTGTCGGCGCAGCGCAGGATTGTAATGGGTCAACAAGGGAGAGGATTGAAGAGTTGCTGCGTCAGTTCCATCCTTGGCGCAAGGGACCCTATGAAATTTACGGCGTTCATATCGCTACCGAATGGCGTTCGGATTTGAAATGGGGCCGTCTCTGCCACTGCATTGAACCCCTTGAGGATCGAGTGGTGCTGGATGTGGGTTGCGGCAACGGTTATCATTGCTGGCGTATGTTCGGGGAGGGCGCACAGTTGGTGATCGGAATCGATCCATACCTCTTGTATGTATTCCAGTTTCAGGCGGTGCGGCATTTTTTGCAGTCACCGTCGGTGTACGTCCTGCCTTTGAGCATTCAGGATCTGCCGCAGGATCTGCAGGCTTTCGACACGATCTTTTCCATGGGAGTCTTTCACCATCAACGCTCTCCATTCGATCATCTCCTGCAGTTGCGTTCCTGCCTCCGCAGCGGAGGAGAGTTAGTTCTGGAAACCCTGGTAATCGACGGCGAGGAAGGCCGAGTGTTGGTCCCCAAAGACCGCTATGCGAAAATGCGCAATGTGTGGTTTATTCCGTCCTGCGACACCCTGCACTTATGGCTGGAACGTTGCGGCTTTCGAAATGTCAGATGCATTGATGTGACCCGAACCACCCCCTCAGAACAACGTTCCACCGAATGGATGACGTTTGAGTCTCTTTTAGACTATCTGGACCCGAAAGACCCGCAGCTTACCGTCGAAGGCCTGCCCGCCCCCAAACGAGCCATCTTTCTGGCAAATGCTCCGTGAATTTGCGATGAATAACTTTTCATTCATCTTACCGTCAAGAAAGACTCAAGATAAACTTCGAGTCTTTCTTGATCGAGGTATTCCTCGACAATGCTTTCCTCAACCTCTCCTGGCCCGAGGGGCGCAGCCCGAACTCTGCGCCGGCCTCAAGAATGGCATGCACCATGTCGTGACCATATCCTCTCGAACAGGTCAGCAGCACCGTTCCGTCCAATCCATTCCGGCTGAAGACCACCAGCTGACACGGAACATGACAAAACGGTCCCTGCAATAAAAAAGGAGTTTCCAGCTTGGAGTCGGTGAGATCGAGATTTGTTAGTTTTTCTGCAATGGAAAACACTTTGTTGCCTGTAATCGCCAATAATACGGTAGCTTCGGTTGTGTCCGTAAAGGCTGGATCGCTTGGCGTTTCCGATGCATCGCCGGATAGATGCCAAATCGAGGCTTGGGTCCTGTTCATGCGATTGACAAGAAAGCCCCTGTCGAAAATGCATGATCCGGGTTTTTGAGGAACACTCACATCGAAAGGTTTAACCTTGACAATGTTGCGATCTTGCAGGTCCCATTTGGGCTTGTGGCTGAGATCGATCAACCAGGGTCCATTGCCTTCATGTTCATATTCGAGAACCACCGTCCACTGGTTGCTGTTTTCAGTCCTTGCGGAGCGCGCGCCAAAAGAAACGGGTGATCTTCTTTGAATCGTTGTCATATGCATGTCCTCTCACATCTTCATCCGTTTACCTTGAGGATCGTAAAACGGCATTGCAGTCATTTTTGCGTAAACCAGCTCACCGTTGCAGCCATCCTCAAAAATCCCCAGTTTCGCATCGTTATCTGCTAGATGGTCTTCCACCAGGGCCATCCCCACAGGTTCTTTTAAGGTGTAGCTGTAGCGGGCGGTGCAGACATATCCGCGAACTCGGCTGTCAACGATCGGCGACCCGTCTTTGGGAGCTCTGGAAGCTGAATCCTCCATTTTGAACCCCACCAGTTTTAAACGGCCTTTGTCGTTTTCTGTCTGTTTCAGCGCCGTCGCTCCAACGGTTTTCGCTTCGGGTTTATTGCGATGCCAAAGAAAACCAAGTCCGATATCGTGGAGTGTGGTGCGCTGTTCGGATTCAGATCCGAGAATGACATGGCCTTTTTCCATGCGCAGGACGTTTTGGGCTTCCAAACCGAACTTTTGGATGCCGAACTCTTTTCCAGCCTCCTCCAGGATGTCCCAGAGAGTCTGCATGTAGGAAGAGGGGACATGGAACTCATAGGAGAGTTCCCCCACGAACCCGAGCCGCATGGCGCGGACCGGGATCGCGTCTTTGACCACAAACTCTCGGTATCCCGAGAAGGGGAATGCCTCGTTGGAAACATCGGCATCGGTCACTTTCTGCAGGACTTTTCTGGAGTTGGGGCCGGCCAGATTGATCACGCCGTAAGCATCGGTCAAATTGACGATGTGGAAATCCCAATTATCGTAGCGGGTATGATAGCGAATCCATTCGGCCGTCGCCCCCGCTCGCCCGGTGGAGGTGGTCAAATAGTAGTCGTTTTCAGCGATTTTAGTCACCACGCCGTCGTCGATGACACAGCCGTCCTCATTGCACATTGCCGAATAGCGCATTCGACCTGTGGTCAATTTGGACATGTCGCTCACATAAACCCGCTGAAGCGCTTTCACAGAGTCTGGACCGAAGATCCGAAATTTTCCGAGTGTTGAGGCATCCAACATACCAACGTTGCTGCGCACATTTTCAATTTCCGCCTGCGCCGTTTTATCATTTGAAAAACGGCGGGCCCGCTTCCATGGATCGAGCCGCTCCATGACGCCTCCCGCCGCGGCCTGCGATTCGTGCACCGGGGTGCGCTTGCTCATGTCATGGTTCGATCCTGCATAGGTCGCAAGCAAGGTGGGAACCATGGGGGGGCGGAAGGTTGTCGGCCGTGGGTGCGCATCGGGCGACTGATAAGTCGAAGCCACGTACAGAGGAAGATTATGGCCTGGAATCCCGCCCTGCCCGGGACCTGTTCCCGCTGACGTGAACCGCTTGATCAGTTCCGGTACATCAAACCCCAGCTTCATCGCCTGGTTGATATTCTTGATGGTGGTGTCCTCGTCCAGACAAACAAAAGTTTTCTTGCCGTTGACCGGTGCAATCACAAATTTTGAACCGCGCACCGGGCCGGGAAATCCTGCCAGTTCCTTTTCACTGCCGCTGATTTCATCTTCAACGGCAGCGCCGCAATCCGCCGCGGCGCAAAGCCCGGCGAGTCGCCCGTTCACTTCTATCGACGCGGGATCTTCAAATCCGAGCATCCTGCCGGCGACATGCATTTTTTCAGGAATTTCAGAAGGCAGAAAGTACCCGGTATGATCATCGTACTGGAGCTTTGCGCCGGCCAATGCCAGGGGACCCGTAACCGGGGTCAGGCCGGCCGAAGCGATCAGGGTGTCGCAGGCGAATTGCTTCTTGCTGACTCCTGAAAGATTCGTCAGAGTGATTTTTTTTAGAATTCTCCAGCCATGGGCTTTGGCAGCTACCCAGCCGCGGTAAAATGGGATGTTTCGATCCTCCAGCGCTGCAAGCAGGTTCGGATTTTGCCCGTCTTCCCGTACATCGGCGACGCACAGAACTTTCAAACCCAAATCGTACAGGTCGATGGCTGCCTCGAGTCCCAGGTCGTGACCGATGCTGAAAACCGCCTCCTTGCCCGCCGGCAAGCCCCAGGTGCGAGCCAGTCTGTGAGCGCAGCCGATTTGCATGATGCCGGGCCGGTCGTTGTTTTCGAATAGAAGCGGCCGCTCGACGCAGCCTGTAGCCACGACCACGCTTTGTGCGCGAATCTGCACATACCGTTCGTCGAAGTGCTCACTTTGGGTGCCTCTTTGGAAAGCCGTGATCAGGTTATTGTTATAAGAGCCAATGACCGAAGTGTGTTTGAAGATTCGAATATTGGCTGCTTGTTCGACCTGACTGGCGAGTTCTTTCGCTCTTTCGTAAAGAGGCACACCTGGTTTGTATTCAAGCGGTCGATATTCGAAAAATCCACCAAGCCAGGGTCTGGATTCCAGCAATATGACGCGAAGATTCTGGGCGGCAGCCGCCAGAGCAGCACTCATCCCGGCAGGTCCCCCTCCGATGACGCAAACGTCTGCGGTTGGGAAAATTTCATCGAATCTGCCTTGAAGTTCCGAGTCTACTGACAGCTCTCCAACCCCGGCCGTCTTGCGAATATGCTTGACGGCAATGGGCCACAACCGGGCGGGTTTGTGAAAGATGCTGTAGTAAAAGCCGGCCGGCATGGCCCAGCTGAGCTTATCCATAAACCCCATCCAATCGAGTTCCGGGGTTCCCAGCACATTCTGCGCATCGACCTGCATGCCTTCTCTGGCAAAGGTATTTTCGGCGCAGACGTTGGGGATGTCGTCGATATCCACGTAGGTGTTGCTGGACTGACCGTCCAGGCTGTAGAGTCCCCTTGGGCGGTGATATTTCAGGCTGCGCGAGAAAATGCGGGTGCCGTTTGCATATAGGGTTGTTGCAACCGTATCCCCTTCCATTCCCTGAAATGGCTTGCCGTGATATTTTATGGTCACTTTGTTGCCGGGATTGACGCGCAGTGTCGGCAAATCAGTTAGCCTTTTCATTTAAACACCCTCCGCCCCAGGTTCGGCAACTTCAAGGTTCTTTGTGGTATCCCGATGAATCGTAAACCAGGAGCCACATCCTTGCCGGTGATACCACCACTCCTTCTGGATACCTGCTACACACGTATTCATGTGGACGTAGTCACACCAGGCCTCGGGGCTTAAGTCAGCCTCCTCCGGCCGCGGCCCCTTGTCTTCGCCGCCAAATCGAAATTCATACCCATTTCTCTTTCCACAGATGGGACATGTGATGGTAAGAGCCATAAAATCTCCTTCACAAATCAATTATCGGGACTGTAATTCACCAGCGCAGCCGTCTCTCCCATGAGCCGGTGCTGTTCAAATCGCCTCAAAGTGAATGGTTTGAGTATGTGCGGACAGACGCCGGAAGCTATAAAGTCGGCCAGGTATTTGCCGGTAACCACACACGACTTGAATCCAAAATAGCCCCATCCACAGTCCATGTAGTAGCCCTGGATATGGTCGTTGCCGTCAATAATCGGCGCCATGTCGGGGGTCATGTCGGCCAGTCCGGCCCAGGCCCGCATGAATTTGACGCCTTTGAGGCACGGCATCATTTCGGTCAACGCTTCGGCCTGGTGTTTGATGTAGTAGGCAGTGCCCTGATTGGTGTAGTTCGGCCACGGATCCATATGAGCCCCGGTGGCGATTTCTCCCTTAAGGGTTTGATTGGCATAGCAGTGGTACATGCCGGAAGAGACCACGTGGTGGAGGACTGGCTTCAGCGGCTGAGTCACCATTGCCTGAATGGTCAGCACACTGATGGGAAGCCGAATACCCAGCATTTCGTAAGAGATCGCCGCCGAGTAGCCGCCGGCGGCATTGAGCACACGAGGAGTGTAAATTTTGCCGCGATCGGTTTCGACGCTTTCGATTTTCCCGTTTGTCACGCCTATGCCAGTCACTGTGGTGCCCTGAATGATATCGATCCCTTTTTGCGACGCACCTCTTGCCAGACCCCAAACCACCGCATCATGCCGCACAATGCCGCCGGGAGGATGGTACATGCCGCCGGCAATCGGGTATCTCAGGCGATTGGAAATGTCCAAAGCAGGAACCAATTCCTTGCATTCTTTCGGGTCAACCACTTGGCTGTCGATTCCATGGAATTGAGCTGTTGCCACCTGCTGGCGCATCGCTTTGAGGGCTGCTTCGCTATGAGCCAGATTCAAATTTCCGCAATTGTAAAACATCAGATTAAAATCAAGCTCTTTGGTCAGAACCGGCCACAACTCCAACGCCTCCTTATACAACGGCAAGTTCTCCTGGGTCCTCTGGTTGGCTCGAACAATAGCTGTATTGCGGCCGGCTCCCCCGAACCCGATGTACCGCTTCTCTATGACCGCAACATTGGTCATGCCATGACGAGTTGCTAGAAAATAGGCGGTCGCAAGTCCATGAAGACCGCCGCCAATGATGACGGCATCGTAGTTCGACTTGACTCGAGTCGATTTTCCCCACAGTCGCTTCTTCATGCCAAACATAGAGTCTCCCCTGTTCTCGTGATTAAGCTTGCCTTGCTTTGACAAATAGCCAATCAATAGTCGACGTGGGGCAAACGGGCTGGTTCCTCTAAAGCTTTAGGCTTGTCAACCCGTTCAGCTCTGATCAATCTATTCTTCATCGCGCAGTGCCGTTCATTTTCTCCGACTTTCAAGATTCCGTTATTCTGGAATGTGTTGTCAAGCACTAGTACTTTTGGAAATTGTGCTGTCAAGTGGGCGGAGCTAAGGCTCATGCTGGTTCTCTTATAAGATATTTGTTGGCACAAGATACAGTTTATCTCGCATCAGCGGGATAACCGAACATATTGAGCCGACATCCTACCGTTGGCCGGTCTTATTGCCCCGGTCTACCCGGCCACACGCGTTTTTTTTTCGAACGGGATCTCCATGCCGGACAACATTCACAGGGAGTGGATAGAGCTGCAGGCAAACCTTACCGTTCGGGTGGATGAAGCTCGTAGGAGAGTCGGCCGTCGAGATGGGTAAGAAAGATTTCGTCGGCCATTAGCGTTGGCTCTTATTGCGATGCTCTTGTGAGTGGGTGTGTTTCGACGGTGCGGCTAGGGGAGAGCGGCAGCGTTGCAACCTGCACGCTGCTGGTATGGAAAAATTAGGGGGAGAGGCGAGGTGTGGGGAGAAAACTCGAGAAATCACACCCACACCCCGCCTGTGCCGCCAAGGGTGAGGAAGTCCTTGGACAATTTCCTAGCCTTTCCGCAGCAGGAATCGCTGAATTTTGCCGCTCGGCGTTTTCGGCAACTGCTCAACGAATTCAACCTCACGGGGGTACTGGTGAGCCGCCAGGTGTTTTTTGACAAAACCCTTGAGCTCATCGGCCAGTTGCTCGCTGGCAGCGACTCCCGGCTTCAGGGCCACATAGGCCTTGATGGTCTCGCCGCGCAATTCGTCGGGTATGCCCACCACGGCGGTTTCGGCTACGTCAGGATGCTTTATCAAAGCGCTCTCCACTTCAAACGGACCTATGCGGTAGCCGGCGCACAGGATGATGTCGTCCGAGCGGCCGCTGAAGTAAAAGTAGCCGCCTTCATCCATGCTCACAGTGTCTCCCGCCATGCAATACCTGCCGTTGCCGATAAATTTTTCCTGGGTTCTCTTTGCATCCTGCCAGTAGCCGTGAAACCAAAACAGTGGCGAATTGTCGGCATCCACTGCAAACATGCCTTCCTCACCGGGCGCTGCTTCCCTACCCGCATCATCCACCACAACCATTCTAAACCCGGGCATCGACTGACCCATGGACCCCATTTTGATCGGTCGCTGTAGATCGGAGCGGTGGTGATTGTTGGCCACCATTCCGAGCTCCGTCTGGCCGAAATGGTCATGAATAGGAATTCCCCAAAGCTTCTCGCTCCATTCGATCACCTGAGGATTGAGGGGCTCGCCGGCACTCGAAGCCACCCGCAGGTGCGCAGGAAACTGCTTGGCCACTTTGTCGCCGGCAGCTTTAAGAGCGCGGTAGGCAGTAGGGGCGGAAGCGAAATTGGTCACCCGGTATTTGCTCAGGATGCGATACACCTCGGCAGGGCTGAAGGGTGCGTTGAAAAACAAGGTGGACTTACCTACCAGCAGAGGTCCGACCAGATTGTAGTATAGCCCGTAGGCCCAGCCGGGGTCAGCCATGTTCCAGTACATATCGTCTTCCCGGATATCCAGGCCGAATTCCATATAGGCCTGAAACGAAGCCAGAGCTTTTATGGGTACCTCCACTCCCTTGGGGCTGCCGGTCGTGCCCGAGGTATAAAGCATGATCAACATGTCCTCGCCGCTGACGGGCACCGGCTTTTCAACTGGCTGCGCCTTCTCCAGTTCGTTCCAAAAGCTGTAATCACCTTTTTCGATTCCTTTGCCGCGGCCGTCGGCTATGGTCACGACCGCTACCTTCCCGTCGGTGTAACTGGAAGTCTCCGTCAGCTTCGGCCGTTGGACGGCATTGGTCACCACCACTTGCGTGCCGCTGTCACTCACCCGATAATCTATCGCATCCGGTCCGAACGCGGTGAAAAGTGGTACATAGGCCGCTCCCAAGCGCCAGACCGCGAGCGTGGTGATGATCAGTTCCGGCATTTTCGGGAGCAGAGCCGCCACTCGATCGCCTTTCTTAACGCCGATGGATTGCAGGAACCCGGCCATTTTGGATGAGAGATCCTGGAGCTCCCTGAAAGTCCACTTAAAAGCCTGGCCTTGCGCGTCCTCGTAGAACAACGCCACCTTATCCGGAATGCGGGCGTGGCGGTCACAGAGAAAATCGGCAGCGGAAACGCCGCTTCCCCCATATTCCTTTAGCCACGATTGTATAGCCTCTTGCGGTGTCATATCCGTCATTGCCATGATACTGCTCCTTCTTTCCAATGGGTGAGAGTTTACGGATTTGTTGCCGGACCATTGCATCGTACGTCGCATAATTTATGAATCAGAGTACTAAAATTGCTCGCCTGCGGCTCGAAATGACAATTCTTGGGCAGCCTCTTGGATCAAGTCAGTCCACAAGGGAGAAAAGTGGTACAACTCCTTCCCCGGCTGTGTATTGCATCTGTGCAACTACTTTATGGCCCAGTTTGACACGCTTTCCGATCAGGTCCATGGAAGCCTGATCGGGTTCGAGGCCCTCCAGATTGCCCATCAACCAGGGTCCCTCTTCGAGCTCGACCATAACCACAAGATAGGGAGCTTGCAACCCTTCCGGAGCGACCCGAATCACCGTGAACGTCCTAATCACGCCTTCACCGGCTAGCGAGGCCACTTCCAATTCGGTCGAACTGCATCGATCGCATGTGGCTTTGGGAGGCACGGTCATGGTCCCGCATTCGAGACACTTCAGACCCATGAGGTTATCTTCTTTCAATGCGGCAAAATATTGATTGTGTGTCAGCTTGTACATCCCAGCTCCTTTCCGCTACAGACCGAGGATGATATTCACGACCGTTCCTGCGTCGCCGCCCAGGGTGTCCGTCATTCCGATCCGAGCCCCGTCCACCTGCCTTGCCCCACACTCACCGCGGAGCTGTTTTGCGATTTCGTAGATCTGTGCACATCCGGTTGCCCCGATCGGGTGGCCCTTGGCCTTGAGGCCTCCGGACGGATTGATGGCAATTTTTCCGCCGATATCCGTTTCACCTCTTTCCACAGCGGTGCCTCCCTTGCCGAAGTCGAAGAAACCAAGGCACTCGCTGGCTACGATTTCGGCGATGGTAAAGCAGTCGTGCAGTTCGCACACGTCAATATCGCGCGGCCCGATTCCGGCCATTTTGTATGCCTGGCCGGCGGAAGCTGCACGCGACTGCATGACGGTGAAATCTTTCTGCCTGCTCAGAGCTCCGGCAGACCCCTGTCCCACACCCAGGACTCTCACGGGCTTGTCTATTTTTTTCCGTGCGACCTCGCGACCGGCGATAACCACGGCCGCGGCTCCGTCAGAGAAGGGGCAGCAGTCGTAAAGCTGGATGGGATCGCAAACCATGGGGCCATTTAGGACCTTTTCCATAGTGATTTCCGACTGAAATTGGGCGAGAGGGTTCATGGTCCCATTATGGTGATTCTTTACCGCCACCCGCGCCATTTGATTTTTAAGAGCTGCCAGGGGAATTCCGTGCTTATCCGCATACAGATGCGTCAGCATGGCAAAGACCCCGGGAAACGTGAGGCCGCACAGCTCCTCGTAATGGCTGTCGGTAGCCATGGCAAATGCACGGGTGGCAAGAGACGTACCCATGTGGGAGACCTTCTCGACGCCTCCCACCAAGACAATGTCGTAAAATCCCGCGGCGACCCACAGGAAAGCATCCCGAAAGGCGACAGAGGCTGTGGCGCAGGCCCCTTCAACGCGTGTCGCCGGTACATGAGGTCCCAGTCCGATCTCATTTGCAAGAAATCCTGCAAGGTTCATCTGCCCTTCGGCAAAATCGCCCAGAACATTGCCCACAAACAAGGCCTGAATGTCCACGGATTTCAGGTTTGATTGTTCGATGGCTTGCAAAGCCGCTTCCGCGAATAGTTCTTTGATATTCAGGTGAGTGGGACCGAATTTGGTCATTCCCACTCCGATAATGGCCACTTCCCTCATGACTGCTCCTTGCTTTCATGCCCGAATCGATCGGGTTCGGCCGAACACACCCGCAAGCCGTCCACAAGCAGATTGACAGCGGCTTCAATGGTGGACTGCAATTGGTCCCTCCCGCCCCCGTACTTACGGTTCTCCTCCCATCTGAGTATGCCCATAACTAAACTCCACACTATACTGGAGACCGCCCGGGGATTGATTGGTTTGAAGATTCCCTGACGGATTCCCTTGGCGATAACATCCTCAACCATCTGAACGTTTTTCGCCATCCGTCTCGTGACCTGCCTGAAACGCTCTTCTGAAAAAAGCGGCTGAATCTCTTCAGCTCTGAAGTACATGTACGCTTGATGCACTTCCGGATCGTTGGGATAGGTGTTCGCGAAGTAGTTGAAAAACTTCCTCAGTGTCTCGTCCGGCGGTTCCTCTTCATTTTTGATGACCTCCGCGATCAGCTTGTGGTGCTGTTCCAGGATCGGTTCTATGAGGCTGAAGTACAATTCTTCCTTGCTTTTGAAATAAAGATAGAGTGCCCCTTTTGACACTTCGGCGGCGGCGGCGATTTCTGCCATGGAAACGTTGGAGAAACCCTTCTTGGCAAAGAGTCTTCCTGCGCTCTTCTTGATTGATTTGATGCGCGCTTCTTTTTCTCGCTGTTTTCTTTCAGCTACACCCATGTTTTGTCCTGACTGCGGTCATATATTGACCTTGTTCATAAAGAAATACATCCGTTCTGTCAAGCGGAAATTGGTTCTGCAAAAATAGCGAGTAGCCATCAGCAAACGACGAGGGGATGGGCGGTTGCAGCACTAATCCTCTCGAGTATTGTCCCGAAGAACCCGTGACCCGCGCCCAAATGGCGGTTTTCCTGCTTCGCGCCATGCACGGCAGCAGTTATTCTCCGCCAGCGGTCACCGGGATGTTCAGCGATGTCCCCGCTATCTTTTGGGCTGTTGCCTGGATCGAACAACTCTACTCTGAGGGCATCACCCAGGGGCTGCAGCGACAGTCCCCTCAAGTTCTGCCCTGATGATTCGGTAACCCGCGCCCAAATGCCCGATGAACTCTTCGAAAGCCTGTTTGGACCGGCCGGCCTTAACGCTCAAACAGGCAATCGAGGTATTTGCCATCACTCACAGCCAAACCAGAACCCCATGTTGTTACCAAGAGGCTTCATCAATGAAGATGACTTTCATGCTCCGCGCCCGAGTCGCAATCGCTTCATAGTAGGGAAGAATTGCTTGAGAAATCTAAAGAGCGTCCCCCATTCACACGCAACAAAAGAATGATCCCCGCTTGCTTGCAATCAGGCCCTTAGAGCCGCCCAGGTGTTGCGACCAACAATCCCATCCTTTTCGAGTCCGGCGCTTCGCTGAAAGTGAATTACAGCAAGTTCAGTTGCCGGCCCAAAATCGTTATCAATAGTAACATCATAGCCTTTCGCCCTTAGTAACTCCTGCAATTGCCCAACCGCGTCGCCGAAAGAACCGCGTCTTAGTACGATGGTACTCCCGCCTTCGTTGGCAGCTACCCTGATAGCATCAATAGCAGCAAGTGCATTCTTTGCTCGGCGGAGATATTCGCGCCGTTCTTCGAGACCATTGAGGCCGCCATTGACGAGTCTGGTTGCTTTAATCAAGTCATCACGGTCAGCGGCTGAGTTAATCTTGCGGGTATTCCAGTATTCACAGGCAATCTTCAACGAAGTGGCTGGTTCGGCGGCAAGCTCGGGATTGTCCTCCAACGGCAAATCCAGTTTTCCTCCGATATCACGGTAATTGGCTCGTCCGGTAAGCTGGATCAAACCTCGTCCCTTATAGCGTTTACCATCTCCCGGTTGAATGTTCCCGAGGTCTCTGCGCCCTTCATAGGCGGCTCCGGAAGCAAATTCTTCAGTGGTACGAAAGCCTGCACATTCATGTGTTACCTGCCCCATGAAGTGGGCGATTCGCAATTTTGTGTCTATTTCGTACGCAGCAAGTGTCGGAGCGAAGACCGCTGATAATGCTCCAACAATTCGTGCTTGAGCAGCAGCCTTATTTCCCGAAAATCGGGGCGCCACTTTAAGGATAAAATCACCATCAACTGAAATCATCGTTTCATCCTCCCATAAAATTTTTTTAGAATATCAATTAAGTACTTTAAAAACCGGCGGCTAACAGAGGATCAAGCTGCCGCGTTAAAGGACTTCGATGAAAAGCCACCAAGCTGCCTCGCGGCCGGCTTGAATGGTTCGTTAGAAGAAATGTTCCAAATAAAGCGTGACTCCATCTGTCTGTAGGGCAATTTGTCAAGTGTGTGGACCTGACGACAGCGTTCCTATCGATTCACACTTCGATGTAGATTTTGCCGAAATGCGCACCGCTCGCCTCGTAACGAAATGCCTCGATCAGGTGGTGTAGAGGAAAGGTCTTATCGATGACCGGCTTCATGTCATTGGCATCCAGAGCGCGGATCATCTCGATCTGCTGCTGACGGTTTCCGACTGTTATCCCCTGAAGCCTCACTTGTCGAGTCAACAGCTCCACGGTCGGAATCGGACCGGGGAAACCCGATGATACGGCTTCGCCGTTTTGCCACTCGGGGAAAAAACAGGAGACGACGTGATCGCCCACGGCAAACTTGCTGACGCCTTCCCCGATCCTTACGACGATTCCCGCTTCATCGGTCAACGGGATGAGTCCGTCTGCGGTGGGAATCTTTCCGAGCGCGACCAGATAATCATGATAGTTCAGCGAGCTGGCATGCAGCCTCACCCGGATTTCGCCCTCCTGCGGATCACCCGGCTCGTCCATCTCGACCACCGTCAGGCGCTCGAGCCCACCGGATCCTTTGAGTCTTATCGCTTTCATAAGCTGCCTCTCCTATGGAAATGGTTAGGATGGGCAGCAACCTGAAGTTAGAAAAAAGATGTCGAACTATCTCAGGCTGCTTACCCCTGTTCGGTTTTCATTTCAATTCATATCCATATTTTCTAAACCATTTCATGACCTTTACGCACAAATCCAGTATTGCCGGTGCCTTTATAATATGCTCTTCCGGTGGCATAGGAGCAGCGAAAGGATATATACCATCAAATTTTAAAATCATTTCAACTGGATTTTTACCTGAATCCTTGATTCGGATTGTCGCAACATAATCTAAATGATCATCGGATTTTGGATGATAATATTTCGCAGTCAGAATTCTTTTTTCTTCATAAATGATTGATGTCTTTTTCATACTGTTTTGATACCAAACACGCGGCCGATGAGCTTACAGAAAACACTACCAAATTTCGCCCGCGTGGCTGCGGGTCCGGTGGATGCCAAAGTCAGGGCACGGTCCTCCATGATTACCCTGTGGCCCGTAGTTCTTCACGGATGATCCGGCGTATGGTGGATTCCAGATCCCGGTCACGTATGCTCGCCTTCAGTGCTTCATTGATGAGTGTCTGACAACCTCTTCCACCAGCCTGGGATTTGAAGTGTGCAACCACCTCTGCATCCAGAAAGATGTTGATGCGGACTTTTCCCTTGGAGATGGGTTTACCGCCAACACGGAGGGTAGCCTTTTTCATCTATTCTTCTGTAATCTCAGGGATCTCCGAGGTGTCGATATCCTCATCATTCATAGCAGCGCAAGTGCTGCACCTCGTCGACAGGAAGGGCTAAGTGGACTCTTCGGCAACCCAAAGTGTACCTCCTTGGGGTAATCGCGGCGCTGACCCGCGATAAGTTCGGATAGAACCGCCTTTTGCTCTTGGTTTCTGAAGGACAAGGCGGTTGAAGGTTATGATACTCGGCAACCGCAACCTATGTCCGGTATACCCGAGGGTCGGAATCACCCGTGCAGTAGTCGGCATTGCAGCAACGTTTGCATATCGCGACGGCCATCAGCAATGAGAAAAATGAATACGTTCGTATCCATGACTCGGTAGATGATACGGTATGGCTTGAAAAAAACCTCTCGGTAGTCCCGAATTCCTAAAGCGAGTAGTTCCTTCGGATAGGAACCTTGCTCGGGTAACTGGGACAGTCGGGAAAACGTTTTCTCAATCTGTGACAAAACGTGGTCTGCTTTTTGAGGTGCATCGTGAGACGTAATATAATCGTACAGCTCTTCGAGGTCACGTTCAGCACCGTCTGTCAGCAGAACCGTGAACGGCATCAGCGAGACCCCTGCCGTTCGCGCAAACGCTTGATTACATCCAGAGCGGGCTGGATCTTGCCTTCTTCGATTTGACGCGTTCCGAGTGCCAGGATTTTCAGGAGGGCCATTGTTTCCTGGATTTGTTCGTAGCTCTCAATATCCTGAATGACCACCTTAGCTTCGCCATTCTGAGTAATGATCAACGGCTCCCCATGCTCGGCCAGTGTCCTCACTATTTCAGCAGCATGGGCTTTCAAGTAACTGATTGGCTTGATTTGTCTGGACAGTTTCATAGATTGTCTCCCTTTCTTGATTATGACTATATTTAGACCATAAACAGGTCGAAAGTCAAGTTTCACGGTAGGGCTGGCAATTGACAGCCCACGATCAAAGCCGAAGTCCAATCTCTCAACTCTGCCTGATTCCTTCACTCAGCAATGCTCTGGATATCCTCAAATTCCGAAATTTTCCTCAAAGCGTCTCAAATGTATAGGCTTTCTCCGAACAACGCATTCAGCGGCCCGGCCGAGGTGCCACCGGACCATGACAGATAGCACTGAAGTTGAAACTCTCACGGATTGCCGGGTGCGCTGGAATGAAACGTGTACGCCCGGCATGGGCGTGAACTTATGGGGTGAAAGTCCCCTGTACGTGAATCCTGCAAGTGCCCTTTTAGACATTTGCATAAGTATCTAACCGAAGGCAAGGGCGGGACCGCGAGGGACCGTCTGAAGGAAGCCCGAGTGCAAAGCGAATGAGCCATTGAGGGGAAACAGCATACCAGGCCGAGTCTCCGGGTGAGTCGGCACGACATGACAAAGCCCCGGGTTCAGGAGATACGGTAAATGCTGCGGTTCCATCGTGGAAGCTCACGTCCTTATCCGGGGAGATCTGTTCGACGCGCATTCGGTTCGTGCCATTGCTGTTTGGGAGTCCGACTGAGGCCCAACTCGAAAGGGTTGGATATGCCACAGAACCCTACCGCATGAACTGGAAAGCGCCTCCTGGAGCAATCCTTGAGGTGATCGAGCAGAACTCAGCCGAGGCCTGAGTTCCCAAACGCCTCCTTTAATGGGGAGGACAAGGTGAAGGGCTGAACTCAGAGCAGGTAAGGGTCTCAATGTGCTCGCCAAACATGATGAATCCGACCGGAGGAGTGATTTGTCGGCGCGGCATTGAATTGCCCGATCCCGGTGTTCCCTTGGAGTTTGTCACAGAACTGTGGGGCACTGAACGCCCAGCTACGGCTCGGCATGTTCTGGGAACTGCCCCGTGCGGACCCGCACACGGGGTGGTGTGGGGGCTGGTGGAGAAAACCCCCCGGCTACCCGCTTAAAAGCTCAATAGACTAAACATCTACACCGAGAAACCCACCATCTTCAAAACGAGCCCGAAAGTTCTCTTTATTGCAGCCCGTCATCTTGCCGCAATGCGGACACCGGGCTTGGTTTTTGAATAATGTTGAGGTATCAAAAGACTCACTGTCATCGAAGAATATTGGTGAGGGAAACCACTGTCGGCAATTCAAACACCGTATTGATATTTCTTTAGTCTTTGCCATAACATACCTCCTATGGCTTTTAACGCCAAGGTTGAGCGGCACCCGACCGCGCGGCCAAGAAGTCCCTGAACGCGCCTATTGACTGTCGCCGCGTGGTCGGGTGTCCGGCTCGAACCGCTGGTTCGGCATCGATTTTGAGACGAGTGGGTACTTCTCTGGACACCTGATGGACTCGGCTGCCAGGTCAACGTCCAGGTCCGGCCAATACAGATGCTCCGGCCCCGGCATCTCAACCTTGAGTATTGCTGAAACTGGGGCAGCTTCAAACCATGGGAAGTCCGCAAAAGGCAAGAATAGCTCCTCCTGCCCGAGTAGGATCCAAAAGCCATGCTTTGAGATATTGGTGACCTCAACCGAAGTGGGCTTTCCACGCTCTTTTGATTTCATCTTTCCGCTCCTCTATTACACTGCGCAAGAGCCGGAGTTCAGGTTCTGATAGACCAAAGTTCCTCGCCAGTTCAATGTCCGGTTCCATCCAAAACTTTGCCTCACCATGTCCACAAATAACATGAATATGCATGCGTGGCTCTTCACGGGAAAAGAAATGGAACCGAAAATTCTTGTAACGGAAGACCGTCGGGCTCATAAGCTTTCCTACAGTAGATGACCGCCGCCTCAATGGGCACGCCGAACATTGTGGATAACCCGCAAGCAATCACGGCAAAGGATTTACAGATAATACCGATAGACTCGCCCCGTGGTTGCTTGTCGGGTTCATTCGTTGGTTCGCTGACTATCGCTCTTTCAAATAGGACTTCAAGTCACGATAGTAATTCTCATGGGGACCGATCATTATCAGTTCGAT
>Ga0210125_1000058_pt1 | contig 23036 bp, 15 predicted proteins | sample RushMan_CattailN_FD_185555 | JGI IMG/M metagenome (GOLD analysis project Ga0210125, IMG submission 185555) | Wetland microbial communities from San Francisco Bay, California, USA, that impact long-term carbon sequestration -... | ecosystem: Environmental > Aquatic > Marine > Wetlands ...
TTCGCTGTAGATCCTTTGGATATGGCCCAGAAGATGATTGCCCACATCGACAAGAAGCGCGAAGCTCTGGGCATCATGGGTGAGCGTGAGCGCAAACTGTTCAGCATGGAAGACCGCAGAGCCTAGCGATGCTGGATCCTCCTGGGGAATGCTGCCGAGTGTGTGGGTAGCATTCCCGATGGATGAATAACGCAGAGCAAATGTCGGTTCGAAGCCGATTCTGTAGTAAGTGAAGAGTGAATAGCGAATCACCCTTAAGAAAAGGAGTATGTTATGTCTAGGTTAGTCGCTTTTGCTGCGATTCAAGGTGCCTACAATATTATTTCCAAGGTTGAAGGCAAGTTCAAACAGGCGATGGCCAAATATGGTCCTGATCAAGAGTTGTCTTTCCCCAATACAGCTTATTTCCTGCCGGTTATTTATTCTATTTTGGGCATTAAAGTGGAAAAATTGGCGGATGCCGAGCCGGTGCTCGAAAGGTGTAAACAGCTTCTTCCGCCCCATATCAAAGGTGCCATCCATGTTCCCTATCTCGGACACACCCTGGATGCGGGTATGGCAGCGATTTTGGCCGAGGAAATTTACGAAGCCATTCGCTACGTAGAAGATCCAGATTTCTATCTGGAAGGCGAAGATTGTGATGTGGAAAACGGCAAGATCTGGTTAGGCGCCGCTGATGACGTTATCATGCGTAAACGCGGCGTTGAATTTGTTGACGGCAGTGCACCGGGATTCGCGGCCATCGTCGGTGCGGCCCCCGATCCGGAAATTGCCAAGATGATCGCCGAGGACTATCAGAAAAAGAACCTTTATGTGTTCATGTGCGCCAACCAGGCTGGGACCACCTTTACCGAGCAGCTGATTGAAGCCGGTGTACAGGTAGGCTGGGGTACACGTCTCATTCCTTTCGGTCCGGACATTTCGGCGGCGGTATTTGCACTCGGATTTGCCAACCGCGCTGGTATGGCATTTGGTGGCATCCAGCCGGGTGACTACAAAGCCATGTTGAAATACAACAAAGACAGAATCTTTGCTTTCGTGAATGCATTTGGCGAAGTGAACGCCGAATGGGCAGCTAATGCCGCCGGCGCCATCAACTGGGGCTTCCCGACCATCGCTGATACGGACATCCCGGAGATTTTGCCCACCGGTGTTTGTACTTACGAACACGTCGTATCCAGCGTGCCTTACGATAATATAACGGCAAAATCCATCGAAGTGCGCGGTCTCAAGGTTACCATCACGGAAATTCCGGTGCCCGTATCCTATGGCCCGGCATTTGAAGGCGAGCGTGTTCGCAAGGATGATGTTTATCTGGAGTGCGGCGGCGGCAAGACCGCTTGCTGCGAGCTGGTGCAGATTGCCGACATGAATACGGTTGAAGACGGCAAAGTAGAAGTCTTTGGACCCGACATCAAGGATGTTCAGGCCGGCAGCAGGCTTCCCCTGGCAGTGGTTGTTGAAGTGGCAGGCCGTAAAATGCAGGAAGACTATGAGCCGATCCTCGAGCGCCAGATTCACCATCTGGTCAACTATGCTCAGGGCGTCATGCATATCGGGCAGCGCGATATCGCCTGGTACCGCATCGGCAAACCGGCTGTTGAAAAAGGATTCACTCTCGAGCACATTGGAAAGATCCTGCACGCTAAATATCATCAGGACTTTGGTGCGATTTTCGACAAATGTCAGGTCAAGATTTACACGGATGAAGCCAAGGTCAAAGAGCTCGTCCCAAAAGCCCAGACGGCCTATAAGCATCGCGATCAGCGCGTTGAGGGCATGACCGATGAGACCACTGAAACCTATTATTCCTGTACGTTGTGCCAATCGTTTGCGCCGACCCACGTTTGCGTTATCAGCCCCGAGAGAACCGGGTTGTGTGGCGCTTATAACTGGCTCGACTGTAAAGCCTCGTTTGAAATCAATCCGACCGGGCCCAACCAGCCGATTCAAAAGGGAGAGACTTTGGATCCCAAGTATGGCAACTGGAAGGGCGTCAACGATTTCGTTTACAAAGCTTCGCGTCAGTCGATTTCCAGCTACAACTTCTACAGCATCGTTTACGACCCTATGACCACCTGCGGCTGCTGTGAATGCATCGCTGCGGTACTCCCCATGTGCAACGGCATCATGACGGTTAACCGCGATTACACGGGCATGACGCCAAGTGGAATGAAGTTCACAACTCTGGCCGGAACAATCGGCGGCGGGAACGTGACACCGGGCTTCGTCGGTCATAGCAAGTACAACATTACTCAGCGCAAGTTCATCGCGGGTGATGGTGGACTGCAGAGATTGGTCTGGATGCCGAAAATACTCAAAGAAGAAATCCGTGAAAGGTTACTCAAGCGCGGTGAGGAGGTCGGCATTCCGAATTTCATCGACATGATCGCTACTGAAGAAGATGGCCTTACCGAGGATGAAATCTATGCATTCTTGGAAAAAGTGGGTCATCCGGCCATAACAATGGATTCGATTCTAGGGTAAGCATGAGGGGGGATTATCCCCCCTTGAATAAAATCTTTGGTTAAGTGGAATGTGAAATGCGATGAGGAGAAAAACACATGGGCTTGACAGGTATTCAAATTTTTAAGTTACTCCCCAAAACCAATTGTGGGGAATGCGGTGTTCCGACTTGCCTTGCATTTGCAATGAACCTGGCGTCGGGCAAGGCGGAACTGGACAGTTGTCCTTATGTCTCTGAAGAAGCCAAGGAAAAACTGGCGGCCGAATCGGCTCCACCTATTCGCCCGTTGACCATCGGCAGTGGTGATTATGCGCTAAAGGTTGGGGGTGAAACGGTTCTGTTTCGGCATGAGAAGACCTTCGTCAATCAACCCGGCTTTGCTGCAATGGTGAGCACCGACGAGGACGGTGCCTCGGTTGACGGCAAGATCGAGAGATTCAAGGCCGCTCAGTATGACCGTGTAGGGTTGACGCTTCGCGCGGAAATGTTCGCGGTAAAAGATGCGTCCGGAGATGCGGGTAAATTTGGTGCTCTGGCCAAAAAAATGTCTGACACAGGGGCCGGCATTATCCTGGTTTCCGATAATGCCGATGCGATGAAAGCGGCCGTGTCGGAATTAAAAGACAAAAAACCTTTGATTTATGCCGCTACCGCAGCGAATGCCGACGCTTTTGGTGCCATTGCCGCCGAATCCGGCTGCCCAATCGTGGTTAAGGGCGATGGAAGCATTGAGAGTGTCATTGGCTTGACAGAGAAGTTGGGCGGCATGGGCGTCAAGGACATGGTGATCGACACGGGCACCCGCGACATCAAAAAGGCCTTCGAGGAACAAATTTTAATTCGTCGCGCCGCTCTCAAAGACAGATTCAGGCCCCTTGGTTTTCCCACCATCATCATGGCCAATGAAATGGCGGATGATTTGATGAATGAATCCGTGGTGGCTGCAACCTTTGTCGCCAAGTATGGTGCGCTGATTGTCATGAGCGACTTCCAGCCGCATAGCCTGTTCCCGCTCTTCCTGGAACGGTTGAATATCTACACCGATCCGCAGCGACCCATGACGGCTGAACAAGGCATTTATGAAATCAATAATCCGGATGAAAATTCCCCGGTCCTGATCACCTGTAACTTCTCCCTGACCTACTTCATTGTTTCCAGCGAAATCGAAGCCAGCCGAGTACCGGCATACCTGCTGGTTCAAGACACCGAAGGTTTGTCGGTTATGACCGCATGGGCGGCCGGTAAGTTCTCCGGAGAAAGTGTTGGCAGTTTCTTCAACAAGTGCGGTATCAAAGACAAAGTCAAGCACAAGAGCGTCGTTATTCCTGGCTATGCGGCCGGCATTAGTGGTGAGCTCGAGGAAGAGATTCCCGGGTACAATGTTGTTGTGGGTCCCAGAGAAGCCAGTCAAATCGCGAAATTTCTGAAGAGCTTTAAGCCCGAATAAAACCCTGCTTTGAGCTGGTCAATCATGCTTCCGACCAGCTCTAATTTTCTATACAGCAATTCATAGCGAGTCTTTGTGGCAACAACCCCCTGCTGTAAGGAGGAAAATATGGTTAAGTGCATTGGTGAGAACTTGAACATCATGAGCAAAAAGTACGGCAAAGCTCTGAAGGAGCGTGATCCCAAGCCGTTGCAGGAGCTGGCGATTCAACAGACCGAGGCCGGTATGGACTGGGTCGACCTCAACATCGGTCCCGCCGGGAAAATGGGCGAAGAGCTCATGACCTGGCTGGTGCCCGTGGTCCATGAAGTGACCGATTTGCCTCTGGCGCTCGACACTTCAAACGTTAAGGCGATCGAGGCCGGGTTAAAGGCTCACAAGAAGGGCCGTCCGTTGATCAACTCGATAATGGTGCGGCCTGAACGCATGGACGCTCTGCTGCCTCTCGCCAAAGAATATGATGCAGATTTTATTGCTCTTCTGTGGGGACCCGAAGGCATGCCGAGAGATGAAAATGAACGCGGTGCGCTCTGTTCTGAAATCGTATTTAAAGCTACCGGTGAATACGGCATTGATCCTGCGAGAATTTTAGTCGATCCCATTCAGACACCGGTGAATGTTCAGCAAAACCAAATCATGAGTGCTCTGGAATTCATGAAGATGTTCCAAGATATCGCTCCCGGTTGTCGCAGCACCATCGGCTTGTCAAATGTCTCCAACGGCCCCCCCGAGCACCTGCGCCCAATCCTCAACCAGGTCATGCTGATCCTTTTAAAGCGATATGGCATGTATTCTGCCATTGTCGACACTTTCGACACAAGACTTCACGATATCGCCAAAGGCAAGAGGCCTGAATTGGAGGCTTTGGTGCACAAAGTCGAAGATGGCGAAGCCATTGATATGAGTTCCCTTTCCAAAGAGGAAGTGGATTTTGTTAAGACTGCTAAGGTCATTCTGGGACATGCTCTTTACTCCGACTCCTGGCTGGAAATCTAAAAACCTCGCGTTGTCGCTCTCATAAGTGTCTATTCAATAATTTTTTATCTAGATTCGACCGGAATTGAGTCGACCCCTCCCGGTTTCGGGAGGGGTTCGTCGCTAGCAACTGTATAAGCCCTCCCTTTTTGTTAAATTTGGTAAGGATGAGAAACTTTATTTGCATTCCGAGTTTTTCTGGATTCCCATCTTCGCGGGAATGACCAAAAAGCCCTCTAAAAATATTATAGGACATTCCCGTAAAGACGGGAATCCAGGAGATTGGCCTGGTCTAGCGGTTCAACATTCTACTTTCAACCAGTACACAGTGTGACGATGCGATTCTCATTTATCGTTGGTCTCAGAGCCGATTGTGTATTAATATGAAAACCTTCGATCTTCGATATTGGATATTGGATATTGGATGCCAGATACTGGATGCTGACCGCTGTGTTTTGTACTCTGGTCTCTTTATCGCTGACTGTTTCGACTGATTGCAGGAATTTGTGAGTATCAAAATAGAAAGAGGGGAGAACTCAACTATGGCATCGAAATACGTATACTTTTTTGGCGGAGGAAAGGCCGACGGAAAAGCTGAAATGAAGAACCTGCTTGGCGGTAAAGGTGCCAATATAGCAGAGATGACAAACCTTGGTATTCCAGTACCGCCGGGTTTTACAATTACAACCGAGGTTTGCACCTACTTCTATCAGCATGAGAGACAGTACCCTCCTGAGCTCAAAGGCCAGGTCGAAGAGGCTCTGCACCGGCTGGAAGAGATGATGGGCAGGAAGTTCGGAGATCCTGAAAAACCGTTGCTTGTCTCGGTTCGATCTGGTGCTGCGAGCAGCATGCCTGGAATGATGGACACCGTTCTAAACCTTGGCCTTAATGACAAAACTGTCGAGGGGTTGGCAAAGGAGACCGGGGACGAACGCTTTGCCTATGATTGCTACAGACGCTTCATCGCAATGTATGGCGACGTAGTACTTGGCCTGAAGCCGGTGGAAAAAGATGATGTCGACCCATTCGATGAACTCATCGAAAAAATGAGGGAGAAACGAGGAGTTGAGTTTGACAACCAGCTTACTGTCTCTGATCTAAAAGAACTGGTCGAACAATACAAAACCTTGATTCGCGAACAGCTCGATACGGAGTTCCCGCAGGACCCCATGGAGCAACTCTGGGGTTCGAACAGTGCGGTTTTTGGATCGTGGAACAATCCTCGAGCCATTGCTTACAGGGAGCTTAACGATATTCCTGCCGATATGGGAACCGCGGTGAATGTGCAGACCATGGTTTTTGGAAATATGGGAGATGATAGTGGGACGGGAGTCGGGTTCACCCGCAACCCTGCAACGGGCGAAAATGTTTTCTACGGGGAGTATCTGATCAACGCTCAGGGTGAAGACGTCGTGGCTGGAATCCGCACACCCCAGCCCATCAATAAAATTCAAAAGACAGATCCGAGCACGCTCTCCCTGGAAGAAACAATGCCTGAAATCTACAAAGAACTGGATGGCATCCGCAAAAAACTCGATAGGCATTACCGGGACATGCAGGATATCGAGTTTACCATACAGCAGGGAAAGCTGTGGATGCTTCAAACTCGCAATGGAAAGCGCACTGGATTTGCATCATTTAAGATCGCTGTTGATATGGTTCGGGAAGGGATTCTGTCAAAAGAAGAAGCTCTGATGCGGGTTGAGCCCGATCAGCTCAACCAACTGCTGAGGCCGATTTTCGATACGAATGCGAAGCAGGAGGCCGTCAAAACCGGGTCTTTTCTGACTAAGGGGTTGAACGCCGGGCCTGGCGCCGCGACCGGGCGTGTCGTTTTCAATGCTCCCGATGCCACAGAGTGGGTGAAGAGGGGCGAGCAGATCATATTGGTGCGACTTGAGACTTCTCCTGAAGACATCCGCGGTATGCACGCCTCTCAGGGCATTCTGACAGCACGCGGAGGAATGACCTCTCATGCGGCTCTAGTTGGTCGGCAGATGGGAAAAGTCTGCGTGGTGGGCTGCAATGCTTTGGAAATCAGCTATCGAGACAGGCTGATGAGAGTCAACGGCAAAGTCATTAAAGAGGGAGACTGGGTCTCGCTCGATGGAACCACTGGAGAGGTTTTTGCCGGTAAAATCCCTACCGAGCCGTCCGAAGTTCTCCGTGTTCTCCTGGAGAAGACGCTGGCTCCAGAAGACTCGCAGATCTTTCAGGATTACATGTCTCTATTGAGCTGGGCGGACGAGTATCGTCGACTTGGAATTTGGACCAATGCCGACCAACCCGATCAGGTAGAGACGGCTCTTGCTTTCGGAGCTGAAGGCATCGGCCTGACGCGAACGGAGCACATGTTTTTTGAAGGAAACCGTATTGACGCGGTTCGGGAAATGATTCTGGCAGCCGATCTTGAAGGCAGGGAGAAGGCTTTGGCGCTGCTTTTGCCCATGCAGAAAGAGGACTTCAAGGGAATCTTCCGAGTCATGAAAGGAAAACCGGTTACTATCAGGACCTTGGATCCTCCGTTGCATGAGTTCCTGCCTCAGGGAGAGAAAGAATTAGAGAAACTGGCTAATCAGATGGGGGTGCCGGTAGATCGCGTGGAAGCAAAAATGCAGGGCTTGCATGAGGCCAATCCAATGCTGGGCCATCGCGGCTGCCGTCTGGGCATCGTTTACCCTGAGATCACTTCCATGCAGGCGCGTGCCATCATTGAGGCTGCATGCGAGATAACCCAGGAGGGCATCGATGTTCATCCTGAAATAATGATTCCTTTGGTTGGACACGTTGCAGAATTGAGGAATCAGCGAAAAGTAGTGGAACAAGCCGCGCAAGAAGCCATGGAGCGCTACGGAGTCAAAGTGGAATATACCGTGGGCACCATGATCGAAGTTCCAAGGGGAGCTATGACGGCCAATGAAATTGCTCAGGAAGCAGACTTCTTCTCTTTCGGAACCAACGATTTGACGCAGACGGTCTACGGGATCAGCCGTGACGATGCCGGTAAGTTTTTGCCCGCTTATATTGAGTCAAAGATTTGGGAACACGATCCTTTTGATCGACTGGACCAGGTTGGAGTGGGGGCGCTCATGGAAATCGGCGTCAAGGGGGGCCGTGCCACCAAACCCTATCTGAAGGTGGGTATTTGTGGAGAACACGGAGGCGAACCTAGTTCAGTTGAGTTTTGCCACAGGATTGGCCTGGACTATGTGAGCTGCTCTCCCTATCGTGTCCCGATCGCGAGATTGGCCGCCGCGCGCGCGGCCATCAGAGAAAAGCACGCCAAACGCCATGCCAAGCGTTAATGCCTGATTTGCCAATGCCAATGGTGCACTGCTCGAGTGCACCATTGGCAATCATGGGTGACACAAGATGGAACGCCACATTCACCTGCGGCGATCGACCCTATCGGTTCCTGCCAATCGAGAAAAAATGATCAAGAAGGCTGCGGACCTCCCAGCTGACTTCATTATGCTCGATTTGGAGGACAGTGTGCCGGCTCAAGAGAAAGAGGCGGCACGATCTCGTGTCGTGACGGCGCTGAAAGAGCAACATTGGCAAGGGAAGGTCAGGGCTTGCAGAATCAATGGCATGCACACCCCCTTTGCCTATCGTGATATTATTGATGTGGTGGAAGCCGCGGGAGATTGTCTGGATGTTCTGGTGGTTCCTAAAGTCAATGATGCGAGCGAGATTAAGGCAATAGATTACCTGCTCACTCAAATCGAAATGCGCATGAGTTTTAGCCACAGTATCGGACTGGACGCTTCCATAGAAACAGCCGAAGGGATGCTGCGAGTGGAGCAGATCGCTTTTAGCTCTGACCGTTTAGAGGCTTTGGTTTTTGGAATTGCGGATTATTCCGCCTCACTCTCGATGAGCAGCAAGGGACTGAGTGGTCATGGGGATGCGGAGGATTTTTATCCTGGCGATCGCTGGCATTTTCCTTTGAGCCGCCTGGCGATGACGGCCAAAGCGGCTGGCCTGGCGGCTATAGACGCGCCTTATGGCAATTATAAGGATATGGAAGGACTGAGAAAGTCTTGCATTAGGAGTGCGGGCCTGGGGTTTGACGGTAAATGGGCCATCCACCCCGATCAGCTCGAAGTCATCAATGAAATCTTTACTCCCTCGGAGGAGGATGTAAAACGATCGGAGCTCATTCTTGAAGCGTACGCAGAAGCCCGGACGAAGGGACAAGGTTCATTATCGATAGACGGCAAGATGGTGGATGCCGCTTCTGTCCGCATCGCACAGGTTATTTCAGCTCAGTGGAAAGCAATAACCGGCAATAGTTCATAGCCTCTATTTCGATTCTGCTCTCCAAGTTGTTTGAGATCGGCTGAATTCAAAGTCTCATCGCACACCCTCAACTTCATTATCCATCCGTATAGCCTAGTGACAAACCAACTCTCTAAGTAAATCGCTCCTCTTCCAACTTTGCTCATTGAAATGCATGGTCCGTTGAATTGAAATGTGGGGCTTGGTGAAATGACCGACTCCTTGAGATGCACGGTTCGTCGAGTTGAAATATAGAACACGTTCCCCGAGCGAGCCATTGGAAAGTCCGTCTCTTAAGTCCTGCTCGCAGGATTTGAAGGGCAGGCTGGAGTTCCGCGCCAAACGGGACTGCTTCACAAAAGCACCATTTCAGGAAGGTGTCGCTGTATTACTAACAGCGCAAGATTGCGTCATTCCGGCGAACCACCTAAAAGCAGAAAAATGAAAACCAAAGCTAAAACGATGACCAAAAAATCCACCTGCAAAGACCACAGCGATAGAGGGAATCAGGAGTTGCAAATTTTGATCGACATTTCCTCCGCTCTGCATGGTTCTCCACATTTGAAGGATGTTCTGCAGCAGTCCCTAGCGGCCATCTTGCGGACGCTCAAGTTTAAAATGGGCGCCATATATCTCATCAGAGACCTGGTGGATAATGATTGGTCAATCGAGTTGGCCGCACATCATGGCTTTTCATCAACCCTGGTGAGCTCAATTCAATCCTTTTTCCTCAGCGACAAAACGATTTCCAGATTTTTTGCATCCGAACCCGTACGCTGGTTTCCCCGCAACAAAGTCGTTTTTCCCGATTTGCGCGCCCGCATGTTGGAAGAGAAAATTAATGAGATCATCTGCATTCCTCTGCTGACACAAAAGCGTGTGCTGGGCCTGCTTTATGTGACTAACGACGGGGTGCTGCGGTTAAGGTCGGATAAGAGCGAATTTTTGACAACCATCGGTCACCAGATTGGGTCCGCCATTGAAAATGCGCAGCTTTTTGATTCGGTGGAACGAGCCAAGACCGAGCTTGAAATCAGTTTTGATGCGATTCAGCATTCCATATTCATTGTAGACACGAAATGGCGCATATACCGTATCAACAAAACCAGTGAAAGTGTCTACGGCAGGGACCTTATCGGAAGGAAATATACCCGAGTTTTGTATGAACAGGAAGATCCCCCTGAAACATGCCCTATTCTAAAGTGCTTAAAGACAGCTCAACCTGTTCACGGAGAGGGGCCTCATCCGCGCTGGGGAGGTCATTATAATTATTATGCTTTCCCGGTTTTCAACACCGCTGGAGTGCAGGAGCGGGTGGTTTACTATGAAAAAGATGAAACCGAAGCCAGAAAGCTGGAACAGAGGCTGCAGCAAAGTGAACGACTTAAAGCCCTCGGTACTTTGGCTGCCGGGATCGCCCACGAAATTCGCAATCCTCTGGCAACGATCAATTTCAATACTCAGATGCTGCAAAGGGAGCTTCCCTTGGAGTTGCCTCAGAAGCAAATGTTCGACGATATGGAAACGGAGATCAAGAAGATCGATCGAATCGTTCAGCAGGTGCTGCATTTTGCAAGGCCCCGGGAACCTCAGTTTATGCCGAACCAGTTAAACGACGTGGTAAGGTACTGCATAGATCTGGCCAAGGTTCATCTGCGCAAAGCCGGCATTGAAATTCTGCTGGATCTGAATGGAACTATTCCGCCCCGGGTAATGGATTTCAACCAGGTCAGCCAGGTGGTTATGAACCTGATCATCAATGCCATAGAAGCTATGCCCGAAGGCGGAAAGATTACCATCAAAACCTTTCCGCTTTCCGACCAATCCGCGATAGGTCTTGAAATCAGCGACAACGGACCGGGAATAATGGAGCAGGATCAAGCACGGATATTCGATCCTTTCTTTACCAGAAAGCCGGATGGCACCGGACTTGGTCTGAGCATTTCCCGGCAAATTCTTGAGCGCCACGGTGCTTACATAGAACTTGATAGTTCCCTCGACAGGGGAACCACTTTTCGAATCATCTTGCCACTGACCCAAAACCATATGGATGACCATGGTGGATCGGGTGAAGAGCATAAACCGGACATGCTTCAAGTCGACGAAGAAATCAGCCGCCACGGCTTGCATTGAGGGAGCAACTACAAAGTATATCCCGAAGCCGAAAAGAGGTGGTAACTTCTGCGACCGGCATTGTCAGTCGAAAAGCCATTTAAATATGGAAAATTTCAAAGCGTCTGGGTTGTTAATGATAGGATTCTGGCTGGACTCCGTAATAGCAACGGTATCCGCTTGACCGTAATAAGTTTTGGAAGCCCTGATTCTATAGCTTGTGTTGCCGGCCGACACAATTTGTACCGTATAGTTGTTGGGAGTTGAATAAGTAGCATTGGAGCACGAATTCCCGAAGGACGAGAGACAGCCGATGGTGCCAGCATACCGGTTGTTCTCAGCATAGAAAATCTCCTGCTCCATTTTGCCTCGCAGAAGAGCCTCTACAGCCTCCGATTGGATAGCTCTGTTTTTGTAATTAACGTAAGCAGGTATTCCGACTGAAGCCAATATTGCTAGAATGGCGACCACAATCATCATCTCGATTAGAGTAAAACCTGGATCATTTGACATTTAGATCCCCTTAAACAGTACTACAGAGAAAGATTTGAAGCTGTCGCTGCATTGACAGCTCCTCCTGTGATACTAAAACCAAGTGTCTTGTTTCTTTGCGAAGATTTTTCATCAGCGTTTGCTTTTGCCGGCCAAACAATTGCTTTCAGCTTTGACCTTTGAGCTTTTGGCTGCGGCTATGCCGCGCTGTGTTACCCGATTGCTGCCGAGAGTTATTGAATTTAGATTTCACGTTCAAAAGTCCTCTGCTACAGGTCATCCCGCCAGGACCGGGTCTTTATGATTGTTGAAAGCTTGTTCGCGTTCTCTATAGCTTCACTACTGTAATTGACGCTTGGGTTTCCTCTCAGGTCTGCAGTACCAGGTTGGGTGCCGGCTATAACAAGAGTTCCATAGAAAGCCGGGTTACCCGTGCTCCAGCTAATTTCATCTTCTGAATCATTTTCGTTGTTGAGAACGATGATTACTCCTTCAAAATGTGAATTGCCGGTGAAGTGCACTCCGTCTCTCACAATTAAAATTCCAGCGCCGTCTATTGTGCTGGAAAAGGTAACCTCGCTGGTTACATAAGATATTTGGGGCTCGTCTCGTGTGCCAAGTGTGCTTTTGCCTGATGCCGCAGCGGCAGTGTAGGTGACCGTACCTTCCATTGCTATGAGCTGGTTTGTGAGATCAACCCAGTACTGATTGCCGTACTTGGGAATTCCCACTACTATACTGTCCGGGCAGTAAGAGATACTGCAACCGTTCCCAGTCACTCCTTTATTGTTTCCTGCACCGTTGTCTTTATCATTACTATTGTCATTCTCTTCACTTTCCTCCGCTTCCGCTTCAATGAATGTCAGATTGTTTTCGGAAAAAACTCCCGGAATGTTCGACCCATATGGGGGATTGATCGTACCATTACATGATGAGTCGCCGCAATCAAAGCTGGCCGGGACGTGATAATTGTTCCCCGATACGTCGGCTGATCCCTTTATTTCGATGACCGGAGATGGAGTGTAGATGCTTAATGCGCCATCTGCGTCGGGCGGAACTAGATCTTCCTTTTCGACTTCGACTTGGATGACTTTTTGTGCGCCGCCAACCCTTCCCACTGAAGTAATAAAGACTCGATTGTTGGAATCTTTCCAGGATTCTCCGCCATCGGCTACTAGCGAGCCATTGCTGAACGTTGCTGGTAAATCCGTTATGTAAACGGTGTATGTTCCATCGCCGCAAGTGCCGTTCTGCAACTCTGCTATCCTACCATTGTCGGTAACGTTGTTCTTGTTGTTGTCAGCACCCTGCAATACATCGTTCAGTGTTTCTTCCCTGAGCAAGGCTTTGGCGTGTTCGATGCCTGCTTCCGCGACATAAAAAGCTTGCGCACTAACCTTGTTGTTGCTTGCGATCCGCATTTCGGTTGTGCTCTGGTAAACAGTATAGATCCCAGTCAGGGCAAGCATAACGAATATCAAAAGAGCAGCGATGAGCACTGCACCCCGTTCGTTTTGTATATTGTATTTGAGGTTACCCAGGGCGGTCCTTTCTTCTTTTTTATATCTCAAGTGATTTAAATAACCTTCATTTTGCCTTTATGCATGAAAAACTTATGCTGCGTGCGTCATTCTTATCTGCCCAAGTCACAGTAACTACAATAGTGCGGGTGTCGGTTAAAACTTGCGTGCACGTCCAGTTGATCGTGTAGCAATCGCCTGACTTTGGGCATATTGTAGATGCAACAGGCGTGGCACTGATTAAGTCGGCGTAATCCATGGTGAGGAGTTCTTCCATCTTTGATTGCGCGAGCGTAGTCGCCGCAGTAAGCTTTTGTGCATAAGAATTTCCCTCGATGGAAGCGACTTCGAGTCGAACCAACGGTAAAATTCCCAAAATGAAGATCAGTATGGCTAGAAAGACTTCCACCAGGGTAAAGCCGCTATGCCCTCGCAACAAACAGATTGGTTTCATAAGCCTAAGTTCCGACACTGAACGGTAGTCGTAAGAACGCGTCTTCGATAACCATCTCCTGGTGATGCTAAAATGACATTCCCCTGCTGATTGTAATACGTGTTGTTGTCCTGGTATTTCGGATCTTCATCTTCGGTACGCGCAATGAGGGTGATTTCAACCGATCTAACATCCGCTGGATTAGCTGTTTGGGCGCCATTTTCATCCAGATAGATAAAATTGAGCACCTCGATATTTTCTGCAATTGTTTGAAATGTGCCCCCGGCAGAACTCTTCCTGCGTATGCATGGTTTGCCGTTCACCGTCTCAAGTTTGTAAGTAATATTTTCCTTGTTGTCATCACAATCGCCGTCCTGTTCTTTGTCGAGAGTAAAATTTATGTTACTTGAGTCGATTGTAACAAAACCTGGTGTGCAGGTGGAGGCCGAGCCTTGCGGATTGTAACCGGCCATTCTGATTTCTTTTGCCATTAGACTCATGGCACCTCTAAGCTGTTGCTGCATCAAAGCCACCCGATCTTGCTCTATGCTCACCTTCTGGTGGGCCGGGAATGTTCCATAAATTGCTGCGGTGATAATTGCGGAAAGTATAAGAACTACCATCAATTCAACCAGAGTAAATCCGCCCCATTCTGATATTCGACTATTTTCGATAATATGCCTGTTATTCCCAATCATTGCCATTCCAATGCTTGAGTTTTATAGCGCCAACATTATTTGCGCCAATCGCATAGGTATCCCCCTCACCGTTTGCTATGTAGCAATAACCGCTCTTAGTGGGCAGTCCGAGCGGACCGAATGTAGCGCGGTTACCCGTGAAGGTAACCTGGTCTGGAGGGTTGTTCGACGCAAACGGGTTGTTGTCATCACTAGCATCAAAAGGCGCTGTGCCGTGACTGTAATCAATGTTTTTCGCAAGATAGAAGTAATCTCCATCGTCAGTCCAACCGCCGGAGTCTTGGTATTGAAATCGGTATCTGTTATTAAACGGATCAAACAGGAGTGCCCAATCGCGATTTTCTTTCACAGCATTTGCTCTAGCCTTTTGCATGTGAAGAAAGATCTCTCTGGCAGATCGCTTAAGCCTGTGGGTTGAAAGCCATCCTGATAAACTGAAAGAGGTGCTGGAAACCGCCAACAAAACCCCTATCATCGACAGGACCACAATTAATTCAATCAGTGTTAATCCTCGGTTTGCCGAAAATCTTCCAGAAGTCATTCGAGACCGATTATTTTATTCTATCAGCGTATTTTTGGTTTTGTAAATCAATGAACACAGATTATTTATCACTACATTAATATCAATTTTATAAACATTGCAAGTTAATTCGAATTGTTAATAAGGGTTATCAATATCAATTGTTTCTCTTTTCGTTTTCCTGCGGCAGTGTATCGGTTTTCAATTGTTAGCCGGAAAGAACAAATTCTATTTTAAACTTTTGCAATTGGCCGCTACGGGCTTCGTTAGGTGACAGTGCTGTTCAGCACAATTGGAGGGCAATCTCTGAGGGCTTAATTCAGTGCTAGGGGGGTAGCCCGACAAGGCCAGCTCCCAGTAAGTCGAACATATCAGTATCGGTGAAGGCTGTACGAACTATGCTGCTATCTCCTTGCGTATGGCTTCAATAATCACGGGCAGAGCCTCTGCCAGGACAGGTGAGAGGTCGAGCGACCAGGCGATCGTTTCCGGTTCAACGCCAATCACGACAACTTCCGGCGGTGTGGTCCGTGTTGTAAGCTTAAGGACCCTGGAGAGATCAAATCCGTGCATCGATGCAATGGAAGTTGGACTCTCGAATGCATCCAACGGCATGCGGTAGACAGAGCCTGGCACACCATCTTCAGCCATTACCGCATCGACCACAACGATCCGCTCAGCTTCCTCAATCGCTTCAAGAGCGTCGAGAATGGCGGTCCCTATGTCCAAGACTGTGACCTCCTCCGGGCATCCTTCTTCCAACAAAGCGCGGGCGGCATGTACTCCAACCCCCTCGTCGCACAAGAGCAAATTGCCAAGGCCCAGCACAAGTGTCTTCATATTTTACCTTCTTCAGCCTTCTTTTTAACTGCAAATTGAGGCCTGCACTCCAGCAAATCCGGAGTACAGGCTTGGCTCGTTGAAAGCGGTCATTCCTGCAAGTACCGGCCAAAGGCCGCAAGATCCTTCTGCAAGCGGTTACCATTGAGCAGAGAGGTCGTTAGGATTGGCTGATTCTCAACGTGGATGGCCTAATCGTCGTGCTCTCTATCGTCATCGCTGCTGCGCGATCGATACACGCTGATGTTTACCGTATCGGAGGAACTCTGGCCGGCCCGGTCCTTCACCGTAAGCTCGAAAGTAAGCGTTTCACCTTGTGAGCTCACGCTGGGCGCTGTGAAGGAGGCTTCGGAGGAAGCCGAGCCGTCCAGCCTCACCGAGGTTCCCGAGATCTGCCTCCACTGGTAGGCAGCGATGCCATCATCAGGATCTGTGGAACCGGTTCCCGAAAGCGTCACTGTGGCGCCGGATCGAACGGTCCGGTCCTGACCGGCGTTGGCAACCGGGGGCTTATTGCCTGTGTCCGGCGACGGATCGACGGGCGGCTGCACTCCACCGTCCGCAGAGAGGACCATTACCGTACAGGTGTCGCTGCTCTGAAGCCCTCCCTTGTCAGTCACAATCAGCCTGAAGGTGATGGTTGCGGCGGTGTCTGGAGCCTGGAAGATGGGATCCATCGCCGTGGCATCGGAGAGCTTTACAGCAGGTCCTCCCGTTTGCTCCCAACTGTAGGAGACGATGCCGTCATCGGGATCGGTTGAGTAGAACCCTTCAAGGCTGTTAAAAGTGCCCGGAAGGACTGCCAGGTCAAGCCCTGCGTTTGCAACGGGAGGCGCACTAGCTGTGGGAACACCTGGTGGATTAGTAGACACCGGTGGTCTATCGGTCGCGGGAAGGTCTGCTGCAGCCGTTACGGTAATCTTGCATGAGTCTGTAGATGTCTGACCGAGCCCGTCTGTCACCATTAGCTGGAAAGTGAGCTCGGTCGAAGTTGTTACCTCCGGTGCGCTGAAAGCTGCCGATGTTGAATTAGCGTTTTGAAGACTTACAGTCGTTCCAGCAGCTTGGCTCCAAGTGTAGGCGGCGATCCCATCATCGGAGTCGCTTGAACCGGCTCCGCTCAGTGTGACTGTTGCACCAGAGGCAACCGTCTGGTCTGAACCGGCATTCGCGATGGGGGGCTGGTTGCTGAACGAGTGGCAGCTGCTGCAGTCCGCGCCTTTGCTTGGGGATGCGTGCGTGCCCGAAGTACAAAAGCCGCCAACGAGCAGTGAAAACAGGAAAAATGTCGCAATTCGTTTCATTTTTGCTCCTTGTCGTATGATTTCATCAAAGCTAGAGCGAAAAAAATGTCTGAGAATATCTGGTGCAGGGCTTAGCCCTGCATAATCAAGCAGCCCTAAAAAGCTGCGCTGCAGGTAATTGAATTCTCGGATAAACTCCTAGCCTGCCGTTTATGGCAAAAGCGCCCGCCCTTGCATGATTCTGTCGCAATGGACAAACATGAGCGCAGGGCGTTGCCAATACGCTCCGGCTGTTCAGTCCCGTCCTTGGAAAGGGCATGGAAGCAGCATTTATCTGCAGACGCCCGCATGCATAATGATGGGTTTGCCTTTGGGCCGCATCACGTGAACTGCGCAGGAGAGGCAAGGATCAAAAGAATGAATGACCCTAAGTGCCTCGACCGGACGGTCCGGATCTTGTATCGGAGTGCCGATCAGAGCTTGTTCCATCGGACCATGGGCGTCGTTTTCATCCATTGGGGAAGCATTCCAACAGGTTGGGGTGATGACCTGGTAATTAGAAACCGCTCCGTTGCTGATGCTCACCCAATGCCCCAAAGCCCCTCGCGGGGCCTCGGTCAGACCCACGCCGTTCCCCTCCGCCGGCGTGGTGTAGCCACCGTAGACGGGACCGCTTAAGTTCTGTTCGAGCTGAATCAGCCAATCATTCATAGCATCCGCCACGACTTTTGCCTCATAGGCGCGAGCCAGATGACGGTCCATAACCGAAATCCCTCCCGCATATTGGTTGCTGACCAGCATCCTGGCAAGCGGTCCGGCTTCGGTGGGAGCATTGTTGTAGCGGGGAGCCTTGAGCCATGAGTACGCATTGTTCTTGGTGTCGGGGTCCACCGGGGTCGTGGTTCCATTAGCCGGCGCCAAAGGCGCAGCATCGCTGTACCACGAGTACTTCACGTGCTCTTCTATCTGGTTCAGGTCGAGAGACGATACCGATCCGTTAGTGTAAATTCCCCGGGAGAGCAGCTTGGAGGTTCCGTTGTCGTTGAGGTCAAAGACGCCGTAGGACATAAGATTTCCACTTCCCCGTCCGATCTCTTTGTAGTCGGAGTAGGCACTTGCCACCGCCTCTACATCGGGGATGTAGCCACTGTCGATGAATTTACGAAGACTTGAGAGATGCGACCTGAAAGCGCCGATGCGGATGCCGTCCGGGACCGACGTGGAGCCTCCGGCAATAAAATTGGCGGGCATGGGGACCTTCCCGCCGAAGATTGCTCCCATCTGGTGGGCGCTCCGGCGCATCTCAACGGCCTTTGGAATGTGCGCAGCGACGGCGTCCAGCGACGGGCTCGAGCGAAAGTCCAGACCCATACCGTTTGTTTTATCGGTTGGATTCCAGGCTGGGGTCCAAGGGGCGGAGTCGGGGGCATTGACAAAATCAACAGCCGCCAAAAGATAAAAGTGCAGTAGGTGAGACTGGAGAAAGTTCGCGCCCAACACGAGATTTCGAATGATTCTGCCATTGGCCGGGGCCGGGCTTTTGGCTGCGGATTCCAGAGCAAGAGTAGCTGCCATGCCGTGCGAGACGGGGCAAACTCCGCAGATCCGTTCGGTAATCGAGGGAGCGTCGCTCGGGTCTCTTCCCTGCAAGATTGTCTCAAAGCCTCTAAAAAGAGTCCCGGTACACCTGGCATCCACAATCTCAGTATTGCCATTGACCGAATCAATGTTCACTTCTACCTTCATGTGTCCTTCGATCCGGGTTACGGGATCCATGATCGTAATTACATTAGCCACGATAGCCTCCAAATGTAGTTGATACCTAAAAGATCGACTCGGTATGCGAAGCAGGTGTCCGAGCGATGGTTTGATTCTGCAACTGCTTGCCGTTCTTAATCATGGCAGGTGGAGCAGCTCTGCCCATTGATGGGTATATGTCCCGGAGGCAGTTGTTGGATGCCGCCGGAGCTGCCTCCACCCAATTCTGAAGAGTCATGGCAGGACGAGCAGGACTGAGAAGTTGCTCGATGTCCCAAGGGCAATGCGCCCACAGAACTGTAAAAGGGTGAAAATTGATCCGGAAATCCTTTTTCAGTGCAGCCAATACATGGAGCATTTGCACCGACGCACCAGTTGGCGCCGCCATTCCACTTTCGACTGGTGCAGTCACCCCATGTGTTTGGCCCTTTGCAACCCTTGTCCCTGAGGCAAAGTCCCTCCTGGCCGAAACTGGAGGCCCATTGCTGGCCGTTTCTTGGGCAGGTGCTGTGGATGTTTGAGGTAAAGTAATCGGTCGGACGGCCCGAGGAATCCAAATCAACCGCCGAACCCGCGAGTAGTTTGGCAATGGTTCCAACGATCCAATCCGGGTGAGATGGGCAGCCGGGGATGTTAATGGTCGATACGCCGGTAAGATCTTGAACGCTCCGGATGCCGGTTGGATTGGGGGAAGCTCCAGGAATGCCTCCAAAACTGGCGCATGTGCCAATGCTAAGAACGGCCTTTGCCTTGGGAGCGAGGCGCTCTACCACTTCCATGGCGGTCTTGTCCTGGCCATTCTCTCTCCAGACATAGCAGCAGCGGCCGCCAAAGGCGGTCGGAACCCCGCCTTCTACAGCCAAAACAAAGTATTGTGAATTTTCAGCATTGATGGCATTTTGCACTGCAAGAGAGCCGGCGGCACCCATTAGATTGGGGTGATAAGCTAGATTAATGGTGTTGATGAGGAGTTCTGCTGCGCCTGCAGGTTGCTCCGTAGAGATGCGATTGGCCAATGAAACAGTGCAGCCCGTGCAATTCGATGCTGCAATCCAGATAATCTGCGGGCCTGCTCCAGTAGCAAGAGCCTTCTCCAAGGCGCCTAAGACCGAACATTCCAGCCCGAGGGCCGCCGCTGATCCCATGCAGTATTTCAAGAAATCCCTTCTTGACACTTTCATATTCTTCTCCTTTTAGACAGTAACGAATTATTCTCTTTCGCGAAAAACTAGCTGCGAATAGCGCGCCTTTAGAGCAATGGTTGTGCCAATACATGGTAAGTGATTTGTTTTCTTAAAATAATGTCTAAATCACACTCACACACATGCCGGTTCGAACCTCACAAAGAAGAACTCGGAAGAAGCATGTACTCTTCATTTCTATTGAAGTGAGCAATCCTGCGGCCGTGAGATCACAATGCTTCGGAATTATTTCTAAACCAAACAACTACTGCGGAGACATTCGGGTTAGAGGGAGGAATAGGAAAATCGTAGGTTAACCATCCTTATTATTTGGCAAAACAGCTTCTCATAGGATAGTTATTTTTTTTGGAGGAATTCTGCGATGAAGTGTAGTCAAAAGCATACACGTGGTGTAGCCTTTCGCCTTCATAATGATTCACTCGGCGTCCTTGACAATTTCTCGCAATGTCTGCGAAAGCAGGTATCCAGAAAATTGTCGGTATCAAGATCGCAAATTACAGCAGCTTCTTGCGGTTTTGATCACTGCCCGAAGCCAAATATAACGGACATGCAAGAACGGGTTTCATTCAGAAATGGAACATGGGCGGGAGCTGCCGCGCAGGCGCCCGCCCATGGGTATATGATTATTTTATTATAGATCGAACGTCCTTACCAAAAATGCGGCCATTTGAGCCCGTGTGACCCAGTCATCAGGGCAAAACATCAAGGGACTATCGCTGCATCCAGACCCACTTTCCCAATATTTCAAAGCAAAATTAATTCCAAAAATATCCTGTATTCTCACAACCTTGACTGCTCTCTCCAGAGCTGCAAAAGTCATCACCGCTGCCGCCATCGATCTGGTCCTGGCCACGACCGCCTAAGAGAATATCATTACCGGTCCCTCCGCTGATCGTATCGTTTCCGCTACCGCCATCGATCCAGTCATTACCGCTGCCGCCATCGATCTGATCCTGACCCCGACCACCAAAAATACCATCATTTCCGGCGTCTCCAAAAATCGCATCGTTTCCACTGCCGCCGAAAACCATGTCATTTCCACTGCCGCCAGAGACCCAATCGTTTCCGCCGAAACCGTAGATAATGTCGTTTCCTCCCAAGCCCTGGATGATGTCGTCACCTGCGGTGCCAAACAGGACGTCCCTTTCTTCGGTGCCTGTCAAGACCGTGCGGGTCATCATGGGTTCGCCAGTCAGCCCGCAGAATTTGAGCGGATCTACCGGTGGGTCGAAACAGCTTCCGGCTAGAGGGGGTATGGCGGGCGTCCAGGGAACATTCCAATCCTGATTGGATGCAAAACATTTCGTTGCGGGCCGCTTATCCTCGCCTTTGGCCACGAATGAATCGGGCAGTTTAAAGGAAAATCCAAAGCAGCGGCCATCGGGGCAGTCGATGTCGTTACCTGCCCAACTGCAGATGCTTCTCCCTTCGGTGCCTGTTGTCTCGATACAGTCCTTATAGAGAGTGGGATTGTAAAGTACCGATTGTGGGTCATTCAACTCTTTATTGCACTCACACTCCGACTTCGTATCGTTCCAGGTGCAAAAGCTCTCGGGCTGGCAGAGGTCCTTTTGGGCACTGGTAAACTCGCTCGCGAAATCGCTCAAATCAACCTCCACGGTCAAGATGCCAAAGTCTTTATCGTACTCTCGACTCCAGGGGTGAGGGTAACTAGGGCTATCGGGAAAATCCGCAGTTGTAAACGGCAGCACATTGCCCCCAGAAATATCGGCACGCACCATCTTTACGTCCTTCAGGACGTCAGCTTCGTTCAACCCGTCGTGGACATAAATTTGGTAAGTCTGCCTGGTGTCGGGCTTGGCGTACAGAAAAAAGACGTAATAGGTCTGGCCCCCCCTAAAAACGTTGAGGTCGCATTCGCATGCTTTTTGTGCCCGTTGCTCGGCAGCGTCTTCAGCATTTGGATCTACGTTGTTTGGAAAGTCCCCGACTTTCTGGGCAATAATTTTAGGGTCGGTGCAGTCGATATCAACAGTAATTTTCGGATTTTTCTTACAATCCACCCCTTTGGCCTGTTTGCTTGTTCCTACGTTGGTATCGATATAGTAAAGACCATGGTTCACGGTGAGATTGCTGCGCTGTGAAAAATTCATGCCCGCCATACGGATTTCCTGAGCCAGCCCGGGCTCTTCACCCTGATTCTTGTATTGGCGAAACAGAGGGACGCCGTAGCAATTCTGATTTGAACATGCGGAGTCCCACGGCTGTTCGGGGTCGGCCAAGCATGAGGTCGTGGAGCCCTGGGCGGCACAATCGGGGTATACCACCGTGGTTACATAATCATACGGGCTTGTTTTGGCCGTCTTGTCGGACTCGCACTCGAACGTTTCGACCGGGGCATTGAAAAACGAGTCCTCATTGACCGATATGGTCTTCACAAGTCCCGTCAGCGAACCGTCGTCATCGCTGAGTTCGGTCTGCCGGTCAATACCGCTGAAGTTGTCGAACATCGCTGGATTCCACGTACAGTAGAGCTCCTTGAGGAGTTCATAATTGTTTGCGTTCTGCGTCTTGAACGTGCCAGGAATGAACTGGGGTTCGATCACAAAGTGGCGGATGTCCACATTGTCGAAGAAAAGATTGGTCGAATGGAAGTCGGGCGGATAGAAGAAGCCGTTGGGTTGTTTCCAGCCGATGGCCGCATTGGGCAAATAGCATTTATGGCTTGCGTCATCGCTGCGCATACCCAGGACTTTCCCGTACATCCATTTACTGTCGTTGCATTGCTGATTTATATTCGGAGACGGACAATCCGTAATAGTGGTTTTGGTGATGTCCAGGTAGGCATTCGTTTCCTGGTAGGCGGGACCGTCGTAGATACTGAACAGATGCTGGAAGTTCGCAAAACCCGAGAGCGGCATGCTGATCCCTTCAGCCTTTGAATAACATCGGTCGACCGGGCCGGCGCCGCATTCGAGGCCATCCGGATTGAACGGTCCGGCGTGGGAGGCATAGGGATTACTCCCATTGTCCTGGCTGTTGCCGATAAAGGCGTTTTTCCTGGCAAGCATCCACTGTCCCGG
>Ga0210125_1000059_pt1 | contig 22734 bp, 15 predicted proteins | sample RushMan_CattailN_FD_185555 | JGI IMG/M metagenome (GOLD analysis project Ga0210125, IMG submission 185555) | Wetland microbial communities from San Francisco Bay, California, USA, that impact long-term carbon sequestration -... | ecosystem: Environmental > Aquatic > Marine > Wetlands ...
AACTCGGGGAAAGCATGTCATCGATGTCGAAAAGACTGAATGTGTCAATTACGGCGGTAAGCAAGTCCGTGGAGCGCGGAGAAGAACTGGCTAAGACCCACGGATGGGAAATTGTTTAAAAGTTGACAACGTCCCTGTCTCCCAGGAAAGAGGCTACCATCTGCTCAAATGAGTTACTGATTTGCCAATGGACGTCCCGTTATCTACCCCATCTACCACTCATTTAAACAGGCCCTCCATCCGCCGTGTATAAAGGTCGATTTATCGCACCAAGCGGCAACGGGATAGTAATCACCCATCACTCCCTGCGCGCATTTCCCCGGTTCTTCCAGTTGATTTGTGTCCGGAATGTTGTCCAACTTGAAATTAAACGTGCAGCCCTCTTTCCAGGCCTCTTGGACAGCATGGGAAAAATTGGTCGCAGGCAGCATGTTTCGGAAAACCACAAGCTTGGGATACTGTTCATCTCCCCACGGCAGCCAGTTGATATCGGGCTCTAACCAGTTTGGGCGCTGCCGATCGTCCGATATGACAATGGTGTAATAATATTCGGCTTTTCTAAATCGTCCCGGCCAACAGACCCAGGGTGAGTAATTTAGGCCGCCTTGAAGACGAATTGTCAAATCGGTTGCACAATCAACCACCGAAAGAGGCATCGCAAAGTTCACGTTGCACAATGCCCAATACCGCAGGTCGACATTCCGGAAGCCGCGCGACGGCACCCAAACGGGTGAACCGTTGAACGTGTCGGGGAAGCCCGGAGCTTTGCCATGTATGACGATGATGCGCCCGGGCTGGTATTCGTTCCCCGGCATCATCATCATATATTTGCCGTCGGGATTAGGCCAAAGGATCCCCGGCGGTTTTTCCGGCGACGCAAACCACAGCCGATTGGTATACGGCTCGCCTTCATCCACACTCAAATCTAGAGTGGGTGGAAAGAGAAATGTGTCAAAGGAGCTCAGATCTCCCCATACATTGACCGGCGAGCAGGTCTCCAACTTTTTGCTGTCGCCCTTTTGGTCCGTCACTGTTATGGTGGGCAGCGGCACCCCGCCCATCAGGCTTCGACCACTCTGGGATGGATCGTTGTCCGCTACGTACATCCGCAGGACTACCCAAGCAAGGTCCGAGGAAACCGTAATGGTGTTTCCGGAACTCTCGGGGGTGCGCGAGATTACGACCGTATATGTGCCGTTGCTGCAGCCGGGCCTGACGAACGGGTTGATGAATTTCTTTTCTTCGCCGGGCCTGACGAACGGGTTGATGCTGCCCTGATCAGGGGCGATTTGGGCATCGTAAAGGTGGCCGTGTTGCTCGTCGAGATCGAAATCATCGTTGCTTAGAGTGTTGTAAGCGGCGATAGAAAAATATCGGATATTGGGATAGGTCCCGTTGATTGTCATTTTCTGGTACTGCGTCGTATCAAAGGGCATGACCCAATACCGGGCGGCAGCGTCAGGCGCCTGTACGTTGGCAGTTCCCTCGGGAGACATTTCGATCGGCCACGCACAGCCGCGAGAATTATAATTTTGGGCGCGAGTGACATCGGGATTGATCAGAAACGCTAGAACTCCTAGACCCATGAGAATACCGATCCGTGTGAGGCCCTTCATTCTTTTTACTCCTTCTCATCGCGCACAACGCGTCTAATCGTGTCACTGGTTCTCGGTGTTGTAGCCATGGGAGTCGAATGACTCCGTCCTTCACGAGCCAATCGCGCCGGGGTGTTGGCCGAAGGTATGGTGATAGGTGAGGTGATAAGGTGATAAGAAATTGCTTTCTTACGGTTTTTGCATAACAGGTCATGCCTGATGTGTCAAGCCATATGTCTGAGCTCCAGGCGCAGTGGGACTTGGTGCATGGCTGCGAGCATCGAAGTGAGTGGCCCACCTGGCCATTGCTTTGTTCAGGGTAATCCGAGTTGACAACGATATCATAGTGTGGAATTGGGACGCTCTCAACTTTTGAACATTTGATTATGGATCAAAGCCGAAATATTTAAATGTTGAGAACGTCCCGTAAATGCCCCCAATGCCGGGCCGAATGTAGACGGTCCAAAGCCCTTCCACACGGGGATGGATGGTGTCAGCGTGTGGGTCAGATCGATGTATTTGGCATTTTTGAGCGATTGATCGTAGATCGGCCACAGCCCATATGCGGCAGCCCCGGAAGACTCCGTAGAGGCCTTCGGCGTCGGCACGGAATCGGCTGCCCGGTTGTGGGCCGCCAGCAGCATGGCAAATCCAATAGCAGCAAGTGCATATGAAAGCGTTCTTGGCATAAACGGTAACCTTTCAAATGCTCTTAAGGTGCGTAAGGGTTAAGCTCATCCATCCTTCCTAATACCCCAAAAGGTAAATAGAGCCGGATACATGTCAAGCACCCGCCTCCTTTATGCTTCAAGGCCTAATTTCCGGGCTTTACCCGTACGACCGCGAGCAGCCTCGGAATGTTTGATGCTCGATCGAAGCATCAATGCTGTTGAATTAGCGGGGTCATCCCCCCTTTTCCTATAGGGGGATTAAGTGAGATCTCCTGGATAACGCCGCTGGCGGAAATGACGTTTGTAAATTTCTGATAGATTAATCCTTGGACTTAAGAGTGTACAAGTAGTCTGACAAGTCTTAAACTTTCGAAAAGGATCTGTGACCACAGAGTTGGACATGCTCATGTTTATCCAGTCGTCAAGGAGGTTCCTGCGCATATATGAGTTGGTGAAATTGTACCGGGCTGCCATGAACGACTTCGAGGTTGATTGGGGATCGCCGGGTCATGACCGTTCATGAAGATTTAGGGCAGCCCCTGGCTGCGTTGGGCCGAAGAGGAATGCCATATATATGACAATCAAACAAAGAGTTGAGGCACAGAGCGGTGTAGTGCTCCGGGTTGAAAAGAACATTCTGGATGACGCGGTCGAAATAGCTATCCGCTTGGAAGATGACAGCGAGTGCGTATTGCATTGGGGACTCTCCAAACGGCATCGCGGCTCCTGGCAGGTTCCTCCACGCACGCTGTGGCCGGAGGGCAGCCGAGTTGTTGAAGGAGCCATTCAGACTCCATTTTTGATTCAAAACGGTGCCCGACAGGTTGTGATCAACCTGGATCGAGGCTCCGAATTCTCATTCATTAATTTTGTTCTCTATTTTTCGGAAGACAATCGATGGGACAACCACTCGGGGCAAAATTATCAAATCGAAATTCCCAAGGATCAAGCAGAACAGCCTGCCCTGTCTCCAATGGAAAGACTACAAAGGGAAATTGGCAAAGGCAAACTGTGTTACGCACAGACTTATCTCATTCAAAACGAAAGTGAGCTGGCCGTAACGGTAAGCCATGATGAGAGGGGCTATCGCGTTGCGCTCCTGACGAATCTTCCCAGCCCCACCGTCCTTCACTGGGGGGTGGCAAAGCACACGCGCTACGAATGGCAGCCCCCCCCTGCAACGCTCTATCCGGATGGAACGTCCGCTTCCGGTGACAATGCTGCGCATACTCCCTTCAAGAATTTCGAAGGATATCGGCGAATCGATTTTACCGTGAACGAATCGGATGCGCCCCTGGGGATACCATTTGTACTCAATCTGCCGGAAAGTGGACAATGGCTCAAAGATCGCGGGCACAATTTCTACGTTCCTCTCGCTGCTCCACCCGAGCGTGAAGCGTCGCTGGGAAATGAGGGGCTCGCAGGCATTGCCGATGAGATCATCCAACAGGAAATGAGCAAAAACTCCTGGACTCTCATGCACCGCTTCAACTTGTGCTACGATCTGCTGGATCGAGCGAAAAACAACATTGACGCCAAAGCTCTTATTTTTGTCTGGCTGCGATATTCTTATCTGAGGCAGCTCGATTGGCAGCGCAACTACAATACCAAGCCCAGAGAATTGGGCCATTCGATGGATCGATTGACTCTCAAACTTGGCGATCTTTACCGGGAGGAGCGCGGAGACCGCGAGGCGATCCGGCTGATCATGACGACGCTCGGCCGGGGAAGTGACGCGCAGCGGGTGCGTGACGAAGTTTTGCACATCATGCACCGCCATCATATCAAGGAAGTTTCCGGGCATTTCATGGAAGAATGGCACCAGAAGCTGCACAATAACACCACCGCGGATGATATCGTCATCTGTGAGGCGTTCCTGGAATTCCTGCGAAGCAACGGAAATCTGGACCGATTCTATCAAAAGCTGGGAGAGGAAGGGGTTACCAGGGAACGGCTTGAAAGCTATGAACGCCCCATCAAGTCCCATCCGGATTTTATCCCGCACCTCAAGGATGCACTCATTCACGACTTCGAGCATTTTCTGGGAATTCTGAAGGAAGTTCACTCGGGAACAGATTTGGGGACGGCCATCCACAACGCGCGCTACCTGTATGATGAAGAGATGCACAGGCTTATGGATTCTATTTGGCGGCACCGCAACGATTCCGATGTGCCGGCGACTGCTCTGGCCGATAAAATCAGTGAGGCGCGCCGCTGGGTGCAAGGCCGACTCACGGTAGGGTCCGGCAGCGAAATACGAGACCTGCTGTTTCTCGATTTAGCGCTCGAGGATTTTCTGCGTGCCCTGATTGAACGCAGCCTCGACTCTCACATGAAGGGTGACCAAATGGGTGAGCTGATGGGGATGGTGATAGAAAATCTAACTTTTTCCCGTCAAGATGAGACCATCGGGCGGTCTTTGCAGCAATGGAACCGCATCATGCAGCAAAAAACATCAAGACCGGAATGGGCGCTGCAGGCCAAGGCCGCTCTCGATCATCTCGCTCAAATTCTGGGCTCTTTCATCGATCGTTACCACCAACTGCTGCAACCCAAAGCGGAATTGCTGGGCAGGGCCTTTCACGCCGCCCAATGGACCATCACCATGTTTACCGAGGAAGTTGTCCGCGGCAGGTTGGAATTCGCTCTTTCGATGCTGCTGCGCTACTTTGACCCAATATTGCGCAAGGAGGCCCACCTCGGCAATTGGCAGGTGATAAGCCGGGGTGGTGGGACAGGTCAGGTGGTGACGAGCGCTGATTTGAAATCCGTCCAGGGAAACGATTTTGATGAACCAACGGTACTCGTCACCGATGCGGTCGTCGGCAATGAAGAAATCCCCGCAGGCGTGATCGCCGTCCTCACTCCGGATACGACCGATATTGTGTCACATGTGGCGATCCGCGCCAGAAACGCTCGGCTGCTGTTTGCCACTTGCTACGATGCCGACACGATACAGCAGCTGAAATCGCTTGCCGGGCAATGGGTGAAGGTGAGCGTCGATGCAACGGGGCAGGTGATGTTCGAAGAGGCCCGAGAAACGGAGGAAAAGAGGGAATCCCGGCGAGTCCGATCGCAGCAGATCTCTCTCTCCCCTCGGGAGTTCACCACTTATGCCGTTTCCTCCAAGGATTTTTCCGATAGGAATGTAGGTGGAAAGGCGAACAACATTACTCGCCTGCAGGGCAAACTGCCTGACTGGGTGGCTCTCCCGATTTCCGTTGCCGTGCCGTTCGGAGTTTTTGAAGAAGTTCTCGGCGTACCAAACAATCAGGATGTTGCATCGCAACATGAAGAATTGGTTCAGCGACTCGGCAAAACGGAAAAGAAAGAGAAGCGCGAAAAGATCCTGGACGAACTTCGCAAGACCATCCTAGAACTCAATGCTCCGGATAACCTGATTGTCTCTCTGCGCGACGTGATGAAGGAGGCGGGGCTCCCGTGGCCTGAAGAGTGGGAGGCTGCATGGACCTGCATCAAACAGGTTTGGGGGTCCAAATGGAATGAGCGTGCGTACCTGAGCCGCAAAGCAATGGGCATTGCTCACCAGGACCTCTACATGGCGGTGCTCATTCAGGAAGTGGTGGAAGCTGAATACAGTTTCGTGATTCATACCGTCAACCCGTTTACAGGCAACAAGAGTGAAATTTATGCCGAAGTTGTGTTGGGACTCGGAGAAGCGCTGGTTGCCAATTTTCCCGGGAGGGCACTCAGTTTCACCTGCAAAAAGGGAGCGCGCGATCCTCACATCCTTTCCTTTCCGAGCAAGAGCCAGGGTGTTTTCGGCGGCGGTCTGATCTTTCGGTCGGACTCTAATGGCGAAGACTTGGTCGATTATGCCGGTGCCGGTCTGTACGACAGCTTCATGCTGCCTCACCCCAATAAAATTTTTGTGGACTATTCGAATGAATCATTAGTGTGGGATGAGAACTTCCGCAAGGATCTTCTGTTTTCCATCGCTTCCATCGGGACCGAAGTCGAAAAAGCGACGCAGTCTGCGCAGGACATCGAAGGCGCTTATTGCAAGGGCAAGTACTACGTTGTGCAGACGCGGCCTCAGGTGGGGATCTAGGGACCCCACCGAATCTGGTGATAGGAGATGAAAGATAAAACCGGTATCCGAATCGGCAATCAAACCGCTTTTTCGGCTGAAACGCTGATGCAGCCTTTTGAATACGCGGTATCCAGCGGCTTTGACGCATTCGAGTGGTTTCCAGACAAAAAGGAATCCGGGGAAGGATGGATGGCGACCGATCTATTTAGGGAGATGCGCATCAGTATTCGAGAGATCGCCTGCAAGAATGATATTCGACTCTCCGTGCATGCTCCATGGCAGGCCAATCCTTTGGATCCCAAGGCCTATTCATTTCTCCTCAGCGCCGTCGATCTGGCGGAAGATATCGATGCCTCTCTTCTCAACATCCATCTATATACCGAAGGAGGAGTCGCCGCCTATGTCGAGGCCATTGTTCCTTTATTGGAACGCCTTGCTGAAGTCGCTGTCGGCCTTTCCATCGAGAACACTCCCAACACTGGCCCCAAAGACATCAACGAACTGTTTAAGGAGCTCACCAGACGCGATCTCGTGAATCATATTCAGGTCGGAATGTGCATTGACTTGGGGCACGCCAATTTGTGCGAGGCGACCCGCAACGATTATCTGAAATTCATGGACCTGCTGGAACCGCAGATACCCATCATCCACGCCCATGTACATGAAAATTATGGAGACGCCGACAGCCATTTGCCTCTCTTTACCGGCCCCTCGGCAGAGGATGACACGGGAGTCGTGGGATTTGTAACACGCATGAAAAAGCGCGGCTTCTCGGGTTCATTTATTCTTGAACAATGGCCTCAGCCAACTAGTTTGCTCAACGAGGCCCGCACCAGGCTGCGCGCTATGATTGCGAGTTCGGCTGGCGACGAACTCGCCCGGCCGAAGTCCGAATCATTGCCCGAAAAAACCGTTGATCAATCGCTTCCCTCAATCGATAGGAATGATGTTGCAGAGGATGGCAAGAGAAGGGGATAAGCTTGAACGGATTGATCTGCCTCGGGTTCAGCTTTTCTGAGGCCGGCAATTGTTGCCTTTGGATCAGGTCTCACCGCAGACCGGAGGCGGCAAAGCCTGCGGCGCGAGGCGTCTTGAAGAGCTTTCACGCAGTGGAGAAGCAGCGTTCAAGACCCCGCCATCAGCAGAAAGAACCTCTCGGCAGGCTTTATCCTCGCCCATGCAGCAGGGCTGAAGCCCTGCGCTACAGGGGCAATGGGACGGCAGGGTAGTCAGTGGCGTGGCTCAAAATTTACAACAAGAAACTACATTTGATGAAGAAGGGATGACGTGAATGAAAAAACCGGAAAAGATGCTCATCTATAATATCTTTCCCTTGCTGGTGGGAAAGTTGTCAGAGTGGGAGCCCCATCTCTCGAGGGCATCGGAAATGGGATTCAATTGGATCTTTGTCAATCCCATTCAGCGTCCCGGTTTGTCAGGGAGTCTTTATGCCATAAAAGACTACTTTGCCTTCAACCCTTTGTTTGTTGATGAGGAGAGTGATAGAGATCCGCGGGAGCAGGTGCGCCGGATGATAGATACCGCCGAAAGGCTAGGCCTGAGGGTTATGATAGATTTAGTGATCAATCACTGTTCTGTGGATTCGAATCTCATCGAGACACATCCGGAATGGTTCGAGTGGCAATCGAAGGATGAGGTTGCTCATCCCTTTGCCAAACAAGACGGCAAAAAGGTGGTTTGGGGCGATCTTGCCAAATTCGACCATAGAAATTCAAAAGACAAGGAAGGGCTTTTCCAGTTTTGTTTCGATGTGGTCAGGTTTCTGCTTGATGTGGGATTCAAAGGGTTCCGTTGTGATGCGGCCTATCAGCTTCCCAAGAGCTTTTGGGAAAGGCTCATCAGGGAAACCAGAAAACTTCATCCCGACGTTTATTTCTTTGCGGAAACCTTGGGATGCACTCCGGATCAGACGAAGAAGACCGCTCTTGCCGGGTTCGACTATATTTTCAACAGTTCCAAGTGGTGGGATTTCAAGAGCCGTTGGCTCATGAAGCAATACGCTCTCACACGCGATATCGTTCCTTCCATCAGTTTCCCGGAAAGCCATGACACAGTTAGGCTGCTCGAAGAATGCAGCGGGAATGTGTATAACGTCAAGCAACGCTATCTTTTCACCGCACTTTTTTCAAAAGGCATCATGATGCCCATTGGCTTCGAGTTCGGCTTCCGCAAAAAGCCTCACGTGGTGAAGACTCGACCCGATGATTGGGAACAAACGGGTGTCGATTTGACATCCTTCATACGCAATGTGAATCAAATCAAAATCCAACATTCAGTTTTTCAGGAAGAGGCGCCGACGGAGATCATCCCGAATAAAAATCCCAAAATTATGCTCATGTGGAAAGCTTCCACTTTTACCCAGGAAGAATCTGTACTTATCCTCAACACAGATATCTGGAACATGCAGCACTTTTCTACCGACAATCTTCATGAAGTATTCCAGACGGATACTCCCATTGCGGATATATCTCCGGAACATGCACTGGAAAGCGTACCTGCCCGTTTCTCATATGACCTGAAGCCGGGGCAAGGCATCGTGCTGATTACGTCCAGGGAGGCTGTTCCCGAGGATTAAACCACAATCCGGCTTGAACTATATGAAAATAACATGTAATTTTGAAGCGTTATAATTCTCTAAAAAGCTGTTGGAATCCAGTATTGTTCACCCCAACTTATTGAAAACGCATCCGTTTGGCAGGAAATTAAAGCTTTCGGCCATTTTTCCGGGTCTGTTCAATGCATGAAGAGAGCTGAAAGATGGAAAAACGGGGAATCAAAAGGGGACCTAAAGGAAATGATCGACGTGACCCTGCGGGACTGAGCAAGAGTCCGAAAAGATCGAGAGGTCGCGGCAAAAGGAGTCCTAAAAGAGTCGCTGAAGCTGGAGCTAAGGCGCCTTTGCAGGACCGGCACCTTACTTGGAAAGACGCGGAGTTGCCCGATTCTTACTCTGAAACAAGAGTCGTTTTAGTTGCCGTTGAACCTTACCTGGTTCACGTTTACTGGGATGTGAGCCGCGATGATATTGGCAAAGCGAAACGAAGGCTGAGTTCTGAATATAGCCAGTCTCAGGCTGTTTTGCGGTTTTTCGAATTGAGCGATGCCGTTTCAAAACGAACGATCCACACCTTTGATGTAGAAATAGAAATTAGCGCGGCAAACTGGTATGTGCCTCTCTGGAGCCCCGAGAAAACCTATCGTGTGGTACTGGGTTTACGGACGAGGAGTAATCGTTTTTTTGCCTTGGCTCGGTCGAACATCGCCAACACATCACGTTCGTCTGCTGCAGCCATATCGAGAGAAAGGTATGCGCAGGTGACGGAAGATTTTGAAGTCTTCGAAGTCAGGCTCGATCCCGTCTCTCAGGAAACGTCGCCTGAAGGGCCAAGATACCGGATACCGCAAAACGATTTGACGTTAGCTGCTGCTGAAAAACCTTCTACAAATGAATATGTTGGAGAATCATTTCCACCCGATGCGAAGGTGATTGGAGGGACAAGGACTGCCGCCACAACCGAAGAAGCGCCTGTTTCCCGGCATCGCGGCAAAGAAGTTGGACGAAAAGATCGAGAACAGCGCAAGAGTGTGAATGATGTGTATGCCGCTCGCACTCCTGACGCAGATGATATTTTTTGCAGCAGGCTCCATGAATTTTCCGAACTTCGCATGCACCGTTTGGCTCCGTCCAAAGAGAATGAGGCATCGCCGTTTGACCGGGTAGCTACTTGTCAGGAAAAAACAAATCGGAAGGAATTCTCCGATTTGACTGCAAGGAGTGAGCACGAATTTAACTATGGAGAGTCGTCTTGAAATAGACCATGGTTTGCGGTTGTTATGAAAATGCAGAATGCAGAAGCCAGAATTCAGCGAATGAAGCGCCTCCTAGCTTTGCTTTATGTTACCGGGAGGCCATCCGAGAATTGTCATTTCGAGCCGAAGCGGAGAAATCTTGCTCTCATAAATAGCTGATTTGACAGGTTTCTCACTCCCGCCACGAAGATATATATGAAACTCTCGCTGCAGTACCAGGCAATCAGTCTTATTCTCATGTTTCGTTGTGGATAGCCGATTATGGTGGTCTGTATGGAAAAAGGTTATCTTGCTGTCATACTGCACGCACATCTTCCTTATGTGCGACATGACGAAGATGAAAATGCTCTCGAAGAAAATTGGCTCTTCGAAGCCATTACCGATGCATATATTCCTTTAATAACCCTACTGCATGATCTCGCAGCACAAGGGTTAGACTATCGTTTAACTCTCACGATCACTCCGACTCTCAGTTCAATGCTGGCCGATCCGTTGCTGCAGTCTCGCTATGTAAATAAACTCGAACAACTCATCGAACTGGCAACCAAAGAGGTTCGTCGCACTCAATCACAACCTGAATTTAATGTTCTGGCGCGGATGTACCAGAAGCGTTTTATCCACGCATATGAGACATACGTTGATCGATTCGACAAGAATCTCATTCAGGCGTTTGCACGTTTGCAGGAGAGAGGCAGCATAGAGATCCTGGCTTGTGCTGCGACCCATGGATACCTTCCATTGCTTTCCGTCAACGCCTCCGCTGTCCGGGCACAAATTCGGGTGGGAATTGAAAACTATCAGGAAATGTTCGATCGCAAGCCCAAGGGATTCTGGCTGCCGGAATGCGGTTACTATCGGGGAGTCGATGATCTGCTGAAAGAGAATGGAATCCGCTACACGATACTGGAAACCCACGGGCTCACGCATGCCGATTCGAGACCGAAATATGGCGTCTACGCGCCCATTTATTGCCCCTCAGGTGTGGCTGTGTTCGGGCGCGATCCGGAATCATCCAAGCAGGTATGGAGTGCTACGGGAGGGTATCCCGGAGATCCCGATTACCGTGAATATTATCGGGATATTGGCTACGACCTGGACCAGGATTACATCGGACCCTATATCCATAAAGACGGCATTCGCATCAATACGGGATTAAAATACTATCGGATCACCGGCAACACCGAAAAAAAACAAGTGTACGTCCCCGAATGGGCCGAGGCAAGGGCGAAATCTCAGGCTGCTGACTTTCTGTCCAAGAAGAAAACCCAAATCGAAGATCTGGCCTCGCGCATGGAACGTAAGCCGATCATTATAGCTCCCTACGATGCGGAACTGTTTGGCCACTGGTGGTTTGAGGGTCCCAGATGGCTCGAATATCTGCTGCGTAAAATCTCTTTGGAGCAAAGGACAATCCGCCTCGTCACTTTGTCCGAATATCTGGAAAAATACCCTATCAATCAGGTTTCAGTTCCCTCCGATTCCAGTTGGGGGGAAAAGGGCTTCCATCGAAAGTGGCTCAATCAGAGCAACGACTGGATTTATCGCCATTTGCATCAAGCGGCTCAAGTTATGGAAAAATTGGCCAAGGATTATCCTCAATCGAAGGGATCGATGCAGCGAGCGTTGAACCAAGCGGCAAGAGAGTTGCTGTTGGCCCAGGCAAGCGACTGGGCTTTCATCATGAGCGCAGGCACGATGATCGAATATGCGGAGCGAAGAATAAGAATGCACCTTGGGCGTTTTAAGAGACTTGCCAAAGAAATAGTGAGCCGTTCGATCGATGAAACTTGGCTCTTTGAAATCGAGAGGCAAGATGACATTTTCCCGCGATTGAATTACCGAACATTTGCTTGAGACAATCACATCTCGTGAGCGAGGATCAGGCATTGGGTCCCGTTGACTTCCATTCAAGCCTGCAGTCTGAGCATTTGAGCGTCCCATAGGCATTGTAATAGGTTGCATAGCCGGTACTGGTATCCGACTTGGTAAGGGTCAGTTCATCGTGGACATGAGCGTGCTGATGACATAAACCTCTGCCGCACACCGCGCAGGTTCCTCTTGCTTCCTTTTCACAAAACCAACATTTCATGGATTTCCCCTATTTCCCCTCCCTGTTGTTCTTTATTCTTTTATGTAATCGTAAACATTTAAGTAATGCTGTGCCTGATAATTCCAGGAATAATCATAACGCATTCCGTTGATCATCAACTCCCGAAAATATTGAGGGAACCAGTACCAAAGGCCGACAGCACGGTGCATGGCCGATTCCAAGCCGTTGCGGTCGTAATCGTTAAAAACATAGCCATTTCGCTCGTGGTAAGGTCTATGAGCATAATCTGCATCAAAAACGGTATCCGCCAATCCGCCGGTGTTGCGAACGATAGGAACCGTTCCATACTTCATGGCAATCATTTGGGTCAGACCGCATGGCTCGAAAGTGCTCGGAATGACGATCATGTCGGCACCGGCATAAATCAGATGGGCGAGCTCTTCGTTGTATGAGATTTCGAGGTGGCAATCGGGATTATCATTGAGATGATGCTTCAAATTCCAGAAGTCTCTGCTGATGTTGGGGTCGGGGCTGGAACCCAACAGAACGAACTGCCCCCTGTTTGCCAGAGTGTAGAAGATGGCGTGTCGGATCAACTCGACGCCCTTTTGGTTGTCCAATCGACCTATGGCTGCAATCAATGGCTTGAAGTCCTGCTTCAACCAGAGTCGGTTGCGGAGTGCTTCTTTGTTCCTGTATTTGTGGTCGATGTTCGTCGGTGAATAGGGATATGCAATATATCGGTCAATTTCGGGATTCCAAACGTTGTAATCGATGCCGTTTAAGATTCCCCTAAATTTGGCGCTGTGCACGAGTAGAGTGTGCTGAAGTCCGTAGCCAAGGCCGGTGTTTTTGATCTCCTCCGCATAACGAGGCGAAACGGTGGTGACAAAATTTGAAAATACAATGCCGCCTTTCATCAGGTTGACGGCGCGATGATTGAAGTTGTCGCGCAGTCGGTCGTGAGTCATGTACTGGCTTGGCTCCAGTCCGACTTGACGCAAAATGAATTCGCCTGTCAACCCTTGGTGCCTAACGTTATGTAAAGTATAGCATACTCGCGGATGAGTCATTCCCAAATGTTTGTACATTTCGAACAGAAGCACAGGTACCAAGCCCGTCTGCCAGTCGTGACAATGGATGATATCGGGGTGCCTGTTTGTCTTAAGCATGAATTCCAGCGCGGCCCTGCTGAAAAAAGCAAACCGCTCGGGATCGTCATGATGGCCGTAAAAAACGCCTCGGTGAAAGAAATTCTTGTACGAGTGGGGTTCTATGAAAAAACACTTAAGGTTGTCTGCGAAGCCAAAGTACACATCGCATCGAAAGTGCTGGTCGTAAAAGGGAACCCAGAGATCGCTATAGACTTTGTGAAGATCGTGGATGCGATCATAGCGCATGCAATCGTATTTGGGCAGAATGATCTCCACGGCGTTCCCGCGGATCGCCAGTTCATGAGAAAGCCCCTGAACGACATCTCCTAAACCGCCGACTTTGGCAACCGGTGCGCATTCCGGAGTGACCATGACGGTATACATCTCTATCGGATCTCCATTTCTCTTGCCGCCTTGAGATGGCTCATTCTCGGTAGTTCTTCCGGGCAATTACGGCCTCATTCTATCCACAATTCGATTATGATTTTGTGGGTCCCTTACAACCGGTCCATAAAAAAATATGCTTGAAGGTATGGATGTAACCGATTGTTGTCAACTCAGCGAAATCTCGGTGGGATCATGTTGGGTTTTCATCGCACCAAATGTTGAAGATTTACATGGTTCATAGAAAGCTGGCGAAACAAAGGGCCATGTCCCAGTAATCGGCGAAGAGTCAAATGTTCTTTGATTTATTATAATAATACAAGTATTATCAATATGTTATGTTATTGACTCAACTGCCGACGCTGGTTGGTTTAACATCAGCGAAGTAGACTCATCTTCAGCCCACCGACCCATTAAATTTTGTGAGTTGTGGGTTGTGAGATTGAGAAGGAGATAAGCATGGATAATGGGAAACGCGAAGGTCCCAAGCGTGACGATGATGTTTGGGGCAGACTCAAATCGTTTTTAAATCCGGGAGGAGATAAGGGAAGCCCTGTGATTCGTTACCTCACGATCGCTTTTCACAAATCCGCGAATACGTAAAGAACACTATCGATCATATACGAAGCCGGCCTCGGGCGCGGAGAGTGCATTGGAGTTTGGCAACAGCCCGGCTGCGGCTGCTATCTCTCTCAACAGCTGCACGGACCTTGCCGCGGAAGCTAGCAGTTGTGCAGATTCGTCAGTGGTCGGCAGGTTATCGTCTTCCTGACCTAAGAGCTTGTCCGTGATCAGTTCGATGAAAGTCTTCTTCCTCGGAAAGGTTTCTAATTGAACTTCAGCACCTGGTGGAATTTTGGCTAGTTCTTTTGCCAAAATTAAAGCGTCCGGAAAGCCGCCCAACTTATCTACCAGACCCAACGACTTGGCGGCTTCTCCCGTCCAGACCCGCCCTTGGGCCACCTCCTGCACTTTTCCCAGCGGCAGCTTCCTCGATTTGGATACTTTGGTGGTGAAGTCTTGGTATACATGGTCGAGCCATTTCTGCAGAATGTCCCATTCCTGGGGTGTGTAGTCCTGAGTTGTACTCCACATAGTAGAATGATCGCTGGTATGTACTTCGTCCCAGGTTACCCCGAGCTTGTTCCAGAAGTCTGTTGTAACGGCCTTCCCTGCGAAGACCCCAATAGACCCGGTCAAAGTCGACGGATGTGCTACGATCCTGTTGGCGGCCATAGCCACAAAATAGCCTCCGGAAGCTGCCACGTCCCCCATGGATGCAACGACCGGCTTGCCCGCTTTTTGGATCAGAAGAATTTGCCGCCAAATGGTATCTGACGCTACATACGATCCACCCGGACTGTCGATCCGAAAGACAATTGCCTTGACCCTTTTGTCCTTTGCGGCTTGCCTGAATGCCTTTGTTACGGTGTCAGAACCCATGGACACTCCGCCGAAGATTCGTGATGCTTTGCTCTTGCCCAGGTGAATAGGCCCCACTCCATAAATGACGGCGACAACGGGTCCTTTGCTTTCCTGGTCGTTTTCGTGCTCCCAATAATCTTTGATGGATATGAATTTGGCCGTCTCATCGGTTTCTCTTTGAATCCGAGCGTAAACTTCGTCCCTGTAGAGCAGCTCGTCTACAAGATTAGCATTTAGCGCTTCAGTACTCAGAAAAGGCCCTTGATCGATGAGTTTTCGAACTTTGTCGTTAGACAAACCGCGCGCTTTCGCTATGCCTTCTACAATTTGCTTGAAATTGGACTGCATGACAGCTGTTAGGGACTCTTTTTGCGCTTCGGTATAACGCTCTTCGGTGAAGGTATTGACCGCTGTTTTGTACTCGCCTCGGCGGCTTAGTTTAGGAGAGATCCCCAGCTTTTCCAGGGTCTTTTTGATGAAAGGGCTCTGATACATCAATCCAGTTAATCCAATGTCACCCGAAGGCTGGAGAAAAACCTTGTCAAAAGCGGTAGCCAGATAGTATGCGTTGTTTCCCGGGCCGAATTCCCCGAAGGTCTCCGAATAGACGACCGCGGGCTTCTTTTTGCTGCGAAAGGCAAGCATGGCATCGCGCATTTCTTGTACAGTGGCCAAGGCAATGGGCGTGGAGCCGACTCTCGCAACCAGTCCGAGCACTCTGGCGTCTTCCGCGGCCTTTTGAATCGCAAACACAGTATCCTTGATACTAAGCTCTTTTTCGCTGAAAAGGCTCGCTAATGATTCTGCAGGGGCGTATTCCTCGAAGCCTTTTTCAAAGTCTATTTCAAGTATGATCTTATTTGGGGTTGGTTCTGGTTTGGGCCAGAAGAAAATGCCGGCCAAAACTGTTGCAACCGCCAGCAAAATGACTATGAATCCTATGGATGCCAGCGTTCCAACTAAAGCCCTTTTTAGGGTCATGTCACCCTCCTGCCTGCCCGAATTTGCCATTCATCAGTATCGCCGTAATTTACCGCGTAACATAAGGTGGCATTGGAGGGCTTGCAATTATTTTTGGCATTATGTCTTAATCGCTCTTTCGACGTTCCTTTGTCAAACTCGCCGCGCTTTCTTCCATGTAGGTCATGATGAGAAGATGTCTCTCGAAATGACGATCGGCCTTAATCGTTCAAATTAGCGCTTGAGCGCTGCTTGCGGATACTCCGATCTCGTATGGATTTGCCTTTGGGAAAGGTGCTTTCTGCTGCAATAATTCGGTCATTTCCTTCGCAGGCAAAGGGTGGCTGAACAAATAACCCTGCACCTCGTCGCATTCCTGATTCCTGAAAAATGACAATTGTTCCTGAGTTTCGACGCCTTCGGCAACCACCTTGAGCTTCAAACTTTTTCCAAGAGAGATGATCGCCGAAGCGATTGCGGTATCGTCGGGATTAGCGGGAATGTGTCGCACGAGAGAACGATCGATCTTGAGAATGTTTATGGGAAAACGCTTTAAGTAGACCAGTGAGGAATAACCCGTGCCGAAGTCGTCAATGGAAAAGTGGATGCCTCGATCACTCAATTCCGACATGACTATAATGGCTCGCTCCATATCTTCCATCATCACGCTTTCGGTGATTTCCAATTCAAGCAGGCAGTTCTCGAGGTTTGTTTCGCGAAGAATGCGATCTATGGTTTCGGTCAAATTCTCCTTCCTGAACTGTTGGGTGGAGACGTTAACCGCGACGCGAATTGAGGAAATCCCGGAAGTATGCCAGTCGAAGTTCTGCCTGCAGGCAGTTTTGAGGACCCATTCACCTATAGGCACGATAAGGCCCGTTTCTTCGGCCAGGGGGATAAAATCCTGGGGAGGAACCATGCCACGAACGGGATGATTCCACCTGATAAGTGCTTCGACCCCGACGATCTGGCCGCTGCTAATATTAATTTTGGGCTGATAGTAGAGCAGAAATTCGCCTCTTTCCAAGGCGCGCCGCAAGTCGGACTCGAGTCTCAAGCGCTCCAATGCAGTGGCATTCATCTCCGCCGTGTAGAATTGGTAATTGTTTTTTCCCTGTTCCTTGGCGCGATACATGGCGGTATCTGCATTGCTCAAAAGCATTTGAGCGTCGTCGCCGTCTTTCGGATAAATACTGATACCGATACTTGCTGTTACAAAAATCTCCTGGCCGCCCAATATAAAAGGATCTGAAAAAAGGTTGAGGATGCGCCTGGCGGCGGCGGCGGCGTCCTGGCTGGTGTGGATTTCTCCCAGCAGGACAATGAATTCGTCACCGCCCCAACGAGCTACGGTGTCCGCACCTCGCAGGCTTTGCGACAACCTCAGAGCCAGATTCTGCAATAGCAAATCCCCAACGTCGTGTCCCAAAGTGTCATTGATGACTTTGAAGCGATCCAGATCAAGAAACAGGATAGCAAGATTTTGTCCGTAGCGTTTCCCACGCGCCAGGGCATTGTTCAAACGATCACTAAACAGCGTGCGGTTGGGCAAACCGGTTAGAGCATCGTGATTTGCCAGATGGTTGAGACGCTCTTCCGTCTCTTTGCGGGAAGTGATGTCTTGTGAAATTCCGACGTAATTTGTAATCTTTCCTTTTGCATCACGGACCGCGCTGATTGTCAGCCAGGTTGGATAAACTTCCCCATTTTTGCGTCGATTCCAAATTTCCCCCTGCCATAGCCCTGTATTGTCAACTGCTGTCCACATCAATTTGTAAAACTCGGAGTCATGGACTTTGGCGCTGAGAATTCGAGGATTCTTACCGACAACTTCCTCAGCCGTGTAACCGGTCATCTTGGTAAATGAGTTATTGACGCTGAGGATATTGCTATGCGCATCGGTAACTATGATGGCTTCTGCACTGTTGTCAAAAACCGTGGCCGCCAGTTTTAGGCTTTCTTCTGCTTCTTTTTTGTTGCTGATGTCTTCAATGACGTGAATAAAATACTTAAGTTTGCCGGCCGCTTCCCGCAGAGGAGCAACCGTTATGCGGGTCCATATCTTTTTCTGTTGTTTGTGGATCAGGGGCAATTCATAGTCGCAGTAATCGCCGTTAGAGCGTAACAATGATTCGATACGCTCTCGGTATGCATGCCAACTGGAATTGCAGAGCGACTTGAAATTAAGATTCATCATTTCATGCTGCGAATATCCCAGCATTTCCGTCAGCCGTTCGTTAACGAGAATCAACTGGCCCCGTTCGCCAACGTGAGCTATCCCAACAGGTGCGCGATCGAATGTTATTCGAAAGTTTTCTTCACTTTCAGTCAGCGCAAATGTCTTATGGTGGCGCATAACCCTTTCCCGGTACAACGAAAGGGCCGAATGGACCCGGACGATCAGCTCAACCTCATTTATGGGTTTACTGGCGAAATCAATGGCTCCGGCGGCAAAACTCTTTTGCAGGGCCTCATTGTGGCGCAATGCTCCACCCGTCACAATAATAACAGGGATGTGCTCCCATTTCTGGCTGCCTGTTATCATACGACACACTTCATGACCGTCCATGCCAGGCATCATCATATCGAGCAGGATAACTCCGACGTCATGATTGCCTTCGAGGGTACTCAGTGCCTCCTGTCCGGAGTTCGCCAGGTGAATTTTTTCAAAGCCTTCGCTGATCAGTAAGGCTTCCATCAGGTCAAGGTTGTCCTGCGAGTCATCGACCACCAAAATTGGTATTTCTTCGTTGCGCAGATCCTCCGGAACGGATGGCATAAACTTACCGGACATAATTCAGCACCTCTTGCAGTTGTTGTTCGAATGATGCGTGCTTTGTGATGATAGCTGAAGCTTGTCGCTTCAATTCATCTCTTTCGGATGAATCCAAAGCGCTTCCACTAATCACCACTAGTGGCAGATGCAATAGCCGTCTGTCTTGCCGTAGAGAGCGCAGGAAAACGAGCTGGTCCTTATTTGGCATGGCAAGGTCGACAAAAATTAGATCGGGAGTAAATTCCTGCAAAACTTCCAGAGCATGGCGGCCATCAGACGCCGTCCTTATCTGACTGACCTTGTTCTGAAGCAAGGACAGCAAAAGCCTGTAACTCCCGGCATCATCTTCAACAATGAGAACGTTTTTGATGCTCCTACTCCGCACATGACGATGCAGTAAAGCCTCTAGTTCATCATTGGAGATGGGTTTGGTGAGTGCGTCCATGGCCCCTAAAACGACTGCGCGACGCTTATCCGCAGCTATACTGATAATAACCACCGGGATATCGCTTGTCTTGGCATTCTCTTTCAGAAGCTCCAAAACTTCCCACCCGTCAAGCCCGGGCATCATGATATCCAGAGTGATAAGGTCAAATTGTTGATCAGACGCGAGTTTCAGGGCTTGCTCTCCATTCTCGCAGCTGATCGCCTTGGCACCCAAAGTCTCCAGGTGGCTGGTAAGCAGTTCCCTCGCATCGGGGTCATCGTCTACTATTAAGACTCTCAGTTGGCCATCGAGCTTCTGCTTTTGATTCTTAAAGTTCGCAATACTCAAATCTTGAAAACCGGAATCCTCTGTTTCAACCTTCGCTGTCGATTGGCTTTCTTGGTTCACCTGATCGATTGGCAACGTGACCGTAAACGTTGTTCCTCGCCCCAACTCGCTGGATACCGCTATGGAGCCTTGCATCAGCTCTATAATGGATCGCGTAATGGTCAAACCCAGCCCTGTACCGCCGTATTCTCGTGTGGTACTACTATCCACCTGTCTGAAAGGCTGAAATATGATCTCAAGTTTATCCTTTGGTATTCCAATACCAGTATCCCTTACCTCAATCTGTATCTGTTGGTGTTGATTGACGAGCAGTCTGACTTTTACGTGGCCCCGATTGGTAAATTTAATCGCGTTGCCGACAAGATTGATCAATACTCTTTTAAGCTTCTCAATGTCCGCCTTGATTACGGGAGTCTTTGCGGTGGGTTCGATGACAAGCCTTATGCCTTTTTCATCAGCCTGCGGCTTGAGCATGTCAATCACCTCAGCTACGACGGATTCAACGGGGACGGCTTTCAAAGAGACATCCATGCGGCCTGCTTCGATTTTGGAGAGATCCAAAATATCATTGATCAAATTCAGCAGGTGTTTGCCATTCCGGTTAATTTTTTCGGCGTAGTTCAAGTCGCTTGCAGTCAAAGATCCTTGGCGATTCTTTTGTAGCAGACTTGAAAAGCCGATAACCGAGTTTAGCGGTGTTCGCAGTTCGTGGCTCATGTTGGCGACGAATTCACTGCGCAGCCTATCGGCTTCTACCAAATCTTTATTAACCTGTTCCAATTGGAGCGCCTGCCGCTGCACAGTGTTGTAACTCATGGCGCTGTTCAGTGCGTTGCCCACTGCATCGACTGCACTTTCCAGCATACGTCGGGTTGAATCTTCTATATGGCGTAATGCCGCCAAAACGATTACTCCCAAAACCTCTTCTTGAAATATAACAGGAATCCCAAGAACAGTCTGGACGGAAGCTTGTGCAAAGCCAAGCTGAACAGTTGGCAGAGCATCTCTATCTATTTTCCTGATACTCAACCAGGAACGTTGCTCCATAACCTGTCCGGGGAATCCGTTTTGCAGATTCTGTGAGACCATATTGATCAGAGCGTGTCGGTCAATCCCTCTCTGTGCTATGGGAGTGAGGTTTTTGGTGTGCTGATCGCAAAGATAAAAAATCCCAAGTTGAAGATCGGCCTCCTTCATCATATAGGTGATGGTCCTGTCGGCTACCGAGTTCACATCCACAGCATTGAGGGATGCCAAATACTGGCCGAAAGATTCCTGGCGCTTGAATTCCTGCTCCAGGACGGCATTTTCTCCGCCAGCATTTTTTTGCTACGTTCCAGGTCGTTGTGTTGAATTTCCAATTCACGAATGGCGGACTGTATTTTTTCGGCCATCGCGTTCATGATTCTAGCCAAGAGGCCAATCGCATCCGACGCCACGATCTCTCTCTTGCAGTGTAATCTCCTTGTTCGAGAGATCTGGCAACTTCTGCAAGGTGGGCCAGACGATAATTCATATGCCTTATCACCAGCAGTCCTGCCCCAAGGCCCAAGAGAGCTACGGTAATATTGGCTGTGACCAAAAATTGGCCTCTGATCTCTGATACTTGAGGAAGTATGGCCAAAACCAGCAACAGCAAAACGATGGTCAATAGTACCCAGGTGAATCGGCGCATCTGAAATCGGCGCGCTGTCATGAGTTCTCTCCATTTTTCAGGGAATTAGACGAGCTATGGCATTAAATAATAGAGTATCATCGACAATCGGCTTGCTCACGTAGCCGTCAAAGCCTTGACCGATGAAACGATCCCAGTCATCTTTCATTGCGTGCGCGGTAAGGGCAATAGCAGGTATCTGGTTCAATTCAGGTGCAGAGCGGATGCGCTGCAAAAGTTCAATCCCATCTATCCCGGGAAGAGAGATGTCCAACAGCAATAGGTCGGGTTGGGAGTTCTTCTTGCTCTGCAAATAATTCAAGGCTTCGTTGGCATTGCCGCAGCTCCCAACGATATAGTCATCTTCCAGTAGAGCACATACTAAATCCCTGTTGTCAGCATTATCCTCTACCACTAAGATCTTCTTCATTGCAGCCCCCCCAATTTCCCGAATCCGGCCCTCGGCTTTAAGTATGGCTTATCTGTTATTCTTGGCGTTTGTTCAGCTATTCAAAAAGTATACCTAGCTGGTTCCTTGCCAGCTAGACGCCTATTTTGCTTGCCAATTTCCACGACTAAAGCCTGGAATGAGATCTTTTGCAGAAGCTTACAGCTAGCATCTTTTGTTTAAAGCAAGGAGGGAATTCATTCCTTGCTGCATCTATGCAAATTCGACATGGATTTCTACAATTAGGAATTATTATTGTATTATTAGAATCATTAATTCAATTCAAGTTGTAGTAATCAACGAGCGTAAATTACAATTTTGTATTTTAAAGAACATCATTTGCAAACCGGTTTTTCCAAAGAATACAAAGGTTCGGATATTTTATATTGCCCGGCCTGATCGATGGTGAACATCGTTTTCTGATAGAGCCGATCAACAATTTAGAATTAAGACTCAAGCAGAGGGAAGTGCAGCAAAGCCTTTTGGTTCCAATCTTTTGGTGGCAATTAAAGAAGGATGCTCCTATAGATAAGACCAAATATCCGATAACCCAAAAATGAAAGCGCCTATGCAAATAAATTACAACAATTACGAAGCTGACCTATGCGCCAATGGAAATATTCCCTGCTGTGGAGTCTTTAATCGAGCGAGGCATTTCAAGACTGGAATGGCGAAAGAGTTCGGATGCGAATAAAAAAATAGTATCCAAGATCGAGGTGAATTGAGATCTAGGAATTTAGGATTTCTTTACAACATGTAAAAAAAGCTGTCAGATGCCGCGATTCCGATGCGCTTCAGGCATTCGGGGGGCAATACATAAATATAATATATTCAATATCCTAAGCAACTTAATCGATTGCCTTGGCTTTGGCGCAATCGGTGCATTGTGAAAAGAATATCTTTCGCGCGGGCCGTGATCGGCAACTCAACCAGGCTGCCGCGGATGGAATTTTGAGG
>Ga0210125_1000060_pt1 | contig 22387 bp, 16 predicted proteins | sample RushMan_CattailN_FD_185555 | JGI IMG/M metagenome (GOLD analysis project Ga0210125, IMG submission 185555) | Wetland microbial communities from San Francisco Bay, California, USA, that impact long-term carbon sequestration -... | ecosystem: Environmental > Aquatic > Marine > Wetlands ...
TCGGACCTCCGTCCGGATCTGGATAGCGTCCTTCAAGAAGCTGTGCGATGGTCTGCTCAAACATGAAAAATCTCCTTAGTTAGTTTCAATGCGGAAACTCCTTTTCTCTTGTAGCGCAGCCCTTTAGGGCTGCAATCGAGCAGGGCTGAAGCCCTGCTCTACAGAGTTCCCGTATGAAAACTGGTCAGTCGCATGAGCTATCGGTACATAGGGCGCAAGCAATCAAATAACTTGAGCTGGCGGGCATGCGCAGCTTCGTAAAGAATGTGGTTTTTCAAAGAGGGTTCGATACTTTGTTCCTCGTCCGCAACAAGCTCGGCACATTTTTCCAAGTTCGGCTGAAGCCCTCCGGCGACCGCAGCCAGCATGGCGGCTCCCACCGGAGAAGTGTCCACGCGTGACGGGACGGTTGCAAGCAGCCCGCTCATGTCGGAGCGGATTTTAGCCCAGGTGAGGCTTTTCGCGCCTCCCCCCAACAAAAGGATGGATTCTACTGAAACATCCATGGAATTCAGACGCTGCAGCACATCCAGCATGGCAAAAGCACAACCTTCGAGTACCGCACGGGCCATGTGAGCGGAGCTATGAGCGGCCGTCAAGCCGTAAAAACAGCCCCTCGCCGATTCGATCCATTCCGGAGCCATGGCACCGGACAGACTGGGCAAAAAAAGCACACCGTCGCTGCCCAGCGGGGCCGTCTCGGCCAAGCGGTTCATCTCTTCTAATCCAGTCAGCCGCCAGGTCTTTACGAACCATTCCACCGCCCCCCCCGACAACCAGCCCGGATTTTCGATGAAAAAGCAATCCCCGAAATATCTGTGAGTTTCCAACAAGCCGCCGCGATCGATTTTAGGTGTAAAGTCCAGCGCACCGACCACTTCAGCCGTACCCAGCACCGAAACAAATCGTCCGGGTCTGACCAGTCCGGCACCAAGAGGTGTAGAATAATCATCTCCCGTGCCTACAGTTACTGGAATGCCGGCCGGCAAGCCGCACAAGGCGGACCCCGCTTCAGTAAGGGTGCCGGCCACATCCCATGCGGGGGCGATGTCCGGAAGAAATTCTCGGTCAATCTTGAATACCTTAAGCAATTCCGGATCGTAATCGGAATCTTTCAGCGAATACAGCATCGATGTGGAGGCCACGGCGTGATCCAGAACATGCCGCCCGGTCAGTCGCATGACGAGATATGATACAGGCTGATGAAACCGATGAATATCCCTGGCATTATCCAGATGGAATAACAGCCAGCGCATTTTCGCCGCCATGTGGCTGGCATCCGGCACAATGCCCGTCCTGCTGCGCACTAATTCTGCCATTCTGGAGGGCACTTCGTTGACCGCTCGGCGATCCATCCAGATCAGGCAAGGCGCCAGAGGAAATCCGTCCCGGTCCACAGCAACGCAGCCGTCCAGCTGCCCGGCTATGCCCAGAACCTTCACGTCCGAAGGCTTGCATCGCGCCTGTCGCAAGCTTTCAGATACGGCCTGCCGAAGACCGCTCTCCCATAGCAAGGGGTTTTGCTCTGCCCAGCCCGGCCGCGGAAAGGAAGGCTCGTATTTCACCGAAGCCTCGCCCTTCACCGACAAGTCGTCCGCAGTGATTACCGCCTTGAGGCTTTGCGTTCCGATATCAATGCCTACAATCATTACACACCCCACAACCTCCAACACACTTAAAGGCGGGTCGATAAGTAAAGATCAAGTCGGGATCAATCCTAATTTGTCACCCTCATGTCATTCCCGCAATCTACAGGCGGGAATCCAAGGACCACACCAACCTGGATTCTTGCCAAAAGCACGCGGGAATGACGGTGCGAATCCTGTTCTATATGCAGTTGCAGCTTTTGAGTAGATGCTTTTCCTCGATGTGAAAAAGTAGACTCAAGCGCTCGCGTCCGCAAGAACGTCCCCGATCTGAGAGAGAATATGACCTTTGCGCGGAGAATAGCAACCGTTGAATACCGCTGTGCCAATGGTGAATGCATGAGCTCCGGCTTGACTCAGGGCGCGAATTCGTTCCCTCGAGTCTACGCTTCCCGCACAAATGATGTAGCCTCCGGAAAAGCCCCGCACAGCAGCTCTGGTCAATTCTACGGGATCGGCTTCGGTGGCCCGGTAAGCCAAAAGGTCAACTCCCGCGCAGCCAAGTTCTCTAAAGCGCCGGCATTGCTCTTCCACCAGTTGCGGAGTACCGCCAAGTTTGGTCGGATGCCCAACCGGTATACCCGGAAAAGGAAAATATTCTATGGAGCTTCCTTTAAGGAGGTCCAGGATTTTCTCTGCGCAGGTGCCGCCCATTAATCTGTCTACCCCCACCTCCAAAGCGGCGCCGGCGGACCGCAGAGTGTCCTCTTCAGTCTCGCTGACCACCTCAAGGTAGGTCGTCATGCCGGCAGCTTTCATGCGCGAGTTGAGTTCCTTGAGGGTGGTGATGGGGACCCCGATGTCTTTGAATCCCACGTGCTTGAGACCGGAGTTTTTGATGGTCTCGAAGACTTCAAGGCAATCCTCGATGGTCATGTCCCCCCGGGTCAGCATGAAGATGAAATCCATAAAGTTCTCCTTACAAGAAGGTAAATAAATGTGGAAAGTCACAACAATTTTGTAAATTATACTTTGATTGACCACAGAATAAACAATATTTTTTTGGATTTGCAAATAAAATGTTGTCAATATGGAAATAATGTGCATAAGTGTTTGCTGTGCTGGAGAATCGAAAGTAAACGCATTCCAGCACGGAGTGGGCGGTTACGCCAGGAATTCTGCAGCCGAGGGAAACCTGCTCAGAACTCTCGGGGCTTTGTAGGTTTTGGTTTTTCCATTATCCCCTGTCAGGAAGGAGGAATCACATGAGAGGACATGAAAGCGTACATGCGAGGCACAAGGTAAGTCGAATTTGGTTGTCTCTGACATTGGCGTTGTTAATCCTTGCCGGAGCACAGCAGGCGTTATGTTGGAGCCTGAAGGAGGCGGCCGAACCTTATCGCGGGGTAACCATAAGAACCATTGGTGAAGCATTGCCGCCACTCGAAGCCTTGGACAAGCTCAAAGACAAGTTCACCAAGGAAACGGGCATCGAAGTTATCATTGAGCAGTATGCGCATGAAGAGGCCGTCGACAAGGTGATGTTGGACCTTAACTCACGAACCGGCCGCTATGATTTCATCATTCAGCCTCACCGGGAGCTCGGGCGTTTTGTGGAAAACAACCATGTCGTTCCCATCACGCAGTTCGTCGAGAATCCGAAGCTCAAGGATCCGAATTTCCATCCTGAAAAGGAGCTCTACACAAATCTCTGGAAAGAAATCTCCTGGTATAAAGGTAAACCCTACGGCTATCCTTTCACCGCCATTACCATGTTTCTCTGGTACCGACAGGATATGGTGAATGATCCTAAGGAGAAAGAGGGGTTCAAAGCCAAATACGGCTACGAGCTCAAGGAGCCGGAAGACTGGCAACAATATCATGACATGGCCGAATGGTTTACGCGTCCGGACAAGGGGTTTTTCGGCACCGCTATCCAGGGAAAGCGCCATGTGGCGTTGTGGTATGAATGGCTCAACTTCCTCTACAGCTTCGGTGGGGATGTGTTCGAAACGAGCAAGGGATATGAGTACGGTCCGATCATCGTAAACAGTCCGGAGGCCGTGGAGTCTCTAGATTATTATAAAGGTTTGATTAAATATTCTCCGTCCGACACTCTAAATTACGATTGGGATGGTGTTATGGCCGCCATGCAGCAGGCCAGAATTTTCGAGTGTATCATGTGGAATGATGCCACCTATGCAGTGGAAGATCCCAAACAGAGCACCGTTGCCGGCAAGATGGGGTTCGGCATGGTGCCTCAAGGCAAGGGCGGCAAAGTAGGGCAGGTCGAAGGTTGGTCCTACCTTATCCCAACAGGTTCCAAACAAAAAGAGGCCGCTTTCCTGTTCATGCAATGGGCTTTACAGTACGATCAGCAACTGTTTCAGCAACTCAATGGCGGCGCCTCGCCGAGGCCCGATGTTTATGCCAATCCGGAAGTGCAGAAGCTGGCTTATACCAAAGCGGCCTTGCAGACAATGGAAGTGGCAAAACCAAAGGCAACTTTTCCTGAATCTCCCCAGGTAACCGACATATTAGTGCTGGCCTTGAGTGACGCCCTGTCGGGACAGAAAACCTCCAAAGAATCATTGGACTGGGCTGCCGTTGAGATTCACAAGCTTCTTGGGGACAGGGCGCCCATGAAATATCCCGTTAAATGATTGGCGATTGCATGTTGCCGGAGATACGAAGAAACAAGAGCTTCGATCATTAACAATTAGAACGTTGCGAGACTGGAGTCGGGCGAGTGATCACTGGCTGGAGGCGGATTTTGCTGGATAAGGGAGTAGGGCCGCTTTTCCTGACTCCCTCTCTTATCCTCCTGCTTGCTCTCCTGGTTGGACCTTTTGTGTATATGGTGGTCGTCTCTTTCACCGACTTGAGTTTCGCCATACCAAATCACACCGGCAACTTCGTGGGGTTTGACAACTATCGCAAACTCATGCGGGACGACCCGCTTTTTTGGGACAGTTTTTGGACCACGATCAGATTCGTTACCGCAGCGTTAAGCATTGAATTCCTAATTGGTTTGAGCCTTGCTTTGTTGCTGTTTCACAGCATCGAAAGGCACCGGATAATTCTGACTCTCATTCTACTCCCCATGATGCTGGCCCCGGTAGCCGTCGGACTGATGTGGAAGCTGCTGTTGCAGGGTGAATTCGGAATGTTGACCCATTACCTGCGCGAGGTCGGTATCTTCGGTGCGCAGACGGCGCCGCTTTCCAGCTACACTCTTGTACTTCCAACCATGATTCTCATCGATGTGTGGGAATGGACACCCTTTGTCACGCTGGTTCTGCTGGCCGGATTGTTGAGCTTGCCGCGGGAACCTTATGAAGCGGCAATCATCGATGGGGCTGGCCCGATTCGCGTGTTTTTCGACGTCACACTGCCGTTGCTGCGACCAATTATCGCACTGGTGCTGCTGCTGCGCGGCATTGACGCGTTTAAAGAGTTCGACAAGGTATGGATTCTTACGGGGGGTGGACCGGGCAGTGCCACTGAATTGCTATCCATCTACACCTGGCGCATTAACTTCCGCAACTGGGATTTCGGCTATGGGGCGGTTGTGGCTCTAATGGTCTACCTTGTGGTTCTGATTCTCTGTTCCTTGTTCTATAAAGCTATGAACTTGCAGCAGGGTGGGGCGAAATGAACAGAGCCTGGAGGAATTTCGCTTTCGGCGTGATCATAGTGGTGATAGTGATAGCCCTAACACCTTATTTCTGGATGTTTCTGACTTCCATCAAAACAAGAGCTGAAGCCCTTGCCGGCAGCCCTCTGTGGTTTTTTAGACCCACCTGGGAACATTACCCCGAAGTGTTCATTCACAAGCATTACCTGCCGCTGGTCAAAAACAGCGTCGTGGTGGCTCTATCGACCACGTTGCTCTCCCTGGTGGCGGGGGCGCCTGCAGCATACGTATTTGCCAGGCAGCAGTTTGCCGGGAAGGAGGACCTCTTTTTCTTCTTCCTGACGACGCGTATGGCACCTGCTATCTCTGTGGTGGTGCCCATGTTTCTTCTGTTCGGCAAGCTGGGGTTGCTTGACTCTCTCTACGCCGTCATTCTGGCACATTCTTCCTTCAACCTCAGTCTTGTGGTTTGGATGATGCGCGGTTTCTTCGAGGAAATTCCGCCGGAAGTGGATGAAGCGGCCCAGATAGACGGCAACACGCGGGCCGGCACCTTCGTGCGAGTACTGCTGCCTATGGCGGCGCCCGGAATTGCCGCTACCGCCGTACTGTGTTTCATCCTCTCCTGGAATGAGCTCCTGTATGCCATGATTCTGACGGCGTTTGAGTCCCGGACACTGACGGTGGGCATCCCGGGTCTGGTGACTCCGCACGGTACCCTTTGGGGGCAGGTAGCTGCTGTGGCGATGGTCGCCACGCTGCCGATCGTCATTTTTACCTTTTTTGTCCAAAAGCATCTCGTGCGCGGCCTGACCTTTGGAGCTGTCAAAGGATAGTTTGTCCCGGGCCGACGGCGCACTGCAACCAGGATACAAAGCATGAGTGTGATTTTTGACAAGGTGAGCAAACAATTTCCGGATGGCACGCTGGCTCTGGACAATCTGGATCTTGAATTTGCCAAAGGAGAATTTGTTATTTTCCTGGGACCTTCGGGAAGCGGTAAGACGACAGCCTGCCGCTGCCTTGCAGGCCTTGAAGAGATCACCTCCGGTCAAATCCTGGTGGATGGGGTAGACGTCTCGCCGCTGCCTCCCCGCAAACGCAACATGAGCATGGTGTTTCAGAACTATGCATTGTATTCTCACAAAAGCGTTTTTGAAAACATCGCCTATCCGTTGCGGGTTCGCAAGCTGGCAAAAGGGCGAATTGCGGAGGAGGTCCGCAGGGTAGCCGCATTGCTGCAAATTGAGGAGTATCTCGAGCGCCGTCCGCGCCAGCTTTCCGGTGGCCAGGCCCAACGTGTTGCGGTCGCTCGAGCGTTGGTCTGGAAACCGGATATCTGTCTGATGGACGAACCGCTTTCCAACCTGGACGCACTGCTGAGACTGCAGACGCGTACCGAGCTCAAGCGCTTGCACCGCGAATTGGGGAGTACCTTCGTTTTCGTGACACACGATCAGGAAGAAGCCATGACTTTGGGGACGCGCATTGCCGTGCTATGTGACGGCAGGCTGGTTCAATTTGATGTGCCGCGAAAGATTTATCACGAACCGGCCACCCGATTTGTAGCCGAGTTCATAGGGAGGCCTGCCATGAACACTCTGGAAGGAGTACTTACGGCGGGAGTATTTCACGCAGACGAGGTCAGGATTCCAGCGCCTTCGCCGATCGATATCATGAATGAAATTGTACTTGGCATCCGGCCGGAAAAGATCGTTCTCCACAGACAGCCCGGTCCCAACCTGGTCCCTTTTGCCCTGGATGTCGCGGAGCTAGTGGAGCCGGATACCTTGCTTTTTTTGAAGTCAGGAAAAAACAGTCTGGTGGTTCGTGTCGCCGAGGACTGTAGCGACCTTCTTCCCGGCGACACGGTACATCTCGAGTTCCCACCCGATGCCCTGCATTTCTTCGAGCCCACAACGGGGAAAAGGTTGTCGTGAGCTGGCTGCTGAGTATTGTGCCTCTTGGAATCGCTGCTTTGGCTTGGTGGGGGTTGGCGCAAATCAACCGTCGAACGAGACTGTTGCGCATCGGCGAGCTCATATTCTGGGATGGCATTGTTCTGGTGCTCATCTATCTCGTTTGGCTCCGCTGGTTTTGAAAAAATTCAGCTTGACTCCCAACAAAGAGAAATCCCCCTACTGCGAACAGAAGTGAGGTCTTACATGGATGTGCAAGTTTTGATCATTGGCGGTGGGGCCACCGGGGCTGGTCTGGCCCGCGACTTGACCCTGCGCGGGGTGCAATGCACTCTGCTCGAACAGGCTGATATGAATTCAGGCGCTTCGGGAGCCAATCACGGGCTGCTGCACAGCGGAGCTCGTTATGTTTATACGGATCCGACGACGGCAAAGGAATGCCGGGAAGAGGCGCAACTTCTTAAGCGACTGGCGCCTCACTGTGTGGAAGAAACGGGAGGACTGTTCGTGGCAGTGGCAGGTGATGACGAAAAGTATATCTCAGAATTTCCTTCCCTCTGCACTCAGAGTGGCATCCCCGTACACCCGGTGGATGTTGAAGAAGCGCTCCAGTTGGAGCCTTCACTTTCTGATAAAACAATTGCTGTCTACAAAGTGGAAGATGCCACCGTCGACCCATTCAAGCTTACCCTGGAAAACATCGCACAGGCCGAAAAACTGGGGTGCAATCTGCTTCGGTACACAAAAGTGGTTGGTTTCGATATTAGCGGTCGACGCATCCGCTCCGCCCGATTGCTTGACACCCGCACGGGTGAAGAAAGTAGATTGGAACCGGACATCGTGGTCAGCACCGCGGGAGCTTGGGCGAAGGAAGTGGCCGCGTTGGCCGGCATTCTCCTGTGCACGCTTTATTGTAAAGGCAGCATGCTGGTGACAAGCCAAAGGATGTCCCGGCATGTCATCAACCGGCTTCGCCCGCCTTCGGACGGAGACATTTTGGTGCCTGGCGGAACCGTTTCCATTCTGGGAACCACGTCGCTGCGCATAAACTCACTGGATCGCATCTTCCCGACTGTGGAGGAAGTTGACCTGATGATTGCAGAAGGAACATCCATGCTACCCGCCCTTGCAACGACGCGCTACGTTCGAGCATATGCGGGAGTGCGCCCTTTAGTTGGCTCCCATGCCGATGCTAGAGATCAAGATGTCAGCCGAGGATTTGCGATCATGGACCATCGCTTGGACGGGATTGACAACTTCGTTTCAGTCACCGGCGGCAAGTTGACCACCTATCGTTTGATGGCGGAAAAAGCAGCCGATCTGGTGTGTGACCGTCTGAGAATCTCTGCCCCTTGCCCGACTCGAACCGACCCGCTTCCTGATACCTTAGCCGGCCGCTGGACAGAGCCCGGCAGGACGGCCAAAGAATGGGTTAGAAATCACGAACCGGATGACGCCCTGTTGTGTGACTGTGAAATGGTGCCTACGAGTTCCATCGACAGCATTGTAGATGCGATCCGAAACCGCGCAGGAAAACTTGACTTAATGCAAATCGGCCAGCGCAGCCGTCTAGGTAAAGGTTCATGTCAAGGAACGTTTTGCGCCGTGCGGTTGGCAAACCGTATGGTGGACTTTGGGGATTTGGATGGTGAGTCGTGTTTGGAAGCAATTAAAGCTTTCCAGCAAGAACGATGGAAAGGGCAGCACCCCATTTTGTGGGGAAAACAAATTGCGCCGGCGGAACTGAAAGAAGGATTGTATTGCGGCTTGCTTGGAGTGGAGTTGTAGTCGGGCAGGCAGGGCATCTTTTTCACTCTGATTTTTGATGGTTTTTAATCGCTAACTGGATGAAAATGGGGAAGCAGACTAACATAATGCCCGAGGGGTCCACTTCGGCACGTTCGGGGTATCAACTGCTGGTCATAGGCACCGGCATGGCGGGGATGGCCGCGGCTTTTTTTGCGGCGCAACGGGGGATTTCGGTCGTTCAGGTGGGGAGGACGGGAGGGATTGTGTTCGCCAGCGGCCTCTTGGACTTGATGCTCGTGCATCCCATAGAAGAACGGATCCTGTGGGAGAATCCCTGGACTGCCATTGATGCGGTTGTCCACGATATTCCTCGGCATCCGTATTCGAAGCTCGGCAGACAAGATATTCGCGACTCTATTGAGGAATTTCTCGCTTTTCTTCGCAGTGCGGGACTCCCCTACCGCTTTTCCGAGAACCGGAATTCCTCTGTCATGACACCTCTAGGAACTGTCAAAAACACATACGGTGTGCCTGAAACCATGTGGGGCGGGGTTGAAACCCTCCGCAGCAAGCCTCCCTGTCTATTAGTCGATTTTCATGGTCTGAAGGATTTTAGCGCCAGGCAAATCGCCTCCGTTTTGGCGGGGCACTGGCAGGGACTCAGATCGGTGCGCATTCCCTTCCCGGATCCGGCCTACCGACATGAAGTCTCGACTGGAGAGATAACCGCTCGTTCTCTCGCTATTTCTGAAAATATGGAGAGGCTGGCTGCGAGTATCAAGCCCCATCTCGGCGATGCGCGGGCGGTTGGTCTGCCGGCCATTTGCGGTATGGAGAGTCCGCAGCGGATTGTCGCTGAACTGAGTGTGCTCATCGGAGTGCCGGTTTTCGAGATTCCGACCTTACCTGTTTCGGTGCCGGGACTGCGGCTAATGCAAACCTTTGAGCGAGAACTGCCCAGAAAAGGCGGTCGGCATTTGTTCGACAGCAATGTTTTGAAGGTAAGTTGCAAAACAAAGGGAGACTTTTTGGCGGACATTGGCAATGATTCTCCGCAGCAGAGCATAGGAGCCAAAGGGATTATCTTGGCCACCGGACGATTTCTGAGCAGAGGACTTTACGCGGACAGGAATCGTATTCGAGAAACTCTGTTCGATCTACCGGTGCACCAACCGGAGACAAGAGCTAGCTGGCATCGCCATGATTTTTTCGATCCGAGGGGCCATCTCGCAAATAGAGCCGGACTGGAAGTCGACGATGCGTTCCGCCCTCTCGATCACTCGGGCCAACCTGCTCATAAATACCTTTTTGCTGCTGGGTCGATCCTTGCCCACCAGGATTGGATGCGCATGAAGTGCGGTTCGGGATTGGCCATTGCAACGGCTTATGGTGCAGTGAAGGCATTTGTTGAGCTGAATGGATGATTCCGGGCTTCTGAAAAGAGTAAAGAATTACAATGTGCAAGAATGCTCCCATTGATATTCTAGCTTTGTGCGGCCTGGTTGAATGCTTTGGCGAATTTCGGTATGGCCCGATGGATCATGTCGTTGCTTGCGGTTAGCGAGAGGCGGAAATACCCCGGGAAATCCATGAGTGTTCCCGGAATGCAAAATATATCGTAGCTGTTCAGGAGGTCGACAAATTTAGCGTCGTCATCCCAAGGTGAACGAACCATGACGTAAAATGTTCCTTCGGGCCTGTATACCTGATAGCCTTGCTCCTGCAATGCACCTACCAATCGATCGCGTTTTTGTTGAAGATGTTTCATGTCTACGGAAATTTGCTCCAGATCTCCTAATGCGTGCTGCAACAGTGCGTTCGGAAAAGACCACCCCTTGATCATCTGCACCGCCTGCATCGCTTTCCGAAGTTGTTCAGCTTCGGGCATGTGTGGAGGCAGTGCCACATAACCGATCCTCTGACCAGGCGCGAGCAGAACTTTACCGTATGTATAAACCAAAAAAGTATGCGGGTAGAACGTCGCTGGACTAAGGTACTGCCTCCCGTCAAAGACAATACGACGGTAGGCTTCATCAGAAATCAAGTGGACCGTTCGTCCGTTTCGCGTCGATGCCGAATCCATTATTTCTGAGAGTTCCTGCAAAGTAGCTTTCGGGTAGATTTTCCCTGTTGGATTGTGTGGAGAGTTCACAATAACTGCGCGAGTCTTATGATTCATTGCAGATGAGATCGCTGCCAGATCCAAATCGAATGTGTCTATATCCATCTTCACTTTGACAGCCTTCCCACCAGCATTAACGATCATGGCTTCATAGAGAAACCAGGGTGGGCTTATGAAAATCACCTCATCTTCCGGATCAATGATCATATCGAGAACAACTGCCAGGGCAGCTATAGAACCGTTTGTCAGAAAAATATCTTCCGGTCTGAACGGCAGGTCATGAGATTTTGCCAAGGACGCTGCAACCACATCTCTCGCTTTTGCCTCATTCATTTTGTAAGAATACCAGTACTTGTCCTGAGGCAGCGTCCAGCGTTGCAAAGCTTCTGTGAAAGCGGCCATTGGCGTATCGTGAGGGTTACCGATTGTGAAGTCACAAATATCTGGATCTCCAAAACGCTTTGCCCAGGATGAGTCAAAAAAGAATTGCTGAAGAGGATTAACTATTTGATATACTAATTGTGTTCGTTCAGAAATCGCATTTCCTGCAGGTCTCATTTGCCAGCTCTCTTATTGTGAATGGTTTCTTGTTAGTCAAAGTATTTTAAATTACTTTCTTTTCATCTTGAATAAAGCTCATTCCATTCTACAACATCGCAGAAAAGTTGATTTCTGTTTTGCTATTCCATTTGGTTTTTGAATTACTAAGAAAATGTCTTTATCATACTGACAATAACTTCCCGAATAGATTTTCTAGAAGGACGGTTTCCTTTGCTCTAAGATGCGAGGCTATGAGTTTTGTCGCGCCTCACAAACAGGTGCTCCATGAGTAATAGAGAACGGCAGGTCCACAAGAAGGGATTTTCCATATCGAACCCAAAAAGACTTATGCTCTTCCTGGGGGCATCTTTTGTGTTGGCAGGGCTTGGCTGGTTTGTCTCGAGTTGGAGCTGTGGTGTTACTGATGCCGAGATGCGCGAGCAAATGCTGAGGCAGGCTGTTGAGCTTGCCAGGACCATCAATCCTGAGTATGCCAAGGCTCTCTCTTTTACCGCGGCTGACAAAGGGACACCCGTGTATGAACAGATTCGCCGGCAGATGATTGCTTAGGGGCGGTACACCGGGCAGCGCAACATATACAGCATGGCAGTCCGTGGTGACGCTATCATTTTTGGTCCGGAAAACCTGCCTGAAAAAGATCCTATGGCTTCGCCACCTGGAACGGTCTATGAGACTCCCTCAGCCGAGGATTTCCAGGTTTTCAAAACGGGTAGGGCAACAACAATGGGGCCGAACACTGACGAATATGGGACTTTTGTGTCGGCCTTGGCACCTGTCCTCGATCCGAAGAATGGCGGGGTGCTGATGTGGTCGGGTTGGATGTGCCGACAGATGAATGGGAAACTCGGGTTGCTGCGAGCCGTCGTCTGCCGATCATATTTACGGTGCTTTTAGCCTTGGTCTTGCTGGGCGGAATGATTGGTATACAAGGGCGCAATCTGCTTTCGACGGTACAGCAAGTACGATTGCGGTACCTCGAATCCATAATGATCGGCCTGTTGGGCATCATTCTCACCATAGCCATTGCTTTGCTGATCTACCAGGATGAAAGTCGTGAACGTCGGATGACTTTCGACCAAATGGCTGATGCCCACGCAGAAAATGTAAAACATGCATTGTTTGCGATAACTTCGGACCTCACGGCAATCGCTCGCTTCTTCGAAGAAAGTGAACATGTGGATGCTGTGGAGTTTCAGTCATTCACCAGTCCGATGGTCCAATCTTCACCCATGCAGGCTTGTGAATGGGTCCCTCGTGTCTCAACAGCCCAAAAAGAACAAATTGAGGCCGAGGCCCGCCGGGAATATCACGATAATTTCATCATTTGGGAGAAAAGCGCACACGGCGAGAAGGTTCCGGTGTCGGCCCGGGCCGAGTATTACCCAATCTTTTATGTAGAACCTACCGGTGGCAATGAAGCGATTCTTGGTTTTGATTTGGGGTCTGAGCAGGTGCGTCAAAACGATCTGGAAATAGCCGCGAAAACCGGGTTGTTGACTGCGACCGAACCGATCAGTCTGTTTAAAGAAATCGAAGGCCAACCATATATTGAGATTGTTCAGCCGGTATTCGAGCGCCAAACAAATAACAATGCAATTGCGGGATCGGGCCGTTTGCGTGGCTTTGTCCTGGCCAATGTGCAGCCGCAAACTCTACTGGCGATGGCGTTGTCCGAGAATATTCTTGCGGACTGTGGGATTGCTGTGCATCTGGTGGATTTGATGGCGGAGGGGGGACCCAAACACATTGCAGGGTATTCTGAGAGCGATTCCGCCGGGTTTATACAATTTTCCAGTGGAAAAGAATCGAGATTGTACGAACTCCAGAGTATTCATCCGGTTTTCATTTTTGGCCGGGCTTACGCTTTAGTTGCCTATTCCACTCCAGCTTTCGATGCATGGAGGCCAGCGTGGGCTTGGTGGCTTGCAGGATTGGCCGGGTTCTTCTTAACGCTCTTGCTTTCTGCTTTTGTCGGTCTCCTGCGTGGCCGTCAGATCTATTTGGAACGTCAGGTGCAGCAACGATTGGATCAACTCCGTGAGAGGGAGGACGATCTCTCCATTACTCTGAACTCGATTGGTGACGGTGTCATTGCAACCGACACGGCGGGTTTGGTTACTCGTATGAACCCGGTGGCTGAACGGTTGACGGGATGGTCTGCAGAAGAAGCTGTTGGGATACCGCTGATGGATATTCTGCGCCTTGTAAATGCGCAATCTCTCAAGCCGGTCGGAGATGTTCTGGAAGGGGTCTTAACAACCGGTAAGGCGGTGGAACCGTCTAATGAAATCGCTCTGATTGCCCGTGACGGCACCATACGCCAGATCGCTCACCGCGTCTCTCCCATTATGGATATTGGGAGCGGGATTCGTGGGTCTGTATTGGTTCTGCGAGACGTGACGGCGGAATTTGCAGCAAGAAGAGAACTGAGAGAAGCGGAAGCCCATTTTCGAATGATTTTTGAAAACGTTTACACTGGAATCCTGTTGGTGGATGCTGCAACCCGGGAGGTGAAAGAAGTCAATGACCTGGCCCTTAAGGTAATGGGATGCAACAGAGACGAAGTGGTTGGTCGTGTGTGTCACCGGAATATCTGCCCGGCTGAATTCGACAATTGCCCAATACTGGACAAGGGGCAGCAAGTGGACAATTCCGAGCGGCTGATTTTGCGCAAAGACGGTACAAGCATTCCCATTCTGAAAACGGTCACGCGTGTTGAATTCGGGGGGCGCCGGTTTTTGTTAGAGAGCTTCGTTGACATCTCCGAACGCAAATTGGCAGAGGAGAAGCTGAAGAACCAGAAGGAGTTTTTAGCCACACTGCTGAACGCAATTCCAAACCCTGTTTTTTACAAGGACATCGAAGGAAGATACACAGGTTGCAATAGATCTTTTGAGGATTTTATCGGCAAATCGGGGGACGAATTGTTGGGTAAAACAGTATATGAACTGGCACCTCGGGAGGTTGCTGAAAAGTATGCGGAAAAAGATAATGAGTTGTTCGATCAACCCGGCACACAAGTGTATGAATGGAAAATAGCAAGACCCGATGGAACATCGCGAGAAGTGATTTTCAGTAAGGCTACCTTCAATGATTCGCGCGGCAACATTGCCGGACTGGTCGGAGTAGTTCTTGACATCACCGAACGTAAACGGGCTGAAGAGCGAAAGGCACAATTGCTGGCCGAACTTAGAGTGGCCAACGAACAATTGCAGAATGCCGTAGAGCGCGCCAACCGGATGGCAGACGAAGCAAAGTTGGCCAATGCGGCCAAGAGTGAATTCCTGGCCAATATGAGCCATGAAATCCGCACTCCGATGAACGGCGTAATCGGCATGACGGGACTTCTTCTGGATACGGAATTGACCCCTGAGCAAAGAAGATATGCAGACATAGTGCGGACCAGCGCTGAAAACTTGTTAGCGATCATCAATGATATTTTGGATTTCTCAAAGATCGAGGCACGAAAATTGGAATTGGAAACCCTCGACTTCGATTTGTGTTTGACAGTAGAAGATACCGCTGAAATGCTTGCTGGCAAGGCCCAAGAAAAAGGACTGGAGCTGATCTCCATGGTGGACCCGGAGGTTCCCTCATTGGTCAGGGGAGATCCGGGCAGATTGCGCCAAGTTATTTTGAATCTTATCGGAAATGCCGTGAAGTTCACTCCGAAAGGCACGGTTTCGATTCGTGTGAGCCTTGTGAGTGAGGACACGACGAGTGCTGTTGTAAGTTTTGTTGTCTCAGATACCGGAATCGGCATTCCTCACAATCGCCTGGATATTCTCTTTGATCCATTTACTCAGGTCGATGGTTCTACTACCCGGAAGTACGGCGGTTCAGGATTGGGACTTGCCATCTGCAAGCAATTAGTGGAACTGATGGGGGGACGTATCGGTGTTGAAAGCAAACAGGGTGAGGGTTCTATATTTTCGTTTACGGTCCTTTTAGGAAAACAGCCGAAGAGCCGAATTGCTTTACCCGAAAAACTCTTAGACCTTGTCGGGATCAAAGTGCTGGTTGTAGATGATATTGCGACAAACCGACTCTTGTTGACCAGATTCCCCAAGTCTTGGGGATGCCGCTTCGAGGAAGCAATTGACGGATTTAGTGCTCTTGAGCTTTTGAACAATGCCGTGCACAGCGGCGACCCGTTTAAAATCGCGCTCCTCGACATGCAAATGCCGGGGATGGATGGAGCGGAACTCGCTAAACGGATTAAAGAAACGAAGCAGATCGCAGAGACACTTCTAATCATGATGACGTCGATGGGTTGGCCGGGGACCGGCACGCATATGGAACGAGAGGGATTCGCTGCATTTCTCACTAAACCGGTTCGCCAATCTCAACTGTATGATTGCCTTGCACTGGTAGTTGGCAGGAAGCGCGCATCTGCTGACGCTCCTGGGAAGATTATAAGAAGAGCGGCCGAGGTTTCCGAGGTTGACGGATCTCGCTTTCGAATCTTGCTGGCTGAAGACAATGTCGTAAACCAGAAGGTCGCAACAGCTATCCTAAACAAACTCGGTTACAGAGTCGATGTTGTCGCCAACGGACTGGAAGCTGTCGAAGCGTTGCGCGGGATTCCTTATGACCTGGTGCTGATGGACTGTCAGATGCCCGAAATGGATGGCTACAAAGCGACGGCCATTATCCGCGACCCGACGTCGCAGGTTCGCGATCACGCTATCCCCATAGTTGCCATGACGGCTCATGCCATGAAGGGTGACCGGGAAAAGTGCCTGGCTGCAGGAATGGATGATTATATTGCCAAGCCCATTCAACCGGGCGTGCTGGATGAAGCTTTGAAACGGTGGCTATCGAAGGATCCGGAAACGCCAAAAAGATGAGGTTGAAGAAGAGTAATGAAATCAGGGGCAATGCCTCAGCCCGCTTCGTGTATTTTCTCAAGGCCGCCCCGCAAGATTTCTTTTAAAATGGATTTGTCCATTTTTGACTCAAAAAAAGAAATCGGGCCGCCGACCTCGGCCCGATTTCTAACTTAGTGGAACATCTTATGAAGTTGACGATTACTTTTCTAGAACAAGATGCTTGTTATGTCAAGCATGACATATCGGATAAGTCAAAAAAATATCAAAGTTGGTGAAAATACCTTCATCGGGTCAGAAACTCGCTTTGGTGGTCGTGATTGAGGACAGTTAGGCGGATCTCGTCGCCAAGTTGACGAAAAGTTGTATCATCAAACCTGCACAAATTGGAGGATACAAATTCTCTATCTGGTTTTCCGGCAACCTGAAGCCTTTCGCATAGACTAAGACCGTCCGGCAAATGCCAGGCAGCAAGAAGTGTTAGGACAGATGCAATTGTTTTCATTCGTTCGGTTGCAGACTCAAGATAATCGCTGCAAACACAGCCTGAATTCTCAAGCATTTCGTAAATGAGAGGCAACAGAGGTTGTTCCTTGACTTCTAGGAAGCATTCCTTAGTGAGCCATTCCAAAGTTTCCTCTCTGGTCTTCCCCATAAATGAAAACTGCTCACTCAAAGCCCTGTGCCTTTTTTTCGCTGCTGGTCGGGCGGATTCCCGTGAGTGAATCAGGATCAATCGAGGATTCACGAGAAGGTCTCCTGCAGCTTGAAATTCCCCGCTATCGGCGTAATTTCCTGCGCATAGCAAAGCAAGTTCATTCAACCGCGCAATCGTCAGCCAGTAGAGTTTTTCCGAGCTGTAGGGAATTTGTTTGATTCGTTCCAGCTGACTTTCGAGGCAATTTTCGTTGAGAGCAAAAGGGGCAGAGTTTTTGTCGAAGGAGGTGTTTATATCGATCAGCATCCGGTTGACTTCGGATCGATGTTGTCCATAGCTGGGAAAAGAGCTGACGCCTGAGATGTCAGGGATAATGTCGAGCAGAGGTTCCATGGCATTGCTTACGAGTTTCAAATATTTATACCGATAACGGAATGGATTTTTTGTTCCGAATACGTTATGTCAACAGTGACATACTAGCAATTAGCATTCAGTTGAAAGCGTTGCAACGAAAATTCTGGACAGGGAAGGTAACTTCGATTATTCGATATGCCACAAAAGCCATAAAATTATTATGGATTCCTAGAGCGATAGTTTTGTATGATTTATAATCATCATTGAATTGATTTTATGCTTTCGTGCTGCTCCGATATTGAAAAATGTTCAAGGGGAAATGCAGTTGGTCATTGTTTTTTTATAAGGTTTCACAGTTTGTAGGAGATTAGGATGGCGAGTAAAAAGGTCTACAGCATTTGTGGAATGTGTACGGTACGCTGCCCCATCCAGGCACATGTGGAAAACGGAGTTTGTTCTTTTGTCCAGGGAAATCCGCATGCGGCCGGGATTGACGGGGCCGTTTGCGCGCGTGGAGCAGCCGGCCTTGCTTTGATTAACGATAATGAACGTCCTCAGTTTCCCATGATCCGTGCCGGGGAAAGGGGCGAGGGAAAATGGCGGGAGGTGTCCTGGGACGAAGCGTTGGATTACACAGCCGGCTGTCTCAAAGAAGTCATGGAACAATACGGCAGCCGCAGCGTTCTGTTTTCCGACCGGGGAGGACCTTTCCGCGATTTGCACCAGGCATTCGTTCGAGGTCTTGGGTCGCCCAACTACTCTAATCACGATGCATCGTGCGCTCGAAACGTTCAACATGCGGCTTTATCCGTATTTGGTTTCGGCCGCAAAGGTGTTGTTTACGATCTCAAGAACTCGCGGCATGTCGTATTGCAGACCAGAAACATATTCGAGGCGATCAATGTAAAAGAAGTCAACGATCTGACCGCTGCCATGGAAAACGGCTGTAAACTCACGGTAATAGATATACGAGCCACTATATCTTCCAGCAAGGCAAATAACTTTTTCATGGTCCGACCGGGTTCCGACTACGCTTTTAATTTAGCCGTTATCAATGTCTTGCTGAACAAGAATCTTTACGATGAGGAATTCGCAAGATTGTGGATTAAAGACCTCAACAGATTGCATGAATTTATTCGACCTTATAACCCCCAGTGGGCAGAGCAGGAGACGGGGATCGCGGCAGAAGACCTGGTAAGCTTTGTGAAGGAGCTGGCCAGTGCTCGACCTGCTGTTCTCTGGCACCCGGGATGGATGACCGCGCGCTACAAGGATTCCTTTTACGTCTCCCGCTCAATATACATCATCAACGCTTTGCTGGGTTCTATTGGGGCCAAGGGAGGTCTTCCCATCGCTAATAGCCCCGGAGATGTGGGCCGCAAGGGACTCAAGAAGCTGGCTGATTTATTCCCCAAGCCGGACGAAAAAAGAGTCGACGGGGTTGGTTGGCGCTACAAGCATTTCGATACCGGGCCGGGGCTGCTGCATCTGGCCTTCAAGGCAATCGCAACGGAAGATCCTTATCCCGTGAAAGCCTATATTGCCTATCGGCATGATCCTTTGATGGGCTTTCCGGAGCCGGAGGTTCTTAAAAACATTTTTCAGAAGCTGGACTTCCTGGTCTCCGTTACCTTCAGCTGGTCGGATACCGCGTGGTTCTCAGACGTGGTGCTGCCTCTCTCTCCTTACCTGGAGCGGGAAAGCATATTGGCGTCTAAAAACGGTCTTAAACCTTACTTTTTCCTGCGCCAGAGGGTCCAAGAGCCCAGATTTGACTCACGGACCGACTGGGAAATACTCTGCGGATTGGCTAAAAGACTTGGTATGGAGCCGCTTGCCTTTGAATCCATCGAAGACATCTGGAAATATCAACTTGAAGGCACAGGCGTGAGCATGGATGATTTTGCGGCGACCGGGATGGTCCCATTGGCGGATCAGCCCCTCTACCGAAAAGTGGAGGAGCTTAAATTCAAGACTCCCAGTGGTAAAATTGAGATCATCTCCGACAAGCTTGAAAATAACGGATTGGCTTCCCTGAAACCATATGAAGCTCCAGCGGCACCGGCGGAAGGGGCTTTTCGTATTGCCTTCGGCCGTTGCCCCGTGCACACCCAGGGCCACACTGTAAACAACCGACTGCTCAGCGAACAAATGGCGGAGAACGTCTTGTGGCTGAATAAGACGGTTGGAGGAAATATGAAAATCGCCGATGGGGAGGAAGTGGAAATTGCCAGCAACGGTTATCTAGCCAGAATGAAGGTGATGCTCACCGAATTCATCCATCCCGAAGCGGTTTTCATGGTGCACGGATTCGGACACACTCTACCAATCGAGAGCCGTGCTTTTGGAAGAGGCGTGGCAGACAACTGCCTGATGCCGGGAGGACTCGAACTTTGGGACCCGGCAGGCGGAGCAGTTGCCATGCAGGAACATTTTGTTACGGTGAACAAGCTTGCATCGTGAGTCAATCTTTCCATCCCGGTTCAGACAGCAATACAGCTGCGAGCCGGGATGCGGGTCTTTGACTGTAAAGATATCGCCTAAATGGTGACCAATCGGAAACGGGTTTTCTCTACAATTTAATCTCAGTAGCAGCCGGAATGCTTTTTCCATATTTTTGGATGATACTGTCCATAGATTGTTGAAGAGCTTTTTCGATGGCATCTTTGATTATTTCTGCGTGCTCGAAACGGCGGTGCACGATCCTTGAAACTTCGGGGTCTGTGCCAAATCGTTCCCTTGCGATTTTGAATCGCTCTTCCAGAGAAACCAGTTTATTCCCTTTTAACAGTCTATCCGCCAGATAGATGAGTTCGGTTTCTCCCGGAGGTGCGCTTGGCTGCAGGAGATCCATGTGGCATTCCACAATCTCTCCTGTCCGGGCGTAACCCTGCTTTTTCAGCAGTTCGGCTGCGACCTTGGCGTGGTTTGGCCAAGTCCCTTGGCGATGTCGTGCAGAAAGCCTGCGGCGGTCACCAGGTCAAGGTCGATATGGAAACCGGCTCGATTGAGCTCGATCGCGAGTGCACGCGCGAGCTCGGCTACCATGCGACAATGGGCGGCGGTTCCCTCGGGCACCTTGTGAGCTTTCCAAATGGCCCGACACTCCATTCTGGTGGGGATGTCCCGTGTCAGAAAGCGTTTGCGAATCTTTTGATAATCGAGCGGAGTGTCGCAATCCAAGAGAATTCCCTCATCGATTATGTCGAGCTCCACAGCATATTCTTCAAAGGGGCCGAGAAAGGCTCTCAATCCGCCGGGATAATCCCATGAGGGTTTTTCAGCCATACATGCACGCGATATTAAGGGAGGGTGTCCGCAGTGTCCTTGAATAGAGGGGTAGACAACCATAGGTTGGTTTTTTTGAAATCCTTCAATCAAAAGTCTGATGGTTTCAGGCTTCACCAGAGGGATGTCTGCCGGGATTACAAAGAAGGCTTCTACGGTCTCGGCAAGAGCCTCCACTCCTGCCAGGATGGATGAGAGCATTCCGCGCTCGTAGTTGGAATTCAAGATCCATTCAACGCTCGATCGAACAAGAACGGGGATTATCTCCTCGGCCTTGTGTCCCACCACCACCCGCACGTCCTCGATCCCGGCCGCCAAGAACCCTCGCACCGTTCCTTCCAATAAGGTGGATTGCCCGAGAGGGAGCAGGGCTTTCATTGTCCCCATTCTTGCCGACGACCCCGCGGCCAGGATAAGCGCGGCGATTTTCGGTTCTTTTCTCATGAGTTGCTTCGGGTTCTTGCCTGGATAAGCTCTGCTACGATGCTGACCGCGATCTCCTGCGGAGTTTCGGCTCCAATGGACAATCCGATGGGCGAATGAACTCGGTCCAGATCCTGCTGCTTAAATCCTTGAGAAGTGAGAGCTTCGTAAATAGCATCACGCTTTTTTCTGCTCCCTATCATGCCGATGTACCGGGCAGGAGTTTGCAATGCGTGAGCTAACACCGTTTTGTCGTAAGCATGTCCGCGAGTGACAATGACGAGATAGCTCTCTTTGGCAATTTCCAGTCCTGCCAGCGGTTGTTGCCAGGAATCCAGAACAATGAGACGGTCCGCTGTCGGAAACTTCCCTTCGTTGCAGAAATCACTGCGATCGTCCAAAACGGTCGTGCCAAAGCCGACCAGTTTGGTTAAAGGAGCCAGCTGCTGGGAAATGTGTCCCGCGCCGAAAATATAGACTTCACCAGCATGGCATAAGGGCTCTATCAGGAACCGCCCTTCTCTCGCATCGATCAAGATCGGTTGATTTGCGTGTGCTCTTGAGATTAGATCGGAAGTGCCCTCGCAAACGGCTTCCGGAATCACCGAACGGTCCGCTTTTACCAGACACTGGATCAAGCCGCTATCTTGCTGATGCGTTTTTGGGACTTGAGTGATGAGCCACGCTTTTTTCTTGGAATTCAGAACGCTTACAAGTTCACGATAGAGTTCTTTGTAGGAGTCGTTGGAGCTCCCCAGTGGCTGGACGAGAACTTCCACCTGGCCTCCGCAAATCATCCCCAGACGGCCGGCATCTTCGTTCCTGAGCACAAATTCCTCAACCCGGGGTTTCCTCTCTTTCAGCACCTCGCCTGCCAACTGCTGTGTTTGAGCTTCAAATATTCCGCCGCCGATCGTACCGATGATGGAGCCATCCGATCGTACGATCATCCGTGTACCCGCGGCCCGCGGGGCAGATCCATAGCGGCTGAGGATGGTCGCTAAAGCGAAATCTTCCCCTCGATCGAGCAGGTTGAGTATTTCTTTGAATATGTTCACTGGGCAACTCCTGGATTGGGTTCATCGACAACGCCTCGCAAAAAACATAACTTTTCGCTATCATTCGATATACTACTCTGTCAAAAATTCGTGTCAAAAAATCCGTTGTTAAGAGCTTTTGTTTCTGCTAATTGAGTTTCTTCAGGTATTTACGTTCCGAAACCCGTGGTCGGCGCATTAGAAGTCGGCCGGTGAATAATCTT
>Ga0210125_1000061_pt1 | contig 22314 bp, 23 predicted proteins | sample RushMan_CattailN_FD_185555 | JGI IMG/M metagenome (GOLD analysis project Ga0210125, IMG submission 185555) | Wetland microbial communities from San Francisco Bay, California, USA, that impact long-term carbon sequestration -... | ecosystem: Environmental > Aquatic > Marine > Wetlands ...
CGCCGATGTCCGGAGTCTAAAAAAGATTTCGCTGAAGCAGGAGAAGTGCCTTGAGCAGCAAGAAATGGATAACTAGAAATCCCCAAGGGAGTCATAGGGTTATCGTAACAAAACAACTTCCCGGCGAGCACTGGATAGAAATTCTCGAGAAGGCGGACTGCAGAATAGATATTTGTACGGCAAAGGATGCCCTGACGGTCAATGAGATTAAGTCCAGTATGGGGGATCGTTGCGAGGGAGCCATCGGACAGTTGACCGAAGCTTGGGGAGAAGAACTGTTCGCTGCCCTGAAAAAGGCGGGCGGCAAAGTTTACAGCAACTATGCCGTTGGTTTTGACAACATTGATGTTGCTGCGGCGACTGAACATGGAATACCGGTTGGCAATACACCTGGCGTGTTGACCGAGGCCACTGCAGAGATGGCGGTTGCTCTTACTTTCGCTGCGGCGCGAAGGGTGGTCGAGGCGGACAGGTATGTGCGTGAAGGTCGCTTTCAGGGCTGGCTGCCCGATCTTTTTCTGGGTGAGTTGCTGTGGCGCAAGACCCTGGGAGTGATCGGCCTTGGCCGAATTGGTTCGGCATATGCCGGGATGATGGTGGAAGGGCACAAGATGAATTTGATTTATTACAGCCGCCATCGGAAACGGACATTTGAGGATACCATCGGATCTTTCGGTGAGTATTTAAACGCAAAGGGCGAAGAGCCTGTAACCTGCAAACGTGCGGGCAGTGTCGAGGAAGTCTTGCGAGAGGCCGATGTAGTCAGCCTTCACACGGTTTTAAACCCGGCTACGCGCCACCTCATCAATGCGGAGCGGCTCGCTTTAATGAAGAAACATGCGATTCTTGTCAACACCGGTCGCGGACCCTTGATCGATGAATCGGCTTTGGCGGACCATTGCCGAAACCATCCGGATTTTTCAGCAGCTCTTGATGTATTTGAGAATGAACCGGCGATAGAGCCCGGGCTGAGAGAGCTTAATAATGTGATCGTGGTACCTCATATTGCCTCGGCAACGAACTGGACCAGGGAAGGAATGGCGAGTCTTGCGGCCGCAAACGTTGCTGCTGTGTTGCAGGGATATCCCGTATGGTCGAATACCGACATCTTGCCGTTTTTGGAAAAAGAGCCTCCAGGAGCGGCCCCCAGTATCTTGAATGCGAAAGAATTGGGTCTTTCATTTTATCAGTGAAATGAAATGGCAGAATCTATCTAGACGGCAGCAGAGTGGAAAAGACTGGCATCATAGCGGTGATTGGAGCGACCGGCTACGTTGGCGGCAGACTTGTGCCCGAGTTGCTCAAAAACGGACATCACGTTCGAGCTGTGGCTCGATCTTTTGAAAAGTTGCGCTGTCGCCCCTTCGCTGCATCCGAACGCCTTGAGATCGCAGAAGCCGACGTTTTAGACGAGAAGCATCTGGTCGAGGCACTCAAAAATTGCCATGCTGCCTATTATCTGGTGAACCATTTGGAGGCGGGAGGAAGCAGCTTTGCTGAAACAGAGCGCAAGGCTGCGACAAATATGGTTCGCGTCGCTGAACGCCTGGGACTTTCTCGGATAATCTACTTGAGTAGTCTTGCAAATGACGGCGAAACTAAACGGTCAAGGTACCTGGCCTCTCGATATGAGACCGGGAGTATCCTTGCTTCCGGACAAGTGCCGTTGACGTGGCTCAGGGCAGCACCTATTCTTGGATCCGGCAGCCTGTATTTCGAAATTTTGCGGTTCCTGGTGGAGAGGCTGCCGGTGATGATCACGCCTCGCTGGGTGCACGTGATATCGCAGCCGGTTGACATAAGTGATGTCATATTGTTGCTGGTGGGGTGCCTGGAGAATGATGATACTGCCGGGCGGACGCTCAACATCGTCGGACCCGACAGGGTTTGCTACAGTGAAGCTTTCGACATTTATGCGGAAGAAGCTGGTTTGCGCAAGCGTCTAATCATCCCCATTCCAGTGACTGCACCTCGCTTAAGTGCCTACTGGATCAATCATGTTACGCCGGTGCCCGGATATCTGGCGTTGCCTCTAGTTGAGGGATTGCTCGAAGATCTCACAGTAGAGGGCGATCGAATAAAAGCACTTGTTCCCATTGAACCGACGCCGGTGCGCGAAGGTATTCAAAAAGCCCTGCGAAAGATTAAGCAGGAACTTGTGGAAACTTGCTGGAGCGATGCGGGCAAGGTGAGAGCGCCGGAGTGGCTGGCATGTACCGAGTCCCGGTTTGGTTCAGCAAACATATATGAATGCAATTATAGGGCGGTGCTTGACTGCCCGGCTGATAGGGTTTGGCGTCTGCTAAAAACAAGCGGGGGCCGCTCTGGGTGGCATTTTGGCAACAGTCTGTGGCAACTCAGGGGCTTTATCGACAGGCTTCTGGGAGGAGTGGGCTTGAGCCGCGGCCGGAGAAATCAAGAAGAGCTCCGCACCGGCGATGCACTGGATTTCTGGCGAGTGCTGCTGGCCGAAGAGAACATGAGACTCATTCTTTTGGCCGAAATGAAGCTGCCGGGTGAAGCTGCGCTGATATTTAATCTAAATCCTGTGGAGGGTGGATGCGAACTGGTGCAAATAGCCCGTTTCCTTTCCAAAGGATTGTCAGGATTGTTGTACTGGCATGCCATGGCTCCATTTCATGATTTTCTGTTTAAGGGAATGCTGAAAAATATAGCGTGTAATGCAGGCTGTGGGATACGCACGGGTCCCGAGAAGTTTGAGGGGGTGGGCAAAATATGCCGCCTGCCCGACAACTGGGGGCAGACCGGTTAGGTGGCTTAATTATGAAGTTCCTGCATGGTGCGGCAGAAAATCCGAAACAAATTCAAACAGGGAAAATTCAAATGAGCAAAAGTGACCCGTGCTGCTGCCGGGTGATGTAGTCGAGGTAGGAGATATGTATCAAATTTTACATGACACACTTGTGTCTCAAGAGACATGTGGAGGCAGGCATTGGGATTTCCGGGCATGAAAAAAGACTGTCTTTGCCGCTCAGGCAAGGATAAAATCTGTCCGAGAATTGTCATTACGAGCCGAAGGCGAGAAATCCTAAGAGCGCAAAGGGTGCGCATCTCCAACCCATGCCGCTTCTAATCATCCCGGCCAGGTTTGAGCTGCAATCAGGCGCTTACGGATCTCTTGGCATGCATCATGCTCTTTGATTTGTGCACCAGTGTATGACAAGATAGTTTGACAAAGGCTAAATATTAACAACGAGTAGAGGAGTGATTCCATGCCGAGTATGAACGGATCTCAGACGGAAAAAAATCTTTTGGCCGCCTTTGCGGGTGAATCTCAAGCTCGAAATCGATACACTTTTGCCGCGGGTATTGCGAAAAAAGAAGGTTTTGAGCAAATTAGAAATATCTTTTTGGAAACAGCCGAAAATGAAAAAGAACATGCCAAACTATTTTTCAAACTGCTTGAAGGAGGGGAGGCCACCATTACAGCCGGTTATCCGGCGGGGGTAGGAGGAGATACGCTGACCCAGTTAAGGTCCGCCGCGGCCGGAGAGAATCTGGAGTGGACCACGCTGTATACGGGTTTTGCGGATGTTGCCGCCCAAGAAGGCTTCAAGGAAGCCGCACAAGTCTTCAAACATGTCGCAGAAGTGGAAAAATGGCATGAGAGGCGCTACAATAAGCTCATAGAAGCCGTTGAAGCGGATCGGGTCTTTAAGAAAGAGGAAAAGGCCCACTGGAAATGCATCAATTGCGGCCGTGTTTTAGAATCAACGGAAGCACCGGCAAAATGCCCTACCTGCCAGCACCCGCAGGCATTTTTTGAACTCTACACGGAAAATTATTAAAACTCGACGCAGTCGAAAACCTTTACGTTATCAATTCGGCTTGGCGGCCTTTGGGTCCGCCAAGTCCCTATCTACTCCCGCCGCTTCTGTTCGCACTTTTTTGCCTTTCGCATTTAATTCCTCGTGATTAACATTACGCTAATGTTCAAACATCCGACAAAAAGAAGACCCATTTAAAAAATTCCCCTATCCGCTCCCGCCGCTTCTGTTCGCACTTTTTTGCCTTTCGCATTTAATTCCTCGTGATTAACATTACGCTAAAGTTCAAACATCCGACAAAAAGAAGACCCATTTAAAAAATTCCGCCGTTGGCCTAATCGCTCCAAGGGAGGATGCCATGTGTTCAGCAAATGCGGGTACCTTGAATGTCAGCGAATTGGATCATAAAACGATCCTGGATGCATTGGAGGAAGCCGGGGTTTACCCGTATGGCTCCGAACAAGTCAAGATGCACGAAGATCGCTTGATTAAGGCCATCTCATGGCTTTATCGCAAGGCCGAGAAATCGCGGGGAAACTTCGAATTACTTGGCGCTTCAACACGCCAAGGGCCTATGGCCGAGCAGACCCAAGACCTGATGCAGAGCCACTACGACCAACCGCTGGAATTTTTCAGTCATTTTCTGGATCCACGATATATGGCGTATTCCATGGCATTTTTTGGAGACACTCGCGAGGAGGCCGAGGCAAGCCGACGAACTCTTGAAGACGCTCAAAAATCAAAGTTCGAACGTCTGTGCGAAAGAGCTCAAATTCAGGGAAACGAGAAATTGTTCAATATCGGATGCGGCTTCGGTTCCTTGGAGACTTTTCTGTTAACCGACTACCCGCAGATGAGGATAGTGGGGATCACGCCAAGTAAAGTGCAGTCGGAGTATCTAAAAATGCGAATGAAAAATCCCGCCGATCCGCTTGGAGAGGGCAGGTTCACCTTGATAGAGGGAGATTTCAGCCAAGTTCCATTAGCGGAATTGGGGGTTGATTCCTTCGATGTGGTTTTTTCAGTTGGAACCCTGGAACACTTTAAAAATATGCTGGCTGCGTTTGAGCGAATGGCAGCTCTTCTTAAACCACAAGGCCGTGCTTTTCATCATATCGTTTCTTCCCGCTACGCAATCCCCCGATATTCGGATTCAAAAAAGTCCCGCCTGCGTCATTATTTTCCAGGAGCCCGAGTTTTTCCTTTCGACGAACTTGCAAAGCACACGGATTTTTTTGACCTGAAGGAAAGCTGGTTTTTGAACGGAATGAACTACTGGCGAACTCTTGACGATTGGCACCGAAGGTTTTGGGAACACATGGATAGGGTGTATTTCCCGTTGCTTGGAAAAGCGGGGGTGCGCTACTGGAACGACTATTTTTCCATCAGCAAGGCAATGTTTGCTCCCATGGACGGATCGGTTCTCGGAAACGGCCAGTATCTGTTTCAAAAGAAAGCGGTTTAGCTTCTTTCAAACTCCGTTTTATGCAATGGTCAAGCATCAAATCCGTTGGGTTTCGTTGCACTCAACCCAACCATCTACAAAACTCGAAATGACGGTTCTCGGATAGTATCCTAGCTGCGGAGTTGACGGGCAACCTTGATTGCCAGAAGGATCGCGGGAGCTAGATGGAAAAACAGGTCGAAGATGTCTATCGGCCTTGTAAGGGTTCCATTTTTGAGCATGATAAGTTTTTCCAAAACATGGGGCATCGGTCGGAATGGAGCGAGCAGCATGAACACGGCGAATGCTATCAAAATGGAGTAGGGGATATTATCGACGAAGGAAAGCATGTTGGTTCCTTTCATGTTAGTCCGGGTGCTGGTTGGATTTCCCAACTGAGTTAATATCTCGGCTGCATGATTGAGGCAATTTGAAAAATTTAATGGCATTGGCAGTGGTTACCGCGGCAACTTCCAAAGCGTCCATATGTTTCAAGCGACTGAGCTCGTGCAGGGTAAGGAGGACATCAGCCGGTTCCGTAACCCTGCCCTCATATTCCACGGGGGCGTCGGTTTCGATCAAGATGTGCTCAAGCGGAGCTCTTTCTATAGCTTCCTTGTGGTGCGGGCTGTAAGCCAATGCGGGTGTGGCAGAGATATAGTAGCCGTCCGCAATGATTTTATCGAGAATATCGAGAGGGCCGCTGTACCAATGAAAAATGATCTTTTCGATCGAAGCCTCAACCGCCATCCGATGGCAACGTTCGTGTGAAAAGCGAGAGTGGATGATCACAGGCAGGCCGGACTGCTTACCAATGGTCAACAGCCGAGAGAACACTTCCCATTGGAATTTTTTCTTCGCTTTGGCTCTGTAGTCGAGGCCGATCTCACCGAGGGCGATGCAGTGCTTAAGATTTTCCTCGATAAAAGCCAAATTTTCTTCCACCTGGTCTGCCGCTATTGACCAAGGATGATACCCGATGGCCGGGAAGACGAACTCTGGAAAACGTCGTGCCAATTCCAGCGTATCCCGGTTGGAGTCGAGGTCCATGCCGATGGCGATGGTTTTGTCGACGCCAGCTTCCCGGGCCCGCTGAAGCGCTCCTTCAATATCGTTGATTTCGTTTAGATGAGCATGCGAGTCAATGACATGCATTATCGACCTCCCTGGCATTCGCGCAGCTGTTCGAGTTTGGTGCAGGCCTTGCCGCCGGCCAAAGCGTCTTTGGCCATTTCTGTCCCCTGCCGGTAGTCCTCCGCGAAATCAGCTATATAAAGAGCAGCTCCTGCGTTCATGCAGAAAAAGTCGGCTTCGGGCGTATCGTATTTTCCCTGCAAAACATCGATGATTGCCTTTGCGTTTTCGCGCGCATCACTTCGGCTGCCTATTTTGGCAAAGTCGACCGCACGCAGTCCGAAATCTTCCGGCGTGACCTCATAGGTCGTGATTTTTCCATTGCGTAATTCCACAACTCTGGTAGGGCCGGCCAGTGAAAATTCGTCCATTCCGAGGGATTTATCCATGCCCTGTACCATGCCAAACGGTGCTAGAGCGGCGGGCATCTCGATTTCTTTAAGCACCGCTGTCAGTTGGTCGCAAACCTGCGGTGCATAGGCGCCGATTACAATGCAATTATTCTGTTCGCAAGGCCTTGTCAGTGGCCCAATGATGTTGAAAGCGGAAGTGAAGCGCATGACTTGAATAAGGCGCGCCCAGCCGGATTTTAAAAACGCCTCTCCGGGCAGATAGCAGATGCCGTATTTGGTCAGGCATTTTTCGGCCTGAACCAGAGGAGCATTCAAATCGATCCCGAAAATTTCAAAAATATCCGATGCACCCGAGACTCCCGTGACCAGCCTGGCGCCTTTTTTGGCAACTGTCAGGCCGCATGCAGCTGCGATGAGAGCGGCCGGAGTGGAACAGTTAATGGTTTTGAGGGGGTCCGACCCGGTTCCCACGATGTCACAAACGGGTCCGCTCAGCCGAGTGTGTATTTTTGCCGTGTCATAGCGGTCCAACGCATCCCAGGCACCGGACAATTCTTCCGTCGATGGGCCTCGGGTGATATGAGCCATCAAAAATGCCCCCTGCTGGAGCTCCGGCTGCTCGTTTAAGATAACTTGCCGGTAAGCCTCTGCAGCTTCTTCACGAGTCATGAATTTGTTGGCCGCTACGGCGCATATCAGTCGGCCGAATTCCCTGAGTTTGTTTTCCTGTACCATGATTTGTTCCTAACTAGCAGTACAGCACTGCAGAAATAACCGTAAAAAATGATGCCGTATTGTGCAGGTATTTGCCGTGGCTTTGTCGAATAGACATGTTGTCGGTTATTTATGAATCCTTGTACTAGTTCTCATCCGGAAACTCTTTTTCTCTTGTAGCGCAGCCCTTTAGGGCTGCCGAACAGAGTCACGCCGGAGCAGGGCTAAAGCCCTGCGCTACGTTTAAGATGATGTTTCCGGACGGACACTAACCAGTGTCCACCCGGAACCCCTGTACTACATAATAGGAAGATTATCCGGATGGAGATCAACTACAAACTTTAGTTTGTCTCCGGTCAGAATTTGCCGCAGCGCATCTCGGACTTGATCGAGACCGATCTGCTGCTCAATCATAATGCTCACATCTTTGTGAAAATTCGAAAGCAACTCTACCGCGTCCTTCATTTGTGCCGAAGTGCATCCATAGGCTCCGACCACCCTCAGTTGCCGGTAATGAATTTCATTTATGATTTTTGCCGGAATGGCTGCAGCGTCGGTAAGGCCGCTGAAAACGCAAAAACATCCCCCGGCTCTAAGCCTTTTAACCCCAACGGTGAAGGTTTCGGATGTGGGTGCGGCGTTTATAACTGCGTCAAATTTTGGGGCCGCCCTGTTGCGGTCAGTGTGGATGTTCAGGCTTCTTCGGAATGGTTCGCTGCGCTGAAATTTGCATAGGTTCTGTTCGGCAATCCATGTCTCGACTCCAGCTGCCGCGGCTGCCAGAGCCATCAGGAGTCCAACCGGCCCCGCGCCGTAAATCAGAAGTTTATTGCCGGTATCAAGGTTCGCCTGTTGGATCGCGTTCACTGTGCAGGCAAGCGGCTCCGCCAGGCAGGCTACCCGGTCAGGCAGGTTGTCCGGTATTGGGATCAAACTGTGCTCGGGCACAGTTACAAAGTCCGCCAATCCCCCATCTCTGTGAAAACCCAAAATCTGCATTTGCCGGCACAGGTTTTCCGTTCCGTTTAGACATTGAATGCAGCTTCCGCATGAAACGCCGGGCCAGACGACATAGCGCTTTCCCGCGGCGACCTCGAAACCGCAGATCTCATGACCGAGTACCCGCGGGAGCGTCAAGTCGCGATGTCCCCGGTCGAACATTTTCGCGTCCGTGCGGCACAAGGCACAATTCGACACTCGCAGGAGAACCTCGCCATCTTCGGGTTGCGGAGCCGGTTTTTCCACCAGACTCAACGAGACCGGCTTTATGAGTTGCAAACATCTCATGCTTGACATTGACACTTGAGGAGACTCACTTTCGCGGAGTGTTCAATGAAAGGTTATCCCTCATTGTTTCATGGGTTGGGCAAGATAATTGATGGAGATGCCGTGATTTGCCGCAAAATTCTGGATATCCCGTGGAGAGAATTCGTCGGCAACGTATGTTTTAAGGAAGTTTGAATCGTTCAGTAATTGAAGTACGTAACTCATGTGCCCCATGTATCCATTGCAATCAAGTTGCCGGATGGCCAATTGCACCTGTTCCGCAGCTTGCCACGCTTGCCGATGCACAGTCGGACCGCTTGCTCCACACAACCGAATGGAATAGAGCCTCCGGCAGCTGAAAGGCCTCACCGGATAGATACTACAGCTGTTGTCTGCCAGCAAAAAAGCGCACCGAGCGTATTTGGATTCCTTTTTGGTCTTTCTATTGTGTTTCAACTTCTTATGCAGGTCTTTTTGAACGGTGGAATCGAAAGACTTCAAGCTCTTGAGTATTATCAATCCTTCCAAGGTCACAATATCCACGTTGCCGACCGATGTGCAGCAATCAGCACACCCCTTCTCACAGACTGCAGAGGCGAAAAAAGGCTCGGCGAGTTCTGCGTACCTCCCGTAGAGCTCAAAAAGTTGCGATTTCTTCTCTTCAATGTTCACGCTATTACGATCATTTAACCATTGGGTACCATTACGAAATATTATGGCGCTTGCGGAGGCGTTCCATTTCCCTTGCTTCTTCTTTTCGCTTCAGGGTCTCGCGCTTATCATATAATTTCTTGCCGCGAGCCAACGCCAACTCAACCTTCGCCTTCCCCTCTTTGAAATAAACCTTCAACGGAATAAGTGAAAAACCCCGCTCTTGAGTTTTGCCCACAAGACGTTTGATCTCATAGCGATGAAGCAAAAGTTTTCTCACCCTTTCGGGTTCATGGTTGTCGTAGGATGCGTGTGTGTAGGGGCTTATGTGAAATCCGTGCAGATAAATCTCACTTTTCTTCACCTTGGCATAACTGTCCTTCAGGTTGGCCCTCCCCTCGCGCAAGGACTTCACTTCGGTTCCTAACAGCACCATGCCCGCCTCGAAGGTTTCCATGATTTCGTAATCATGGTAGGCTTTCTTATTTTGGCAAATCAGGCGAGTGCCTTTGCCTTTTATTGCTTCTTTTTTCTGACTCATAATAAACTCACATCGGACGGATGCGCCGACATTGTCATCTTCATTTACCTTTTACGAATGTGTGAAACTCCCTTGGGAATCAAACCGCTTGGATCGAATACTCGAAATTCTTCAGGGAAATTCGTCAGCATCATTTCCTGCAAAATCTCATTGATTTCTCGAGCCGTTCTAAAGCCTAAAATTTTCTTCACGAAACGTCGACAGGATTTTAAGCGCGAACGGCAGACGAGGTTCTTGACTCTTGGGACCGCCTGAGGGTTCATGCTCAAACTGTCCAGGTTCAGTCCAAGCAGAATAGGCACATACAATGGTTCACCGGCCATTTCTCCGCAGATGCTCACCGGAATTTTAGCTTTGTGCCCGGCATCCACCGCCTGCTTGATGAAGCGCAAGACTCCCGGATGAAGAGGTTCGTAAAGATAGGCCACATGCTCATTGACTCGGTCGATTGCCAGGCTGTACTGGATCAAGTCGTTGGTGCCGATGCTGAAAAAATCCACTTCTTTTGCCAGTAGATCCGCTACTGCGACAGCCGAGGGGACTTCTATCATAACGCCCAGAGGCATTTTCTCGTCAAAAGGAATCCTTTTGAGCCGTAATTGCTCTTGGACTTTATGTACGATGCTCAAAGCCTCGTGCAATTCTCCGATCCCGGAGACCAGGGGAAACATCAATTTGAAATTTCGGGCGATTGCGCCGGCGCGCAAGATGGCTCTTAATTGTGTTTCGAACAAATCTCTGTACTGCAGACAAAGGCGAATTGAACGCAGACCAAGTGCCGGGTTGGTTTCTTCCAGCTTTGGAAACCAGGAAGTCAGCTTTTCGGCTCCCAAATCAAGAGTCCTTATGGTAACCGTATGGGGCGCCATAATCTCTGAAAGTTCTCTGTATTCATGGTATAGAGCGTCTTCATCGGGAAGATCCGCTCGATTCATGAAAAAGAATTCGGTTCGATAAAGTCCGATACCTTCCGCCCCGTTGTCTTTTACTGCAACAACCTCTTCAAGCAGTTCGATGTTTGCTTCAACCTTAATGAGAAAGCCGTCCTCGGTGCGGGCCGGCAGATGAGACTTTCTTCTTATTTCCTTAAGGTAAGTCTCCAATTGGTCCTGGCGCTCGTAATAAAAGCTGATTTCCTCTTCGCTGGGATTGACGATGATGTTTCCCGACGTCCCATCTACGATGACGATGTCTCCCGTTTGTACTTGTTTGCTCGCTACTTCGGCGCCGACCACGGCAGGAATATTCAGGGAGCGGGCGATGATAGAGGTATGCGACGTGCGGCCGCCCATGTCCGTGACAAGGCCGAGGGTACGTTCCAGCTGGAGTTGTGCTGCGTCCGCGGGCGACAGATCATGGGCCACGATAATCACTCGTTCCTTTATCGCGTTCAGAGCATCGTGTCCTTTGCCCGAAAGATTGCGCAGGATGCGCTCGCCTACTGCGTGTACATCTGCGACACGACTTTGAATATATTCATCTTCTACGGTGCTGAATACTTCCTGCGCCTTCATGAGGGCTCGAATCAAAGCCCAGTGGGCGTTCAATTTATCATTGCGGATAAGGCGCAGCGTTTCGTCATAAAGCAAATGATCTCGCAGGATCATCTGATGTACTTCCAGAACGTGAGCATGCTCTTTGAGATCGGGATGGACTTTTCCTTTTAAGGATTCCAGATCCTCTTCTGCTTTGGTGACCGCGGCCTCGAAGCGTTTTACTTCATCGCTGACGGCCTCTTCCCCGAGAAGCGTGTAATAGGGGATGGGTATGCGTCCTCGCTCGAGCAAATAAGCTTTGCCTATAGCGATTCCCGGGGAGACCCCAATGCCGGTTATATTTTTTGACGCTTGCTCCATCAGCCAAAATTCCACATTTTAAATAGCTCGGGTTGGACCTAATAGATTCGAGACGTGTGATCTCGCCTGCGGCAGGATTAATTTAGGCCAGAATGGCAGACAGTTCTACATTTAGTTTAATACTAGACAAATGGCAATAGAAACAGGAATTATGCTTCACCAAACTTCGTCTGAAATAAGGAGGCCAAAGCAGCCATGGCCGCGGGAGCATCGGGACCTTCAGTCTGCACCTCGACTTTGCTGCCGTGCGGGCACACCAAAGTCATAATGTCTAAGATGCTCTTACCGTTTACTTTGTTATTGTTTCCAATCTTGGATATCCAGATCTCCGACTCGAATTGATTAGCAACCTTAACAATCTGCGCCGCGACTCGAGCATGAATACCCAGTTTGTTGGAAACAATGAATTCCTGTTCCAAAACCAGCATTCTCCAAAAAGGCACAACAAGAACCGTTTTTACTCTATCTCCAAATCCCGCCGTCTCTTAGCATATGGGGTCTGGTAAGTCAACTCCGGTCGAACCTGTGCCGGCAATTCTCATTTCAGATCTCGATTTCGCGTAGGATGGGTGGAGCGAAGCGCAACCCATCGGCCACGGCCAAGACACCCGGTGGGTTACGGCGCAAAAAAGCTGCGCCTAACCCACCCTACGGAAAACGATAGAAAGTCAAAATGAGAATTGCTGAACCTGTGCCGGCATGACGGGGGCGAGGGGATCGCTAAGCTTAGGAGAGTATTAGTCCCCGTCATTTTCCCGCGGTTCGGAAAAAGCTCGAATTTGGAGATACTCTAGAACGAGCTTAGCCAAGCGACTGTGATAAAGCATCGCGACATGACTAATCGGATAGGACTCGAGATGAGACCAGCCGGAATGGGCTACATGCAGCGATTCATTGGGCAGCACCATGTTGTCGATGGGCGAATATATTGCAAGGCATGGGATGTCGGATAGTCCACCTGTTGATCCCAGTTCCTCGAATAATTTTCCCCGATAACTGAGACTCCTTGCCAACTTGACTGCACCGAACGCTGCCAGTTTTGAGCCCTGGTGGGGTGCTCCGAGAGTGACCACGGCAGCAATCTTTTTTGAATTTGAAGGATCTTCGGCATACACACGCGCCAAAAGTCCTCCTAAACTATGTCCGACTAAAACCATCTGTTGATTTGGGAATCGCTCGGCAAGGGTTTGAATTTTTTGGTCGAGTTTCTCCAACAATTCTTGGAAATTCGTATTCAGGCTGCTGTAGCCGAACGCATAAGTGTTGCGAAAGCCTTTGCCCATCAATAACCTTCGGTACAAAATCCAGGCGCTTGCATTGTGGTAAAGACCGTGAATGAGAATAACCGGGGGACGCGGACATGATGAATCGGGTTTCGGGTCCCACAGTCGCGTCCAAAAACGCAGCGGAAAAAAAAGAACCGTCAGGTTTTGACACACGAAACTGGTTACAATTCCTCGCAACATCCATCTTGCGACTCTGCCTTTAGAGAGTTGCCGCAAGTATTCGAGGTGGGAACTGTTAAATGTCTCGTACCAGAAGAAGGTATAGGTGAGTAAGGCAAAACCGAACGAAATGCTTAGGTAAAGACATAGTCCGATCAGTATGATGGCACCCACGTTTATTCCTCCCTGTTTAATAAAAAAGACGATATTCCGTGAAGGTCCTCTGCCACCCAGTCCGGTGGTCTCTCTTCGCCCCTGAGCAGTTTTGCAATCGTCGACTTTTCTCTATCGGGATAATTAAGAAGCCAAATAGTTCGCATTCCGACTTTTAGAGCAGGCGCCATGTCCAATTCGTATGTGTCCCCAACCATCCAACAATAATTTGCAGGGACCCCGGTTTTGTGCAGAGCATAACGGAAAAACTGTAAGTTCGGTTTCTTGTAGCCTACCTGGTAACTTAGATACTTGTAGTCGATCAAATCCACCATTTGAGGGCAGGTCCGACAAAAAGCCTCGTAAAAAGGGCGCCATATATTGGACAGCACGGCCAGCTTGATCCCTTCGTTTTTCAATGACTTTAGTGCAGAAGTGGCCCCATCGATTTCTTCAACGTCGGCCATCTGCAGTTCCCAAAGCTTTTCCAGGCTTTTTTTTATCTCGGCTTCGCTTCGACCCGGTAAGATTTTATTCAGTGCACCGGCCAATGCGAGGGGAGTCTCAGAGGGGTGAATCATCATTAATCGTCCGGCTTTCTTGGTCTCTTTTTCGGAGAGACTCAAGTCGGAAGCCAGAAGTCTTCGGGCAGAGGGATACGATCCCCTGACGAGAGTGTGCCCGATGTCAAAGAAGACTACTGTTGATTTGCCTCCCACTTTAACCCTCAAAAGTTAATGCGCGAACGCTTTGTCAACCTATGCGACAAGAATGAGGCTGCATCATACCAATTAATTCTAATTCGTGCTGGAAATTGCTGCTTCCTTGAATTCAGCGATTTATCGGTAACCGTCCGTCAAGCCGATGAAGTTGGTCACCGCATCCCGACGCCTCGGGATCGAGCGCGGAGTCGACATGCAAAATATAAGCATCATGGAGTTCGTGTGGGCGGGATAGGAAAGTTTTCGAGCTGACTCTGATTAGACAACACACGCTGTTTGAAATATGATGTGGCCTAAAACACGTGGATCTTGAAGGATGAGTTGGATCCAGGAGAGAAGAATCAACCATGCTGAATCGGAATGGGAAATGAGGGAGACGAACTTTAAAATCGCTTACTACATCACACCACACGGATTCGGACATGCGGTCCGTTCGTTGGAAGTTATCCGCACCCTGATGGCGACTGAGCCGGAAGTGGAAGTAATTATAGTCTCCGACCTGCCGGAGTTTCTGATCGAGCAAAACCTCGATAGGCCGGTGACTCTAAGAAACAGAAAATTAGACATCGGGCTGGTCCAGTTGGACAGTCTGCAGTTTGATCTTGAAGCTACTTATCAGGCTCTAAACGCACTCTACGAGCAGCGAAAATCTATTGTGGCGGAAGAAGTGGACTTTCTTCTGAAAAACAAGATAAGGTCGATCGTATCCGACATTCCTTTTTTAGTCTTCCATGCTGCGAAGGAATGCGGCATTCCAAGCTTTGGCCTTGGTAATTTCACCTGGGATTGGATCTACCAAGCTTACGCAGCCAGAGACTTACGCTGGGGTCCTTTAATCGAGTGGATAAGAGAAGGCTACAGCAAGTGCGACCTGTTTTTGCAGTTGCCAATGCATGGAGACTGTTCTGTTTGTCCTCATATTGAAGCTGTTCCGCTGATAGCCCGAAGAGCCAAAAGTAAACCGGAAGCTACCCGTGAGATTCTGGGATGCGCGCCCGAACAGAAAGCATATCTGATATCTTTCTATTCATTGCAGCTCGATCGGGAAGCACTCAACAGAATTGAAAGAATAGATCATGCGCTGTTTTACTACAAATATCCCATTTCCTACGCGCTGCGGAATGGTCGTTGTCTGGATGATTTTAACCTTTCCTACGTAGATGTGGTGGCAGCTATGGACGGAGTCATAACCAAGCCCGGCTACGGTATCGTGGCGGATTGCCTGGCTCATGGGACTCCAATGATATACGCGGATAGAGGCTTTTTCCCCGAATACGACATTCTGGTCCGCGCATTGGAGGATCATCTAAATGCTGTCCATCTGCCATCCGCGGATTTGTACGGAGGCCGGTGGGAAACATGCATTCGGCAGTTGGAGAGCCAACCGCGCCGCAACGCTGATGTGAGAGCAGACGGTGCGGGAGTGTGTGCGGGTATCATAAGGAATGCTCTGCCATTATACGTCGAAGATTGCGCCCAAAGATTGGTCGTAATGCCGATCGAAGATTGGTTGGACCTGCACACGTTTCAGCCCAAAGAGGTTAAAGATCTGCTCGATGATTATCTTGAGGCGGCTTACGAAAAAGGGTTCAAGGAAGTTCGAATCATTCACGGCAAGGGCAGTGGTGTGCTGCGCAAGACGGTGCACTCGATCTTAAGCAGACATCCGCGGGTGGCTTCTTTCAGTCCGGCCGATTCGGCAAGCGGCGGTTGGGGCGCAACCATAGCGGTGTTTACAGTTGTTGAAGACGTCGCCGGCTAATGCGAGCTCAACCGCACTTAATCAACGTCCCGATGCTGAAATTTCGTAGCGACTGATTCGCGGATTCGGCTTAATTGTAGCCATCACGGAAAATAGGTGACCTCGGACACCCAGCTTCTTCATCGTCTTGGCATCCATCTCAACCTTGTAGACATCACACGATTTCCTCTGTATGACGTTCCCCTCCGAATCATACAGCGTGAGTAAAAATTGACGGTCATTGAGTGCATCCCGACTGCTGAGTATGTTTTGCATCACTAAAAGCAAGCCGTTGCCCTTGAGACGAACAAGGTCAGTAAAATCCCCTTGTTTTGAAAACATGGGCCCATGGATTTGTTCACTTTGTTGGGAAGACTGTTTGACTGCCAGATTATCGAGCAAAACTATACTTTTTTCGGGGCCTATTTTCTCGAAATCGGGTGGTGTCGGCGTTTCTTTTTCCACTAGTTCGGCAAGCATCTTTTCACGTTCGTTGCCGCTGTTGGCACTGTTGTACTCGACCATAACTTCAGGGTCGAACTCGCGCATGGCAATTATTTCTTGAACAGATGTTACGTAGGCCTTCGAAATGCCCGCTACCCCGCCCGGCATTTCAAACTTGATTTCTCCACCCTCTTCCCAGTAGTAAGGAACCTCGATAGAGGTGCCGTTGGATAAGTTTATCCTGAGAGGGCCGCCCAAAGCAGTTGATGCGACCATGGGGCAGCACCAGAATAGAACGATTGCCCAAAAGTATGCGCTGGTTCCCCTAATCTTCAGCTTCATGATGTCTGTCCTTTTTGACTTTGCTAGTGGCAATTTTTTCGAGTATAGAGGATTATGCTTTAGTGTGCCAGTGTCAGATTTCAAAGAAATGCGAACCGTTGACAGCAGCCTACAACCGCAACTCCAGAGAAGCCGGGAGGGCATGAAACTATATGGATATCTACATTTCAGGATCTTTGGCTTACGATCGCATCATGGATTTTCCAGGTCATTTCGCAGATCATATTCTACCCGATAAAATTCATGTGCTCAATGTTTGCTTTAACATCAACGGGCTGGTGGAAAAGTTTGGAGGTACGGCAGGAAACATTGCTTACACTTTGGGTGCCCTTGGTGAAAAGCCGTATATCGTTGCCACCGCAGGGGAAGACTTTGAGCACTACGAAACATGGCTGAATGAAAATCAGCTGCCCACCGACTGGATTAAGCGAATCCCTGGAGTCTTTACGGCCGGGGCCTACATTACCACCGACTTGGATGACAACCAAATTACCGCATTCAATCCGGGAGCAATGGCACATGAGGCCGACTTGCCGCTTTTGGACGGGGGCGAACATAATGCCGTTGTTTTGATTGCGCCGGGCAATAAAAATGATATGGCCGCCTTTGCGGAACGTGCGCGCCGGCAAAGAACTCCCTATATCTTCGATCCGGGACAGAGTCTAAACATTTGGCAGGGCGCTGAATTGCGCGACGTTGTCCCCGGGGCTCTGTGTTTTATCTCGAATGATTATGAACTGTCACTGTTTTTGCAAATGACGGGTTGGTCCATGGCAACTCTGTACAAGAATGTTCAGGTTGTTATTACAACCCGCGGACCAGAGGGAAGTGTTCTTGACATACAGGGAGACAAGGTCCTCATTCCGGCCACCCCGGTGAAAGAGGTCAACGACCCGACAGGTGCGGGGGATGCATATCGAGCGGGGCTTTTGAAAGGATGGAGAATGGGGATGGATTGGGTGACGTGTTGCCAGATGGGCAGTGCTGCCTCAACTTACGCTGTGGAACACTACGGCACCCAGGAACATCGCGTGGACTGGCAAAGCTTCTGCAAACGCTATCAAGCTCAGTTCGGAGTGTTGGCTTGCTGACTCTCGGCGGCATAAATCCTGCGCACGCTTTGGCAGGTTCCAGTCTCCGCCTTGAACCCGCCTGAATCCCACAAATCCACGGCGAGCCTTTTGTTTCAGTCACTAGTACTGCAGGGCGCAAGTCCCTACCAGGTTAACTCGTCAGTATTCGGACAGCGCAGGTTGGGTCGAGCGATAGCGAAACCCAACAAAAAGGCGTGGCAATAAGGATAGTCTGTTGGGTTTCGCATTCGCTCAACCCAACCTACAACTGACCTCTGACTACTGTCTTCTGACTACTGTCTTCTGTCTTCTGATTTAAGTTCCGGTCAACAGCTGCTGCTGCCTCAGGTGTTTGATTTGATCCCTGATGGCTGCGGCCTTCTCGAATTCAAGCTCGGCGGCAGCTTCCTTCATGGCTTTTTCGAATTCCTTGATCTTTCGATCAAAGTCGATCCCCGGGGTGATTTCCAGAAACTGCCGGGGTTCTTTGACAAAATCCAGAGGCCCGAGGGCATCGGTTTTGTATTCAGCAAGAATATCGGCAATTTTTTTCTGGATGGAGCGCGGCTCTATCCTGTGTTCCAGGTTGTAGGAAAGTTGGATGCGGCGGCGCCGCTCGGTTTCCGTCATGGCTCTATGCATTGAATCGGTGATTTTGTTGGCGTACAGGATGACCAGTCCATCGAGGTTCCTGGCCGCTCGCCCCGCTGTTTGAATCAAAGAGCGGTCAGAGCGCAGAAAGCCTTCATTGTCTGCATCCAGGACGGCTACCAGAGAGACTTCCGGAATGTCCAGACCTTCCCGCAGCAAATTGATCCCTACCAAAACGTCATACACTCCCAGTCTTAGATCCCGCACTAATTCGATACGTTCTAAGGTGTCGACGTCCGAGTGCATGTAACGCACGCGGATGCCAAGGTCGGCCAGATATTCGGTCAGATCTTCGGCCATGCGCTTGGTTAGTGTCGTAACAAGCACACGCTGGCCGGCTTCCACTCGCTTTCTGATCTCTCCCAACAGATTGTCCACCTGGAAGTCGGCGGGCCTGACCTCGATTGTGGGATCGATCAAACCGGTTGGACGGATAATTTGCTCCACCACTCGGCCGGCACAACGGGTGATTTCATAAGGACCGGGAGTCGCCGAAACATAGATAACCTGATTTACTTTTCGCTCATACTCTTCAAACGACAGGGGGCGGTTGTCCAGAGCCGACGGCAGACGAAACCCGTAGCGCACCAGCGTTTCTTTCCGCGAACGATCCCCTCGATACATTCCGCGCAGCTGAGGGATCGTGATGTGACTTTCATCAATAAAGAGCAGCCAATCGCCGGGAAAGTAATCAATCAGCGTTGCGGGCGGCTCACCGGCTCTTCTATCGTCGAGGTGCCTGGAATAATTTTCGATTCCGCTGCAGTACCCCAACTCCAGCATCAGTTCCAGATCGAACCGCGTGCGTTCCTCGAGGCGTTGCGCTTCCAGCAGCTTGCCGTCGCGATGAAAATTCTCAAGAGCCTGCGAGAGCTCTACATGAATCGCCTTAATCGCTCTCTCAAGATTCCCCCGAGTGGTCACGTAGTGGGTACCCGGATAGATGGCGATACTATCCAAAGCTCGCAGGGTTCTTCCGGTCAGCGGGTCCACCTCTTTGATGCTGTCCAGTTCGTCGCCGAAAAACTCTACCCGCAGGGCGCGATCCTCTTCCCACGCAGGGAATATCTCCAATACGTCACCTCTAGCCCGAAAAGTGCCTCTGTGGAAGTCCACGTCGTTGCGCTCGTACTGAATTTCCACCAGCTTGCGCAAAACCTGCTCGCGGGGGATTTCCATGCCCCTTGTCAGTTCGAGCAGCATTTCCCGGTAGGTCTCAGGCGAACCTAAACCGTAGATACAGGATACGCTCGCCACGATAACCACATCTCGTCTTTCCAGCAGAGAGCGTGTGGCCGAGTGGCGCATTTTGTCTATGGTGTCGTTTATGGAAGCATCTTTTGCGATGTAGGTATCGGTTTGCGGCACGTAGGCTTCGGGTTGGTAATAGTCGTAGTAAGATACGAAATACTCGACGGCGTTGGCGGGGAAAAAAGATTTGAATTCGCCGTAGAGCTGGGCGGCGAGTGTTTTATTCGGGGCGATGACAAGGGTCGGCTTCTGCACCCTGGCGATCACATGAGCCATGCTGAATGTTTTGCCGGATCCGGTTACGCCCAGTAAGGTCTGTTCCCGATGCCCCGCCTCCAAACCCGCAGTCAGTTTTTCGATAGCTTGCGGCTGGTCTCCAGTGGGTTCAAACTCGCTGCTTATGGAAAATGACTTCATGACAAATCATAAATCTCCCTGATAAAAACCGGCGGTCAGAGACCTTCCAGTCGGCTGCCCGCAACTATATTTAACATGCACGTCAATGATCGCCGTGATTTTTGCCTGTAACTGCTCGCATTTTGATATGCACAACCCGATCTCCCGTCGATTTTAGTTCAACCACGAAGTGCACGAAGATCACGAAGAAAAGAGAATGGAGCAAATAAACTTCTCATCGTGATCTTCGTGGCTTAGAAACAGAAAGTGCAAGCGTGTAGAAGGCTGGAGTTGAGGTACGAAACCCGGCAAAATAGGTGTTGGGTGTTGGGTTTCGTCACGCCGCGGCGTGACTCGGAATGACGGATGACGTCTGCGTGAGTTGCAGGACATCCGGTAGAGTTGCTAAATTCAGGCATCAGAAAAATAAGTTGTGGTAACAAAATAAAGTGTTGTATTGTCCTGCTAACGGCCATGACCGGGGCGGTCACAACGAAGCATGAGAATCGCTTGAGTATATCGGATAATGGTTTGGTTTCATTCTGAATTCTGGCTCCTGGATTCTGTATTCTCATATAAATAGCCATGCGGCAGCTCTCCGATTCGTCACCTCTTATTCGGGAGATTTTGTTTATGTCGGACAGAAGACCAACTTACAAGCCGGGCGCCGTCAAGACGAGCTCAACCTCCAACCTGCGTGACTTTGCCGAGTATATAGAAGGGCAGGCAAAGGGCATGGAACAATTCGGATGGAAGGAAGTCCACGGTCTTCGCCAATGGGTCTCCGAGTTGCGCAAGAAAGTCTATCACGACAAGGCCTTGTCGGACTGATCAGTCGCCGGACTATGGCGCTCAAGAGAAAGATTTTGGATTTCTAACGACAGGGCCTTGTCGGACTGATCAGTCGCTGGACTCCAGCGCTTAAGAAAAAGATTTTGGATTCCAACCTTCATCTAACTGATCTTTCATTGATTGCAAATAGTCAACAGAAATTTGGAAACTCAGTTCAGGGCGGGGATAAACCCCGCCCCTACGCATATCCGGAGGATGATGCACTATCTGTAGGGGCGGGGTTTATCCCCGCCCAATCAAGGCTTGGCAATTCCCACAGGGTTAGGTGTGGGTAGCTCGAGATTTTTGAAGAAGCCATTTTTTCAGTTTCCAAATTTCTGAGTCAATTGATCGCGGTCAGGGCACTATAGCCGTTTGCTCTGAGCCAGGCGGCTTGCTTTTGGAGGGTAAATTGCACACGCCGCCGAACATACAGCAGCCTTGCAATAAGGATGCAACGGTCAGGACGGCCAAAATTCTTTTCAGATAATGAAAGAGCGGTTTGGAAGGAGTTTTGATATTCATGTTTTTGTATTATTTCCTGTCGGATACAAGTGATTTGAAGTACGCTTTCTTGCCTGATTTGCCGCATGTGCTCCAATGGCACAGGTAACTTCTCAATAACTGGAGTCATACGAGCTGAGTCGCTCGACCGTCATTCCCGCATGCTTCCAGCGGGAATCCAGAGTTTTCAAACTAGGCGCCTACCCATAATTCCGGGAATTTAGCGGAACCGAAGCCTTAAATAGAGTCGCCTGCCCTACCATGAAGTAACCTCTTACCGCCGCCGGTACGATGACGGAACCGCCCATACCCAACTCCATAGTCCCACCATCGTCGGTATCTATATACCCTGCCCCCAAGCCCATAGCCCGTAGGATGGGTAGAGCGAAGCGAAACCCATCAAAACCTGAAGCGCAAAACCCGGCAAAATGGGCTAAGGCAGGTTCATCTCTCCCAAAATCACCTCAATTTCATCAAGAAACATGGAAAGCGTGGCAGAGTGCCGACCTTCCGCACTTAAATCGTGCTTTTCCGGTTCGTCGGCCGCATGGCGATGCCACACGCCGTCCAATTCATCCCTGGCATAAATCCGTTGTGCGTTGTGGATCAAAACGAAATTTGTGGTCTTGAAACGGTCATTCCGATAGACTTGAACGAACGTCTCCAACGATACGTAAAGACGCGCCTTGAGCATGCTGGTGCTCTGTTCCAAAAATTCCAGGCGACTGATGTAACGCCTCCGGTGGGCTTCCTCAAGCAGATCATTGGCAAGTATGATTACGTTCATAAATCCGGCAAAGATTTTTGCAGGCGGTCGATTTCTTCCGTCATGTCTGAGATGCCCGTCACAGCCATCTCCCAATCAAAATAATCCTGTTCCATTTCGAAGCCCGGTTTGGACTGCAGCACTTTCCGCCGAAACTGTTCAAAGTTTTGGCCATACCTGGCCTCAAATCGATGAGCCATCGCCTGGTACTTGATCAAATTCTTCTGGGCGCGCTCCAGCAAAAGCTC
>Ga0210125_1000062_pt1 | contig 22016 bp, 19 predicted proteins | sample RushMan_CattailN_FD_185555 | JGI IMG/M metagenome (GOLD analysis project Ga0210125, IMG submission 185555) | Wetland microbial communities from San Francisco Bay, California, USA, that impact long-term carbon sequestration -... | ecosystem: Environmental > Aquatic > Marine > Wetlands ...
TGTTTTACTTCAGACGGGAAAGGGCGCTGAAATAGGTGCGGCTTTCGGTGGCGCGTCCCAGACCCTTTTCGGGGGCGGCGGCGGAGGTACTTTCTTCGGGAAGCTCACCACCGCGGCAGCCATCATATTCATGTTGACCTGTTTGGGCCTAACGTACTTATCAAGCGGGCCGTCCACGAAATCCATCATGGAAAATGTCCCCGTAGAGAAACCTCAGGGACCCGCTTTACCCGAGGCAAAGCCCGTCCAGCCTTCAACGACACAACCGGCGCCTGCGGAAAAAAGCTCCAAAGCTCCGGCCGGCGCTGAGCAGGCTGCAGTCCCTGCCGCTCCGGCGCAAAGTTCTGCAAATCAGGCAGGTGCAAAAAGCAATCCGGCACCATCCGGCACCGCCCAACCGTCGGAAAAAGCTCCCGCAAGCGCTCCAAAACAGTAACTCAAGGCTTGCCAAACGGGATTATTTGCATATAATGTCCTTCCAATTGCCGAAGTGGTGGAACTTGGTAGACACGCCATCTTGAGGGGGTGGTGGGGAGACCCGTGCCGGTTCGAGTCCGGCCTTCGGCACCACGCTTGAAATCATTAGAAAATTTCTATGGGTCGTCTTTTTGGCAACGTTTTGGGCACCGTTAGAGTGTCTTGCCATTTGTGCGACCGAGATCACCAACTACGTTGTTGACCAGTGCCTATGGGACACTGGTCGTTTGCAGATGCCTTCCGCCATGTTGGCATGTGAGTAGCCGGATCCGCCGTTCTTGTTTTCCCAACTTTTTGCATACATCTCGGCGCGTCCTTTTAACAAAGGCGTGAAGAGTCGGTTACCCTTCAAGAAACCGTGCTGCTTGTTCGAGCACTTGATGAATACTTGGCTTCTCGCAGGCTGTAACTCTGCTTTCGGCGTGTTTATGATGGGGAAAGCTCTCAAGGCCAGGGAAATGTGGAGTGTTGTCATAACGGAATACAAGACAGTTTTGTGCATTTTGAAAATGATAGCGATAGCCTAGATGCGTGATTATTCCACCTTCGCCAACAAGTGCCTCATTTAGTTCAAGTAAAAATCCTTGATGGAAGCGAATCCGAATCCTTAGGTTAGCGCGATTGACCGTAAGGATTTCCTCCTGGTATTGCTCAACATAGGCAGACTGTAAATTGCGAACAGCTGCTTCCGCCTCTTCAAGGTAGCGGTGCAACAATTGATCAAGCAACATGGCGGAGGTGCTTTTCTATTTCCAGTCGAATGGCCATATAGTGTTGGTAATCGTTTGCCCACTCGACAAAATCTACCGAGTCCTCCATCTGCCCAGTTTGGTATTTGTTATAGAATACTTCCGAGGTCATATGATAGCGATTTTCATGAATACTGAGTCGTTTTGTAACTGCAACCAGTGCATCCACCGGCGAGCTGTATTCGTTTCTCTCTTTTCTCATGGCCCTCTCCAATTAGGTGAGATTCCCGCAGCTAAAATTTAATCTAACATGACTTTATTGGGATTGGAAGCGGCCAGCAGGTCATCTCCTGCTTACCAAATACGGCACGGTGTATCCATTGTGTATCAGAAAGCCGTAAACCCGTATGAGCAAAAGAATGTTGCATTCTTGAGTCCGGCCTTCGGCACCAAAATTTTACCTTTTAAAATCAATCGATTAAAGTTAAATTATTAAAATCTAACGATATTTTAAGGGCGGCTGTTCTAGTCACTTTTTTATTCGAAATCAATATATTATGCCTGTTTAAAGAATCGAGTGCGTCAGTGAACCATTGAGATATTTAGAAGGTGGCTGGCTGAAACAATTATCCCTTCCAGGGTTAATACAAAGCCGGCCCCTTTGAGGTCGGATCTTTATGAAATACTCCATCACAGGAAGAGGGGACGCTGCCGGGCCGCGACTTCCCATCGCTCCGCGACCCTGCAGTCCCCGTCGAGGACATAGATAAGAGGATAGAGGTTGGCGTTGGGGCATACGTGCTCCGGCACAACCAGTACAGGATCGCCTATTTTGTAGTGGCCGGCCGTAGCTGAAGACACCACCCAGTGCTCTTCATTGTGCAGGACGGTGGTTGCGTCTTCCATTCCAACGATCAGGCCGCGCCGGCCGGCAGGCGGGTCGGCGGCGATCGCCTTCGTACCAAGGTCGAAGGTTACACGGTCGGACCTGGGCCTGCTGACAACTCGGGTCAGTAACACGGCAGCGGGCCGAAAGCGCTCGCTCAGGTCCGGCAGGGTTCTGAGGTAGCATCCATCCCAGAAGACCGTCGTGCCGGGTGAGCATCCGAATTGAGCTCAAAGATGGCAGCGGAGGAAGCATTATGGCCAAGAGCAAGCCGGGTAAGGGCTCAGCACCCACAATTGGCAAGATATTGAAGCTTCCAACATGCTGGTTCGGCAAGGATCTCTGGGAGATTGTCAGGCAAAAGAGCCAAGGAGTGTTGAATTCAGCACACCTGGAATGTAGTATTAAGACCGGTTGTTTTGTTTTCAGCGGTCCAGACAGACACTGCTATTCGGAGCCCCCCTGGTTTAGCAAGACCGGAAGTGGGCCTTATATTCAAAAACTTGCAGGTAATTGATAATAATGAATTTGCAGTCGAAAAAATCATTTGCAATTGTGGATTATGAAAGGTGCAACCCAAAGGGGTGCAGCCCTGAAAAAGGAGTTTGCGCATCAGCATCTGCGTGCACCCGTAAAGTGATCAAGCAGATCGATGGTGTTTTTGAACCGCCAATGATTTTTCAAGACATATGCATGGGCTGCTGGGACTGTATCGAGGCCTGTCCCTTGGATGCCGTCCAGTTAAGGCATGTCACTTAGAGGAAGCTGCCGGAAATAAGGATTTCAGTCATTATCTCCCCACGTGCCGACCAACTCTCCTTCGGCCGGTTACAGTTTTATTGCCACGAACCAGCCGTGAGCTGCGCACAGCATTCCCTGATTTTGAAAGGCACCGAAGTCCATAGCTGAAAACATACATGGACTTTGTGCTGGAGGATTTGCAGTCCGCATTTTCTAATTTACGACCGTCCGATACGGTGGTATGTGATGAACTGGAGCAAAGGTGGGCTTTACTTCACATCGTTGGGAAAACAATTCAGAGTGATGCCCATCCGGATCGCCATACCAGGCATTGGCGGTGGGAATTCTAGGTGACTTGAACGGCTTCATAAAATCGAAGGAGGATGAAAACATGCGAAAAGGATTGGTTTTGGTAGTGGGTCTCAGTCTTTTGTTTTTAACCGTAAATGCATATGCCGAAAAAGATCTGGTCCAGACCGTGCGAGACGGATGCAAGAAGGAGCTGCAAAGCTATTGCAAGGATGTAACGCCGGGAGAAGGACGTATTCTGGCCTGCCTTTATGCTTATGAAGATAAGCTTTCCGGCGGCTGTGTATACGCTTTATACGATGCTTCGGTCCAGCTGGAACGGGCCGTTACAGCCCTCACCTATATAGCCAACGAATGCAGAGATGATTTGAAGGAATACTGTGCTTCTGTAGAGGTCGGCGAAGGACGCCTGCTGAAATGCCTGCAAAAACATGAAGCAAAGGTCAGTGAACGCTGCAAGCAAGCCGTAAAAGATGTAGGACTGAAATAAGCAAAGGGGGATTTAGGGGGATTTTAAATAAGAATCAGCAGGTTGAGAAATCCCCCCTAACCCCCCTTTGGAAAAGGGTGGGACCAAATCGCTGACTCCCTGTTGTTGCCGGCAAATTGTAATGCCAATGAAAACAGATACTTTTCAAAAGCGCGGGGTCATGTGTGTCTAACTGTCAGGTAATAACGTAGAGGTAAAGCTCGCGCGGCCCGTGTGCTCCGTGCACCATGACAAGTTCGATGTCGGCTGTCTTGCTGGGCCCCGAGATGAAAGTCATGCAGTTGGTGAGCCCTTCTTCCCGCTGCTTTGGGTCGCACTGCAGCACTGCATAGAGCTCTTTGAGGTTCATGAGGATTTGTTCCAGCTCGATCACCGCAACATGGATGGAAGGGACAAGAGAGACAGAGCGGACCTGCCCTGGTCTGGTTTTCATTACTAGAGTGCCGGTTTCAGCAATGCAAAAATCCGCCGAAGTCACGCCGATATAGGAATCGATGACTTGACTGCGGATTTCCTTGCGCCTATCCTCGCTTGCCTGATCGATGTCAGCTCGGCCCGCCAAATCGGAAATATAGACGGGCACATTTTGTTCTACCAGCAGATCGGGCAAGTGCAGCCCGTCTATGAGCGGATGTCGCCAGGCGGTGATGCTTTTCCGCGTGCCCCACTCCGGCTGTTTTTCTTCAACTAGTTGCGCGATGGCTGCTGAAGCCGAAACGATGTCCTCGACCGGAATCACCTGTAATTGAATGGACTTGGCGCTTTCCATCAGCAACTCGAGCAGTTCCATGCGCGACCCGAGAGTACGGGCTTCAACTCTTTTCACGATTTCTGCGGACTCGCAAGATCCTTCGGCAGGGAACAGTCCTTGTGGGCTTCTTCTCTTGTCCGGTGAAAATCCCAATGATCTTCTAACGTTTCGGATGAATCTTGCCTCGTTCAAACCGTCTTTTGCAGACATACTTACCTCTATCTTATTTCATCCCAGATCTGTCTGAAGCTTTTTGGCGCAAAACGTTTCATATCGCGGCTTTGAGTCCATCCGTGGAAAGGATAGGGGAGCCGAGAAATCATGTCTGCTTTTCCGGGCAGCATATTTTGGCCGAGAGCCATCAGGCTAAAGAAGCGATCATAGGCAACGGGTGAGCGCACCAGCCACGACCACAGCATATAAGCCAGTTTTTCTCCATTGCCGGCGCGTGTTACGCCCCAGTACGCGTCTCCATCGGCAAGCTTTGAGCGCAGCAGCAGGAGCATTCTCGGAATGTCGATGTTCACCGGGCACGCATCCTGGCAGGCCCCACAAAGGGTTTCCCCGAGGCACAAATCTTTGGCCCGGTTGATTCCCACCAAAAGCGGCGTTACGACCGCACCGATCGGGCCGCAATAGGCGTAGCCATAGGCGTGCCCACCTATTTTGCCGTACGCGGGGCAAACATTGAGACACGCAGCACAGCGAATGCAACAAAGGATCTCCCGGAACTCCTTGTCGGCAAGGATCTTCGAGCGGCCATTGTCGAGGATGATCAAGTGAAATTCCTCCGGTCCATCCAGCTGGTTTCGCTGCCTGGGTCCGCCGATGTAGCTGACATACCCCGCCATGTTCTGGGCTGCGGCGCCCCGCGCCAGCAGCCTGAACAGAGCATCGTGGTCCTCAAGACGAGCGACGATTCTTTCCATGCCCATGAACGCAACGTGCACTTTGGGCATGGTGGTCGACATTCTGATGTTTCCTTCATTGGAAACGGTGGTGATATGGCCGGTTTCCGCGCATGCCAGATTGCAGCCGGAAATGCCCATATCAGCGGCCAGAAACTTCTCGCGAAGCGCCTTCCGTGCGGCTCTGGTCAGGGACGGCGGATGATCCGTATAGGCAATCCCAAGTTTTTGCGAGAACAGCTCGCCCACTTCCTTTCGCGTTTTGTGGATAGCCGGCGCAATGATGTGGGACGGGTGTTCGCCCGCCAGCTGCACGATGTATTCGCCCAGGTCGGTCTCGGCTACTTCTATGCCGGCGTTTTGCAGAGCTTCGTTCAGACCGACCTCTTCGGTGACCATCGATTTTCCCTTGACGGCGAGCTTCACGTTATGCCTGCGGGCCACATGGAGGCAGTAATCCACGGCTTCTTCCGCACAACCTGCGAAGAAAACCCGACTGCCGCGCCCTCGAAGCTTATCGGCCAACATCTCCAGAAGAACATCCAGGTTTTCAATGGCGTGCATGCGAATATCGTGGGCCTTGAGTCTCAAATCAGGCCCTTCGGGAAGATTGTTGTAGGCTGCCGCCGTCGCCCGTCCGATGCGGTTCTGGAAATTGGCCAGAGCATTTTGCAGGACCCGATCCTGGATGGCTTTCCTGGCTTCAGCCTTATAAAGCTCGGTTCTTATATGTGTCATACAAACATCCTGAATTTCTTTGGTCTAACGCACGGGCACACAGAAGAATGTCCGACCATTATTGGTTGTGCCCACTGAGGTGGATATCCAGTTTTTCGCAATGGATTCCAGCTAGAAGCATGCGGGAATGACGTCTGCGGATAATGGTCACTTTATTCCGTGTGGCTGCACTCGATGTCAAAACTCTGGATTTCAGTTTTTAGATGTCAGCTTTCGGGCTTCATTCAAACTTAGTCTTCGTGCTCTTCGTGTCCTTGGTGGTAAAAATTTTTGGCTCATCGCGGAATAGCGGGAAAGATCGTCACTCCCCACCCGTTCGCCCTGAGGTATCGAAGGGCGAACGGGCTACCAAAGTTGTTCGTGCTTCGATACCTCAGCACGAACGGGATGCATGATTCCCACTATTCCGCGATGAGCCAATTCTATCAGAAAAGATCTGGTCCGCTGCCCCTACCTGCGGCGCAGCATGGTTATCGAATCGTCGACGATTTTCCCGAGGGCAATGAAAATAACGAAAAACTCCAACCTGCCGAGGAACATTCCCAAAGTTTCGGTCCAGAGCACCAGCGGGGGTGCCGAAGCGCTGGTTATCCCGATTGAGAGCCCGACCGTTCCCACCGCCGAAGAGAATTCAAACAGCGACTCTCTCAGCCCGTAGCCATGTCCGGCGAGGATTCCGGAACCGATTGCATAGGTGGTGAGGTAAAGGAAAACGAAGGTAGCAACCTGCTTGATTCTCCCGTCATAGACGAAATCCTTCTGATCCCCTTTCCATACATAGTTCTCTCTGACGGCGGTGCGCGGGAAAAAAGGGCGCCGCAATTCCCACACCAACGACTTGTAGAGAAGATACACGCGGTACTGTTTTATGCCGCCCGCGGTCGAGCAGGTCCCACCGCCGACCAGCATCAAAACGGTCAAGATCAGGACTCCTAAGCCGTTCCATTTATTGTAGGTGACAGTGGAAAAGCCGGTCGTGGTCAGCGCCGAGATGGATTCGAAGGCGGCGACGCGCAGACTTTTTCCCAGAGCGGGATAGACCTCTCTGCAGACAAACAACAACAGAATGAGAATGGCGATCGGCACCAAAACGGCAAACAGCCTCACCTCCCCGTTGCGTGAAAATGCCTTGACGTCTCCTCGCAGCAAAAAATAAGCGGTCAGAAAATTGAGGTTTCCCATGATCATCAGTGGAAGGGAGACGACTTCGATGGCAACCGAGTTGAAGTAGCCTATGCTTTCAGGATGATTCGAGAAGCCTCCGGTGGAAATAGCCGGAAAGGCGTGATTCACCGCATCGAATAAGTTCATGCCGGCCAGCCAGTAGGCAAGAACTCCAACCACCGCGTAGCCGCTATAAATGATCATCACCAATTTGGCTGATTTTGCCACCTGCGGGACGAGCTGCTCGCTCCGGCCCTCCGCCGCCGACAATCCCGGGCCGACCGGGCCGGTGATGGCCGCAATCATGATAATGGCCAGGCCGGCCCCACCCGCCAGTTGCATGATACTGCGCCAAAGTAAAATCAGATGGGTTGCATGAGTCACGTCCACTACCGAGAGCCCCGTGGTGGTCCAACCGCTGACGGACTCGAATATGGCTTGGGTAAAATTGAGTTTCTGCACCACCATGAGGGGCCACGCGGAAAGGACACATACCAGGACCCAGCTGAGCAGAACGATGACGCCGCCTTCCTGCACCGTTAGAATGATCATGCTGCGCGGTCGGAAGCCTCTCCACAGACCCGCGCCGAAAATTGCCGCGCAAACCGCCGGGATTATAAATCCCGACAGCGCTTGCGGCCACTCATAAGGCCAAAAAATGAGAGCAATAAGTGGGGTGAGCAGCAATATCGCACTCATCAATATGATCACACCGGTGTAGGAAAGAATTGCTCCATAACGCTTCTGCAGGGCAAGATCAGCGCGCAACAGCCGTCTCCTCACTATTTTTCACCGGTGAGTTCTCGCAGAACCGGACCGTAATTTTCAGGCAGGGTAACGAGAATAAGGCGATCTCCGGCTAATAAGGTAGTGGGCCCCCGCGGCACGATGGGTTCACCTCCACGCATGATGCTGGCAATGAGAGAATTTTCGGGCAGGGCGATATCTCGCAGCGTTCGCCCTACCACCGGTGATGTCTCCGTTAGAGCGACTTCCGTTACATTCAACTTGCCCGCGCCGATGGGAAACAGATTGATGATCTCATCAAAGCTGGTCTTTTGTTCGATCAGGCCCGCGATGAGGCGGGTGGTCGATAGCGCAGTTGTAATGTCAAGCTGACGAAATATCTCCTCGTTATCCGGATCGTTCACCAGTGCCAGGGTTCGCGGCACGTTAAAACGGAAGGAAGCCAACTGGCAGATGATCAAGTTATCCTGATCATTCACGGTGGCGGCCAGCACCGCATCCGCACTGCCGGCTCCCGCTTCCTGCATAATCTGCACATCGCTTCCATCACCGTAGACGATGGTCGCTTTGAGCCGGCGCGCCAACCGGCTGCATTGCTGCCGATTGCGATTGATGATGGTCACTTTGTGGCCCTTGGATACGAAGGTCCTTGCAAGGAAATAGCCGAGCTTCTCGCCCGCCACGATCAAAATGTGCATTATCGCTGATCCCCGCCCGCATTGGTTGGTAGATGCGTAAATAAGTCGAGAAGGGCCTCGCCTGCCATTACAGTGGGACAGATGCCCTGAATTCCGAAATCCCGATAGACCTCAGCCCGCTTGGGGTCGAAGACTCTGGCCATCACCCGGGGGACATTGAAGATCTTTTTGGCGATTTGAGCGACCATCAAATTGACGTTGTCTTCTTCGGTTGCAGCAATTACCAGATCGGCCTTGTCAACCTTGGCCTGTTTGAGGACGGCGAATTCCGTCGCATCTCCCTCTACTTGGAAACCGCTGAATTCCGCCGAAAGAGCCTCAAAGGTCGCCGAGTCGATATCGACTACGACCAGGCTGTGACCCTCGCGACTGAGCCGGTTGGCGAGGTAAGAACCCATGCGACCGCATCCGATGATGACAACAAAGTAACTGCGGCTGGCAGGCATTTATTATTCCTTCGTCTTTTGTGGAGTTGATGTCCCAAAAACCCTTTGCGCGGCATTTTAGTTCCGCCAAAGGCTGGACTCGGACTGAAATAGGCAGTCCTGAAGGATTGCGCTACAAGGGGAAACGAACTCCCGGATGCATTCGATTAAAGAGCCTATTTTTTTTGTTCTTTCTTACTTTCCGACCTTTTGACTTCTCCGAAGATGACGCCCCCTTTTTGCACTCTGCTGGTGGCGCGTTCAAGATTCTTGGCGGCAGGTTCGTACGTTGGATCGAGGGACAATGCCGCACGGTAGTTCTTGAGTGCGTTGAGCCGGTCTCCCTTGATTTCCTGCAGGGCACCCAAAAGGTTGAATGCCTCGGCTCGAGCGGGATCCAGAGAGATTGCCTTGTGCATGTATTCGATGGCTGCATCGAAGTGCCTATCGGCGATGGCCTTCTTGGCCAGCTCAAAGTAGGATGCATAGTCTTCGGCTTTCTGTTCGTCCAACATTTCTCGGTCGAAAACTTTCGCAACCAGGTCCCGAATCTCGGCCGGAGCGAAAGGTTTCTGTATAAAGTCCACCGCTCCCAACTTCATCGCCTCTACCGCCGATTCGATAGTACCGAAGGCCGTAATAATAATCACTTTAATATCCGGACGCAGCTCGCGAACTTTTCCCAGCACCTCCATTCCGTCCATGCCCGGCATCTTGAAATCCAGCAACATCAGTCCGAAGTCGGTCTGTTCGAGTTTGGCAAGCGCTTCCTCGCCATTGGCAGCCGTATCCGTTTCCATCCCCAAAGTTCCCAGCGCCTGTGACAAGGTTAATCGGATATTCTTTTCATCATCGACTATCAGAATGCGTTTCTCTTCCACTGCTCCTCCGGAATCGAAATTACCGCAGAGCACGCTGAGATCGCAGAGAATTGGAAATCACCCAGAGTGCTTTTCCCGTCCTCGGCGTTTCGTTTACTGCGGTGGAAGTTCCAAACGACTATAAACTCAGGCCAGGAGGCTCATGCCACCCTAATGCCCATCCAACATTCAACTTAATCATCCTTCAATGGGAAGTGTAAAAGTAAAAGTGCTCCCTTCACCCGGTATGGACTCCACCCATATCGAACCGCCGTGTGCGCGCACAATTTCTTTGCAAATGGCCAACCCGAGTCCACTGCCCCCTGGAGTTTTGTCTCCTTTGACCTGCACGAATTTATCAAAAATCGTGGACTGATATTCATACGGAATGCCGGAACCGTCATCGCGAACCGATATATGAATCTGCGATCCAATGCGCTCGACAAGCAGGCGAATGTGGCCGCCGCTTTCCGTGTAGCGCAAAGCATTCGATATGAGGTTTGTCAAAACCCAGGTAATTTTGTTGGCATCTGCCGCTACTCTCGGCAGGTCTTTCGGGTCATCGAAGGAGAGTGCCACCTTCTTGCTGTCGGCTTGGGCTTTTAGCACTGCCACTGCCTTCTCCAAAAGAATGCCGACCGGCACGGGCTCCAATTCCATCTGCATCTTGCCCGCTTCAATTTTAGACAGATCCAGCAGGTTGTTTACGAGTACTTTCAGACGCTGTAGTTCCTCGTGCGCCACCTCGAGAAGCTGCTGCTCCTTTTCGTCCAGCTTCTGGCCGCTCTTTTCCAGCAGCAGATCGATACTCATGCCCATGCTCATGAGAGGGGTTCTCAGCTCATGGGAGGCGGCCATCACGAATTCGCTCTTGAGCCGATCGAGTTCCTTCAGCTTGGTTACGTCGCGCAACAGCAATACGATCCCCGGTCTGGAGTCGCCTTGCGCCTGCATGGGGGTGATGGAAAATTGGAAGTGGCACAGTGCATCACATCGATCCAGCGTGAAAATATTCTGATTTTCTTCTATTCTGGGAGGCACACCCGTCTCGATGGAGCTCTTGACATACTCGAACAACTGCTCATTCTTGACGACTTCAAGGAAGTGTTTGTTTTGGACTTTCTCGGGTTCGACATCGAGCGCTCTGGCCGCCGCAGGATTAATGTTGGTTACCCTGAGCTCGGAATCCACCACAATGATTCCGTCATCAATGCTGCGGATGATTGCCGCACTTTTTCTTTTCTCGGCCAACATTTCCCAGATATTCAGGTCGTGGTAAGCTTTGAGCTTCCTTGCCATGGTGTTGAACTCATGGGCGAGGTGTCCGAGTTCGTCACTGGAGCTGGTTGTGACCTTCACATCATAGCGACCCTCAGCAAGTTGCTTGGTGGCCTGAAGCATTGACCGAAGCGGCTTTACCAACAGATTGGAAAGCAGCAAACTGAATCCAAGCCCTGCGACCAACGCGACAAAACCGATGATGGTCATGGAAATAATGGCCCTGTGGGCAATGTTCTGCGCCCGATCGCTTGCCTGAAACATGGTCTGGCTGTTGATCTCCCTTAGATCGATACATGCGTTGCGTACCCGCTTGAAGGTTACCAGCATGGTTTCATGATAATAAGTCGCGGCCTTCTGGGGTGTCGAATGCACAGCTTCGATGAGTTGAGAGAATTGCACGAGATAGGATGAATAATCCTGATCGATGGAGGCGATGATTTTGTTTTCACCTTCGATGGTGATGTTGTCTTTAGCACGTGCGAGCCATTGCAGAAACTGGCTCTCATTTTCGCGATACTGAGTGAGGCCTTCCTGGTCGTAGCCGAGCAACACCAGCAATGCTGCGCTGTCCTGGCGCTCGATGGCGTCAATCATGTTTTCGGCGGCGAGAATGCTTTTGTAGTTTTCGCTCAAAATGGCATTGGTCGCACGCCCCAGCTTCAACAGGTGGAAAAGGGCCAGCAAAAATACCACGATGGTCAGAGCAAGGAATATGCTGTAGCCGATCAGGATCTTTCGCCGCAGGGTCCAAATCATGGCTGAATGCCCGATGCTTTAGAGGTAAGTGCAGACTATCTGGTTTTGGATGTGATACCACACGACCAGGCATGATACGAGCAAAATCATTCAGCCCTTTTCTTTGAGCCGCAGTAAGCGCTCTCCAGCCTCCGTCAGGGTCGCTTCCTTTTTTGCAAAGTGGAGCCGAATAAAGTTTTTGACCGGTTCATGGAAAAAGCTGGAGCCGGGTACAGTTGCCACCCCAATTTCTTTTGCCAGCCAGCGACAGAACTCCATGTCGTCCTTGCTGCCGAAATCGGATATGTCGGCCAGTACATAATAGGCTCCTTGTGGTGAGGTGTACGGCAACCCGGTTCGATCAAGAAAACTCAGAAAGTGATCCCGTTTACGAGTGTAGTCCGATTGAAGTTGTTCATAGTAGCTCAAAGGAAAATTCAAAGCCGTTACGGCAGCTTCCTGCAAGGGTGCGGCCGCACCAACGGTTAGAAAATCATGTACTTTTCTGGCCCCGTTGATCACAGCGGGTGAGGCGATCACATATCCCAAGCGCCAGCCGGTTATGGAATAGGTTTTGGACAGGGAACTGCAGGAAATGGTACGTTCGAACATCCCTGGCAGACTGGCGATGTAGGTGTGAAAATGGGGCGCGTAGGTGATGTGCTCATAGACCTCGTCCGTGATCACAAAGGTGTCGAACTCATGAGCCAATTCGGCAATACAGGCCAATTCTTTTTTGCTGAACACCTTGCCGCTCGGATTGGAGGGGTTGCACAGCACCAGTGCCTTTGCTCCCTGCATAAAGGCCCGGCGCAATTCGTGCGGATCGAATTCAAAGCCGGGCGGGTGCAGCGGCACGTATATCGGTTGAGCGCCGGACAAGATCGTGTCTGCTCCATAATTTTCGTAATAAGGCGAAAAAATGATGACTTTGTCGCCCGGATTGCACACCGTCATCATTGCCACCATCATAGCTTCCGTGCTTCCGCAGGTCACTACAATGTTTTCATCGGCAGTCAGGTCAAGCCCCATCCATTGACTTTGCTTACGGGCTAATGCTTCGCGAAAACGAGGGGCTCCCCAGGTGATGGCGTACTGATGATGGCCGTCATCGATGGCCCGTTTTGCGGCTGCAAGCAATTCGGCAGGCGGGTCAAAGTCGGGAAAACCCTGCGAAAGATTTATGGCATCATATTTATCCGAAATTCTGGTCATTTCCCGGATAACAGATTCGGTAAAACCATTCAGGCGAGTTGCAATACCAGGCATTGATTCGGTCTCCCTATTGGACGAGAAAAAGGCATCGTGCGGCCAACGCTTGCACCAAAATCGAATATCGAAATCCGAACCTCGAAACAATATCGAATTTCAAATTTTCAAATGGCCAAAATGCTCTATCCTTGATCTTAATATAATAGGGTGTAGAGCATGGCGCGAAAAAATATCTTAAACGCTTCACGCTCTCACTACAATACCGTTGGATTGGGCTTATGAAAATATCTTGTGGGGACGCGTGGGTAAGCTCGTTTTTGCGACGGCTTCCAGGAATGATTTTACCTTGCCGATATCTTTTATTCCGGGTGCGGCTTCGACTCCTGAGCTGACATCCACGGCAGCCGGCAAGGCCGCATTTATCGCGTGGCAAACATTTTCGGGATTGAGTCCGCCAGCCAACACCACCGGTTTTTGCCGGCAGATTTCAGCGGCCGAGCTCCAATCCCAAGTCAGGGCGTTGCCACCAGGCAATGGTCCACCAGCACATTCCACCAGATATGCACTTGCTTTGTACGAATCCGCTGATTCAATGGAAGGCTGCTTATTGACATAGAGTCCCCTAATCACCAAAAGACCTTCTTTCAGCAAGTTTTCCGTCAGCTCGGGGCCTTCCTGCCCATGCAACTGCACAGCCTTTAAACCGCACTGTTTGACCTTATGCATAATCGCTTCGAAAGTATCGTTAACGAAGACCCCAACCGAACAAACATGCGAGGGAAGCCGGCGGCAAATCTCTTCGGCTTGTTCGTCGGTTACACATCGAGGACTGGGAGGATAGAAAACGCAGCCGATGGCTACCGCTCCTAGTTCTGCACAGGCCAGCGCCTGATCTGAGCGGGTAAGACCACAAATTTTCACTTGGGGCGAGGCGGTCAACGGTTTGCTTGTATTATTTGAAGAAGTTAAAGCATTCATAACTCAACCTTAGAGATTGTCAAAAAAGCAAAAATACAGGTCTCCTTCGTAGCGCAGGGCTGAAGTCTTAAGGAAAAACCCCGCTTTGCATTGCAGAAGGAGTTAACTCGATTGTCCCAAAAGGCTCTTCAAAAATAACGAGGGATCTTCGGCCCGGACCAGACTTTCGCCAATGAGAAAATTCCATATCCCGGCTTCCAGCAATTCTTCAATTTGCGCCCGACCGTGAATGCCGCTTTCTGCCACCGCGATTTGATCAGTGTCAAGGTAGCGTGACATGCGAACCGAGGTTTGGATGTCCGTCTTGAATGTACTCAAGTCGCGGTTATTAATCCCGATTAAGCGTGCTCCCGATTGCGTTGCGGCATCAAGTTCTTTTTCAGAGTGTACCTCGACGAGAGCGTCCAATTGCAGTTCCGCACAGAGCTGCAAATAACTTCTCAATTGTTCCGAAGTGAGTGCCCTTACGATCAGCAAAACGGCATCGGCCCCCAGGGCGGCACCTTGATAAATTTGGTAGCTGGAGAGAATGAAATCCTTTCTAAGAACTGGCAGATGGACTGCTGCGCGAGCTTTCCTCAAATCCTCAAAACTGCCAAAAAAGAAAGTCTCATCCGTGAGGACGGATAAAGCTGCCGCGCCTCCCCGTTCATATGATTGCGCATATTCGGCAGGGTCCAGCGACCCTCTGATTTTGCCACGAGAGGGTGACCCCCGCTTGATTTCGGCAATAATATTTGCCCCATGAGGGCCCGGAGTAGACAGTTTTTCGAGGAAAGGGCGTCGTTCTCGAGGCTTTTCCGCTTCCAGCCGCAGCTGATTTTCGGGAACTTTCTTTCGGGCCTTTTCGATCTCTTCTCTTTTTTCCTCGAGGATCGTAACCAAAAAATCTGATCTCATGTTGGACTCTTTTTGAATTGTTCTACAGTCGGAATTCACCCCCCCTCACCTAACCTCTCCCCCTCGAGGAGGAGAGGAACCCGGGGTTTCCGGACCGGAACGGCAAAAGATTCACGTCATAGTCGTTAAGGATGAAATAGCGGGTTCTGCATCGTGCTTTTCCATAGGTTGCGTTGAGTGAAGCGAAACAAAACGACTGATGATTTGGGTGAAACTGAACATTCCAGCTTCGGGACAAATTACGGCGCATTGTCGTTGGTGTACTGGATGAGTGCATCTAGCTTGGCCGCGGCCGAGCCGGAATCGATTGCATTTTCAGCCTGTTTGATTCCATCCGCAAAGCCTCCGGCAACGCCTGCCGCAATAAGCGCTGCTGCTGCATTCACCACAACCACATCCCGCTTGGGTCCCTTTTCTCCGGCAAAGATCTGCTTGGTAATTTGTGCATTTTGGGCTGGATCTCCTCCCTCCAGGGCTTCCGGCTGTGCACTTCTTCCCAGTAGTTGATCCGGCGTCAGGTCGTAGGTTTTGATAAGGCCGTCATTCAGCTCCGAAACGCGCGTAGGAGCACAAATCGTGATCTCATCCAGCCCGTCATGGCCATGCACTACGAATGCTCTGCGACTGCCGAGCAAACGCAGGGCTTCGGCAAACATTTCCGTCAATTCCGGAGCGTATACCCCGAGTAATTGGCAGTTGGCCCCGGCAGGATTAGTCAATGGACCGAGCATGTTAAATATGGAACGGATGCCCACTTCCTTGCGCGCTTTGGCTGCATATCGCATCGCTCCGTGAAAGAGGGGAGCGAACAAAAATCCTATACCTATTTCCTGAACTGCCTCCTCAACCACTTCGGGCACTACGTCCAGGCGCATGCCCAGGGCCTCAAGCAGATCGGCACTGCCGCACTGGCTCGAAACGGAGCGGTTGCCGTGTTTTGCAACCGTCACTCCACAGCCTGCCACAACAAAAGCGGCGGTTGTAGAAATATTGAAGGTATGCGCTCTGTCTCCACCCGTCCCGCAAGTATCGACAACGGTATCGGCCGAAGCCTGTACTCTGGTGGCCTTGCGCCTCATGGCCCTGGCAGCACCGGCAAGCTCCGAAAAAGTTTCACCCTTGGTGGCAAGAGCCGCCATCAATGCTCCAATTTGAGCATCGGTAGCATTGCCGGACATTATTTCCGTCATCACTTCCGCCATTTCAGTTTCATCCAGATCCTGCTTCTGAGTGATTTTCTTAACCGTTTCCTGAATCATTAGCTAAACTCTCCTTTCCCAAAAAACTTGGGTTCACTCTTTGCCCGAACCGTTCGCATTATTCAAAAAATTCCGGAGCAGCCTTTTGCCTACCGGGGTCATAATGGATTCGGGATGAAATTGGATTCCCTCGGTCGGATGCTCTAAATGCCGAATGCCCATGATTTCTCCGTCTTCTGCATGTGCTGTAACTTGCAGACAGGATGGCAATTGCTCTTTTGAAACAGCGAGAGAATGATAACGCATAGCCTGAAATGGAGAACGGACTCCCTGGTAAAGAGATTCACCGTCTGTTGTCACTGTGGAGACTTTGCCATGCATCAGATGCGTCGCCCGGATAACTTTACCGCCAAAAGCGACTGCTATGGCCTGGTGGCCGAGGCAAACGCCCAGGATAGGAATTTGACCTGAACATTCTTGAATCAAAGAAACAGAAATTCCGGCCGATTCCGGTCCGCCGGGTCCCGGAGAAATTACTATCCCTTTGGGCTTCCATGATTTGACGTCCTCGACAGTAACCACGTCGTTGCGGACGACTTTCACGTCAGCACCAAGCATTTGTAAGTATTGGACAAGATTATAGGTAAAGGAATCGTAGTTATCAATCATTACAATCATGACGACCTCCAATCTGAGTAGCTTCTCATGAATTTGCCGCTTCCCTGATTAATTGAAGCGCCCTATCGATAGCCATAGCCTTGTTTACTGTTTCCTGCCTTTCACGCTCGGGATCGGAATCGGCAACTATACCGGCGCCGGCCCTAACTGTAAGCTTTTCGTCCTGGATGCAGGCGGTGCGAATGGTGATGGCAAGATCCATGTTGCCGGTAAAGGAGATATAACCAATAGCCCCGCCATACGGTCCTCGGGGTTCTCTTTCCATGTCCGAAATAATCTCCATCGCCCTTACTTTGGGTGCACCCGACAGAGTTCCCGCCGGGAAGGTCGCTCGTAGAAGATCCCATGCATCGCAGTCAGTCTTCAGATCGCAGGAAATGTTGGAAACAAGATGCATCACGTGAGAATATCGCTCGACGATCATCAGGTCGGTAACCTGGACCGTCCCTATTTCGGCTACTCTGCCAAGGTCATTTCGACCGAGGTCGACCAGCATCAGGTGCTCCGCCCTTTCTTTAGGATCCTGCAATAGTTCATCAGCGAGCTGCCTGTCTTCCTGCTCGGTTTTGCCTCTTGGCTTGGTTCCAGCAATAGGACGTAAGGTGGCGACTCCATTTTCAAGCCGAACCATGGTTTCTGGCGACGACCCAACCAAAACGGTGTCCCCCAAATGCAGGAAAAAGAGATAGGGGGATGGATTGATGTAGCGCTGACCGCGATAAAGCCACCAAGGGTCCGGGGGAGGGGAGCATTCGAAGGGTTGCGAGATTACCGCCTGTATGATGTCTCCCGCAGCCACATGATCTTTGACCCTCCTGACCTGAGAGCGAAATGATTCGGGGTCGATCCGATACCTTAGCTTGCAGGGAGGAATCGCGGTTTTCTGTTCTATTGCAATAGGCTGATTCAGGGTAGCCTGCATTCCATCGAGACGCAGCAGGCAGTCCTCATAGACCCTGGCAGGGTCTTCCTCGTCCAGAAAAGCATACGCCACCAAAGTCATGGTGTGACGGATGTTGTCAAAGATCAGCAATTGATCCGGCAGGATAAAGTGAGCCAGCGGCTTATCGGCAGGAAGCATATTCTGAATGGCTTCAAAAAAAGAAACCATTTCATACGTCAAATAGCCCACGATGCCCCCCCAGAAACGAGGAAGTCCGGGCAGGGAAACCGGCTTGTATTGCGCCATAAGCGAACGCAGTGCCGATAGAGGATCACCCTGGTGGGGTATTTGCTGTTTTGATGTTCCATTTTCTACCTCCACCCTGTCCGCGAAGACTCGGATTTGTCCTTGAGCAGAAGTTCCCAGGAAACTGTACCGACCCCAACGTTCTCCTCCTTCCATGCTTTCAAGCAAAAAAAGAGGTCCGTCCCCGCGGTAGAATTTGGCCAGCGCAGAAACCGGCGTTTCCGCATCCGCCAGAATTTCTAAACACACGGGCACCAGGTTGCCCCGTTCGGCTAATTTGAGGAACTCGTCCTTATCCGGATACAATCTGATTTTCATTATTCTTTCCCCCCAACTGGTTTTCATCCGGAAACCCTGTGGTGCAGGGCTTTAGTCCCACTGCGGGCGGGACTAACACAAGCAGCCTCAAGGGGCTGCGCTGCATGCGAACAGGACTTTACGGATGGAGAACAACTAATATTGAAACACTCGAGTCAGCGGTCTACAGGCGGCACTTCAGATCCTCTAAAGTGCGGGCTTTAGCCTGCCAGATATGCACAGACCCATGCCATCAAGCTATCGACGCAACGGAAGTGACGCCGTTGGGCCGAAAGATTTTGAAAATCGGGGCAACTTGAGCGCATAGTTCCGTGAACTGCTCCGGATACAGGGACTGAGCACCATCGCTCAGTGCAGTTTCGGGTTGATGATGCACCTCAACCATAAGTCCATGAGCTCCCACGGCAACGGCCGCCCGGCTTAACGGAATAACCTGGTCACGCCGTCCGGCCGCGTGACTGGGGTCGATAATGATCGGTAAGTGACTTTCTTTTTGAACGACCGGCACGGCTGAAAGATCGAGAGTGTTGCGGCTGTGATGAGCGAATGTGCGAACTCCTCTTTCACAAAGAATCACTTTCGGATTGCCCGCTTCCATGATGTATTCCGCAGCCATAAGCCATTCTTCAATTGTTGCTGAAAGTCCCCGTTTCAGTAAAATTGCTTTATTCGTGCGGCCGGCCCGACGCAGCAGACTGAAATTTTGCATGTTGCGGGTTCCGATCTGAACCACATCGGCATACTCTTCCACCAGATCGAAGACTTCATGATCCATAGCCTCAGTTACCACCGGCATACCCGTTGCGTCTCTCACTCGCGCCAGAATTTTCAGGCCTTCTTCCCCAAGCCCTTGAAATGCATAAGGAGACGTGCGGGGCTTAAATGCTCCGCCTCTGAAGAGCTGCGCACCCGCATGCTTGACAAGCTTTGCAATTGTCAAAGCCTGCTGTTCGCTCTCAATGGCACACGGACCTGCAATAATTGTTAGATGACCGTTGCCGATCGAAATCCCTCCCACCTGGATGACGCTGTCGTCCGGCTGGAATTCCCGGCTCACCAGCTTATAGGGCCGCGTAACCGGGATCACCTCCTTCACTCCATGCAACCCCAGGAAGGGAGAAGCATCGATGTGGCCCTGGTTGTGCAAAACGCCAATTGCGACCCTTTGACCGCCAGGAATGGGGCGGGCCGTCAATCCTTTTGCTTCAATTGCTGCAACCACGGAATCTATCTCTGCCGGAGTTGCCGTTTTGTTCATTACCACAAGCATTTTTGCCTCCTTGGGCTGCTTCCATTCTGATGGAATGCTCCAGTCCCCGATGTTGAACTATTTTTCTCTATTGACCAGTATCCGTTCGGGTTCGCTCCCAACAAAAAAGGGACCGCAGGAAATTCCCACGGTCCCTTTTGCAAAAAAGAAAGGACCGTGGGCCAGGTGGCCCACGGTCCTTCTAATATTTTAGATCAGCTGATGGTTCAGCTTTACAAGACCTCCTCGGCGCACCCGTCCCCGCCTTTGCTCCACCACCAGCACCAGAAACATTTTGTTATAAGTAAATTATTGTGCATATCTCTCACATTTCAGAGTCGTAGAAAAGTGACTGTTCTCTAACAATAAACCCGATGCTCTGTCAAGAGATTATTTTTGACAAACACTTCCAAAGGATGTCCGAGAATTGTCTTTTCGAGCCGAAGGCGAGCAAGCCTATTCCAGCAAGTGGTTGATTTAACAAATTTATCAGCGCGCCAAGGCGTGATTAAAAATGACGAAGAAGGCATTTTCGGACAGGATACTAATCGGTCTTCTGCTCTTTTTCCGAACCAGGATCGCCTCCTTTCGCAATCCATTTTCGGAAAAGTACGTTGGCCGACAAAATGGCGATGATGAGTCCGGCCAATAAGGCGATGCTTTTAAGACTCGGATTGCGGATCGCGTACTCCAGACGATCTCCAAAAAGAGTTATAGCAAAAAGCCCGGGGGCCATACCAAGGATTGTTCCCAGCGTAAAATCCCAGAATTTTATATGCGAAGCGCCGGCAACCATATTGATTACCGTAAATGGCGCTACTGGCGCAAAACGAATGATCAAAATGGTCAACAGTCCTCGGTTTGCCAGTTGTCGACTGAGCTGATTGATGCGTTTGCCCGCAAACCTTCGCAGTGCTTCTCTTCCCAGCACATGCCCTACGCCGAAAGCACAAACTGCACTCAACACGCAGCCCAGCAGCGTGTAGATAAATCCGTGCAATGGTCCGAAAGTAATTGCGGTGGCAACGATAAGTATGGTGGCGGGAAAACTCACGAGACCCCCGACTATAAAAACACCAATAACGATGAAAGGAGCGAGTGGGTTTTCCCGAATGGATTTTGCCAACCCGATGAGCAAATCGAGGTTCAACCAATGCTTTAAAGGTGTCCACTGCCAAGCTGCAGCAAACGCGAGCAGGCCGACAAGCAGAGCGATACTTCCTATAAGACGAAGATTGCCCGAACGTCCAACCTCTCGGGGTACATACTGATCGATCAGTTTATCCGGGTCGGCCGGCCGTTCGGGATCAACCAAGATTGAATTTTGCATCAAATTCTCCAGGAACTCAGGCACATTCGTTTTCAGCGGGCGCAGGCTGCGGCCTGGCCCCTTTAATTCATCGACTGCCCGGAGTACTGATTCTTTGCCGAATATTTTTTCTGCGACCGCTTCGGCCGGCACGCCAAGGTGTTCACCTATTAAGCGGTTCCGAAACTTTTCAATAGCCGCCTCGATTCGCTCATCGTCATTGGCTTCTATGGCAAGGTCACATTCTGTGTCGAACCCCATGGAGCGGTTGCTCAAATTTGATGACCCGATGCGCAAGAAATTGTTGTCGACGACCAACACCTTGGAATGAAGGTTGATGCAATCCTCGCCCAAACCCGGCATATGCGGAAAATAAATACCCAACCGGCCAAACCGGTCTTTTTCCTGCAAGTGCTTGAGCAAATGGGCCCTCAAAGCATCCATGGTTGACTCTTCAAGCCACCCCGAACTCTTTTCCGGCAGGACGATAAGGATTTCAGGGCCTTCCCCTTGTTCCAGGCTTCCGGCCAAAGCGTCGCCCACCACTTTCGAAGTAAGGTATTGGTTCTCAATATAAATGAAGCGTCGTGCGGCGTCTATGGCATCGCAGTAGAGCGCTTCTACCTCGCGGACTTCAGGATAATCCCGATAGTTCGGTTCGGTACGCGCGACAGCTACCGCTACATCGGTCAGGTCAGGGACTAAATTTGGCGGCCAGACTTCTTTCTCTCCCTTCAATTCCGGAGCATCAAGCCTTTTATCGGTAGCCCGCCGCCAGCGCTCCCTGACCAGATCGCCCAGAACTGCAGCAGCTTCACCCGAGACAGCCATCTGCACGTCATGGAAAGGTCGGTACCTTTGCCCGCTTTCATCCACTCTGCGTGGATCACCTACTTCATGTTCCGGAGTGTCCCAGCGAAATCTGGCAAGATCAATGCCTCCCACAAAGGCTATCCTGTCATCTACTACAACTATTTTCTGATGATGGGATGCTCCGACCGGATGTCTTCCGTCCATTTCGAAATGAAGTCTTTTATGAGTGCTCAAGCCGAGTTTAAAGATTGGGAGAGGTTCACGCTCCAGGG
>Ga0210125_1000063_pt1 | contig 21758 bp, 20 predicted proteins | sample RushMan_CattailN_FD_185555 | JGI IMG/M metagenome (GOLD analysis project Ga0210125, IMG submission 185555) | Wetland microbial communities from San Francisco Bay, California, USA, that impact long-term carbon sequestration -... | ecosystem: Environmental > Aquatic > Marine > Wetlands ...
TTCCTTGGACTCGTAAAGCGCTTCATCTGCTGCTCTAATGAACCATTCCATGTTTCGCTCTTCACAGTTTGTTGCACTAACAACGCCAATGCTGAATGTTATGCAACGAGCAATGTCTGAACACTGGTGCTCTATTCCCAGATTTATGATTTCAGTTCGCAGGGTTTCCGCAAGCTCATGAGCTCTCTGCGGCGCTGTTCGCGGGAGAATGACCGCAAATTCTTCACCGCCATAGCGGGCACTCAATTCACCTGCCCGCTTAAAGATTTGGTGAAACATTTTTCCTATCGCCTGTAGACATTGATCGCCGGCCATGTGGCCATAGTAATCGTTATAACGCTTAAAATAATCGACATCGCACATGATTAAAGATAAACAGTCATTGTAGCGGCGTCCACGTTGTATTTCAGCTTGAAGGACCTGGTTAAAATGTCTGCGGTTGGCTAAGCCCGTCAGTACATCCTCGATGGCCATTTTTTCCAGCAGGCGATTTGCATTCTCAAGTTGAATTCTACGTTCCTCCAAGGCCTCATTAGCTTGCTGCAGCGCTGCGTTTGTTCGGTGAAGCTCTGCCGTCTTAAACGACAAAGCATCCCGTTGTCTTTTAAGTTCCAGTTGATTTTTAACTCTGAGTTTTACGATAGCTGGATTAAAGGGCTTGGTGACATAGTCAACAGCTCCAAGCTCCAAGCCTTGTGTCTCGTTTTCGGCCCGATCCATTGCCGTAATAAAAATGACGGGAATGTCTTTAAGGACGGGATCGTTTTTCAAGGAACGACAAACCTCATAACCGTCCATTCCTGGCATCATAATGTCTAATAATATCAAGTGGGGTATCACCGCGATGGCGGTATTAAGGGCGTCTTGACCGTTGACCGCAAAATAGACTTCATAGTCATTTTTCAGCATTGAATTAAGTATCTCAATATTCTGAGGCACATCGTCCACGATGAGAATCTTGTTATGTTCCAATTTCATGGACAAACCTTTGTCTACCATAAATTCGGCGACTCCCTCGATACCCCCCGTCATGCCGGCGAAGTGCCGCAGAGGCGGCATCCAGTAGGTGAATCGAATTCCCTGGATTCCTGCTTGTACAGGAATGGCGATTGTAGCTTTACTGAATTGGAATCGCCAACTTTAGGCCTATGTGACTTCGGGTTGCTTTCATTCATCATTGCGCTCATCGAAGAAGCGGATGGAACTGACATCTGAACTATATTCTTACGCCATATTTGTCGGCTAAAAAATACAAATGTTCGAGCGCACCCTGAAAGTCGAGTTTCCTTAAACATTGATTCAGTGGATCGACTTCTTTTGGAGTCTCAGGCAACTGCTTCTCAAGTTGGTCATATAACTGCAAGGCTTTAAGATTGTTCGTTTTCAGCATATCTCTAAGTTCACAGAAGACCGGAGCCAACTTCGCGCAGTCGGGTGATGCTTCGTATATCTCGGAAGTTTCGTCTCTCGATGCGGCTTGCAGCAGGTTTGCAGCGACAAACACATCCTCTATTTCTTTTTTTGCGATTTCTAGAAGTGTGTCCGCTGCGGGCTTATTTTGTTCTTTGATCGCTATTTCAAGCTTCTTCGATGTGTCGTATAATGGCTCAGCCCCTATATTGCCTGAGACACCTTTGAGGGTATGCACCAGGCGTCTAGCCAAATCATGGTCGTTTGTTTCCATGGCATGTCGGATGTTATCAATGGTGGTTAGATTGTCTTCTCTAAAGCTTACAATTAGGTCTGCTAATAACTCTTCATCGTCTCCAAGCCTGGTCAGCGCAGATTCAACATCGATTCCCGGTAAATCTGCCGGCAAAATCTTTTTCATTTCCCCTCCATCGTCCATTGCTCAGACCAAACCATACGAGTCGGTCTCTCAGAGTCCTTCTTTTTACCTCCAAATTATTTTGTCATGTCGGCCAGGGCAAGCTTGTTATCCACAAAAGTTAATGTACGCGCTCGAAGCCGGCACATCTTCTCATGCAAGTAGCCATCCGTGGAGTACTCTAGTTGAGTTTCCAACGTCCAGACACTTACATCGGGATGAAGGCGTTTAATAAGTTTAATACCGTTTTGTCCGGTAATCAGGGTTATAACTTTTGCAATTTTTCTATATCCACGACCAGTAAATCAATAAATCATGTTGACAAAGAGTACAAACATAAATATTGGTGGATGAAATTGAGTGGAGAGGAAAATGAGGAACGCGCACATTTTAAAAGCATGGCGATTTTTTGTATCGGTATCCAATTGTGGATTCTTTAGCTGCTTTTTTAGCTTTTTTATGCTGAATCCACCTGGGTAATCGACCTTAATATGACGCCTCGGGTGGATTCATGATCCTCCCGGGGTTTAGAGCAGACCACAGCCCCGAGGAATACTCCTTGGGGTTTTTTGTTTTAAGAGATCGGCATGTTTTGAAAACACCTGTCGATAGGAGAGAGCAATGATACTGGTGTTGAAAAAAGGAATCAGCCAAGAGGAAACCGAACATTTGAAAGATCAGCTGCGGGCAGAAAACTACATGATCAAAGAGATCCAGGGGGTGGAAGAGACAATCATTGGTGTTGTGGGAACCATTCGCAAAGATCTGCGCCACTTTGAAACGCTGCCGGGGGTTGCCAAGGTCATCCCCATTTCCAAGCCTTACAAACTGGTAAGCCGAGAGCTGCACCCGGGACCATCCATAGTCCAGGTGGGAGACGTATCCATCGGTGGTGACCGACTGGTAGTGATAGCAGGGCCGTGCGCCGTGGAAGACCGCAAGCGCACCATGGAGATAGCTCATATGGTGCGCAAGTACGGTGCGGTTTTGTTCCGCGGCGGCGCGTTCAAGCCGCGCACTTCACCTTATTCATTTCAAGGTCTGGGTGAAGAGGGACTGAAAATCCTCGCTGAAGTGAGAGAGGAGACCGGAATGGGGGTCGTTACCGAAATGACATCTCCCAGCCAGGCCGACCTCATGGTTAAATATGTTGATGTTGTGCAGATCGGAGCACGCAATATGCAAAACTTCGAATTGCTCAAATGCGTGGGGCGGATTGGAAAACCGGTGCTTCTCAAGCGGGGACTGTCCGGAACCATCGAAGAATGGCTGATGTCCGCCGAATACGTTTTGTCCGAGGGGAACGATCAGGTCATCTTATGCGAGCGGGGAATCCGGACCTTCGAACGCTATACTAGAAACACCTTGGATTTAACCGCTATCCCTGTGATTAAAAAATTGACGCATTTGCCCATCATTATCGATCCCAGCCATGCGACCGGACTGAGGGAAAAAGTGAGTCCCATGGCGCGTGCAGCTATCGCGGCCGGCGCTGACGGAGTAATCATAGAGGTGCACACCGAGCCTGACAAGGCTCTGTCGGATGGACCTCAGAGCCTCTATCCGGAGCAGTTTAAACAACTTATGCGAGACCTTTATGTAATCGCACCAGTTGTCGGAAAGCAGCTCGACTACGCTTATCTGGATAAGGCAAAAATCATGAAGAAGCCTTCTCCTGCAGGCGCCTCTCCGGCACATGTGGTTTACCCGGGAGTTCCCGGCTCCTTCAGCCATAAAGCTTGTTTGCAGTTTTTTGGCTCTGAATTTCCTCAACATAACTGCTATTCTTTTCGGGAGGTGTTCGAAACGGTTCAAAACGGAGGCGCAAGTCTCGGTATCATACCCGTAGAGAACTCCCTGACGGGCAGTATCCACGAGAATTATGATCTGCTGCTGGAGTATGATCTCAAGATCGTAGGCGAGATTACTCTCAGGATTCAACACAATCTGATCAGCCATCCGGGCGCCTCCGCAGACACCATAAAAAGAGTCTATTCGCATCCGCAGGTTTTTCAGCAGTGTCGGGAATTTCTGGAAAACCATCCGGACTGGGATCTGGTTGCGTGCAAGGACACGGCCACTGCGGTGCGTCGGACTAAGGAAAACAACGATCTCTCTGAAGTTGCGATTGCGAGCAAAGAAGCTGCCGAATTATTTCAGATGAGCATTCTCCAGGAAGGGATCGAAACCAACCCGCGCAACTTTACTCGCTTTGTCGTGATATCGCGCGATCGATTTCTGGAAGGCCCCAAAGACAAGTCTTCCATGATCTATTCGGTGAGCGATACGCCGGGCAGTCTCTACGAGACCCTGAAAATGTTTGCAGAACGGCAGATCAACCTGGTCAAACTGGAATCGCGCCCTATCCACAGCAAGCCGTGGGAATATTTGTTTTACGCCGATATCGAAGTGGATATCGAAGACGAGAAATATCGAGACTTACTTGCCGAACTAAAGCAGAGGACAGAATTTCTCAAGGTTCTTGGAAGTTACAGCAAGGGAGAAAAGTAATTAAAGGATGGCCTCGACCTGAGCACATTTTCGGGCGTATCCTTCGGTCAGAATCTCGTCCAACACATGCAGAAAAGGACGATCCGTATCGACCTTGAGGCAGACTTCGGCTGGAAACTCATCGACCGGTTCGAAAGCCTTTTTCATCTGCGGCAAATGATGCACGCGAGCGTGGGAAAATCCTGACTCATCGTCGCGTTGCAGCAACCGTTTGCGGATCGTCTCTTCGCTGCAACTACACTCTACTACGATGAAATTGGTGTCCAGGTCTGCTGCCAGCTGCTGGGCGTCCTGCCTCCATTTGGCTCGTGAAAACGAAGCATCCAAAACCACCGATCGGCCGCGCTTGAGTTGTTCCTGGGCCTTGGCAAACATTTGAGCATAGACTCTCTGACGCATCTCCAGCCTGTAGGGCCCTTCGCCGTAAGGAACAACTCCAGCAGACATCGGGCAGCCCTCACCTGTCGTTCTAACTTCATCGGACTGAAAGCGGACCAGCGATAAATCTTCGGTCAACTGGTTCGCGAGTGCCGACTTGCCTGTGGCAGGCAGACCGCAAAAAATCCACAAAGTTGGTCTGCTGAATTGAAGAGCGTAGCGATAGGCCTGTTGCATATATTTGCTGGCTTCTTTACGCAGCAGTTCAATATTGCCGGCGTCCTCTTCGGTCGATCGAAGACACGCCACTTTCAATTTGACCACGGCCCGGTAGGCTGCGTAGAAATCCAGCAGACTGTACAATTCCGGATCATCAGCCTGTTCCACATAGGCTCTCAGTATGATTCGACTCAGATCCGAATGGCCTAAGTGCTCCAAGTCCATGTGCAAAAAAGCGAGGTCGTTCACCACATCGCCATATCGGAATCGATCATTGAATTCAATACAGTCAATAATCTGAATACCGTTGTAGAAGTAGATGTGTTCCGCACGAAGATCCCCGTGGCCGTCTCGTATGCGCTGTGTTTCAATACGGCGCTGAAAAAGATTCTGCCAGTTCTTAAAGAACGCACGACTTACCTGACGAACAAATTCCCATTTGTCGGAAGGCACCCAGCTCCCGACAAAGGGTTCCATCTGGCGAAAGTTCTCTTCCATATTGTAGGAGATCACTTCGGGTTCGCCATAATGGTCAATCTCCGAGCTCCGCTCGCTACGTTCGTAAAACGCCGCCAGGTAGTAGCCCAGTTTCTTTAAGTTTTTAGTTTCAATTTCTCCTTGCTGGAGCAGGGACTTCATGTTGACATCGTCTGGGAGCTGTACCATTTTGACCGCATATTCCACAACTTCGCCGGATTCTTCTAAAGAAAGCCGACCGCTTTCCAGTTCTCGTATTTCGACTACACCTTCATATATGTCGTGACTGAGTCTCTGATTTAGCGCAACTTCCTGCTTGCAGCAACGGTAGCGGGCTTCGAGAGTCTCAAAATTGAGGAACTCGAAATTGACCGGTTTCTTCAATTTGTAGACCCACCGGCCGGTTAAAAATACTGTTGAGATATGAGTATCAATGCGCTCAAGATCGGAAACCGGATGAGGATAAAAGGTGGGGTCTGCCATCGCCCGGCAAATTTGCTCGAAACGTTCAAACGGCATGAGTAAAATCCTTGGAGTGTAAAGCAGGCATTACTTATGCCTCTGGATACAAGCGTAGGCGCTGTGGTTGTGGATTGACTCAAAATTCTCCACATCAACTTTGAACCATAGAACATTGGGATCGCTTTTTAGTTCCTGAGCGATATCGCGAACAACATCCTCCACGAACTTTGGGTTCTGGTAAGCCCTCTCGGTAACGAATTTTTCGTCGGGGCGCTTCAAAACCGAATAGACCTCGCAGGAGGCCGAGCACTCAACCAGTCTCACCAGGTCCTCAATCCAGATGAACTTTTTGAAGCGCACCGCTAGGCTCACCATACCCCTTTGATTGTGTGCCCCTTGAATACTGATCTCCTTGGAACAAGGGCAAACGGTGGTGATGGGAACATTGACTTCCAAGATTAAGTCGTAGCCGTTCATTGAATCCAAAGAGCCAGAAACCCTGCAGACGTATTCCATGAGGCCGGCACTGGCAGTTACCGGAGAAAGCTTTTTCATGAAATAAGGAAAACAGATTTCGATGTGCGCGGATTGAGCCTGAAGCCTTTCCTGCATAGCTTCGAGGATAGTAGAGAACTCACGTATGTCCAGGTCGCCGTGGAATTCGTTGAGGATTTCAATAAAGCGACTCATGTGGGTGCCTTTGAATTCGCGCGGCAGGTTGACGTACATATTGATAGAGGCCACCGTGTGCTGAAAACTGTTCGTCTTATCCATCACAGTGATCGGATAACGAATGTCTTTGACACCCACTTTGTCTACATTGATATTACGATGATCGATCTGGCTCTGCACATCAATCATTTCTATACTCGACTCTATTAGTTGCCGGGAGCGTTAGCCGAAGACATGCTACTAACATTATTACCAATTTCTTCGAGGGCGCTTCTGGTGCCAGTTGCCATATTTTCAGCAAATTCACCCTTGAGGTCTGCTTCGATGATTTGTTCATCATATGGAATAAACCCCAGAAAGCGATACTCAGACATATTGCTCAACAAAAATTCCTTGTCCTTTTCGCCTCTGACCTTATTTCCGACTAAAGCAATGCGAGACAATCCGATGTCCGCTGCCAATTCCTTGATCTTTGCAGCGGTCTCGAGGCTGCGCCGTCCCGGTTCCACAACAACGAGCAGACAGTCCACCGATTGAGACGTGCCACGACCAAGATGTTCGATGCCGGCCTCCATATCCATGACAACGACATCGTCGCGTCGCAATATGAGATGCTGAACAAGATTCTTGAGGAGCACGCTTTCGGGGCAGACACACCCCATCCCGCCTTTTTTTACTCCGCCCATTACCATGAGACGTATGCGGTCGCCACTCCTGATGGCAAGTTTCTCGGGCAGGTCATCCACCTTGGGATTCAGTCTGAAAAATCCACCAAAGCTTCCTGGTACCGATTCAGTTCGTTCTGCCACCAACTCTTTCATTTTTGAGATGGGAACAATTCCCCCGGTATCTTTTATGCCCAGCCCGTCGGCCAGGTTGGCATCCGGATCAGCATCAACCGCTAGCACGTTTTTGCCCTGTTGGGCAAACCACTTGATCAAAAAAGCAGAAAGAGTCGTCTTGCCGACTCCTCCTTTGCCGCTGACAGCTATTTTCAAGATTTTTTCCTCCTGACGGCCATCACCAAAAGGTCATAGCCACGTTATTTTCATAGGAACTACAATCCGAAAACTTCCAGCTAAGCTTTCGTTTGCCGGCTTCTAGCAATGCCCATCAAGCGATAAACCAGCATTCCAGCAACTACTGCTATATCTTCCGCCGGAAGCCTGTACTCTATGCTGGAATCAAACAGGATGTTCGCTTCGGGCGGAAACTCATCGTCTCCCCGCCAGAGAATCAACTGAATGTCAATTCTCGGCAGGACTCGAAAGGTCATACCCACATCACCTGTGTCTACAGGTTTGCCCCCGAGCATTTCACCACAAGTCCGGAAAACGTCTGGATGATGACCGAAAGTTGCCAAAAAAGGATCCCTGGCCCGCTTCTGGAAGGCGTCAAAATAAAAATGACCGTCGGCAATTTGGCGAAATGTAATGAGTTCGCCAGAGGCAGCTTCACTGGATGCGTTGAGCAAGTAATGGCAGATCAAAATTTTTTCGGGCAGTGGAATCTCACGATCCGCTTCTTCCATTTTTACCTCGACATCGCCTCCAACCTCAACTACGTAAGGTGCTCCCAAGAACGGTAGCCGTAGCTCCACTTTATCGTCATTGAGATCAATTCTTGCGCCGCTCAGTTTGGCAAGTCGATGCAAATTGGCCTTCTTGAGTTCTTCCCCAGCAATTCTAAGTGATTGTTTATAATCGTCTATCCGAGCCAACGGTTACTCTTTCCAGTTCCTTTTGTACTGAGTGGGCGATGTGATTTTACTCTGTAGAGATGCAAATTCCGCGTCATTATAATTTGTTGCGGTCTTATAAATCAACCTCAACTTCCCCCAAAGTAAATTGCTTGAATCATCTCGCCTTTTCGTTCAAGATATTGGCAAAAGTAAAATTGCAGAATTCTTGCAAGGCAGATCTCGGCTTCTGTGAGACCGCGGTGAAAGGGAAGCTGAGAGGAAGCAGGCGAATAGCTGAAGAACGCAGGCAAAAAGATCCACTGAGCGTGCTTTAGCGGGCTTCAGAAAGGATGCTCTCTTCATGACGGCCTATGTGGTTGGCATCGCAGGACCATCTTGTTCAGGAAAATCTCTTATAGCCGAACAGCTTGCCTCTATCTACTCTCGGCAAAGTCCCTGTGTACTCGCTCTTGATTCTTATTATCATGATTTATCGGGGTTACAGCCATCGGACCGGGCAGGGCAAAACTATGATGCTCCGGAAGCCATTGATGTAGACTTATTGGAAATGCAGATGACAACTCTTTTGGCTGGCGGGGAAATAGAAAAACCGGTGTACGACTATGGGACACATACTCGAAGTGCGGTCACTGAGCGCATTGGTCCAACAAATCTAATCTTGGCAGAGGGTCTGTTCGCCCTTTATTGGGAAAAAATCCGCCGCTTGTTAGATACCAGGATATTCGTCACCTTACCTGCCGAACTGGCCCTGTCGAGGCGCTTGGAGCGTGACGTGAACGAAAGGGGCAGGAACCCGAGTTCCGTTTTAGCACAATACGAAAGCACGGTGAAGCCCATGAATTCGAGATATGTTTTACCTTCCGCTGCTTACGCCGATATTGTGATCAGCGGCGCACAGTCGGTCGCAAAGTCGATTGCAATGGTGAGGACTCCCCTGGATGCGCATTTCAATGTTGGTGCAGTCATGCTTACTAAGAACACGCCTGATTAGGATCTGATGAGAATGAAGCAGGAAAATACCCAAGACTCCCTTTCCAATTTTCAAGGGGGCGATTTGATTCTTGATCCTGCAGAGGCAACGCGTCGCCAGCAACTCAAACGCTTTCGCCTCAACGTCGTCCAGATCCCTGCTCTCCGGCTTATCGGGTTTCCTCTTCTGTTTCTCCTGGTTATTCTAAACAACGTCTATCTAAATATTCTTTCATGGCCGGCGCTCCTTCATTTTGCCGAAATATTGACAGCGTATACTCTCGGATCCTGGTGCATACTCTATTTTTTCTACGACCGAAGCGGGAGCATCGATCTCGGCTTCTTCTTTCTAACGACCGATATCGCCATGTTTACCCTTGCCGTGTATTACTCGGGAGGAGAAAAAAGTCTTTTATTCTTTCTTCTGATCATCCGAGTCGCGGACCAGGCAAATACCAGTTTTAGACGAGTGCTGTTTTTCAGCCACTTTTCCCTGTTTGCATATTTAGTTCTCCTGATTTATCTCACCCAGGTCGAGTATCGGCCATTGAACTGGCCTATGGAAATTACCAAGTGCTGTTCTATCTATCTTGCCAATCTTTATATCTCTCTGACAGCCAGGACAGCGGAGCAATTGAGGAACTTGACCCGCGAATCGATGGCTCTGGCAAGAGATCTCATAAGTCAGCTGAACAAAAGAACCGATGAATTACAAAGAGCGATGGTGAAAGCCGAAGCTGCAAATATTGCCAAAAGTCAGTTTCTGGCCAACATGAGTCATGAGATTAGAACGCCCATGAACGGAATCATCGGCATGACCGACCTCCTGTTGGATACTTCGCTGGACGAGGAGCAAAAAGAGGGACTGGAAATCATCCGTAGCTCTTCGGACTCATTGTTGAGTTTGTTGAGCGATCTTCTTGAACTGGCCAGCATGGAATCAGAAGAGACTTCCGCAAATCAGGTGGAGGTCGAAATAGAGAAATTCTTGATGGGTGTGGCTGATATCCATGGGTCGAGAGCAGCAGCAAAGGGGCTTAAATTTTCATATCATGTCGCACCCGAGGTCCCTGATGTTCTTCTGGGAGACATGAATTGCCTGGAGCGAATTTTCACCAAATTGTTGGACAATGCATTTAAGTTCACCGATGAGGGTGAAGTCGCGGTCAAAGTCCAAAAAGAGTGGGAGGAGCAGGGGAAAATAGTTCTTCATTTTTCAATTAGGGATACTGGAGTTGGCATCTCAGGCATTAACAATGACCTGATTTTCCAACCTTTTACTCAAATGGACGCTTCGTCTACCCGCAAACACGGGGGGTCCGGCGTCGGACTCGCCTTAGTCGAGAGACTTGTAAAAAAGATGGGTGGCGGGATTTGGGTGGAAAGTGAGGAAGGGAAGGGCAGCATCTTCCATTTTACAGCTCTTTTCCAGAACCGAACCAGACAACAGTGAGCGGGTAGCCGATAATATTCACCAACAGGAGAAAGCATGTTTGATAAGAGCAATGAACTGTTTCCAGTCAAGGGAAATTACATATATCTGGCGCATTGCAGCATTTCACCACTTTATAGTGGAGCCTTCGGTAAAGAAATGAAAATAGCTCAGGAGCAGGTGCAATCGGGTGTGGTTGCTTTAAAGCAGTACGAGAATTTCTTGGACGATCTGCGGACAGCGGCTGCTCGACTATTGCAGACCTCGCCGGGAAACCTCGCTTTTGTAAAAAATACTTCGGAAGGCATAGGTTTGATAGCCAATGGCTATCCGTTCGAAAAAGGCGATCAGGTTATCAGTTATATTCATGAATACCCGGCCAACCACTATCCATGGAAACTGCAGGAACGACGCGGTGTTGAACTGGTGCTGCTGCCGAATCGCGAGTATCAAGACCGGGCTGCAGGAGGGTTGGCTTCCAGCTGGTCCATGGCAGACCTTGAGGAGCAAGTGACCAGCAGAACCAAAATCCTGGCAATCAGTCATGTGCAGTTTACCAGTGGCTTTGCGGCCGACCTTAAAATGCTCGGCGAATTCTGCAAAAGCCGCAGTATCGATTTGGTGGTGGACGCCGCCCAGAGTCTCGGCTGCCTTCCTGTGTACCCCGAACAATACAATATTTCAGCTGTTGCCTCATCCGGCTGGAAGTGGCTCTTAGGGCCGGTCGGAACCGGACTGCTTTACACCTCGAAAGACTTTCGGGACAAACTCGGTCACGTCATGGTCGGCGCCGAAGTCATGTTACAGGGAACCGATTATCTCGACCATACCTGGCAGCCGCATCAGAGTGCACGGCGTTTTGAGTATAGCACGTCACCGGTAACGTTGGCGGCAGCTCTGCGCGCGTGCATTGTGGAAATGGCGCTCCGCTATGGACTGGAAAACATCAGAGCTGAAATGTACCGTCTGCAGGATATCATGCTGGAGCACCTGGACATGGATCGGTTTACTCCTGTCCGGTTTCCGCTGGAAAATCGCTCCGGAATACTTTCCATAATTTGCCGGAACGATCCCACTTCAATTGCCCGGGTGCTGGAAGAAAACGGAGTAGTTTGTTCTGCACGAGGCGGATACCTGAGACTTGCGCCCCATTTCTACAACGACGATGAAGAAATGGTTAGAGCGGTGGATTTGCTGAATTCCGTAAGATTATAGAGAAGGTCGGCTTTAGTGAGCGAACAGCTTTGGCGGCTGTTAATTCGTCTTGGCTGACACGGGCTAATCAAACCGCGGCAGGAACGCGGCGACAAGCTTTAGCGGGATTTGGGCAGCCCGGATCCCCTGGTCGAAGATAACGCCGCCGAAACGCTTTCCGGTCCCCCCCGGACCCGCAGCCCTTCTATCATTCGGTGACGAAATCCGAAAACAATGTCATATGTCAGCAGCCGCTGCCTGGGGGGAACATTTAAGCCAACCCCGGTAAAAACTTCCATCTTGATTATCCAGCTTGTCAGTCATAGCTTCACATTAACGGATTTACCGGATTGCGGCGTTGAAATCAGCTGCTCGGGATGGGTAGCAATGAGAACGGTGGCTTAGATAGTTCAATTTCAATTCGACAATGAATCTTTCGTTCCAAGGAGATGGCTATGAAACTTTTGATTGTTTACTACAGTACTTTTGGCAACGTTTACAAGATGGCGCGGCTGGTGGCTGAAGGCGCGGCAGAGGTGGAAGGTGTCGAGCCGGTTATGCGTACGGTGGCTGAACTGATGCCGGAATCTCTCATCCAATCCCGCGAAGATATGAAGGCAGGCAAAAAAATGCAGGAGGCTGTTCCGCTTGTCACCCTGGACGACTTTAAAGAGGCCGGCGCCTTTGCCTTTGGAACGCCGACTCGCTTTGGGAATGTGTCGGCCCAGTTGAAGAATCAGATCGATCAGCTGAGTTCCTTGTGGCTCAGTGGAGAATTCGAAGGCAAGCCGGCCGGTGTTTTTGTATCCACTGCCAGCCTTCACGGCGGTCAGGAAACCACCAGTCATACGTTGATGGCGCCGCTGCTTCATCTTGGCATGATCCTGGTGGGCGTTCCTTACTCTGTCCAAGAGTTGTTTACGACCATGGGCGGAGGATCGCCGTATGGGCCCGGGCATATAGCCGGTCAAGACAATAAAAGAGAAATCGATCACGAAGAGGCAAAGATTTGCAAGGCTTTTGGGCGTCGTCTGGCGGAGATCGGCAAACGACTCGGCAAAAAGTAAAGGAGTGATTTCCAGAAATACAATCAGAGGAGGAGTTGCAATGTTTAAAGGAAGACGCGGATATTTGATGCTATTGGTTCCTTTGTTGATGCTTCCCTGGGCGGGCTACGCGGCGGCGCATTGTCAGATTCCCTGCGGAATCTACGATGATCAGATGAGAGTGAATATGATCGATGAAGATGTCACGACCATCGAAAAGTCCATGCAGCAGATTAACGAACTCGAGAAGCAGAGCCCCATCAATTACAACCAGCTGGTTCGCTGGGTCCTGAACAAAGAGACCCATGCAGACAAAATTCAAGAGGTTGTCACTGAATATTTTATGACCCAGAGGATCAAGCCGGACAGCAAGAACTACACGGATAAGCTGACTCTACTGCACAAGATGTTGATCCAAGCCATGTTGTGCAAGCAGACGACCGATCTCGACCATGTTAAGGAGTTGAGGTCACTCCTGAAGCAATTTGGCGATCTTTATTTCGGGCACGGTCAGCAATAAGGGCATTTTGAGACATGCACTTTTTGTAGCCAACCCGCGAAGACCGCGAAGAAACACGAAACATGAAGAAAAATCAAAGGAGCCCACTGCGGCGGGATGCTGCTTTGGCCACAAGATGAGGTTATTTATCGATGTCCAATCAGCGTGTTGTTTTTTTCCGACCGTTTGCTTTTGAAGCAGGACAAAGGATTACGATAGAAGAGGGTCCGCGACGCGGTGACTGGGAGGTACTGGATTGCAGCGAACGTAAAGTGAAACTGCGCTGCCCGGTAACCCATCGCGAAGTCGAATGGGATCGCTTCTGCTACTTTGTAGAAGAACGCGATAACGAGCAATGGCCCCACCAGCACTGACAGTTGCTGCGTTTCGCTGCACCCCGCAAGTCCGTCGCCGCACTCGAGCGATGTGCGTTTGTGCCCTGACCGCTCTTGGGCACTGATTTAGAAATTGAACTACGCAGAGCGCATCATTGCTCAACAATGATGGCGCCCGGAGCGCACTCTTCAGCCGCTTGCCTGACCCGGTCCTCCAAGTGTTTCGGAACTTCTTCGACCTTCACCCGCGAAATCAACTGATCCTCATCGTACTCGAAAACTTCCGGGCAAACATTGCTGCAGTTTCGATCTCCCATGCAAAGATCGTAATCGATTTTGACCTTCATAATTCACCTCATTGTAAATTTCCTGTGTAACGTTCAACGCTTCATCTGGCTTAAGAAGTTATCTAAAAATAAGCTTGCCGCTTAAGCCACCAAAAAGATGCTGTAAACGTCATTCCGCCCGGGTGAGGATTGATTGAAAAATGCTAAAGTGAAAAAGCCTTTTTCAACAATTCCTCTTTGACCAAAAAAGTCGGGCTGCGCACATTTTTCGGTATTGATCCCTTGCATACTTTACTATAGTAACTGGCAGATGGTCGAACAATCACAAGAACCTAACTTTTCCAAAAGGAGATGGGGAAATGGAAAAAAAGATACTTGTCGCGTTGGACGATTCAGAAAATGCTATGCGTGCTGTCGAATTCACCGCAAAGTCATTCGCGAACGATCACGAGATTACCCTCTATAGCGTTGTTCCGGATACGGCTGCCATATGCCAGTTGGACAGCCCCTCGCTGATACCGCACTTCAGGGAACAGCAGCAAAGCTTTTGCGCGATCGAGGAACAAAAGAAGAATTTAATTAAAAACGCTATGGACAATGCGCGCCGGATTCTGATCGAGGCCGGCTTTGCCGCCGATAAAGTCGTATCGAAACTACACACGCAGAAAAAAAGCGTAGCACAGGACATCATCGAAGAAGCTCATACCGGTTATAAAGCGATCGTTATGGGGCGAAGGGGGTTGTCAGGCTTCAAGGAACTGGTGCTCGGCAGCGTTTCCCAAAAAGTAGTTCACGCTGCCAAGGGTTTGTCAGTCGTTATTGTGGAATGATCGATGATCGTCTTCGCATTCTTCGTGGCCTTCGTTGTAGTAGAATTCTATGTAATCAGGCCATGACAGGGACCACTGCAAAAAAGAATGGAGCAACATGGCAGAACAAAAAGAACCGGCTCGACAGTTTCAGATCAGCACCGGCGATGAAATGTCCCGAGGAAGATACAGCAACAACATGTACGTGGCCCATAGCCCGGAAGAATTCATGATAGATTGGCTGCTGGCATCTCCGAGCGGGACTCATTTGGTTTCTCGCGTCATTGTGACACCGGGGCACATGAAACGAATCATCGCGGCCCTCACCGACAATCTCGACAAGTACGAACAAAAATTCGGTCCCGTCAAAATCACCGAACCAGGCGATCAGAAGTTTCATTAAAAAGTTTGAACCAGGCTGCCGGTTGCCTAAAAACCGGCAGCAAACCGACTTGACCCGCCACGCATAATTCCCACTTCAAGGGTTTATTTGGGACAAACCTATCTTGCCCTTTACCGTTCTTATCCACGTGTGCACAGCCACAAATCCTCGCGGGGGGATCCTCCTCTGTTAAGGACTGGGGTCAGTGATTCGATGTAGCGGCAATAGACATAAGCCCTCCATGGCATAAGCGTCGGAAGGTTCGTGTTTTATCCTCCGGCCCAGAAAACGCACAGCAAGCCATCACCGTCTGTCCCAAAGGATGATACTATTTTGGATTGACAGTTATACAGTGTTTTGTATACAGTATACCTACTCTTGACTACCTAATCCTTCGGTTGGAGTACCAGTGACCAAAATCATTGTCAATTCCATCGCCCACGAAGTCACTCACCAAGTACGCGAGATGATTCGCACCGGTGCCATCGAGGAGGGTTCCAGGATCAGTGAAAAACAGCTTGGGGAAGCCATGGGCGTGAGTCGCACTCCGGTGCGGGAAGCACTTCGGGTGTTGGCGGCGGAAGGCCTCATCGAGCTGGTACCGCGCAAGGGCGCGTTTGTCACCAAGCCCCGTTTCGAAGATGTGCGCGACATGTTCGAAGTGATGAGCTTGCTCGAGGGCCTTTGCGCCAGGGTGGCGGCGGAAAAGATGTCCGCTTCCGCTCTTGCCCAACTGGAAGCCCTCCACCAGGAACTTGAAGAACATTATCAACGCAGAGACCGCGAAGCCTACCTCCAGTGCAATCACCGCTACCATACCTACGTCCAGAAGATCGCCGGGAATAGAATCCTCAGCGAAGTCCTGGACAGCATGCGCCAGAAATTCCTCCTGTATCGCTTCAGACAGCTCTCACAGCCGGAACGCTTCGACCAATCCATCCAAGAACACAGGGCCCTGCTGGAAGCTTTCCGGCAAAGGGATTCGGAACAAGCACAACGCCTCATGAGGCATCACCTCATGCAGCAATGTGAAGCACTGGTCAGCCTCTATGAAACGGCAGACGGCAAATAAGCTCTGACGCAGTGACAGCGGCTTGACTGGCCACAACGAAAACCTCAACAATTTATCAGGAGGAACCGGATGAACAGGAGAGCTTTATCGGTATTCGGGATTACGGCGGTTTTGCTCGCGGCAGCGATGCTGCTTTGGACCGGCAGCGCGCTGGCGGTCAGAACATTGAAGATTTCTCATCAGTTCGCCGAATCGGATGTGCGTCACGACCTGGCAAAGCAATTTGCCGACCAGGTGGAGAAGGCTACCGGAGGCGAGCTGAAATTTCTCCTCTATCCATCATCTTCGCTTTACAAAGCCAACGCGCAGTACGACGCGATGAAAAAGGGTGCCCTTGACTTCAGCGTTTTTCCACTGGCCTATGCTTCCGGCAAAGTTCCCCAATTGGATATCACCCTGATGCCCTGCATCATTTCGAGCGTCAAAGAAGGAATGGGCTGGCGCAGCCGGGAGATCGGCAAAAAGGTCGAAAAGATCTCTGAAGATTCCGGCATGAAAATTCTTGTGTGGCTGTGGTACGCAGGCGGTATCGGCTCGCAGGGCAACCCGATCATTCTTCCCGAGGACGTCAAAGGATTCAAAATGCGGGCCGCCGGCAAGCAATTCGAATACATGCTCAATGCCGCCGGAGCGTCGATCACCAGCATGCCCTCTTCAGAAATCTACACGGCGCTGCAGACCAAGGTTCTGAATGCCTGTTTGACTTCTTCCACGTCCTTTATCTCGTATCGGCTGTACGAGCAGTTGGAATTCTTCAACTCGCCTGAAAACTATTCCATTTGGTTCATGGCCGAACCCCTGGTCGTCGGGATACCGACCTGGAATTCTCTGTCCAAAGAGCAGCAGGACACCATTCTCAAAGTCGCTGCTGGGCTTGAAAAGAAAGCGCTGGACGATTCCGTGGCAGCGGATCAGTTAGTATCCGCTAAGATGAAGGAAGCCGGGGTCAAGGTGCATCCCATGACCGAAGAAGAATTCAAAAAATGGGAAGATCTCGCCAAAGACACCTCTTGGAAGCATTTTGCCGAGACAGTCAAAGGCGGACAGGAACTTCTGGACATGGCCAAACAATAAGCGGAGTGGAAGGCTGAAAAGGAGATCCCGTTGAGCGACACGCACACTTCGCACAATCCTTTTGTGCGAGCGATCAACTTCTTGAGCAATCTATTCGGGCTTCTGAGTGCAGCCGGCATAATCCTGGCTACATTGATCATTACCGAGGGGGTGATCGTCCGCTACGTATTCAGAAGCCCGACCATCTGGCAGGTGGAGATGGCGATTTATCTCCTGATGCTTGCAACTTTTCTAGGCTCTCCCTACGCACTCAAAGAAGGGGCTCACATCAATATCGACCTGGTGATTTCGCATTTCTCGCAAAAGACCAATACCTACCTCAATCTGTTTACCTCTGTAGTCGCCATGTTGTTCTGCGTGTTGCTGGCGTGGAAGGGCTGGATTATGTGGTATGAAGCCTATGAAGGGGGATGGGTTTCGGAATCCTTGTGGAGCGTTCCTCTGGTCTATCCCTACCTGATCATTCCCCTCGGCATGACCCTCACCTCCCTCCAGTACCTGGTGAGGATCGGAAGACAGGTGCAACAACTGAAAGGAAATGACCTAAACCAAATTCTGCCGAACGAGGAATGAACAACCTATGGATCCCCTCTATCTCGGATTGATTGTTGGAGTTCTGGCGCTGATTTTCCTGTTCAGCGGAATGCCCATCGCCTTCGCCCTGGGAGCGGTCTCGCTGTTCATCATGCTGCTCTTCATGACCCCCTTCCAGTTCGATATGATCGCCCAGGTGGTCTACAGTGGAATGGACAATTTTGGGCTGCTCGCGGTTCCGCTGTTCATTTTCATGGGGATTATTGTGGCGGCGACCCGGGCCGGCTCGGATCTCTATGAGTGCTTTCATAAATGGCTCAACCGGGTGCCGGGGGGGCTGGGAATGGCCAACGTGGTCTCCTGCGCCATTTTTGCCGCCCTTACCGGGTCTTCCCCCGCTACGGCGGCAGCCATCGGTTCCACCGGCATTCCGGAGTTGCGCAAGCGGGGCTACGACGCATCGCTCGCGTGCGGCATCATCTGCGCCGGCGGAACCCTGGGCATCCTGATCCCGCCGAGCGTGACCATGATCGTCTACGGCATTGCGACGGAAACCTCGATCGGCAAGTTGTTCATTGCCGGGATATTCCCCGGGCTGATGATCACGACGCTGTTTTGTGTTTGGATACTGCTGGTGTACATGAAGAAGAAGAGGAAGATTGGGGATACGGGCAATCCTTCCGCCGAGGTGCTGTTCGAAACCTTTACGCTTTCTGAGAAGCTCAGTGCCTCGGTGAAGATTTTCCCCTTTCTGCTGATTATCACCCTGGTCCTGTTCTCCCTCTACGGCGGCTGGGCCACGCCCAGCGAAGCGGCCGGTGTCGGCGGATTCAGTATTCTGCTGGTGGCTATGGTCATCTACAAAGCCTACACACCGGCAAAATTTAAAGAAATCATGCTGCGCACCCTTAAAGAAACCACCATGATCATGATGATCATCGCCATGTCCTTCCTCTTCAGCTCGATCCTCACCGAACTGTATATCACTCAGACCATCGCCGAGTCCCTGGTCAAGATCGAAACCTCACGCTGGGTCATCATGTTCTTCATCAACATCATGCTGTTGGTGGTCGGCTGTTTTCTGCCGCCGGTTGCAGCAATTCTGATCCTGGCGCCCATTCTGCATCCGGTAATCACGAGGCTCGGCTTTGACCCTGTATGGTTCGGGGTCATCATGACGATCAATTTGGAAGTTGGGTTGATCACCCCGCCGGTAGGGCTCAACCTCTATGTGATTCAGGGCATTGCCCCGGACATCACCATCGACAAAGTGTTGCGAGGCTCTTTCCCGTTTGTTGTCCTGCTGATCCTTTCCATCGTCATCGTGAGCATCTTTCCCGGCCTGGCAACCTGGCTTCCCACCCAAATGATTGGTTTTTAGGCTGCGTCATGACAAGGCCCCATCTTTTGCACATATTCTACGCCGCAGCGTGCTAGTGGAGGAGAAATCAATGAACATGGCAGAAGTGATATCCCGTTCGTGCCGCAAATATGAACCAAAGACCGCAATCCTTTACGAAGGTCGGTCCTATTCTTTTGCCGAAATGGATGTAATGGTGAAGCAACATGCTTCGTTTTTGCGCGGGCTGGGAGTCAAGAAGGGCGATCGCATCGCCATACAGCTGCCCAAATGCATGGACTTCATATTTCTCCATCTGGCCGCGCTTTCACTTGGAGCCATCACGCTGCCGTTGAATCCGGGCTACACCCTGGATGAGGTTCGCTATTTTTTGACGGATTCGGGAAGTTCGTTTTTTTTCAGCGATGCCGCTCGCTTCGAGAGAGTGCAGCAGGTTGTCGACGAAATTCCCCAGCTCACGACCATTTTGATTGATGAACCGAGTCCGGACGGATTTGATGCGGTGCAGCAGGAAGTGACAAAGGTGGGGGCCGACGACCCCAGAGACTATCCCACCGGCGAAGATGATGTGGCGATGATCTGCTACACCTCCGGTACGACCGGCAAACCGAAGGGCGCCATGATCACGCACCGCAACCTGGTGACCAATACCATGGCGCTGCAGCGCGTCTGGCAATGGACCGACCGGGACAGGCTGCTGCATGTGCTTCCTCTGTTCCATGTGCATGGTCTGAACGTTGCCCTGCACGGCGGGTTGAATGCCGGCTGCACCATCGTCATGCACCAGGCTTTCGATCCGCACAAAGCCTGGATGGCTGTCGAACAGGAAAAATGCACCATGTTCATGGCTGTGCCGACCATTTATTACCGGCTCATGAACGAATGGGAAACAGTGAGGCCCGCTTTGGATTCCATGCGAGTATTCATTTCCGGGTCGGCTCCTCTGCTGGAAAATCTTTTCTATCGGTTCGAAGACGCTACCGGCTATCGAATCCTCGAGCGCTACGGCATGACCGAGGCGCAGATGATCACCTCCAACCCTTTCGATGTCGACGGGCGTATTCCCCAAAGTGTGGGCTTTCCTCTACCGGGCACGGAAATTCGAGTGGTTTCGGATGCCGGCCGCGATGTGGAGCCGGGTGATGTCGGGGAAGTCTGGCTTCGCGGCGATAATATCTTCAAAGGCTACTGGCAGATGCCCGAGAAGACCCGGGAGTCCTTCTCGGACGGCTGGTTCCGCTCCGGAGATCTGGGCTACCAGGATCCTCGGGACAAAATGCGACTTTACCTGGTGGGACGTGCCAAGGAGCTCATCATTACAGGAGGCTACAACGTCTATCCCAAAGAGCTGGAAAACGTCCTGGAAAGCCATGAGGACGTTTTGGAGGCGGCGGTCGTGGGAATGCCGGACGAAGATTTCGGCGAGAGGGTTACCGCCTTCGTTGTCCTGAGGAGCGGCACGGAAGGCTTTTCCCAGGAAGAGTTGATCGGCTTCTGCAGGAACCACCTGGCAGCCTACAAATGCCCCAAAACAGTTCTGCCGATTTCCGAACTGCCCAGGAATGCCATGGGCAAGATCCAGAAACAGGTTCTGCAGCAAAAAGACGAGACGAATCCCTAGGTCCGCGTCATTCCGGAAACATCGTGGCGGAGAGCCTCGTTCACCTCCTCGCGCGACAATACGACTGGGATATAGGGCTTCTGCCTCGCTCGGACGACTCCATCCACTGGTCCGAAGTCCTTCTTAAGGACATGGCGAAACAAGAACAACCGCGCATTGAAAGCCTGATTTTGCGAGGAAGTCGAAACCTTTTGTTTGACCGCAAGAAAAGTCAGGAATACCTTGACGTCCGATGAGCTCAGCAGTTTCGGATCTTTCGATCGTGTGAAATGCCTCAGCTTGAAAATCCACGTCGAATAGGACTTGAGCGTTTTCGGCGAATAATGGCGCACCATTATTTCATTGGATAAAGCTTCGATGCAGGCCGTCCATTTGACGTGAGGCGATTTAGCGCTCTCGGCCGCCGCCGGCGCTCTATCCCCCGCCGGGCTGGAACGCGCTAGCGCCTCAGGCGGTTCTCGAAAGCCTTTGTTTCGTTCCTCAACAACAGCAGTCTGTGCCTTTTGCTCGGACTCCGACTCTTTCAAATAACTCTGGTTCGCTCTCAACAGTTCATAAAAAGCGGATACGGCTGCGGAGGCCTGTCGTTGCTGCGCTTGAGACTGCCTCTTCTGTTTCAACTTGTCAGTCACTTTCGTTTCTGCTAGGGAGAATCTACAAGCACACAAACTCTATGAAACCCAGGCTGGCGCTTATGGTGCCGACCAATGAATAAATCATATTTGGTTACTAGTCATCCAATACGACTGCTCCTTCTCCTGCGAATTTAGGCTATTCTGACGACAGCTGCTGACCAAAAGAATCCTCGGGTGAGCTATCGGGATGTTGAATACCTGTGCGAACTCACTCAACCACCGAGGTGGAATGATAAACAGAAAACTATCCAATTACTTGT
>Ga0210125_1000064_pt1 | contig 21741 bp, 25 predicted proteins | sample RushMan_CattailN_FD_185555 | JGI IMG/M metagenome (GOLD analysis project Ga0210125, IMG submission 185555) | Wetland microbial communities from San Francisco Bay, California, USA, that impact long-term carbon sequestration -... | ecosystem: Environmental > Aquatic > Marine > Wetlands ...
TTCCCGGATCTCACTATAATTACATATCACGATCGTCGTCGGAGTCAAAAGAGCGTTTCTCTTAAGGAAGGGCGCACAATCGGATTGGGGATCATCCCAGGTGAGTATATGAGGTGCAATTGGCTTGCTTCACCTGATCGTCACCATCCTGGAAGTGTCTTTTTTCACGCAACGCTGCCTTTTGGGGCTACCTAACACCGAACATGCGCGCTTTCAGGATGGCGGTCTTGCATATTCAAATGCGATGTCTCCCAGTGAAAATACGACCCGTCTATTCGCCCTCTATCGACTCTTCTGCTGCATCCCAACACGATCCGGATTAACTTGCTTCGCGCGTTAGCAATAAATTAGAACAAATCTAGATAAATCTTGACAATTCAGGAAAAATTGCTTTTTATGAATTTGCTGCTTGTGAGACTCGTAAAACCCTTATACGAATCGTAGACCCGGTGCCGCGTACCGGCCAAGGGAAGCCGATCATTCACTTGGCGGTCACGCTCCAGCCTACGCAAACTTGCCACTTCAAAAATATGACAGCGATGCGCACAAATACAGCTCAGGCGACCTTCGAAATGCAGTAGGATTGTGTTTTAATAGTGATCTCAGGATATTAAGTTCATCTGAGATCTGCAAGCATAACCTTATTAATCCCTAAAAATTTTATTTCGAAGGGAGGAGTGTATGACATCCTTAATTATTTTTGCCGGACTTTTACTGTACGTGGGTCTCTATTTCACTTATGGCAAGAAACTTGAGAAAGATGTGGTGGGGGCGTCGGATGAAAGGCAAGCGCCATCTCAGCGCATCTATGACGGGATCGATTACGTTCCCGCCAGAAAAGAGATCCTTTTTGGGCATCACTTTGCTTCAATTGCCGGTGCCGCTCCCATCATCGGCCCGGCACTGGCCATTGCCTGGGGCTGGCTTCCCGGTCTGTTGTGGGTATGGTTCGGCAACATCTTCATCGGCGCTGTTCATGATTATCTGTCATTGATGGCATCGGTTCGCTACGATGGCAAGTCGATTCAGTTTGTGGCTTCAGACCTGTTGGGCAAAAGAACCGGCACCGCTTTTTATTGGTTGGTGTTCTTCCTTCTGATCCTGGTTGTAGCCGCCTTTGCCGCCGTGGTTGGAGGCATGTTTGTAAGGACGCCGGCCATTGCCTCTTCCTATCTATTCAAGATCATTGCCGCTTTGATTCTAGGCGTTTTACTCTACCGCACCAAGCTGCACTTTGGGGCGGCGACCGTTATCGGCATCGGGATGCTGATTTTGGCAATTCAGTTGGGCACCGTTTTTCCCATCCCCATGAGCTACAATACCTGGATGGTTATTTTCTTTTTCTACATCATCATTGCCGCCGCTATTCCTGTGAACATCTTATTGCAGCCCAGAGACTACCTCAATTCATTCCTGCTTTATGCGGGGCTGGTTTTGGGTCTTGTCGCAGCCATCTTTGCCTTCAGAGGTTTTGAAGCCCCCGCTTATACCTCTTTTGCACCGATCATCTCCGGCGGCAAGGCGACTCCTTTCTGGCCGGCAATTCCGTTGATCATCGCCTGTGGTTCATTGTCCGGTTTCCATTCACTGGTGGCATCCGGAACCTCTTCCAAACAGATTGCCAAAGAAAGTGACGGCCTGTTTGTCGGCTACGGCGCCATGTTTACCGAAGGGTTTTTGTCCACTGTGGTAATGGTGTCGATAGCGGGTTTTGGCTACACGGCTATCAAGAACGCCGGCGCTGCCATGAATGTTGCGGTAACGCTCGATGCTTCCAACTGGGGGGCGATGTTCACCAAGACTACCGGTATGGTCAAGCTTGCGGCCGCTAATCTGTTCGTGCAGTCGTATGCGGATATGGTGGGATCGACCTGGCTCAAATTCATCCCGACGGAGTATGTCAAAGTGGTGGCCGGTATGTGGGTCGCCTCTTTTGCCATGACCACGCTTGATACCACCAACCGCCTGGCCCGCTACTGCCTTTCGGAAATGGCCGCACCGTTGAAAGACAGTGCTGAGGGAGTGTACAATATCTTGACGAATCGCTGGATTGCGTCTGCAATACCGGCCTTTATCGGCATTTACCTGGCGTGGAGCAAGAATTTTGGTATCCTGTGGCCCTCTTTCGGCGCCGCTAACCAGTTGATTGCAGCGATCGCTCTGATGACCGGTGCCTGCTATGTGGCTTCAAAATTGAAATCGGGTTTTGGCGGAGTTGCCGTCATTCCGGCGTGGATGCTGTGGGGGACCGTTACTGCTGCCATCGTATGGTTCATGGCCGTGGTTCTGCCCGACTCGATTGCCAAGAATCCGGCGCAGGGGTGGACAGTCATGTTTATAATGCTGATCATGCTGTTCATGAATTTTATCTTTATTGTCGATTTCTACAAAAACTTTAAGCGTGAGGTAAGCCTCGAAGAATATCCCAGCAGCTCGCTTCCAAAGTAACTGAGTGATAGAAATTTGTCGCAGATCTCACTCTTAGAGAACTGCAGATTTTTTCCCTTCAAGTCATTCTTTAACAACAGGCGGGGGGCACCCCGCCTGTCGGATGTTTATCGATAATGGGCTTTGCAATTTTCTCCTATTTGCGCGAAATACTTGCCTGCCTGGATACATCCCATCGCGAATCCGCTATTGCGCTCACTGTGATGGAAATGCAAGAGCTGGAAAACATCTTTGCCTTGCTGCTGCTGGGGTCATTTGTCGGCATGCCTTCGCCGCCCACCTTCCTGGCTGTCGAATTATTGCCTCACATGGAAAAAGAGTTGCAGATCTTAAATCGCCGAGCCAAAGATGCGTGCGATATGCTGGCTGAAATGTGCGGCAGTTTGGGGATCGACTAGATGCGCATTCTTTTCTTCGCCGGGAAAGGAGGCGTAGGGAAATCCACAATGGCGGCAGCGGCGGCTTGGCAGCTAGCGCAGCAATATCGCGTGCTGATTGTTTCGTTGGATCCTGCCCATAATCTGGGAGATATTTTTAGAGTTGCACTACGCGATAAAAAACACCGCTTTACCGACAGCCTTTATCTCAAAGAAATAGACCTGCAAAAACGCTCCAAGAGCTACCTGCAAAGAGAGATAAACGTCCTCTCAAGCACTTATCGGTATCTTCAGACATTAAACCTGGATCAGTGTTTTTCCGTCCTGCAGTATTCACCCGGCATCGAAGAATATGCTTTGCTGACCAGTATTGAAGAGACGATCAGGGACGAGAAAAGTTTTGATTATATCGTGTTCGATACGCCTCCCACCGGTTTGACTTTAAGATTTCTGGCCTTACCGCGAGTGACGGTGACCTGGATCGAGCGGCTCAGGCAAATCCGCCGCAAGATCTTGGAAAAACGTTATACAATCGTGAAAGTAAGGGGATGCGAGAAGGAAGAAACCGTTTTGAAATATAATCCTGAAGATGATGAGGTGCTGAAACGGTTAAACAAGATGAATGATAATTATCAATCCCTCATCAGTGTTCTTCAAGGCGCGACTTGTTCCGTCATTTTGGTTTTTAATCCCGATGTCTTATCCTTGAGGGAATCGCAGCGTCTGATACAAGGATTGCAGGACCTCAATTTGCGGTTGGGACTGCTCATCGACAACAAAGTTACGGAGGAAAACCGACCGATGGCCGAACAAGTAGAGAGAAGCATTAGAAATTTGGTTCCCAGCGTTCCGTTGCAGCAAGTAAGCCTTGTAAAGGCACTTTCCAGCGACAGCGGAGCAAGCTTGTATGATATTCCCCAAAATATAATCTCAATGCTTTAAGAAAGCTTTTTCAAGACGATGTTTGCACATCAGGAAATCATCACCCAACCTATTTTTATTCTGTTCATCGGCTTCAGCTTCGCCCTCACCTTAGGTTACTTCTGGGGCAAAAGAAAAAACCATAAAATCATCGTTTCGGCGTGTCAGGATCTGGTCGCTGTCGTAGAACCGGAGGATCAGAACTTCACCAACATTGGGGGCGCTATAGGGTATCATGCTAATTTGATCTGTAAGAAGGGGTCTCCCTTTTCCCGGGTCGATGCCACCATAACCCTACTGCCGCGCCATTCCTGGTTATATCTGCCCATATCCAAGATGATCAGAAAGTACGACAGGATGTTCATTACTTTGTACTTCGATCGGCCTTTGTCCGAAGAGGCTCATCTTATCGAAGCACGGCATGCCGGGCTGGGACAGCGCAAAATCAGAAATGCGCAGCGGCTTAAGAAGGAAGAGCTTAAGTGGGGCAAGTATAACTTCTTCCTGTACTACAATAGCTCGAAAACGCATGATGCCTTCATCGGGTTCACGCGGAAAAATCCGGAACCTGGCATCATAAGGCATATCGCCGTGGTTCCTGATCAGAAGAAAGGATTTGTTTTTCTGATTCCCGAGAAAGGCAAGGTGCACGAATGCTTTGCCCGAATCTATGAGTGGCTGCCTTCGTTAGGCAAAGATAACGAATCGGGAAGAAATGCCAAGCAGAGGCGAAGTTAGGCCAGGTGAGTGCCTTAAAAGATAGTCAATGCCTTTTACTGGGAGATCAATCAGATATATCTTGCACTATTTATCGTTTTCAATCGAGTTCATCGGGATCAAATTACCTCCGCCAATCGGAGTGCTTGGGCCCCCAGACAATTTCGACTGGCTTTGAGTCATAGCTATCTTTTACTGAAAGAAGGATCAAATCATGAAAATCGCAGTCTTGGGAATAGGTGGAATAGGTGGATACTGTGGGGCCAAATTAGCTCGGAAATATGTCCCTGCCGATGAGCACCAAGTATTCTTCATAGCACGAGGCAACCACTTAAAGCAGATTAAGCAGCGGGGATTGAAACTGATCACTCCCGACGAAAGTTTCGTCATCTCACCCACCGCGGCAACAGACGATCCTCAATCATTGGGACTGCTGGATCTGATTTTGGTTTGCACCAAGGGGTATGATCTTGAGTCGGCGGCCACAATGGTGGCCAATAATCTCCATTCCGACACTACCATCGTTCCTCTGGGAAACGGCGTGGATAATGCTGAAAAACTGCGGAAGATTCTAAGAAAAGGAACGATTTTCAACGGCTGCATTTACATCAGCAGCCACATTGCTGAGCCGGGAGTGGTCGAGCACGTAGCGGGAACGGGCAGAATGATTTTCGGTCCGGAAGATGGCGAAACAGTACCATATTTGGGGATCGAAACACACTTGGAAGCTGCCGGCATTGATGCGGTGCTCTCGGAGAACATCGCGCAGGAGGTCTGGTCCAAATACCTTTTCATTTGTTCTGTGGCAGGTATTACTTCGATGTCGGGAAAACCCTTCGGAGCGGTTTTGGAAGATCCGGAGCAGCGTGCCCTATTGGAAGGATTGATGAATGAAATCAAAGCACTGGCTGAGGCAAAGGGGATTTCTTTGCCCTCCGATATAGTCGCAAAGTCATTGCATACGGCGGCCAACTTCCCTTACGGGACCAAATCTTCCATGCAGCTGGACTATGAAAACGGCAAAAGAACGGAACTTGAGACTTTCACCGGTTATGTTGTCAAAAGCGGCACACAATTGGGAGTCGCGACACCGCTCAACGGTCGAGTTTATGCTGCACTAAAGGATAGATAGAAGGGCGGAATCCCACGAATCCGCGATGAGCCTTCAATTTTTCTCTATTCTATAGCAAAGTCGGGATGATTAGTCCCTTAAAAATCAGATGCAATCGAGAAGGGAGATTTTGAGTTAGATGTTCAACGGTTCGCACAAAGTCGGCATACTCATCGGCTTTGTCTTTGTTAACCCGTCCGTGCCAAATTCTTGCGATCATGTTGCCCGTCCTGTTAAGCTCAAATTGTTGGGGTCATCTGCCCTATATTTCCTCAACCGATGTCTCGTCTTTCCGCGCCTCAATGGCCAGTTCATCCAGTTCCTTCTGGATGATATCAGCCCTGTTGGAAAGGTGGCTGTTCTTGTTCTTTAGCAATTTTTCCAGCCCCTTCCGATACCATTTTCGACCGATTTTTGTTTGTAGAACCTGTTCCTCAAGCTTCTTAGGGTAGCGGTCTGCACTGCATTTCGAGAGAATATCAAGCTTACTTTCCGAATCCAGGCTTATTTCGTTGACTATGAAATTCACCAGCACCGACCAGTCTTCAGGGGAAGGCCCACCCCAATGCTTAGTCAGGGCAAAAAGGCGATAACAGATCAGGGCTGCGTCACGATCTTCTTCTTTCTGAAAATGGCGGCCGCTGTAAAGTCGTACAGCTTCCCTGCCCACCTGACCGATGAATGCCAGGTAAAACCATCGCAGCATGAAAAAATACCCCTCCCGACTGATTTCCCTGCCTGCCCAGTAGAGGGGATTGCCGAGGTTTTTCAAATCCATGGCCCAACGGGCGACTCGATAAATGCGGCGATGCCGCTTTAACATCTGCAGCAGCGGATTTTCATTTATTTTCTTGTAGACTTGGTAGTAACGTTGATAATCGCTTATTTTTTGCTCGCCCAACAACCTGAAGGGGTTGATCGAGGCAAGTCGATTGAGGCGAGCAGTAACTCGCAGGACCAGCTGAAGCGATTCCGTCAGAGATGCTTCGTACTCGGGAACCGGCACTTGATGGTAGTAGACAGCGGCCACAGACCTCACCACGCGAATCGCCTGCTGGCTCAACGACTCTATGGTGAGGCGCAGCTCAACTTCCGGGATTTCCCAGACTTGCCGGCGCAAACGTTTGACCAGATCGAGAGCCTCCCGATCCTTTGCGCTCAAAGGTGGGAGGAAATCGAGCTCGTGTTCGTCATCAAGTCTTTCTTCCAGCAGTCGCTTCCACCGCCGCTTCAGATACCAGCGCAGTAGTGCCATCGATGAGATGGTCAGTAAGGTGATAAGTACGAATAGAGCACTGATCCAATGGCGGCGGAGTTCGCTCCACAAGACCTCGGTTTGCAAGAGGGCGTCCATGAACTTGTTAGAGCCGAGTCAAAATGGTGCGACGTCCTGTTCTTTTCCTACGATCCACTTTCTAAAAGCAGGCAGGATGTCGGAGTCCCATGCGGGGCTCAGTCGCTGAGAGAGGAATTTTGCATAAATTGCGTTCAATGCTGAAGAGACTTCTTCAATAAAGAACATCTTTTCCAGGAACTTGCCTTCGGCATCTTCCTCCTCGTAATCCGGCAATTGTTTGGGGGTTTTTAGGCCCTTTAGCGCCCACAAAGAACTGTCCAGCGTCAGATAGTAATCATTGTCTCCAATCTTAAGATATAATTGTATCTCTTCGGCGAGCTTTCCCTGCTGGAGTGCCACCCGGGCTTCATGGAGGGCATTGGCCTGGGTCGTACAAATAACCTTTTCCTTGCCGTCGCCGGGCATGCACAAAACCAACCGTTCTCCAAGGGATACTTCGCCTGACAGTTTTTCGGATATCTTGAATCTACCCTGGGATTGTTCGGAAAAAAACCACAGCCAGGTGAGAAACTCGTACCCGAGGAAGCGCCCGTCGCTCAAGGCCTGGGGGGACTTAACAGATACCATGGAGGTTAAAAAATCTTTTTGTTTAGCGTCGATGGGCGGGGCCATGTTGAGTGCCCAATGAACGTGATAGAGCGGAACCGGGTACAGTCGGAATTGAGCCTCAAAAAGCTCCAATAGGGCTTCAATCATTTTGTTGCTGGTGGTGCCCAACAACATCCATTTCGCAGCGGGGCTCCAAACCACTTCACAGTGCGAGGGTTGCGGAAGGACTCGATTCATGAGCCAGTTTTGGACGTTTTCATGGATTTCGAGCTTCTCGTGTCTCGAAGGCCATCGTCCCTCGTTTTGTTCCCGGTATTTTTGGATGGCTTGTCTTACATGCTGCTTGAGGATGAGCGAAGGCACTTTCCTTTGATCCATGCGAAAATTGAAAGCGACGTACTCGCCCTTGTGGTAAGAGCCGAAATTGAAGCCGGAGTCGAAAAAATCATCCCAGGATGAAAATCCCACTGCCTGTTCCTGACCTTCCTCACATTCCTTGAAGCTTCCGGCTCGAAGCCTCTCGTCGATGTAACTCCAAAAATCTTCAGTAACTGGATCCGGTACAAAAAAACGCGTAAAGGTGGCACTTGCCGATTGAATTCCCATGGAAGTTGATCCCGCCTCCTGTCTAAGTCATCAAAAGTATACTCGTCAAAAGCAAAAATCGCGGTTGTATTGAGAGCTTTTCTAGATTCCTGTTTCCTGTCTGAAGCGTGCCGAAAGCTGGTATCCAATGGATTGGCATACCTCAAAGGGCGGCATTCTCTCCTTCACGCGATGGTTTTCGTCGGAAAGGATTCAAGAATGTCTTTGGTCCCGCAAACCGGGCTTAATTCACGACTGTCCCGTTGGGCCGCTAAAATTTAACGGTTCTGACAATGGCCTCATACTCCTGCACTTCTTCGGTGCTCAGTTCGCGGCGGAGCAGCTTTTTGGAGACCATGATGGGGCATTTTTCGTGCAGAGCCAACGCCACAGCGTCGCTTGGCCGGCTGTCGAACTCAACCTCTTCGTCGCCGATGCGAGCATAGACTTTAGCATAATAGGTGTTTTCCTCCATTGCAAAGATTTCGATTCGGTCGAATTTAATATCGGCGCGATTTAGTACTGAGAGATAGAGATCATGGGTGAGCGGACGTTTAGGCTCGACCAGCCCTTTTTCCTTCGCAATGGCTGTGATTTCCGCGTCCCCGACAAACATGAGGAAATAGCTCGAATCTCCTTCAAACTCTTTAAGGACAACCATATTGCCTTGGATGCGATCAGTCTTAATGAAAACTTCTTTAACATCAATAAACTCTGTGGGTGCCATGCTCTCCTCCTGACTATTAGTCCGTTAACCTCACTAGGCCTTTATAGCATTTTGCCGGGCTTTTTCAAGCTAAGCGCAGAGGCGCTCAGTTGACAAGTTGATACTTAAAATTTATATAGCATTGCAATTAGCAAAATTGCTGAACACAGCTAACTTAATTATTGGTATGTAACTTTTAAACTGGAGATTTATTAATGAAGGTTTGTTTTCCCACCGAAAATTTGCAGGGAATGGAAAGTACCCTTTACGGGCATTTTGGTTCGGCGCCGGGTTTTGTGATCGTTGATATCGATACAGCTCAGCTGGATGAAATCCGCAACGCTGATCAGCATCATGTGCATGGCATGTGCCAGCCTCTCTTGGCACTTGGTGGGCGTAAAGTGGACGGCGTTGTTGTGGGCGGCATTGGGATGGGGGCGCTGATGAAGCTTCAGGCCCAGGGCATACGCGTATATCGAGGTCTGCAAGGCACGGTCCGAGAAAATCTTGACATGATTCGCACGGGGAAGTTGCCTGAAATGTTGCCCGAACACACATGTGCCGGTCACGGGGGTGGTTGCGCTCATTAGGCGGGGTCCGACTCCAGCCTGGACATCACAGGGGAAGCGGGATGCAGCGCAATCCAGGTTCCCCTGATTTACGATAAAGGAAACAGCATGCCTATTTTCGAATATGTCTGCTCAGATTGTGGAAATACTTCGGAGCACTTGGTGTTTAATAATGAAGATACGATATCGTGTCCTAATTGCCAAAGCAAAGAATTGAAAAAACTTCTGTCGGTTACATCCAGCGCGTCTGGAACGAAAGATCAAGGCAGAGTCGCCGGAGCCGGGGATACAGGTTGTTGCGGATCCCGACCGAGTACCCAGGGCTGCATCCCCGGGAGTTGTTGCGGTAAGGCCTAAGCGACTCAGAAGGGGTCTTGCCCGTTTCATCCGGCGCAGAACTTTAGGCCTGCGTGGTGTCGGCAGGGCTAAAGCCCTGCGCTACAGATGAGGCCAAGCAAGGCTTTATTATTTTTGCTTTTTCCGAGTCTCTAAGTGAACAAGCAGGAGATCATATAATAACTCGCCAACGGGTGCCTTCAGGACTGTCTTCTAATTGGACGCCCTTTTTTTCCAGTTCGTCTCGAATCCGATCGGCCTCGCCGAAATTTTTTTCTTCACGGGCTTTTTTCCGTAGTTCAATAGATTGCTCGATTTCCTGCTCGCTCAACCCGGTCGATTTCAACTTCAATTTCCTCTGTTCGTCGAGAAAGAGGCGGGGGTCTCTGGTTAGCAGGCCGAGAACCTGTGAATATTGCTTCAGTAACGCAGTCCCTTTCTGAGCTAATCCCGCGGCGGCGCCCTTCAGCTTCTTCCGTCCGAATCGGTCCAGGAATCTCTGCAGATGTCGCTGCAAACCAAATATATACCCTATTGCCTGGGCTGTATTAAAATCGTTGTCCATTGCTTCGTGGAACGCCTGCGGCAATGTTTCAACAGCGTCATAGAGTTCCTTGTCCTGGCTCTGGAGCGCTTTCTGCGGGAAATCGGTACTCGCTTCGGGCACTCTTTCCATCACCGCTGCCAGCGTTCCATACAACTTCTCCAAACCCCGTTCGGCATCAGCAATGGTTTCATCGGTGAAATCTACCGGACTTCGGTAATGTTTGCTCAAGACAAACAAGCGCAACGCTTCAGGGTGAACCCGGTCCAATACGTCCTTGATGGTAAAAAAATTACCGAGTGATTTTGACATCTTTTCATTGTTGATATTCACAAAACCATTGTGCAGCCAGTATCGCACGAATGGCACTTCAAAGGCGGCTTCACTCTGCGCCTTCTCATTTTCATGATGGGGAAAGACCAGATCCCTTCCACCCCCGTGGATATCGAAGGTCCGTCCCAAATATCGGTTGCCCATGGCCGAACATTCGATATGCCAGCCAGGTCGTCCCGGTCCCCAAGGGCTTTCCCACGCCGGTTCGCCGGGTTTGCTCGCCTTCCACAGCACGAAATCGAGGGGGTTGAGCTTGCTCGCATCGACTTCTACTCGTGCACCAGCCAACATGTCGTCAAGCATGCGTCCGGATAGTTTGCCGTAATCGGAAAAACGTTCCACTGCAAAGTACACATCCGAACCCGGGAAAGGTTGATACGCAATCCCTTTTTCCATCAGTATCCCAATGATCTCGATCATTTGAGTGATGTTCTCAGTGGCCAGGGGCTCTACTGTTGGAGGCAAAACGTCAAGAGCTTCCATGTCTTCGCGAAAAGCAAGGATATATTTTTCGGCAACAGCCCGGTAATCGGAACTTTCTTCGTTGGCACGACGTATGATTTTGTCGTCGATGTCGGTAAAATTGCGAACATATGTTGTTTCATAACCGGCATGCATCAGGTAGCGATAAATGACATCGAAAACAATGGCTGAACGGGCATGCCCGATGTGGCAGTAATCGTAAACCGTGACACCGCAGACATACAGCCTGACTTTTCCGGGTTCGAGCGGTGTAAAAGGTTCCTTGGTTTTAGTAAGTGTGTTGAAAACTTGCAGCGCCATGTAATTCGATCCCCGTTCTTATCAGACATTGTCGGCAGGAAAAATCACTATGCCGACGGCATCCTTATCCTGTTTTGTTTATTAGTGCAACCGCATATGCTGCGATGCCTTCTTCGCGCCCCGTGAAGCCCAGTTTTTCGGTAGTCGTGGCTTTGACGCTTATGCAGGCGGCGGGAATTTGCATGGCATCCGAGATCTTCTTTATCATCTTGGGAATATAATTCGCAATTCGTGGTTTTTGCAGCACAAGAGTACTATCAATGTTGGCAATGGCAAAGTCTTGTTGCACTAATAAAGCTACGGTCTTCTCGAGTAAAACGGTGCTCGAGATGCCTCGATAACGAGGATCACTGTCGGGAAAGTGTTGTCCGATATCTCCCAGCGCGGCTGCTCCAAGAAGGGCATCGCAGATAGCGTGGAGCAGCACGTCGGCGTCCGAATGCCCGAGTAAACCGCGGTCATGGTCGATTTCTACTCCGCCTAAAATTAATGAACGCCCCTCGGCAAATGCATGTACGTCGTAACCAAATCCCACTCGCACCGGCTACTCCCCAGTATTTATGAATGTTTCTATCGGAAAATCCCGCAGCACAGGGTCTCAGAGATCGACACCCTTGCTCTTCGTCATTCCTAACAAAGCGAGGAATCTTCAGGACGGTCCATGTTCAGCAAAGATTTCTCGCCTTCGGCTCGAAATGACAGTTCTCGTGCAATCGCCTAAAAAGCGGTTGCCCGAAGGAGGCTACTTAATGTCTTGTAGACTTGCAAGAAACCATTCTGCCCAAACAAGATCCGAAGGATTTGTTACCTTGATGTTCGAGTATTCACCCTCGACCACATCTACCCGCAGATTCAGACGTTCCACAAAGGAGGCATCGTCGGTGCCGACCCAACCTTGCTTTTGGGCTTCCCGATATGCATCCAGTATTAAATCTCTACGGAAAACCTGGGGCGTTTGTACAAGTATTATCTGTCCCCTTTCTAATGTCTCAAGCACCCGTCCATTTTGCACACGCTTTATGGTGTCTGTAGCGGTAACGGCAGCTATGGCGGCGCCGTTCTGCCGGGCGGCTTCCCAGGTCTCTTCCAGCAATCTCACAGAGGCGAAAGGGCGCACTCCATCGTGTATTAAAACCCATCCGCATTCCGCGGGCAGCCGTTGCAAGGCATTGAAAACGCTGTCTTGGCGCTCCTTGCCGCCCGCAATTACCTCGATAGCAAGATCGCAGTTGGAGCAGTACCTTCGAATCATCTCTTCAGTTTGGGTCAAGAGATCAGGTGGAACTACCAGAGACATTCCGGCAATGAATGGGGCTTGTGAAAGTCTCTCGATCGTATGTGCTAATATGGGCTTTCCGTTCAGCATTAAGAACTGCTTGGGCCGGTTACCTCCCATACGAACGCCGCGCCCGGCCGCAGGAACAACCGCAAAGGTTTGGTGCATAGATTTTTCCACTAGATCTTCGCTGTTCTTCTGTTCAAATCAAAACGGAATGAATTATGGAAAAGGGAATTTGGAGCAGGTCATAAGCCGGGTTCTGTTCCTTTTCTGTTTTGCAACAAAAAAGGCAATGGTCATTCCTCTAGGCCCGCCGTTACCGACGGGCTCAAGCAACCTACCCGAGAGCTCGGACGGGCCGCCCTCTGACGCTCTCCTATTTGGTCTTGCTCCGGGTGGGGCTTGCCCAGCTCCCGATGTCACCACCGAGACTGGTGAGCTCTTACCTCACCGTTTCACCCTTACCCCGCAAAATGCGGGCGGTCTGCTTTCTGTTGCGCTTTCCTGCTCGTCGCCGAGACTGGATGTTATCCAGCACCCTGCCCTGTGGAGCCCGGACTTTCCTCCGATCCTTCTTGAGGACCAGCGACCATTTGCCCTACTCCAAATTCCCGTCTGTATTTCCAAAGAGCAAATAAATACCTTATAAGTTCATTAAACAACTAAACATATAAGCTTCCCAGCCATCCTTGAGATTCCGCTGCTGCAAGAGTGTCTCTTCCGCATGGATGGCGAGCTTGGGGATTCGTGCAAAAGTCCGTATTTAAACTACGATCAAATTCTAACCGCTCAGAACTATTCTGCAACAGCCCAAATAACAAAGTTGTCGACCTCTTGCAATATCCAATGGATGTGCAGGACCAATCGCCCGCTTTGTCCTTCATTCAATCCGGAGATAAGCCGACATGCTCAGCCGCGTTTGCGGTCAATCGGTTAAGAGTGTCCTGCAGATCTTGCCTCACCACCTCAAGGTCTTTAGAAGACATCCCTGCAGTAACCCAAATAGGCGGTCCAAATATAAAGGTGATGCGTGCAAAGGGTTTCGCCAACATAGTGCGGTCCCAACTGCGGAAACGCCAACACGGATTTGCAGCCATACTGACGGGTACGAGAGGAGCTTTTGCATGCCGGGCAAGAACCAGGATCCCCTTTTGAGCCGATCGAGCCGGTCCCCTTGAGCCGTCAGCGATAAAGCCTCCCGGCTCACCCGATTTCAGATGCGATATCATTTGCCGGAGAACTATGCTTCCCCCTTTTCCCGAAGACCCCCTCACTGTCTGGTACCCAAGATAATTTAGAACCCGCGAAGCCCAATCGCCATCACGGCTGGGGCTGACCATGAGCAATCCGTTTCGGTTACGAAAATAATAAACGACACCAGGAAAAGCGAAGTGCCAGGTGGTGTAGATTATAGACTTCCCGGAGCTCAAAGCGGCTTCTTCATATTCCTGTCCCAATGTTGTAAAATGACAGCTCTGGTGCAACAGACGGATCATCGAAGCCGCAGATTGCGGTAGAAAGGGCAACCTTTCTAAAATAAGCCGACCATTTTTTTTGCGCATACTTTTTGACAGCCCCGTTTGTTGAATTGCAGTGTCTGCATCATACCGACTAACTATTGAGAGTACAATCCAGCATATGCAAAAATCTAATATAGCACTGATCGGTTTTCGAGCTACAGGCAAGAGCAAGATAGGTAAAGGTCTGGCAAGAGTCCTCGAACGTGAATTTGTAGATATGGACGAGCACTTCACAAAATCCTTCGGTCAAAGCATACAGAGTTGGGTGCGGGTGCACGGCTGGAAATCTTTTAGAGATTCCGAGGCCAAGCTCCTCAAGGATTTAGCCGGGCGCAGGGAATTAGTCGTTGCTACTGGGGGCGGGGTGATTGAGCGTGAGCAGAATCGAGCGATACTCAAGAAACACTTCTACGTCATCTGGTTAAAAGCGTCTCCTGAAACGATTCATTTTCGATTACTCCACGACCGTCAAGCCACCACCGCCAATCGGCCTCCTCTGACAGAACTCCCGCTTGAAGAAGAAATCGATCATCTGCTTCGGGTTCGCTTGCCTCTTTATGCAGAATCCTCCGAAGTGAGCTTGGCGACTGATGATATCTCTATTTTGGATTTGACCGAGCAAATTTTGAAGTTTATTCAAGAGAACTAAATCGCTTCCAGTCGTTGATTTTTCGCGGCATAAAGCCTCTGGTCGGCTCTTTTAATTAGAGAGCTCGGGTCGTTGACCTCCGCCTCTTCCGTTGAGGAAATACCAATACTGATCGAGATGGGGATTAAATGGTCACCGAATTCCATTGGATTTTTATGCAAGTAATGCTGCAGTCGTCCCGCCACGATGGCCGCCTCTCGAAGAGTCTGGTGCGGCAGCACAATTACAAATTCGTCGCCGGCAAACCGAAAAATCAAATCACTCGGCCGTATCGTATTTTTCAGATGATGGGCCAAATATTGGAGCACAGCATCACCGCAATCATGGCCGTAGTCGTCATTCACTCGCTTGAAGCCGTCACAGTCAATAAAAAGAAGCGCCAACGGCTGACCATAACGAGCCAGCCGATTGAACTCCTGCACCAGGGCGAGTTCCATCTCTCTGCGATTCAGCAAATCGGTCAGAGGATCTCTGGAGGCAAGACGCTTTAATTGCTCATGGGCGGTTACGTTGGAAAGGCAGATGGAGACCTTGACCACCAGCTGCGACAAGAAAAATGTATCCATCTCAGGCTGAAAGCGGGCTTCCGAAAAATCTCCCATATTCAGACTTCCAATAAAATTTCCATCCAACACAACAGGGGCGATGGCCAAAGATTTGATCAAATACTTTTGTTTTTCGGGCAAGAGCTTGTAGTAATTTTTCAAGTTCTTGTTCGCCAAAATGGGCTCCCCCGAGTTCCCGAAGAGCTGCCACAAGGCTTTTTTCGGAACGATGTTGACCCTTTTTTTCAGGAAGCTGGAAGAATCCAGCGCCGATACGTATTTGGATAACTGAATGTTATCCACAAGTGAAATCCAGACGTGGGGAATTAGAAATTTGTCTTCAATCAGGATGAGTAGTTCTTCAAACAAACCCCTGAAATTGTTGATGGTTAAAATTTTCAATTCAATCTCGAAGAGCTTCCTGGCAATCTCTTCATTGGTCTTGATGATCGAGAGGATTTCATCTATGTCTGCTGCCATCGAACCTACTTTTCAATGAAAACGGTCTGAAAAAGCCAGTAAGCTCACCGTCGATGTCGCCTCACCGATTAATGGAAAGCCATTTCTTCTTCCAATTCTTTAATGTTGTTCAGGAGGGTATAGGAGTCAGTCGCTTCCCTAATTAGTGGGAGAAAGCGCGGATCGCGACAAAGCCTGGCGATCCCGGCCAGAATTTGAAGGTGAAGGGTCGTTTCCTCTGCCGCAACCACCAGGGCCAGAACGATGTCCACCGGTAAAGCATCCAAAGATTCAAATTCAATGGGAGTTGCCAAGCGGATCAACAACATGGCTCCCCCTTCGACCTCAACACTGCTGGCGTGGGGGATGCCAATGCCATTTCCTATGCCGGTGCTAAGCACTGCTTCGCGTGATTGCATTCCAGCGTATAATTTGTCCGCGCTTTTTACAACACCACGGCGTTCGAAGGTATCTGCGACAAAACGCAACACATCCTCTTTATTGCGTAAGTCTACGTTCAAGAATATCTGTTCAGGTCGAAGACGGTCCCCAATTTTCATAATGGCTTGAAATTAGCAAGGTTGCGAAGTCCAGTCAAATGGTTCTCGAATTAGAACCGCCAGAATTCACATTTTTCTCAGGTGCTTGAACAACCGCGCTGTAATTTCGAGGAGCATGCTGGCGGCGAGGAGTCTGAATTTGCGCGTTATACTCAAAAGATTCCTCGCCAGGTGGCGGCCTGACGAGGAATGAAAAATGAGTCTGCGTGAGTAGCCACTTATCCGGTGGAAGCGCTGAACTTAGATTACATAAGGAAGTCTTCGTTCTCGTCTTCCTCGTCATCCTCATCCTGATATCTCCTGCTGATGAACGCCTTGCGCCACACAAAAGAAAAAACGGCAAGCAGTGCCGCCAGGAAAAAAATAATCTCGTAAAGGTATTGACCGAGCCATATTAACAACACATTTAATCCGCTCTGGCTGCGACGCCAACTCGATTCAAGAGTTTTGAGGGTCCGGTTGAGATTGCTTGTCAGCGCGGCGTTGATATCTTCTCCATCTTTAAGGCTCTGCAGAACACTGATGACACTTTTCCTGCCGTAATGGGCACTCAAATACTGTACAAAAGTTCTACTCTGCCAATAAGCCAGTGCAAGTTTTCTTCTCTCATCTGGAAATCTGCCACTGAGACTCGTCAGAGGGATCTCGTCGCGGTTGAAATCCATCGGGGCAAAATTCCCCTGTACGAGGAACTCTCCGATCGTTCCGCTCACCCATTGGCAAACCCCTTCGTCCAACCATTTGGGTAAATTGGATTCCGTTATATTTTCGTGCAGAACGAGGTGACATAGTTCATGTTTTAAAGTGTCATTTAACAGCAAGAGATTTGACAAATCTGCCGGTGAAGTACGCATCACGATCAGACTCTTGTGCGGAACGGCAAAAGCAGCAATGTATGGGCTGCCGCTCATTTTTTCAAACTCTGTTGGATTTTCTACCAGCTTTAGAGTAGGGCGGGACTGAAGACGTAGTCCAAGGCTCCCTTCCACTTCAGTCTTGATCTGCGGAAATTTCTTCAGAAAATGGTTTGCGATATCGAGAGAACCTTTATCCGAGACTATTATCGAGTGCCTGTCTTGAATGACGGTACCTGCCAGGCAGGATGTTGCAACTGCCAAGAAAACCAGCAACAAGAAAAGGTTGGATAAAGTTCTCACCGCAATTCTTGAATAGCCTCCTGGGATTACAAAATTTTAGCGGTAATGGACCGCAAGCCAGATTGTTTTTTCAGTGGGATCCGTCCAGTCCACTCTGTGTTTAACATGAGCAGGAATATTGATCCAGTCGCCCGGCATCAAAACGATGACTTCATCGCTTCCTTCAAATAGCAGACCGGCACTCCCTGTGAGCAAGACAACCCATTCGTCCTTATCTTGATCATACCAGAACCCTTTTGGGCTGGAATGTCCTTCGGAAATAATTCGTTCGATTCTGACACTCTTAGAATCAACAAGTTTTTCCAATATTTCTTCTACTAAAGGGCTCTTGGGCAGCCCGGAAAAGATATTCTTGACCAGCATGATTTGAGAATCCTTCCGATAGCTCAATGTGTCATTGATATGATAAATTTAATTGTGAAATCGGGTTCAGAATAGTTGAAGGTCTGTAATCCGGCAAGATTTGGGTTCCTGCGAAAACGGAAAATCCAGGATTCAGAATGTGAATAACGAGTATTTTGAGGTTATCGATACAAAATGAAGATAAGAGATCAAGAGAACAGAGCCGAAGGATCAGCAACCGGGAAAAAGGAGGGGAAAGCCGAACCCTGCGATCTGTGTTCGGGCACGGGTCTCGTCTGCCGCAATACCCCGGTTATAGACTCAAAGAATTGTTGTGTGGACTACGCCAATGCCGTCTGCCCCAAGTGCAAGGGAAACGGGGTTATGATGAGAGAAGCTTTTGCTTGTCGATTGAGCTGAAGTTTCATGGTCGCGGCCGGAACACGAAATTCATCGATCATCATACACTATACAGACTGGACTTAATTAAGATGCTGCATCAGCTTCCGCCGCCAATTTTGGGCGCGCTTACCTTTTCTCTTCTCACAGTGAATACTTTATTTTTCGCAATCTTATTGGTGGCGATCATACCGTTCAAGGTTGCAGTTCCCAGCGAAAAATTCAAGCGCTTCAGCTATAAAATCATGGAGTGGCTGGTGCGAACTTGGGTTGATGGGAATACTCTGATTTTTCGTCTCACGCAGAAAACCGAGTGGGATGTCGGGGGCTTGAGCACGGATATGAAGCGAGACGGCTGGTATCTGATTATTTCCAACCATCGTTCCTGGGCTGACATCTTTGTTTTGCTGACGATATTCAATCGCAAGATTCCTTTTCTCAAGTTTTTCATCAAGCAGGAACTTATGTGGTTTCCTCTACTGGGACTTATCTGGTGGGGATTGGATTACCCGTTTATGAAGCGCTACTCGAAAAAGTATCTGCGGAAGAATCCGGCGAAGCAAGGTGAGGACCTGGAAACAACGCGTCGAGCATGCAGAAAATTCAAAAATACTCCCGTGTCGATCCTCAATTTCCTTGAAGGCACCCGGTTTACGCGAGCCAAGCACGACCGGCAAAACTCACCGTTTCGTCATCTGCTTGTACCAAAGGCGGGAGGCATAGCTTTCGCTCTTTCGGCAATGGGGGAGAGATTCAACGAGATCCTGAACGTGACAACAGTATATCCGGTGCGCAATTTTCGCTTTTGGCATATGCTGAGTGGTAAGCTACCCCGAATCGTGGTTCGTGTAGAGCGTCTGGCAATTCCGGAAGAAGCTTTAAGCAAAGACTACCTGACAGATGTAGAATTCCGGCTGCGGTTTCAGACCTGGGTGAATCAGGTTTGGCAGCAAAAGGACCAGTTGATAGAGGATATAATGATCAAATTTGGTGAATCCGCGCAGGTGTGACCGACCAGTTGTTAGAACATTTCAGGACCGAGTTCCATCCACAACTCCTCGCGCAAGCTCAACCGGCCGGAATGGTTAGTTTGTAGCCCACGCCGTACACGGTTGCGATGAATTCTTGGTTGGGGAGTTTTTCTGCAATCTTTTTGCGCAAATTCTTTACATGCGTGTCAATGGTTCGATCATATCCTTCGAAATCATATCCTTGCACCTGGTTCAACAATTCGTTGCGGGAAAAAACCCGGTTCGGATGGCTCATAAGAACTTTCAGCAAACCGAACTCGCTGGGTGTCAATTCCAATGCCTGCCCTTCGACAGTTACTTGCCGTGTCTCTACATTGAGCACAATAGGTCCGAGGCGGATATAATCCTCCGCAGGTTCGGCATGGACCCTCCGCAGTACGGCTTTGACGCGTGCGACTACTTCCCGCGGGCTGAAGGGTTTGCAGATGTAATCGTCGGCTCCCAGTTCCAGACCGATCAGTCGGTCGATTTCTTCCACCCGCGCCGTGATCATAATGATGGGCACGTTCGAAAACTTTCGAACCTCGCGGCACACTTCCATACCGTCCATTCCGGGCAACATAACATCCAGTAGAATCAAGTCGGGCCGGTTCTTTTTAACAGTTCCCGCCACCACATCTCCGCGTTCGAGAAATGAGATTTTATAGCCCGCCCCTTGCAGATAGTCGCCCAGCACGGCTGCGATCTTTTTCTCGTCTTCAACAATGAGTACGGTTTGATCCACTATGACGTCCCCCGATTCTCAATGGTCATGGTTATTAGGATTGGCAAACATGCTTTCTGGCATGAAACCTTTCCACAGCAAGGTTTCCTTGAGTGGTGCGAAACGCGACGATCCATGCTTCCGGCCGAATGAGACATTTCGATCTTGACGAGTGAGAACATGATTACGCCAGTGGCAGGCGGATTTGCAGCTTGAGACCGCCCAGCGATCCATTAGCCGCGGAAATCGTTCCTCCATGACTCTCTACAATCGCTTTGCAAATGGCGAGACCCAGGCCGCTGCCGCCTTTGTTGCGCGTTCTTGACGAGTCGACACGATAGAGCCGGTCAAATAAACGGCCTACCGACTGTTCCGGTACCCCCGGTCCCGAGTCCTCAAAGCATAACGAGATCTCTCTTTCAGAAGACGCATTCTGCCAAATCTTAAGACTCCCGGGCGCGTCCGCATAGCGCAGTGCATTTTCCAGAATATTGCCATAGAGCTGCCCCAGCCGTCCTGCATCGCCGAGCATGGTCAGTTTGCCATCGGTTTCGAGTTCTGTTTGAATAATTATTCCTGCTGCTTCAAACCGGTTACGGTAAAGTTTTAGAGTTTCTTTGAGCACCTGGATCGGGTCAAGTGGCTTCAGGTCCAGCCGTAATGCTCCTGCGTCAGCCATGGATAATTCATGGAGGTCACCAACTATTTTACTCAGGTGAAGCACTTCTGAGTAGAGTGAATCAAGCGCTTGCTGATTGACGTCGCGGACTCCATCCTGCATCGCTTCGATCTCGCCGCGCAGAATGGACAAAGGTGTTCTGAGTTCGTGAGAAATATCCGATATCCACTGCTTTCTCATTTCCTCATATTCTGCCAATGTTTGTGCCATTGCATTGAAATCCGAAGCCAGTTGTCCAAGTTCGTCACCCGATCGCACCGCTATGCGGGTGTCGAATTCTCGTGAGGCAAGAGCCTGTGTTCCCTCAGTCAACTCCCTGATGGGCGATAAGAGATGCCGGGACAAGAAGAACGAAGCAGCAGCGGTCAATAGGAAAATACCGCCTCCTATCAGGTAAAACAATTTGTTTTGTTCCCGCAGAAAAGCGGCTTCCAGGGGAGTCAATCGTGGCTCTCGCTTGCTGAATCCCAGCCAGCCTATTGTCTTGCCATTCAGCTCAATTTCCCGCAGAGAAGAATCGTCATAATCTTTTGCGCGGCCTGCGACCGGGTGTTTGTTTGCATCCAAAAGGAATATGTGAGATCTCGAATCAAAGGGGGGAGGCGGCATTGGCGCCCGGTCAGCGGTTTTGCTCTGGTGTTCCCGCTCAAGATCATGAGAATGATCGGCAGGTATACGCTCAAGCTCAGTATTCCTGCGTCCCGCCGATCGGACCATTCTGTACCAGCGTCCGGGATTCGCTTCCAACTGCTGCCATCCCCCGGACGTCTCATATTCGGAGACGAGCATGTCTGTCAGGTCGGAAAGTTTTTCGATTTGTATTTTTTTCACATAATTGACGAAAATACGACGTCCCAAAAAGTGCAGGGTGCCGATCGTCAAGCCCGCGATGGCGAGCGATGTTACCAGAAAGGCACCGAAAATTTTGTAGGAAAGCTTCATCCTCACTTCAGAACTCCTGCATTGGTCTCGGAAGATAACAGACTTTCGGCGAAACAATCACTGTTCTTTTACCCTATTCTCCAGAAGTTTTGCTATTCTTCACAGTCTTCACATGGATTCTCCACATTTTCCCCACAATT
>Ga0210125_1000068_pt1 | contig 21047 bp, 21 predicted proteins | sample RushMan_CattailN_FD_185555 | JGI IMG/M metagenome (GOLD analysis project Ga0210125, IMG submission 185555) | Wetland microbial communities from San Francisco Bay, California, USA, that impact long-term carbon sequestration -... | ecosystem: Environmental > Aquatic > Marine > Wetlands ...
CCTCACCGACGGACTCGATCACACCATCTTGCACATAGACTGCACCCTTCTGAAAGCAGACCAACTTACCCTGATTGTTTCCGGCAAGTGGTGTACCGTCGTCAATTGGGGTAAAAATACGCGCATTCCTGAATAGTTTGCCGATCATATTGATCTTCTTTCGCCTCCTTTCAAGTTCTAACGGTTTCTAAAATTACCTCTCTAACCTCGCAGCGGCAACCAATATCCGCCATTTTGAAATACAAAACCTGCAAACCCAATAATTCTCTCGGAATCATCTTTTTACATTGCGCGCCTTTCCAAGCACCTTTTGTGAATTAACATGGTTATTAAGAATGCGGGTTGACGAACAACCTCGAAAACCAGTCAACCTAGCGAAATTAATGATTTCCCATATAGAGGTGCTGAATTGTGCATTACCGTTAAGCAGTGTAACGGATGAAAGTCTCCACCGGAAAGGGAGGGTAATGTATGGAGAACATGTTGAGCTTCCTGCAAGATAGAGAACAAGAAATGCTGACCCTAATCGAGCATTTGGTAAACATAGACAGCGGCACTTACTGCAAACAAGGAGTAAATGAGTGCGGGCGGATCATTGCCCGGCAGCTGGAAAAATTGGATTTCAACACAGAAACCATAGAAGAAAAAGACATCGGTAACCATATACGTGCGAAAAGATCAGGGTCGGGCAGTAGTAACGTGTTCATATCCGCACACCTGGATACCGTATTTCCTCGAGGAACGGCAAAGGCACATCCTTTTCGAAGAGACGACAATCTGGCCTTCGGTCCGGGAGTCGGCGACATGAAAGGGGGCATCGTACAAATGATATATGCTCTCAAGGCCTTACGCCGCTTCAAGCGAAGCACTCCAACTTTATCCGTTTTCCTGACGGCGGATGAAGAAGTCGGCAGCGTTCTGGGGCGACCCCACATTGAAGATTTGGCCCGCCAGTCCACCCACGTAATTGTCATGGAGCCCTGCTCGAAACTCGACTCCATCGCGGTACGCCGTTGGGGTATCGGCTCTTTTTACCTGACTATTCACGGCAGGGCGGCGCACGTATTGAAGCCAGATTCCTCCGGGTTGAATGCTTCTCGCGAGCTCGCCTTCAAAATTCTCGCATTGGAATCGTTGACCGACACTCAGCGAGGAATAAAGGTTTCGGTCAATCTGGTGAAGGGAGGTAAATCACGCCAGGTAACTGCCGCAGAAGCTTTTGCCGACATTGATGTGCGGGTGCGAGATGCGGCATTGATGCAACAGGTGGAAGAAAAGGTCAGGCAGGTTGCAGGCAATCCGATACTGCCCGGCATTCGTATTGAACTGGAAGGAAAACTTACCCGCCCGCCCATGGAACCCAGCGCAAAAACCGAGAACTTCTTTCAACTTGCAAATGAAGTGGCCAACGGCATCGGCTTTGAATTAAACGCTGCAGAAGAATATGGCGGTTCTGACGGGTGTTTTACTTCTGCACTGGGAATAGCTACCCTGGATGCATTGGGTCCCGTCTGCCACGACATGTGCGGCGACAACGAAAGAATTGAAGTGCCCAGTTTGGTGAAAAGGGCGGCACTTCTTGCCGGCATCATTCAACGTCTGGCTGAAGATTCATGAATTTCTTTTAGCATGCTCGATTCCTATACCCGCACCAATTAGAGATGAACTGCTCCAATACAAGGAAAAGTTGGAATTCAACAAACCTCAAATAGTAAAATATTTGCTGAAACGTGTTACATTTACCGCAAGATAATGTTCATCCAGAAGAAGGATAAGCCCTGCGACATGACAAGTTTTCAAATCACACGAAATAGGCTCCTTAATCGGTTTCCTTTTTGGGGCCACTCAAAGGACAGGGCGAAAGACATGAGTGGCAGTGGCTCTCAGGGGTACGTCGCTCAAATCGGTATTCAGAATTAATTGCCTGGTCTTAGGCAGAGGATCGATAGATAGAAGATGGCAGTCATAACCATATCAAGGGAACCAGGTACCGGAGGAGAGGAGATTGCAGCTCGACTTGCCGGAAAATTGGGATTCTTGCTCGTTGATAAACACCGCCTTTCCGAGCTTTGGCGGGAGATAGATCTGGACGAATCGAAACTTTTCCACATTGATGAAGATATCCCCTCTGACGCGCATCTCTTGGATGATGAGACAGAGGCGTTCATCAGAGTCGTACCTGATCTGCTGGTCCAATTGGCTGAGGAGCATGACTTAGTCGTTATAGGAAGAGGAAGCCAGGGACTGTTCCGTGATCGTCCCGGCACCTTGCACGTGCGGATCGTCGGATCTCGCAAGTTCCGCATTCAACAACTGCAGTCTCATGAAGGCTTATCTGCTCGGGAAGCCAGACGCCGCCTCAGGCAACTGGAAGATCAACGCAGCCGTTACATACGGTTCCTTTATCGTTTGAAATGGACGGATCCTTATTTTTATGACCTAGTCCTCCGGATGGATCATTTGTCGATTGAGCAAGCTTTGAATGTTCTGGTGTCAGCAGTTAAGGAAATGAACCTGTTGCAGGTACCCAAAAAACAGATTGTTGAAGATCTTCTGCCCGAATCCATCGAAGAGCAAGGAGAAGGGCGCTTCGCCAACGAATCGGAGCGAGAGTTTGCTCATTTCCTTGAATTTTATCGCATCCCTTATGAATATGAGCCACGCACTTTTATTCTGGAGACTGATGAGAATGGGAAAATAGCGGAAGCCTTTACCCCGGATTTCTACCTACCCGAGCAAGATCTTTATATTGAGCTCACTACGATGCGGCAAAGCTTGGTCACCCGCAAGAACCGAAAAGTTCGAAAACTGCGTCGGCTCTATCCTGAAATTAATATTCGTATATTCTACCAGCGGGATTTTCAGAGCCTATTGGCAAAATATGGTTTGCTTACAGACAGATCGGACACAGGGGCTATACCGGATAAGATTTGATAATATCTCCAATACTAAAATGTCAATGCATCCGTCAATAAATGCTTCCTGCCTTTCATCTTAGAAGAAAGCTGGAACCAGACGCTCGAAGCGCTTTAACTGAGTTTGTGCAACGTGGCGCAGGTCTACCTTCAGCATGATTTTCGGGAGAATCGGAAGAACCGCTTTCAGTCGACTCAAGAGTCGAACAAATAAAGAGGTGAATTTTGAAACCCATGAGTGAAGATATTGTCGAAGTTCTTATAACCGAAGACGCTATTCAAAAACGCATCGCCGAGATGGGCAGAGAGATCGCAACTGCATATGAAAACTCCTTGCCAATCCTGGTTGGTGTATTAAAAGGGAGCGCTTTATTCATGGCCGACTTGATCAGACATATCGCCATCCCTTTAGAGATAGATTTTATTGCCATACAGAGTTATGCGGGAGGTCAACAGTTTAGTGGCGCTGTGCGTATTACCAAAGATCTGGATAGCTTCATCGAAGGGCGGGATGTACTCCTGGTCGAGGGCATTGTCGATACCGGCATGACAATTGGATACCTGCGCCGTAATTTGGAGGCAAGGCAACCACGCAGCATCCAACTGTGCAGCTTGCTCGACAAGCGGGCTCGCCGGATCTTAAGGGTTCCGATTGGTTTCCGTGGCTTTGAGATCCCCGACCGATTTGTAGTTGGCTATGGATTGGACTTTCGCCAACTCTACCGCAATTTGCCGTATATTGGGGTTCTCAGTGACGACGTAACGGGCCTGAGTCACGGTCGATGAACTTCATGCAGTTTTTTTTAATGGAAGGAAAAAAATGCTTGACAATATTTTGCTGTTTTGATATCTAATAAGCAACCCCAAGAGGTCTAAGTAAGAAGCTCGATTAAGAAGCTCAACGACAAAGCCTGGCGGAAACTCAAAAGCACCGCATTTGATGGGAAGTCAGGGAAAGAAGTTGAGATGAAGCCCCCTAAGGTGAAGTCGAGGAGATGAAAAGGTCACTTGGGGTTTTCCTATTTTTACCAAGTAATTTAACTTATCAGCGTCCTCTCCCTAATTGCGTATCTCGCACACCTTCTGCAGCAACAACCGAACCCCCTGCCATGGAACATCACTGCCGCATTGCATTCACTCTTCGCAAAAACCTTTGAAAGACGGCCTTGATGCCTGCCAGGCTGTTACTTTTCACTCATTTTTTCATGGGAGGAAATGATGAGCCCCACCAAGAAGATTGATACCGCGGAGCATAGACGGCTTATTGAATATCGTGAATGGAAGTCTAATTGGAAGAAATGGGGTCCTTATTTGAGCGAGCGATCATGGGGCACAGTTCGTGAAGATTATAGTGAAACTGGTGGGGCCTGGGATTTTTTTCCTCACGACCACGCCCGCAGCAAGGTTTATCGCTGGAATGAAGACGGTCTGGCCGGCATAAGTGACCGCTATCAGCATCTGTGTTTCGCGCTGGCTCTATGGAACGGCCGCGACCCGATCCTCAAAGAACGCCTGTTCGGATTGAACAACGCCGAGGGAAATCATGGAGAAGACGTCAAAGAATACTATTTCTATTTGGATAGTACCCCTTCTCACAGCTACATGAAAATGCTTTATAAGTATCCCCAGATTGAGTTCCCCTATGCAGACCTCGTTGCCGAAAACAGCAGACGAGGTTTGCACGACGACGAATACGAATTGCTGGATACCGGTGCTTTTAAAGATAACCGATACTTCGACGTATTTGTGGAATACGCCAAAGCGGATCAGGAAGATGTACTGGTAAGAATCAACGTGGCAAACCGCGGCCCTGATTCGGCCCAATGTCTCCTCCTCCCCACACTTTGGTTCAGGAACACCTGGAGCTGGGGCTATGACGCCGGCCCTAAAGGAGATGTTCCGGAAAAGCCGCTGCTCAGACAGGTTGTCGACGCAAAAAATGCGTCCACAGTGGAAGCTAAGCACCCCTTTCTGGGTACCTACCACCTTTATGCCGATGATGAGCCTCAGCTTATCTTCACGGAAAATGAGACCAATAGGGAACGCCTCTACCAAGTACCCAACTCCACTCCTTATGTGAAAGATGCATTCCACCGCTATCTGATTAACAATGAAAAAGAGGTGGTCAATCCTGCTCGCAAGGGAACCAAAGTGGCAGCCTTGTATAATGTGCATATCAATCCCCTTGAATCCTCGACCATCCGGCTGCGCCTGTCTAAACAGCCGCACAGTGCACCTTTTCAGGGTTTTGACAAAATCTTTGCACGGCGGGCAGCCGAGGCGGACGAGTTTTATATGGCCATCCAAAAACCTGAACTGAGCGAAGACGAGCGCAAGGTGCAGCGCCAGGCTTTGGCCGGCATACTCTGGTCTAAGCAGCTATACTACTATGACGTTGAGCAATGGCTAGCCGGCGATCCCGCAATACCACCTCCTCCACCTGCTCGCAAGGAAGGACGCAATCACGACTGGGATCATGTCAACAACTTCGACCTCATTTCCATGCCGGATAAATGGGAGTACCCCTGGTATGCTGGTTGGGATTTGGCTTTTCACTGCATCCCTCTCGCCCTGGTGGACACTGATTTTGCCAAACGGCAGATAGAGCTTCTGGCCCGCGAATGGTATATGCATCCAAACGGCCAACTGCCGGCCTATGAGTGGAACTTCGGCGATGTCAATCCCCCCGTCCACGCCTGGGCGGCCTGGCGGATTTATCAGATCGATGCCAGGCAGCAAGGCAAGGCCGATCGATCCTTTTTGGAAGGTATTTTCCATAAACTTTTGCTGAACTTCACCTGGTGGGTCAACAAGAAAGACGCTGAGGGCAAAAATGTTTTTCAAGGCGGCTTCCTGGGGATGGACAATATCAGTCTTTTTGACCGAAGTGCCCCGCCTCCCGCCGGCGGCCGGCTCGATCAGTCCGATGGCACCTCCTGGATGGCTTTCTATTGTCTGCTAATGTTAAAAATTGCACTGGAACTCGCCAAAAAGGAACCCGTTTACCAGGACAGCGCCAGCAAATTTTTCGAGCATTTCCTCCGGATCGCCAGAGCCATGACCGATGAGTATCGAGAAAGTATGGGCTTATGGAATGAACAGGACGGCTTCTTCTATGATGTTCTGCATTGCCCCAGCGGCAGCTTAGTCCCAGTCAAAGTGCGTTCACTGGTGGGTTTGATTCCGTTGCTTGCGGTGGAAACGCTCGATCACGACCTGTTGGAAACGATGCCCGATTTCAAACGCCGCTTGAACTGGTTCTTCGAAAATCGGATTTACCTGCGGGATCGGGGAGATGTCGCGTGCGTGAAATCGCCCGGCACGGAATCTCGCCGACTTCTTTCACTTGTAAACCGTGATCGCCTGGTGCGAGTTCTGCGCTACATGCTGGATGAAAACGAATTTCTGTCTCCGTACGGCATTCGGTCCTTGTCAAAATTTCATCAAAATAACCCCTATGTTTTTAACCTGGATGGACAGTCTCACAGTATTAACTATCAGCCGGCAGAATCTGAAAGCCTGCTATTCGGCGGTAACTCAAACTGGCGGGGCCCGGTCTGGTTCCCTGTCAACTACCTTCTGATCGAGTCCTTGCAGAAATTTCATTACTACTACAGCGATTCCCTTATGGTGGAATGCCCCACCAATTCGGGAAAAATGATGACTCTCGATCAGGTCGCCAAATACTTATCCAGCAGGCTGATTAGCCTTTTCTTGCGCAACTCTGAGGGAAAGAGGCCGATCTATGGTGAAATCGGGAGATTTCAGCAAGATCCCGAATGGCGCGATCTAATATTGTTCAATGAATACTTTCACGGAGACAACGGAGCTGGGTTGGGTGCCAGTCACCAGACGGGCTGGACAGGTTTGGTAGCCAAACTCATCCAGCAGTCAGGCGGGCGGGACGGATCGCCGCAGGGTGCCAACATAAATCGGGCAAATGAATAAAAGTCTCCTGAGTCACCCGACCATCATTTCCGCATACTCCTCGGAATGATCGATGGCGGCTTTGCATTCCTTTGCCGCGATACCACGCAGCCCGGAAAAACAAACTCGTTTCTATGTAAAGCTCTTTCCCAACTAGTCCTCGCATCCCCATGACGCCCATCGACAGACCTATGTAACGATTTTGTCTTGAGCACATCGGCAAAAAGACGCATAATTAATTTTATGGACTGCTCTCCACTGTGAACATTTCTTATCTCGCTAGTTGGGTACTAACCACCTTTTAAGGAGATTGATCATGATAAAAGCTTTTGCGGCATTCGAACCGAAAGGGGAACTTCAGGCTTTCGAGTATGAGCCGGGCCCGCTTAAATCTCAAGAAGTAGAAATTGATGTTCAGTACTGCGGTGTCTGCCATAGTGACCTGAGCGTGATCGACAACGAATGGGCAATGTCTCAATATCCGGTCGTTCCTGGCCACGAAGTGGTGGGGGCGATTGCCAAGGTAGGTGAAAAGGTTAAGCATCTTTCAGTCGGCCAAACAGTTGGGCTGGGCTGGCATGCCGGCTACTGCAACGAATGTAAACCTTGTCACTCGGGCGACCACAATTTATGCGCCAACGCGCAAGCGACCATCATCGGACATCATGGAGGTTTTGCCGAAAAGGTGCGTGCGGCGGCCAACAGTGTGCTTGCCATCCCCGCAGGTGTCGACCTGGAAGCTGCCGGCCCCCTTTTTTGCGGCGGGGTTACGGTTTTTAATCCGCTGGTTCAGTTCAATATCAAACCCACCGACAAAGTGGCGGTGATCGGCATAGGGGGGTTGGGGCATATGGCGTTGCAGTTCCTCAATGCATGGGGCTGTGAAGTGACGGCATTTACCTCCAGTGAAGACAAAAAGAAGGAGGCCATGCGTATGGGGGCTCACCATACTTTAAGCTCCCGCGATCAGCAAGAAATCGAGGCGGCGGCAGGTCGTTTTGATCTTATCCTTTCCACGGTCAACGTGAAGCTGGACTGGAATCTTTATCTGGGCGCATTGAAGCCTCGCGGACGTTTACATTTTGTTGGCGCAACGTTAGATCCACTGGATATCAATGTGTTTTCACTCATCATGGGGCAACGCTCCATATCCGGCTCTCCGGTAGGCAGCCCCGCTACCATAGCCAAGATGCTGGAATTTTCGAGTCTTCACAACATCAAACCGGTAATCGAAAAATTAAGCTTTGATGCCATAAATGAAGCTATCGCAAGATTAAGGAGTGGCAAAGCTCATTATCGCATTGTGCTTTACCGCTGATTCAGGGCAGCACGATTGTAAGCGTTATGTCTTGAACGGGTGCTATCACAATCGCGGCAACACCAATCAGAGTCTAACCAAGTGCGCAAGTACCGGCCGGCGTGTTATGCTGGTTGTGAGAATTGATTGTTTCTGTTCGTTATGAGCCCAATCGGCTTCTGCGCGAATTTGCGTGATGCTGTTGCTCCTGATCTGTCCGCCCTGAGGTATCGAAGGGTGAACCATCAACTCGTGCTTCGATACCTCAGCACGAACGGGGCACGCAAGACGCGCTAATCCGCGAAGAACCTAAATAAATACATACAATGCAGGTTGTCTCCTTGAGAATTATAAAAGTATTGTGAGGATATAATATGAGTGCAAGTGAAACGTCTCAAAGCAGGCTTGCCGTGCTTATTGATGCAGACAACGCACAGCCATCCATAACGGAGGGGCTCCTATCGGAAGTTGCAAAGTACGGTGTTGCAAGCGTCAAGCGCATTTACGGTGACTGGACGACACCGAGCCTAAGCGGCTGGAAGTCCGTCCTACTGGAACACTCCATCCAGCCGGTTCAACAGTTCCGTTATACCGTGGGGAAAAATGCAACAGACAGCGCAATGATCATAGATGCAATGGACTTGCTCTATACGAAACGTTTTGACGGATTCTGTCTAGTATCTAGTGACAGTGACTTCACTCGTCTCGCCTCCCGGATTAGAGAGGAAGGCCTGCTCGTTTACGGGTTTGGAGAGAAAAAGACTCCAAAAGCTTTTGTATCCGCATGCGACAAATTCATCTTCACTGAAGTTCTAAGATTCCAAGAGGATGCTGGAGCAGCCGTCAAACCTAAAACCGCAAATGAACTGAAGAGCGACGCCAAACTTGTGGCGCTTCTGAGAAGTGCTCTTGAAGCGGCTTCCGACGAGAGTGGGTGGGCCCATTTGGGAGCCGTGGGCAGTAATATCGCCAAGCAGGCCTCCGAGTTCGACCCTCGGAACTACGGCTTCAGCAAGCTCGGGGAACTCGCCAAAGCCACCAAGCTCTTTGATGTTGATGAAAGAGTCCAACGTGACGGTCATTCCAAAACAATCTATATTCGCGACAAGCGCAAGAAGCCCAAAGAATAGACTTTTATGATCCGAATGCCCCGAAGCAACTCCTAAGGCGGCAACGAGAATGAATGCAAAGATCATAGATACATAGTTACAGTTTCTAAAAGCTGCCATGTTATCCTTCTTACCAAATCCTTTTGTGAAAGCCAAAAGTTCCACCCTGCCTTATCTAGAGTCTCTATCCGGAAACATCGAGTTCTGTTTGACATCCACGCGGAAGGAGGTTTGGATTAACTGCCCGAGGTATGGCTCTAAAGCTATTGAATAAGACGGCACCGACTTTGATGCATTGATAACAGGCTCGACATATGGTGAAAGAGCCCGGAAGCAAAAATTTCGTTGCCATTGAACTACTCTCTTGCTATTAGAAAATTGTAGTATACCGTATGTTACGGTTACATTTAAGTTTAGGTAGTATTTGTAGAGTCAAGAGAACAAGGCTGTGAACGAGATATCCCCTGAAGTCGTTAAAGACCAATTGAACTGCATCCTATCGAGTTCCGATTTTGAGTCAACGCATCAGCTCTCGCAGTTTCTCCAGTTTGTCGTTGAAGAGACGTTGGCAGGACGGGCGGACCAGATCAAAGCATATACCATTGCCACCTCTGTTCTGGGGAGAAAAAGTGACTACGATCCTCAAGCCGACGCCACCGTGCGCATCCTGGCCGGCAGACTTCGAACCCGGCTGGAGCATTATTACAGTCAACGGGGCAAAAACGACCCCATCCGCATAAGCATTCCCAAAGGCCGGTATGTTCCTTTTTTTCAATTGAATGAGTCCGATGAGAATCATGCCAACGCTCAAATCGATCAAGCTGAATTAGCTGACGCTTCACATAGACCGTCCATTGCGGTGCTTCCGCTTGCTAATTTGAACGGCAACCCGGAAGAGGATTATTTCGCCCAAGGGCTGACCGAACAACTGATCATTGCTCTTAGTAGCTACCCAAGTTTGTTGGTTTTGCCTCGATACGCAACTCTCGGTTACAAGGACCAGGCTGCGGATGTGAACCAGATCGGAAATGCTTTGGGTATCCGCTTCATTATGGAAGGAAGCGTCAGAAAAGTCGGCCAAACATTGCGTGTGAACGTTTACCTGAGTGATATCCTCACGAGAAGGCAGATTTGGGCGCAAGCCTACGAACGTAATCTCACTTTAGAAAATCTATTGTCTGTACAAGACGAAATCGCACAAAATGTCACAGTTACAATCGGTGACATTTATGGGGGGGTGATCCCCAGAATAGCAATAGCAGGTAAAGAGAGCCACATAAGAGAAAAGTACGAAAGCCTCACGGCGTATGATGCCTCACTGCACTTCATGTATTTCTTCTCAGAGATGAACTCGGACAATTACTCCAGAACCCGGCAGGTCCTGGAGCAAGCACATAAAGAAAATCCGGATGACCCCGAACTGTGCGCGATGCTGTCAACCATATTTAGGGCTGGATATGGTATGGGCTTCTCGGATGAAAACAACCCTCTGGATAAGGTTTTATATTTAGCACGCAAGGCAGTCTCCCTCGATCCCCTCTCGCAGACAGCTCGATCCGCTCTTGCAGGCGCTTATCAACTTGCCCGCGACCGACAGGGGGTAATCCGCGAGTCGGAAGCTCTGCTGTCACTGAAACCTCCAGGAACCCTATTTGCCGTTGCCGCCTGGAATATAGCTCTGGCGGGTGAATGGGAACGTGGATTGGCGATACTTCGCGAGCAGATGGAGATGCTGCAATATTACCCCGGTTGGTTCCACACAGCCGGATTCTTGGACTACTATCGGAGGTCCGAATACGAAGCCGCTCTGAAAGAGGCTCACATGATGAACTTACCTACCGTTATGCTCGATCCTCTGCAACGGGCAGCCGCTCTTGGTCAGTTAGGCAGAACCAAACGAGGCCGGCGGACGATCGCGGAGCTGCTTGAACTCCGCCCGGATTTCGCTGCAGACCCGCGTCGCTACCTGAATTGGTTGATCCCCTTCGATGAATTGGTGGATCATCTCCTCGAAGGGATCGAGAAAGCTGGGCTGTCCCTTTCTTAATCCATGTTCACCACGATGCCGTCCGCTCCAGTCGTCAACCCGAGTCCCTGCTGGCTGGTCTTGAGATGCAGCACGACTCCGTTTTCGTTCTGCAGCCACAAATCGCCCTTGCCCTGGTTGGTAGCAGAATAGCCCAAGCTTCCCTGCAAATAGGTTCCTGGGAATTGCCAAACATTATTCAGATTGTAAACTTCCCCTGAAGCCTGAATGTGGGAAGCCCCAATCCCGCCAATGCCAAGACCTCCCAGTTTAAAATCATACGTGTTGCCCTGAAAATTCAACTTTCCTCCCCCCAGTTGCCCGTTGAAAATGTAGGCGAGTTCGTACTCGTTGATTGTCACGGTTCCCACAGGCTGCGGAGATTGCTGGGCAAAGGTTGGTAAGGAGAACATGATGGTCAGCAAAAAAAGAAACATGACTACAATACCTAATTTGTTCATCTTATGGCTCATTGTTGTGCTCCTGCTTTTTTTTTAATTCCAAGGACCTCAAGTTGCCCTTTACTATGGTTTAATCGTTTTTTACTCTTCCGCTCAAAAAGAATACTTCGCAGCAATAATCCAGGTACTTACACTCTTATCGTAAATCGGCACGGGCATGGCGCAACGTGTATTACGGTATGTTACCGTATCCCTTGGACCATCTCTTCTCGGCCTATGTTACCCGCAAATCACCAACATGAGGATAAACATCACGACGGCCAGCAACCCGGCTGCAACCGCCCTGAAAATGTACTGATCACGGAAGATGATGGTCAGAAGTCTCATTGCCTTGCTCCTTGTGTCACTACATCCTCACTTTTACCGCCGCCGCTTCGCTGCTCACTGCAACTCTGCCAGCAGCTTTTTGAAGTCTCCAGAATTGTGTAGAATCTGTTTGGCCGCCTCGCGCAGTCGGTCCACTTGCTCTGGCTCGAGATGGAACGAGGTAGGAAGTTGCTTGAAGTAGGCACGATCGGCTGCATTTTTCAGTGCATCGAACTCCACATCGATAAGGTAGAACTGGATATCGCCGCAGGAACCCGGCTCTGTCGAGATTTGGCCCTCGGGACATCGGCCGCGACGGATGTCATCGGCCCACTGGTCGAAGCTGTCCCGCACCAGCATGATGGTGTCCTGATTATAGCGGGCGATGGCGACCGAGGAATACGCTGCAACAATGTCCCCAAATGAAAGTGCGCCCAATAGGCTCCATTTAGGGTTGTTCTCCGTTTGAGCGTTCACCAGGATGATGGCGATCTTGTGGGCATTGGGCTTGTCCGAATGCTTCAGCGCGTTCCACGCATTACCCTGAGCTCCTATGCGTGTCAAAAGGACCCGCAGACCGAGATTGTCCGCCACGCCGCCGTCCACCAGATGGAGAAAGGGAGTCTTGGTACTGTCGAGGAAAGGACGGATATTGTTGGCGAGGTTGAATTGCCGGCTGGGAAGTGATCTTGTTTCCAATGCCTCCTCGAGCAGCTTCGGCAGATGGTAGTCGCAGGATCCGGCATAGTTCTTGACAAGGACCGGCGTCAAGAGAATCGGTACGGCAGAAGAGGCGGCACAAGCCCGCGCTACCGAGAAACTGGCAAGGTCCGAACAGATCATGTCGAAGACATCCTGGGTGAATACTATACGCGTTCCATGCACAATTTCGGTTGCGTTGAGGAAGACCATGGTTCCCTTTTGCTTGAGCATGTCGCTAAAATTCGCCCCGTCGAAGACATACTTATCGTAATACTCGGCAGCCAGATCGCTGCGCCCGAACCAGGGCGACCAGAGTCGCACCCAGTTGTATGGATTGAAAAAAGTCCGCCTCAGGAGAGCCCCTTCAATATTTTTATTGAGGAACTTCTCCTGAAAATCTTCAAAAATGCGGTCCCCGAAAAGACCGTAGTACGCTGCGGTAAAACTTCCGCCCGACACACTGGAAATGGCGTCCACCTCATCCAGAAGAGGCGTTTTGCGACCGTCAACAGTGGCTGACGTATCCCTGAGCGCCTCGAGCACCCCGTAGGAAAAAGCTGCGGCCCGAGTTCCACCCCCGGAAAAGGCGAGCAGCACCATCAACTCGGCGGACTCCTTCAGCTGATGCATGTTTTTTGGCTCGTATCCGTAATTGGGATCATAGTGAGCAAGGGGTGCATTCACGGGATAGTGGGCGCAACCGGCCGCAACAAACAGGCTTAGAGCAACAATCAAAAAGAAACAGGAAAGGGGTTTCGGCAGCAGACTCTTTTGTCGTAAAACACTATGGATTCTTCTCACATCTTTCATGGCAGCAACTCCCTGTGGTTTACGGCTGCCTGGCCCCTTCCAGTCAAATCAGTCGCTTATACGAAAAAGATTTCTCGCCTCCGGCTCAAAATGACAATTATCGGGCGGTCTTCTGGCGCTCACGTTGAAACAATAGAGATCAGGGAATCATACCGCATTCGAACAGCTTGTTGGCGATGGGGGCGGCCACGCGGTCAATAAAAGCTTGGCGCAGTTGCGGATCGTTATGCAGCAGCTCTATTACTCGCTGTTCCATTTGCGCCTTTTGCCCTGTCGGTGGATGAGACCTCTGCATTGCCAGTTCCTCACAGGACGAGCTCTGGTATTTCTGGATGACCTTCTGAGCCACCTTATCCATTATGGGGTAAGATTCCTGAGCGCTGGCAATGCCTGAATAAAGCAGCACGAGCAACAGGACCGGTACAAACAAGTAAGAACGTCTGATCATGGCTTTCTCCTCTAAGCAATCGATTTATCTGCAAGTTATGTGAATTGAACCACAGAGGCACGGAGAGCACAGAGATGAATCTTGATTTTGACCGATCGAGGGGTATTCGATCAAACGAATCAAGCTTCGCGATCACAGATCTATACGGTCTTCGATTGACGAATTTACCCCGAGAAATGAGACTAATCCTTGAGGGTCCTTTCCCGGCCGCCTCTCGGCCGGGAAAAAAGGATCAAACTCTGTGCTCTCCGTGCCTCTGTGGTTAATCTTTGGTCGCAGCCAATGGCCGCTCTGTGTTTCCAGTCCTCTTACTGCGGCGGGTTCACCACCACGTAAACCATCTGGCCCCCTTGAAAGACGGGTTGATACCACGCGCTCCCAACATGATAGTAGGTGACCCCGCCCACCACCACCGGAGCCGCCGAAGCATACGCTGAATTGAATGCGGCTGCCGTCATGGTTGAGCCGATGATCGCTCCGGCTACTGCCCCGGCAGCAACAGCACCGGCGCCATAATAGGGTGGGTGATAGCCATAGCCCCAGCCACCATAACCGTAATGGTAACCATCGTAGTCGGACGCGTAATTCTGCCGGCTCTGTTGTGCATTTTGTCCGTAGTTTTGCCGGCTCTGCTGAGCTTGCTGCCCGTAGGATTGGCGATTTTCCTGATTCCCCTGTACCGTTGACTGTCGGCTCGACTGCATGCCGGAACGACCCGACTGCATCTGTTCAGCCGAGGACTGGCGGCTGGACTGCATACTGGACCGATTAGCCTGCCAATTTCCGTTGCCGGCAGCGCCTCTATCGCTGAATCCTCCTTGATGAGAGCCTCCCCAGCCACCGCCTCCGCGTGTGCCACCACCGCCGAAGCGACCGCCGCCTGAGAAATCGCTACGCGAAAATCCGCCGCCACCACCGAAGCGACCACCGCCCCCAAAGCCTCTGGCATCAGCGTTCGCGGCTACGAACACAACCATCAGGAACAGCCCGATCAAGGCCGTCCCATATATATGTGTATTCTTTTTCATTGCTTCTTCCCTTCTTTCATTGGTGCCGCCTCGGTTCCGATCATCTGACGTGGGGAAAACGCGATTTTCGTCGCACCCTTGGGCGGCTTGAAGGCAAACAGCGAATCGGGAACTTTAGGATTAAGATTCCAGTCGCTGAACTGCGCCCAAAACTGGGGCCGGCCGTCTTGGCGCCGGTAGGTGATAACTACCCGTTGCGGAAGAGGTTTATCTCCCTGCGCGACCCACACCTGCAAGTCCTCTTGATCTCCTCGCAGGGCCAAATGATCGCAGGGAACCCCAGCGATTTGCGATTGATCGACATAGGCGGCGACAACTACTTCTTTCGGCAGCACCTGGTCTAACTTGCTCGACAGCATCTCGGCCAGTGGCAGCCGCATCCCGAGGTCATCCAAGAAATACGCAACGGCCTCGTCAACTGTGCCCGGCTTACTCACCGTGGCATAGACATTTTCTTTCATGAATAACAGCGATAAATTTTTACCATCGAACATCAGTTGGCTCTTTGACCCATCGCGTTTCGTCGTGTCAACGCGGAGATGATCGGGACGATTGAGCACGATGTTCCGAGTCTCCCCGAATTCGATTTTCTGCCCAAACTCCTGTACCACGTCGAACCCCATGTCAACCGTAACACTGAAGTGCTTGGCCTGGGAGAGGAAATCGGCCATTCGCTGCAGCACCGCCATTGCCTTTTCCGCGCTTTCCTTTTGCTCCGCCGAAGCTGCCTGCTGAGCACTTGCCAGCGCACTGACCAAAAACAGAGTAAAAGCCAACACCAACGCGCCCCCAACTCTAAATTTTTTCATATAAAATCCTTTCTGCTCATTTGATACACATGCGCCTCATGACGAAAACCATTCCTTTAGGCCACCTGCTTACAACACGAAGTACGGCACGCTTCAAAATCCCGCACTTTTCTACGCTCCGGAGGACCAGTGCTAAGTATTCTCAGTACCATTCCCTCCAACTTAGTTCTTCTTCCTCTCTAGATAAGTCTCATTGAACAGCGATGCACAAGAAATTTGGTAAGAGACGTTATGAATGGGTGTTATTACATGGGGCTTTTTCTGTTCATGTTAAAACGCAACGCACGCACATCCGCAACTCAACCATCCCCCATTGATCGAGTGGATACAGACCTCTTTTATTTATTAAGGATTATCGGTCTCTTTTTAAATGTAGTTTACGGTATGTTACGGTTGCTTGGATTTGTATGGTCTTAGGTGGCGGGTCTTAAAAGGACGGTTTCTATTTGTTGCAGGTAAAGGTCGATGTCACCGAGTTTAGCAAGAATCTGCCCGCAGAGAACAGCAGGGTCGATGCGTTCGTAGTCATGAGCAAGAAGATTTCTAAAACCGGCGATCCTTGCGAACTCGAAGGCAAAATTTGGATCCAGAACCTCATGCTCGCCGAGAATGTCAAATGCCTCGTGATAAGATTGGGGAGGTCTTAAGCCTTTTTTTCTGATGATGATTTCAGCCAATGCGATGCAACTGTCGGCCATAAGATACAGGTAGTAGAGCAATGCGCCTCGGTAAACCGGATCAACCGTGAACCTCTCCGTACAGTCATCTTTTAGCCCCGCAACGAGGTCGCGATACTCACGAATTCTGGAGATCTTCTGTCGCGCTTGTTCCATCAAACCCCCATGACGGCAGCTCTTTGTGTTTTAAAATCTATTGCCCGATGCAAGGCCTTCAATTCGAAGTCTGCTCGCAACCGTGGGTCCTCATCCAACAGAACAACGCCGATGCGGATAATGCCTTCCAGCAACATAAGGTTATGAGTATGATTCAAAACAACCACGTCCACGTCATTTCTTCCAAGAGCCCTGCAGAAATCACCAAGAAGAGACAGCTTCACATCAAAATGGCTGGAGGCAAATTCATTCTTAAGGAAGACCGCCACATCCACATCGCTCAAGGGCCCTTCCTTCCTCTCAGCCAGCGAGCCGAACAGATACGCGAAAAGAACCTGGTCTCGTCTCTCTTCCAAGCAGCGCCGCAATGTCGTGATCACATCCATTGCCACCATCCTTCGTGCGGTTTGGTCTTTTAGGATATGAAACAATCGTATAAAAGCACATCGCGAATGTCAAACCGCATAATCAATGCGCGTGGACTTGGACGGTCCGGTCCGGGCAATGGGATCAGGTTTTATATTGTGATCGGAATCTGCTTCTTCCACTCGCAGCCCGTGTCTAGCACTACAACGAGAGTTCATTCTAAAATGTCATTTCGAGCGAAGCGAGAAATCTTAGGTGAATCGGGATAGCCCTTAAGATTTCTCGCCACGCCTTGGCGTGGTTCGAAATGACAGCTCTCAGACAGCCTCCTAGCCAAGCTCACCTACCGCCCTTTCATCCTTGCCATGGCGGCACGCGGCACCTTAATTCCTGAGATGGTTCATTGCCATAGTCTCTATTTTCTGGAAAAGCTGCTTGTAGAGTTTGCAGTAGGGGTCCTTTCGAAAGAGATCGCCGTAAAAGGCATAGGTCCGCACCGGGCAGCCTCCATGACAGAGGTGCAAATAGTTGCATTCGATGCAATCCTCCTTTTGCATCAGCCGGCCGGGTCTTTGCTGAAAGGACCGGCGGACCTCGCTTTTCATCAGCAAATCAGAAAGACTACCCTGATGAAAAATGCGTCCATACCGGAACTCGGGGTAGCTCGTGACCCAGCAGTCACATTGAGCAACATTGCCCATCGGGTCGATGCAGACGAAATCGCTGGCACAGTTTTCGCGCCATATGCACAGGAGATTCTTGTTTCCGTGGACGAAATAATCCATCAGGCTGTCAAAGGGACCGACTCTCACGTCGCGTTGGAAACCCCGCCTCATCCAAACATCTGCAAGGTCCATTAGAAACTGACTCAATCGATCTGCTTCAACCGGGAAGCCCTTTTTGACATCATTTACAGGTCCCCCAGGGAAAGGCGTATTTATCTGAAAATCCCTGATTCCCAGCTCATCCACGAAATGGGAATAGAAGTGCTCGGCGCCCAAATCGAAGGTCTGCTCATTGGCAATAGCGATGACACCCACGTGAATACCAGCGTTCATTGCCTCCATGATGTTACGTGTCCAAATTCTTTCGTACTCTCGAGGACCGTATCCACCCTTGAGTTTTCTGTAAAGATTCGGGAAATCCATGGATGAACCCACACTGTTGCCGAACATCTCGGAAAGCACGCGATTCCATTTTTCGCTGTAGGTAATCATGTTGGATTGGAGATAGTTAAAGATTCGCTTTTCCCTGACCGCAGAGATTTCACGTATGATGTCATGCGCCTGCTCAAACCATTCGGGAGGTAAGGTCATCACTTCACCCCCCTGCCAGTAGATGCACAATTCCTCGATCTGGTTTACTTCCATATGATCCATGACTTTATGGATCATGCTGGGGAGTTGATCCAAATGAAGAGTGCACCCGGACTTATTCTCGAAACAGTAATCGCAGTCGGCATTGCATGCCAGGGTGGGCAGCAGTATGAGAGAAAAATGCCCTCCTGTCATGACCGCCCCTTGCCGCGCCCCGATTCGAACGTGCCAAGATCCTTCTTCAGTTGATGGGCCGCATCCTTCAGGGTTTGGAAGAGGCTCGTTACGCCGTCACAGCGATAGTCACGTGCGGGCCACTTGAAATAACCGGAACAATTTCCGAGAAATTCACATTTGGAGCATTCGCCCCCCGCAGCCAGAAGCTCTTGCTTAAATCTATCGGGGAACTGCACGATGTCGGGATTGACCGTAGATACTGTAAATCTTCTGGATAGGGTCTCCTCCCCATCGTCCGCAATGTAGCGGAAACAAGCGGGATCCTCTTCCTGCACGGTCCAGAGCGTCAAAGGTTCACTTCGATAAAAGGCAAGAAACATGCTGTGGAAATATTCTATGGGCTGCGACACCATTGGCTGATGCAGATATGCTTCCAGCACTTGGGACATCTCCACGATCTGGCTCCCTTCAGGCTGGGATACATTCAGTTTGACTGCGAAATTCAAAGAGGCGGCAAGTTTTACAACTTTACTGAATCCGGAAACGACAGGAACGGTGATTCGGACCGGATGCCTGGCCAGAAGCTGAGAACATTGGTAAAGCAAAGGGAGATCCGTCTCCGGATGCTGAACCACCAGGTCCACCGGGATCGCATCTCCCCAGAGCGTCAGAGGCCGAAGATCAGCTTGCACGTTAAGGACCTGGACATAAGCAACTCTTTCAAGGTCTTCACCAGTCAGTTCTTTCGCGATTTCTGCCGGATCGCCGGAACGAACGATTACGGTATGTCTACGGTAGACCGCGAGCATTGTGGCCGGAATATTATATACAACGGTGTTCGTCAAAGCCTTCAATCCTGCTAGTACCGATTGACCCACGCAGTTCCACGATTGGCCCAACCGGCGCCACGATTGACCCAAGTACCGCCGCGATTAATCCAACCTCCTCCACCGTTAACCCAGGTACGCCCACGATTAGCCCATCCGCCGCCACCACCGTGGCGATTGGCCCACGCACCACCACCGCCACCTCGATTGGCCCATCCGTGACCGCCTCCGCCACGATTTGCCCAGGCAGCTCCTGCGTTAGCCTCATGCTTCGGGTTCAGCAATGATCCACTCAGGAGAGTCCCTCCGATGACCGCCAGCGACCATTTTCCGAGACCCATGAGAAAATTCCTGCGATTCAGCAATTCTTCTTCGTTACTGACATTTTCCTCGTTTTCAAGCACCTTGGGATTTTCATCCATGTTCAGCCTCCTCTCGAAATTACGCAGTCTGAAGCCAGGTTTGCATATAAGAACCTAGCCAGGCGTCGCGCTTGGCAACTCCGCATTCCAATTCAATTAGATTGCGGAGAAGCGTGGTTTTCTGCACCCAGCCTGGAAAAATGCATACCCAAAAACCGCCATTCGCCTTTCATTTTTTCCAGGGTACCGGAAATGTTGAATGCCCGCTCCCTTTTTTCCTTATCCACCATAGCCTGTACCGTAACGGTAACGGCGAACCAGGCGACATTGTCTTTGGATCCCACCGAGATCCAGTCATACTTGAAGTTCAGTGTATTTGCCTTAAATCTGGTGAAGAATTGATTATAGGCACTTCCGATAGCCTCTTCGCCGACATAAGCTTCGCCGGGCCCGGTGCCCATCAGAACGATATTCGGATCAGATGCATAAGTGTCCATGACACCTTTGAGGTCTTGTGCGTTGAGAGCCTTATCGTGTTGTTCCAGCAGTGCCCTGACATCAGCATCCAGCTTCGATTGACCCTTTTGTGCAAAACATGGCATCACCATTCCGAGACAAACCAGCACCGTGACTATGACACTTGTTCTTAGACGCATACCCTCTCCTTTCACTGCTCGATTGATCGCAAAATAGAAACTCTTCCTCACCACGAAGATCGAGACCTTACACGGTCACCAGAAAAAAGGTTGGATCGGTGGACTTTGTTTTACAAACAAAGAAATTAATCGCTCCAAATCACTTTGTCGAGAAAATATCCAAACGGTTTGCTACAACAAGGACCTTGCTTTTGCGGGCTTCGATGGAACGGCGGGACCTTCAAGCATAATGGGTAAGGCTCGCTCAAAGAACGAGTCCTACAATTCGGTCTAAGCAATCGATAGGTAGAGTTCAAAAATCGGATCATAGCTTTTTGAGCCCCGCTCCTTCGACTCACATCCTTTGGCGGGCACGGCTTCGATGGTCCGGCCTGAGAACGAGGCTGCCAAGTTACGGTTGGAGTTCGATCTCTCCCGGCCGCCAGGCTTTGTCGAACCACGGTTCCAGCGGGCCGTAGAGGCGCAGGATCATGAACCAGCCCTTGCCGGGAATGGTCTGAATCCAGTTGTTTTCCTTGCCTTCCGGGGCGGTTGGACCGAACCAGACATCCACCGAGCCGTCCCCATTTACCTGGAGGTTCTTATCCTGGCTGCTCACGCTCGGGGCCTGCTGATCGGTCTGCAGCATCGAGCGGGTCTGGGTGTCGTAGACGATGACCGACCAGAAGTCTT
>Ga0210125_1000070_pt1 | contig 20340 bp, 18 predicted proteins | sample RushMan_CattailN_FD_185555 | JGI IMG/M metagenome (GOLD analysis project Ga0210125, IMG submission 185555) | Wetland microbial communities from San Francisco Bay, California, USA, that impact long-term carbon sequestration -... | ecosystem: Environmental > Aquatic > Marine > Wetlands ...
TCCTCCAGGATGAGCTCGAGAGCCTCTCTCGCTCCCTCTTCGTCATCAACTACCAGGATGCGCCTCGTTTCATGTGGATTAACTTCTTTCATTTGTTGCCTCTAACTTCATCATGGTAATATTGAATATTGTACTCCTTGTGGCTTTTTTGAAAGTCGGGTTAGGCGTCTTTGTTGCGAAATCCATACGGTGACACTATAATCTAGCACACCGTACGACCGGTATGAAGAAGCATTTTTGACATTAATCTTTCGGAACCTAAGTTTGGCGATTCCATTGATAACCAGGCGTTATGCCGGCGAAGCAACACGGCGGCATCTTCGACCTGGCACCGAGTGCGGACGGGCGAAAGTCTCTAACCAGTTATGGTGCGATGCAAGGTCCCTTTTTCAATAGGAAAAGGGGATTTAGGGGGGATTTTTAGGGCAAATCGTTTGTAAACTCTACCCGAGGACTTATTTTCGCTCAGCTGTATTAGTGGATGAGTTGACTCTCTCGGATTCCGCGTGCGCCGGAATGACCAATCGGACTTCACCGCCGTCAAATCGCTGAAATTAGGCGAAACCAAATGGTTCTCTATGATCAGAAAGCAGATTCCATTGCGTCAAATCGCAAGTATCGTCGGCAAAGAAAACGTATTGGATAAATTAGAAGATCTTTACGGCTACGGGTATGATGCCAGCCGCCTGAAAGGAATTCCCGACTGCGTGGTCTTTCCCGGCAACGCAGATGAAGTGGCACAGCTCATCGAGCTGGCCAATCGTGAACGACTGCCGGTATACCCGAGAGGAGCGGGCAGCGGCATGGTAGGAGCGGCCATCCCCGCGTCGGGCGGTATTGTCCTCTGCCTGCACCGGATGAACAGGATTCTGGAAATTGATCCGGATAACATGTTGGCGGTGGTGCAGCCAGGAGTGGTGACAGGTCAATTCCAAAAGAAAATTCTGGAATATGGGCTGTTCTACCCACCCGACCCCGCCAGCCTGCAATTTTCGACCATCGGCGGCAACGTCGCCATGTGCGCAGGTGGACCCAGGGCGGTGAAATATGGAGTAACCAGAGATTACGTGCTTGGTTTGGAAGCCGTACTGCCGACCGGCCGGATCATCAAAACCGGCACCCGGACTGTTAAAGGAGTGGTCGGATATGATCTGACCCGCCTGCTGGTGGGCTCCGAGGGCACTCTCGGTGTATTCACTGAAATCGTCTTGCGCGTCATACCCGCGCCTGAAACCACGAGAACGCTGATGGCCGTCTTCCCCAAGCTCGAAGATGCGGCCAGAACCGTTTCTGAAATTATCAAGCAGCGCATCATTCCATCTACCCTCGAATTGATGGATCGAGCCTCCATTCGGGTGGTGGAAAATTATCTGCATCTCGGATTGCCGACCGAGGTCGAGGCGTTGCTTTTGATCGAAGCGGATGGTCGCGAGTGCCTCGTAAATGATGATATTTTAAGAATTAACGAGATTTGTCTCGGTTCGGGGGCTTCGGAGGCCGAAATCGCCCAGACCGAAACTGATCGAGATCGTCTTTGGCAGGCCCGACGCGCCCTCTCCCCGGCACTTGGGCAGATCAAACCGGGCAAGATAAATGAAGACGTTACGGTTCCGCGCACAGAGATTCCGGCATTGATCAAAGCCACCCGAATGCTTGCGGAAAAGTATAACCTAATCATCGTCTGTTTCGGCCACGCCGGCGACGGAAATATTCATACCAATATCATGCTCGATAAAAAGAACGGTGACGAGCTTCAGAGAGCCGAGCAAGCGGTAGAGGAGCTATTCAGGACGGTACTGAAACTCGGCGGAACCCTGTCCGGCGAACACGGAATAGGAATAGCCAAGTCGCCTTTCTTTCGCTGGGAAATAGAGGATGCAGCATTCGATGCCATGTGGAAAATCAAGCAGGCTTTGGACCCTTTGAATATCCTTAATCCCGGTAAGATGTTCATAGCCGACAGGGCCTTCTTTCAATGATTTCAAAGTAAACCCGCATGCAAGAAAAACAGAGAGAAGTTTTAGAAAAAATCTTCCTTGCCGGACTGAGGGCCGTCGATCCGGAACAGGCAGTGAGAAGGTACGTTCAACGAATCGGCAACAAGCTGCACGTCGCCGACCGGGCTTATGACCTCGATGCGTTTACCGGAGTCACACTGGCCGGAGCGGGAAAAGGCGCCGCCCCGATGGCCAGGGCACTGGAAGACCTGCTTGGAGATTATCTAACCGCCGGCTGCATTACGGTCAAATACGGTCATGCCCTTTCCCTTCGCAAAACAAAAGTCGTTGAAGCAGGCCATCCCATCCCTGACGAAGCGGGCCTCGAAGGCACTGAAGTAATACTGCAGCTTGCGCATGGCTGTTCGGAGAAAGACCTCCTGATCTGCGCCTTTTCGGGGGGAGGGAGCGCATTGCTGGTAGCACCCAACAACTCGATAAGCCTTGCTCAAAAACAGGCAACGACCCGTTGTCTCCTGGAGTCCGGAGCCACCATCGATGAAATCAATGCCGTTCGCAAACATCTATCCCGAGTCAAAGGGGGCGGGCTGGCTAAAGCAGCTTATCCAGCCTCGGTTATTTCCTTGATTTTATCCGATGTCGTTGACGATCGATTGGACGTCATTGCTTCCGGACCCACAGCGCCCGACTTTACTACTTTTCAGGACTGCCTGACAATAGTACAGAAGTATGGCTTATCCCAACGGTTGCCGCCCGAAATTCCGGCAGTCTTCAAAGATGGCGTCGACGGCCGCCTGATGGAGACTGCTAAGGCCAAGGATGTCGTGTTCTCTCGGGTGCAGAACCTGATTGTGGGCAGTAACAAGGCCGCATTGATCGCTGCTGGAGGTGAGGCTCGCTCGGCCGGCTATAATACGTTGATTCTCTCTTCCCGAATTCAAGGCGAAGCAAAGGAGGTCGCCAAGGTCATCGTGGCAGTCGCCAAGGAAGTTCAACAATCCGCAATTTCGATCTCTCCTCCTGCCTGCGTTTTAGCCGGCGGCGAGACAACAGTGACTATTAGGGGAGACGGCAAAGGGGGGCGCAACCAGGAACTGGCTCTTGCTGCTGCAATGGCGCTGGAGGGTTGGAATGACATCAGTCTGCTGAGCGCCGGAACCGATGGAACCGACGGCCCGACAGATGCAGCTGGAGCTTTTGCGGACGGCAGCACATGCTATCGAGCCCGAAAGCTCGGTCTGGATCCTCTTGACCATCTTGCGCGCAACGATTCGTACAATTTGTTCGACCAGACAGGAGATTTATTAAAGACAGGTCCGACTCGAACTAACGTGATGGACTTGATTTGCGTGCTCATCGAATAACTCTTAAAATTAGGGCTGTCTAAAAATAAGCTTGGGCTTTTGGCTCCAAAAAGATGCGCAAACGTCATGCAGGTGAAAACTGGAATCCAGCGGTGCCTCCGCGTCTTTTATCTAAGCATTTGTTTTTGCTTCCAGCTTATACATGCACCTCGGGGTTTGGAAACATAAAGTGCAAAAGTACGGCAACGATGTGAGATGGCATATGGCACAATAGGAAAAGAGGGAATTACTTCAGGTCCTCGCACATCAGACAAGGAGAAATATGTATCGCACTCATTCCGTCCGGCGAAAAACAAAGATCGTATGCACGATCGGGCCTGCCAGCAGTTCTCCCGAAAGACTCAAGCAACTCATCGAGGCGGGGATGGATGTTGCCCGTCTTAATTTTTCCCATGGCGATCATGAAACGCACCGTCAAACTCTTAGAAATATCCGACGTCTTTCATCGGAAATGGGAAAGGAGATCGGCATCCTGCAGGACCTTGGCGGACCTAAGATTCGCCTTGGCACCCTGCCTGTCAAGGAACGGGAACTAGACACGGGAGAGAATGTCACTCTAATCTCTGCTCAAAGCTCGGACTCCGATGCCATCCCGGTAAATTATCCGCATCTAGCAGAAGATGTGGAAGTTGGGGATCGCATATTGCTGGCCGATGGAACCGTGGAGCTGTCTGTAGTGGATAAGAACTCAGACCAAATTGATTGCAAAGTGCTGGTTGGAGGCGCTATCCAGTCTCACAAGGGAGTAAATCTGCCTTTAAGCGATCTGCGCATACCCGCCTTTACGGAAAAGGACCGCAAAGATCTCGCGGTTGGGATAGAGGAAAAAGTCGACTTCGTGGGACTCTCTTTTATCAGAAAAGCAGCAGATGTCGATCCGGTTCTGGAGATGCTGGCTAACATCGAGCCGCGCCCCATGGTGATTGCCAAGATCGAGAAGCCTCAAGCGGTTGAACGGCTTGAAGAAATTCTGGCTAAAGTGGATGGGGTGATGGTCGCCCGGGGAGATTTGGGGGTAGAGGTGCCGTTGGAAGATGTGCCCATGATTCAAAAGAAAATCATTCGAGTCTCCAGAGAAGCCGGGAAACCGGTTATCACCGCGACCCAGATGCTAAGATCCATGATGGAAAACCCTCGTCCGACTCGCGCAGAGGCGGCCGACGTCGCCAACGCCGTCCTGGATGGAACCGATGCGGTGATGCTTTCGGATGAAACCGCTATAGGATCTTATCCCGTCGAAGCAGTAAGGATACTCGACCGGGTCGCCAGGGCGACCGAACCATACCTCGATCAAACGGCATTGGCGGATGAGACCATCCCGAAGCTTCTACCCAAGACCGCGGCGGCCATCGGCCGGGCTGCTTACAGGCTGGCTCTGGATTTGGACGCCGCAGTCATTGTTGCAACAACATCATCGGGCAGCACTGCGCGATTGGTCTCGCGATTTCGCCCCCCCTGCCCTGTTGCCGGCTTGACCGCAAATCTGGAAACTCAAAGGCAGCTTTCGCTATCCTGGGGAATCATTCCTATCAAGATCGAGACATTCGAGGACACAGACCAGATGTTTGACAGGGCGAGTTCGTGGGTCTTGGAACAACAATTGGCCAAACCGGGTGACATGCTGATCATCACAGCAGGTGTGCCTTTGGGAGTGAAGGGAACTACAAATCTGGTCAAAGCAATGGAACTTAAGGAAAACTGATAAGAGTTGCAGGAATCAGATATAGTAAGGGGTATTACACTGGTTTAGGTTGAAGAGTGCCATTTTATGGCGCGCACGAGCCACCCATCAGTCATTCCCGCTTGCTTCCGGCGGTAATCCGGGAAAAGCACTCTGGAGCCTTATGCGCGAGGGGTATCGGCAGAAAGGTAAAGAACTTAAAAGCAGATTTTTATCCTTGACAAGTATAATTGGTGGCCGCTCCAAAAGCCTGTAGCAGGGGCTTTAGTCCCGCTGCAAGCGTGACCGAAACAAGCCGCCCCAAAACGGCTGCGCTACGTCAAAAACAGACTTTCCAATTAGGCACCGGTGTTGCCTCTCGGTAAAATATTGGCGGGCTTTAGCTCGCGCTCCTAACCCTGTTTTTCTTCTGCAACTTTTTGCAGCACCTCTAAATTCTTGTGTATCAGCTCTTCTCTCTTTTTCAGATTGGTTTTGTTAGAAATATGTTTGCGTTTTCTTATTTTTTCAGTTTTCTGACTTTTTGAAGCCATTAATTCCTCCGTACACAAAAATTGTTTATAACACCTTAAAATATGTCCAAAAAGCTGCCTCTCCGTGTTCGCGCGGCGAAATCGCTATTCCATCCTTGTAAAGGCTGCAAAAATATACAAATTACTATATCATGCAAGGCAAGTCGCCTATAACAATTTACTGAATCGATGTCACGCAAAAGTTTTTTTGACTCCCGCTGTAACCTTCTCAAGCTTGGGATACCTCCCTTTGCACGGACCTCTCAGCCAACCATGAAGCTCCTGCCATGCTCGCGGGATGTATTGCAGGAACTCTCTCTTGCCTTTCGCTACTCCCAAAAATCCGTATGCCCCTAAAATTTGCAGGTTTCTGCTTAGTCTTACCGCTCGATATGAAGTGTAGAATTGCTGATGCGTGCGGCCCAAAAACTTCCTCACTCCCGTCCAATAATAATCAACCAATCGATTTTGGAGGCCCGCAGGGATCGAAACATAGGGATCGAGCAAAAGAGACGCCAGGTCATAAGCCGGCGGACCATAGCGCATCCCCTGAAAATCCAGAATCCATAACCTCCCCTGACGCACCATAATATTTCTACTTTGAAAATCCCGATGCATGACATGCGACCGATGGTGCGTGCCGGCCTGCTCGGCTATGTTCTCAAAATCGCTGCGCAGGTCCTCTTCCCCAATACCCATGCCAAGACAGTCATTTAAAAAAGAGTTCCTAAAGTACTCGAGCTCCCTCTGATAAACAAAAGACGGGTTGTATAGATCGGTATCAAAACAAAAATCCGTTTGAAAATCTGCAGCAACGGATCGGTGCAGCTTGACCAAGAGCCTCACAACTCGCCGGTATATATGCGCGACATCTATTCGACCGCGCTTCACGTGCCGCTGCAAATGATAATCGCCGAGGTCGTCCAACAAAAAGTGGCCAAGCTGGAGATCGGCCCACAGGATTCTTGGAACAGGAAGGTTATGCCGCCAAAGGTGCCTTCCTATCAGAAAATAAGAATCGTTTTCATCCAGCTCTGTTCTATTTTTGCGGGGTGATATGAGGCCAATGAAATGTGCAGAATTCTGCCGAATACGAAAAAACTTTCGGTCCGAAGCATCGCCTTTGAGCGCTGTGACCTCGACTTTTTCCGTGTTCAATAGACCGGCCTCAGTGCAGTTCTTGAGCAATAATCGAAGCGAGCTTTCAATGGAATTTATCGAATTCATCAGCGGTTCTCGAAAAGGATCTCGTTTTCTTGGCTGCCTCTCACTGTAACACCGTCGGTCACGATGCAGTTGCGCAGTCGACATTTTGGCCGAACTTCGACATCGTCCCACAAGATGACATTCTCCAGCACAGCACGGTCCATAATGCGGGCGTTTCTGCCAATAACGACCATACCCCTTAAATCGGCATCCGGCGATATTTCAGCGGTCGGATGTACACAGATACTTTGACCTGACTTCAGCGGGGGAAAAGCATTTTCGGGCAACTCAACGAGTTCTGAATGCAGCAAGCGATAGGCTTCCACCGATCCGATTTCCCGCCACCTCAGGCTTCTCTCAAATAATATGCTAGGCGGGTCGCCCGAATGGATAAGGTCCCGGTAAACAGGGATGATCTCATGGGGATGTCCAGGTTCGAGACCCGTCAAAACCTGCGGTGTCAAAACGTGAATCCCGGTAAAGGCAAGGAGTTTTACATCAGATCGCTCCCGGTCTAGTTTCCTGGCTTTATCGCCGAATCCCAGAATGAACCGATCATCCACCGCGACGTTATTGAACGCGGGAAAATCGTGCAGCAGGAGGCTAACCGAACTGTTTGATTCCAGATGTTGTGCGTACAAGCTCGTAAAATCCACGTTGCAGAGGATATCCCCGTTCACCACTACAAAAGGCTCGTCGTCAAAAAAATCCAGCACGTTTCTGATACCCCCTCCCGTACCGAGAAGCCTCGACTCCACCCTAACTTCGACTGGGATCGGCCAGTCTACCTCTTGAACTGCTTTGACGAGCCTATCGGACAGGTGGAAGGCATTGACGACAACTGCTTCAAATCCTGATTCACACAGTCGCCATACCCAATAGTAAAGGAGCGGCATACCCATCACCGGCACCAGAACTTTTGGCCTGATCCACGTGAGCGGACGCAATCTGGTCCCCAACCCTGCAGCAAGAATCATCGCACGCATGATTAACTATTTGCCGCATCAATCGAAATTTAACAAGAGGAAAGACGAGTAAGAAGAAGTTTCAGTGATGTTTCGGGAGTACCGGAATCCAGGTTTTCTCCTTGACCTCACCCGAATGCCCGTGATATAGCCCAAACACCAATCAAGCCGGCGTAGCTCAGGGGTAGAGCAGCTGATTCGTAATCAGCAGGTCGCGGGTTCGAATCCCATCGCCGGCTCCAATTAAATCAATAAGTTAGCAGTATCTACAAAGCATGCGTTTTAGAGTTTTCCACCCTATTTCCACCCTGGTATTTTCCCCCACCCTTTTCCACCCACCAATGTTTTCCACCCAGATCACCACCCTGAATGGCACCTGAAGCATGCCTTAGCTTCCTCTTTCGGTCTTGCCCCAGCGGGTCACACAATAATGCCCGGCCAAGTAGGGTAATCAAAACGATGAAAGCTGTGGCAGATGGGCATTGCTCGCAGGGGGGAGGGTACGGGCTTCCGGGGCTGGGAAAAAACCGAAATACGAAGGAGCGCCATGAACCGCGCGCGATTTTTTGAAATAGTTGCATTTAATAGGCGGCTAGGCCCTTTTGCCTTTGACTCAGTGGCTCTCTTGATTAACAGAAAAATATCTCCTATGGCAACCAATGGAATTCAATAATGAATACGGGCCAACATGCTTTCACCATTGACCAGAGGCTGAAATAATTCGCTATGATCCTCAGTGCTTAGCCACCAAATGAGGGTGCGATGGCCAAGAATCCAAAATGCATGGAATCTTTACTGATGTGCCTGGTGACTATTGAGCTTGAACTGGATTGAACAACTTTATGCTGAAGGTATCACAACGGGCTGTGGCGACAATCATATGAGGTTTTGCCCCGAAGAATCGGTGACTCGTGCTCCAATGGCAGCTTTTCCCGTAAGAGCATTTGGTCTGTAATGGAATTTCTTTCATCTAAAATAGGGCGAGGTCATATCACCCCGCCTATTTGAATAGCGCTATGAGACCCGGAATATCTTATCACTTAATAACTCCATCTCGTTGAGGCAATTTGGATATGCAAACCTAAAATCCGCACTGCAAATCCTCCGGCACAGGATCCATATACAGAGCTTCGTGCACCGCCTGCAGCAAAACTGCCATAACGCATACTATTGGTATGGCGTTATTCACCATCACCGCAAAAAATGGCAGGTGTTCCTCGGAGGTATGGACCTCGGAGGAACAATCCTACACCAAAGAAATTTCTATATCCGCTGACAATGTGTTCAAAATTGTGCCCAAGATTTGTGATATCCGGTGATTTTCAGTGACACCCGGTCAGTAATTTGCTGTGCAATGTGGTGGGTTGGTAGTAAAAGCTGTTGCCACCAGGGCAATCTAATCATCCACTAAGGGCTATGAGCGGGCTGGCTGCAACATGGCATGAAAGTATTGCATTAAGGATAAGCCGTGGCTATTCTCTGGTTTTTGCAACCCACGAGGGTTATCCAGGCATACGCAACCAGCTGTACCAGGGAAGTGCAAACATGGGCATAGCTTCTGATATCGTCATAATAGTGCTCGCGGGCCTCATCGGAGCAATTGTTGCACATAAGTTGCGACAACCTCTCATTCTGGGCTACATCTTCGCCGGGATTGCCGTCGGGCCATATACCGGGGGAATCACAGTATCTGAGATTCACGATATCGAGTTGCTGGCCGAGATCGGCGTTGCGCTCCTGCTATTTGCCCTAGGGCTCGAGTTTTCCCTTCAAGAGCTCAAACCAGTGCGCGCCATTGCACTGATAGGAACGCCGATACAGATTCTTCTGACCATTGCCCTTGGTTTCCTCATTGGGCAGTGGCTTGGCTGGGATTGGATTTTCTCCCTCTGGCTGGGGGCTCTCATCTCTCTTTCGAGCACGATGGTTATTTTGAAAACCTTGATGAATCAAGGATGGCTCGGAACATTATCCAGCCGGGTCATGATCGGCATGCTCATCGTCCAGGACCTGGCCGTTGTGCCGCTGATGATCATCCTGCCACAGCTGAATGACCCCAAAGCGGGCATCCCGCTGTTGGGGTTCGCAGCGCTGAAGGCTGCGATGTTTCTGACGGTGATGATCCTTTTCGGCACGCGAGTCCTGCCCCGTTTGATGGCCTATATCGTAAAATGGAATTCTCGGGAGCTTTTCTTGCTGGCGATTACAGCCATTGGGTTAGGCGTCGGATATGCCACCTACCTCTCAGGCCTGTCTTTTGCCTTTGGCGCATTTATAGCCGGCATTGTACTGAGCGAATCGGACTTCAGCTTCCAGGCCTTGAGTGACATCATCCCGCTTCGAGACATATTCAGTCTCCTTTTCTTTACCTCGGTTGGAATGCTTCTTGACCCATCCTTTCTTCTTGCCAAGTGGCATGAGATCCTTCTGCTGGTAGGACTCGTTTCTTTTGGCAAAGGGGTGATCTTCTTCACCCTGCCTCTCCTGTTCGGATACCGCAATGTCGTTCCCCTAGCCGTCGGGTTGGGCCTCTTTCAAATCGGTGAGTTTTCGTTTGTGCTGGCACGCATTGGACTTTCAACCGGTTCTATATCCCATGAATTCTATTCGCTGGTGCTGAGTACGACTGTCATCAGTATGGTCCTCACTCCCTTCGTTTCAGGACTCACTGCCCCCCTTTACGCACTTCGAAAACGCTGGTTCAAACATGAGCCCCTGCAGACAATTAACCTTCCTGAAAAGGGACTCAACGGCCATGTCGTGATCGCAGGTGGAGGCAGGATAGGGCAGTATGTGGCACAGGTTCTGCACCATATTGGCAATCCTTTTGTGTTGATTGAGCTGGATTATCGCAAGGTTGACCAGGGTAAGACGGCGGGATTTCCTGTGATATTCGGGGATGCCGGCCAGGAGGTTGTCCTTGAAGCGGCGAGCATTGATAAGGCCTGCCTGCTTTTGGTGACCGTTCCGGGAATCGTTGTTGCCCAATCCATTGTTCGCCATGCCCGGCAGCTGAAACCAACTTTGAACATTGTAGCCCGCGCGGAAGAAATGGAACAAATGAAACTCTTGCAGGAAAGTGGTGTTTATGAGGTGGTGCAACCCGAATTGGAAGCGGGTCTTGAAATCACGCGGCTGGCCTTGCGCCATCTCAAATATCCTGTCTCTGAAATACTTCGCTATACGGATTCAGTGCGTCGAGACCTATACGCACCGCTCTATCAAAATTATGAGGGCTGCGAAGTTATTGCTTTAGCCAAGAATGCCGCGGAGTTTTTGGAGTTGAACTGGGTGAGTTTGGGCGAGGAAAGCCCCCTCAACGGTCGCACCATTAGGGAGTTGGATATACGCAAGACCACAGGAGTTTCTGTTGTCGGAGTCATGCGCAGCGATACGTTCATCCCAAATCCGGGTCCAGAACTTCGCTTTACCCCGGGTGATCTTGTTGCAACTATAGGAAAACCAGAACAGTTTACTGCCTTTCAAAGCCTGGCTCATCCCCCGTCGCCCGCCTGATGGAGTTGATTAGACTAAAGACAGCATCTATGTGCAAAATGAAAAGCAGAATTCTACTAACTCGAGGGCAAGACTCATAATCTTTATGGCATCGGCCAATTGAGCGACCCGGTCTCTGCCTATTGCAGGTAGATCCCGCTGAGTTTGTCCATGAGTCGGTGGAACGAATCATGTTTGCCGGCACCGATCTTGTCACGCTCCATAGTTTCAAATTCTTCGTAGCGCCGTGCCTGCTCCTCTTTCGAAAACCTCTGTTCGGCCATTACAAAAAGCACTTTGTTCTCCTTGAGGATGTGATTTCTCAGAAGCTCAATATATACTTGTGGCCGCCTTAATGAAGTCCTCCGCTCCGCCCCGATCTTCCTTCAGTTGCCTGAGCGCATTACGCATCACCCGGATGTGCTCCCGACCGCGGTCATGATCGTTCAGCATGACGCCAATGGGAGCCCCTTCCCCGGAAATCCCCGTCTTTCCCAAGGCCGGGAAAAGGATATTCTCTTCTTTACCGTGACAGCGAGCCATTCACTGTCTTTGACATCAGTCTTTCTTCCCGGTACATTTTTCACATGCCGTGAGTTGACCAGATACACCCTTGGAATCATTTCTTCCAGAACCTCGAATACCGGCTTCGAGCAGACACTGGTGCTCTCCATCACAGCCAGTTCCGCACCGCTTGGGCATAGCCATCTGCCCAGTTCCACCAAACCCTTGCGATACGAACTGCACTCCCCCATCACTTTGTAGATGTGCCCAGAGCAATCTTCTCGCAGGATCGTTCCAACGACCAAGGCCCTATGAAAGTCCAGTCCCGCACAACATTTTACCAATGGCTCTATTATCCATGATCACCTAATTTCTCCTGTGAGCGTTTAAGAAAACGAACGGCCCTCGGGCGGGCTCTCCAGATTTCCATGCAGTAGAAGGCGAACATCTGCAGACCACCTTACGGTAAGTCCAATGAACGTGATGTGCGTGGAGCCGTGAACCCCATAGCAGTAGTTCTCAAAATCCCGTTCGTCATCTTGGAACCCTGGCATTGGGCGCTGGCGCTTCAGCAATATGGACGACACCCGCCGTGTCAGGCGATATGGCAAAGGCAACCGCATATTCTTTCTCGTCAGGTCCCATACTGGTCGTCGGAACCACAATATTTTCGTGGGCAATGGCAGTGCCTGACTGATGTGCCTTTGCGCCCCTTACCACAATCCCGTCATCGCGCACTTCGGCAATGCGAAGGTAGACATTCGGATCGCGCTGTTTCCCCGGCCCGAGCGATCTATCTCCCTTTGCATCCGTTACCATGCCGCTGCAAGCGAGGTCTTCTTCCTGCGCATATTTCAGGAACTTGACGAAACGGTCGTGGTAGTCCGTACCAAGTTTCTTATCCATTTCATAGGTCGTCGCGTAGAGACTGTTGAGAGCCCCTGTACCGGCGCATCTCGCACCAATGCATGCGCCGTGGTGAGGAGTGAAAAATTGGCCGAGCTGGGCTCTTTTTATCACTTCGTCCTTTGACCGGCAGACATGGAGAAAACGGTTCACCTTTCCGCCGGTGAGCGGAGAATAGGCTGCCATCAGGGGACTTTGTTCCTTTGCCAAGTCATAGGTTAGAGCCAGAGCATTGATGGTGGGACGAAAGCACGGGTGGTCCAAGAGACTTTCCACCTTTTCGCCAAATGCATAAACTTTGGTTTTCATGCTCTTGAGGCTCTCCATGTAATCGGATGCTGTTTTCATTTCTCGCTCCGTCATTGGGGTTAATTGCTCAGTTTGACACCACGACAAGTTTGCGTGGACTTAGCGTCAGGATCTCGTTTCTCTCGGGACCCAGCAGTACGCAGTCCTCGATCTTCATTGCGACACCCGTTCGATCCACCAAGTGCAGCTCAATGGCAACAACCATACCGGGTAAAAGGATCGTCCTGCCGTTTTTTGCTAAGACCGGAGGTTCGTTTACTTCCAGCCCTATGCCATGCCCTATGAAGTGGACTCTTCCACCCGAGTGCATTTGCATAAAAGAGTCGTCGATTCCAAGCTCGAATGCGTGCTCCTCTGCCATACTGAAGGCTTCCCCGCAACTCACGCCGGGACGTAAATCATTCACCAAGCGGTCTGATACACTCCGCAATCGCTCAAACATATCGACAGCCTTTCCACTCGCCTGCTCCACTGCGTAAGTGCGGGCCTGGTCCGCATGGTAGCCTTCGACACAGGTGGGCATGTCCACCAGAACGAGATCTTCGCGCCTGATGACCCGCATTGAAGCCCCGGTCGGAATGGCAGCACTCAAACCGGCACCGCAGAGGGTATAGAGGGTTCCACTTGTCGCAAGCAGGTTCGGTCCCGATGCCAGGGGACCGCGACTCATGATAAAGTCGTTTAGACGAATAAAAAAACAGCCTTCGTGACCGGCAAGGCGATGGGCGGCTTCAACCTGAGCGGAGAACTCCAGTTCATGCATGCCGGCTTTAAGGCATCCGACAGTAGCCAAGTGACCTGCATGGACCGCATGGCACGCTTTTCTGATGCTTCCAATTTCCGATGCATCTTTTATCATTCGCTGAGCCAATACGTCGCTGGAGATATCCACCAGATCCCGCTCCCGCAGAGCTGAGGTGAAGCTGCGGGCCTGAGTTACAGTCAGTATGTCAAGCTCGGTACCGACCTTCTCTCCTGTCCCGGAACCCGGGAACATGATTTGTACAATTCTCTCGAGGCTTTTTTCTTCTATAATTCTTTCGGCGTCCAGATCCGATTCCTTAAGGGCGATGTCATGGCCTCTCCGCACGAACAGCCTGAAATCCTCGGGCAAGACCACAAGGTAGGCTGGCTGAGCCGTACCGGTGTAATAGTAGGTATCCCTCGAATAAAACAGGATTGCTGCGCTCAGTCTGCGATCCCTTATGAGCCCCTGGAGATGGTGTATCCTTCCCTGATGGGTCATTTGCGCTGTTTTCCTCCGCATTGTTTCGGCAACCACGGCACTTGAGGTGTTATCCGCTGTGGTGTGGACTTCGAAGCGCCGATTGATACCCTCTCGAGACGGCACAATCCCTATGCGCAGTGGCTGTCTTACATTAGACGATTGTTTTTATCAATTCCTTGTAGGATTTTTAAAGCTTCAGTTTCGATCATACAAGTTATAATCATTGATCCGGATGGGAACTGGCTCAACCGTGGTGCGGATCGCCTCACGGTATGACATCGGCATTTCTGTGGTAGGATCTCCCATACACAGATTCGGCAAATACCTGAGAGGCTGTCTGAAAAATGCTCTTTTGTCATTTCGAACGGAGCTTGGCGGGGTGGGAAATATTTCAAACATGCCGCTCTTCTCCCAAAAGATTTCTCGCCTTCGTCTCACAATGACAATTTTCAGACAGGCTCTGAGAGACAAGGTAGAAAGTTTGCAGAAAAATATGGGATCTGAGGAGCCGTTGAATCCGGAATTAAAGATGATGCACGAATGGAAATCAAGGAGGATCATGATGAAAGCTTTGGCGATCAATGGAAGCCATCGTAAGGGCAAGAATACAGCTACCATGTTGCGACTTGTTCTTGAGGAATTGGAAAAGGAAGGGGTGCGCACGGAACTCTTGGAGATATCTGACCTGAACATCGAGTTTTGCCGAGCCTGCAATCGATGCCTCAAGAAGAGCGAGTGCAGTATCCAACACGACGATGTTCCAAGAGTGGCTGAAAAGATGACGGCTTCTGATGCAATTATAATCGGGTCTCCTGTCTATTTCGGCAATGTAACCGGCATGCTCAAAGCCTTTATGGACCGAACCCGCTGGATGCACATGACTGAAAACCTTCTGGACGGTAAGTTGGGGGCGGCACTTACGCATGCAGGGCTCAGAAATGGTGGGCAGGAGATGACGCAGTCCATATTGGAACGGTTTCTTCAACACCATGGGCTGCGAGTGGTTGAGGCAAGAGACCCTCGGTCAGGAGTCTACAACCTTGGCCCGATGGGAACTCTCTACGACTCTATGGTGGGAGATGAAATTCACTGGAAAAGGGGGGTTATGCAAGACAGCCTGACGGTTAAAACATGCCGAGTATTGGGGCAAAACCTCCTGAGGCTTCTCAAACAATCCTAGAACATACGGATGTGTTGTACTGCTGCGGATGCCATTGAGGCTGAACGCTCTACCGAGCAGATCTTTGCCACTTGTGCTTTATCGTATCACCAACGGATTCACGCATTCCGTCAGGATTATCCTTCTTGGCAATGACTTCGGCAAGCTTGAACATCCTTATAATATTGACCAGCAGCTTAAGAAGGGACTTCGCCGATTCAGCTTTACGGTGGCATGAAGAAACCTCGGTTTTGTCGTGTTGACCAATTTGAGAAAGCAGTGTTTCGTTTATTACTATCTCCGATGCCGCAACTTTCTTGAGCCCGAAAATGGCGTCAACCAGTTCATCATCATTGGCATCGCATAGAGCACCGCATGCAAAGCTTAAGATTTTGCCGCTGTCGAGTTGCACAATTTCTTGGTCAGATTTTGATATCCTGGTTAAGTAGGGAATTGCATAGTCCCGGCTGTACGAGACAAAATCAATCTCGGCCGATTTGGAGTAATTCTTTAACTCTTCAAAGAAGTAGCCGGTCGAGAGCAAATCCTTTACTAGCACCTGCGATACTTCAGCCATCGTTAACCTCCCAGATCGCACTGTTGTTTATTGTCTTGCCACGCAACTCAAATCCATCCCTTCAGTTCCTGTGGGGCGCACAGTTTGCGGTTGCCGAGCTACGCCTCTCAATAATGTGTTTACCAGCGGGAGTCAGGCTCGGTGCGAAATGGGTATTTGTTAAGAAAAGGCGGGCACGTCATCCAAATCCCAACTGATCTATTCATAACCGATTACGCAAGATAAGGCGAAGTTATTCTCATTTATTTGAGCTAAACTCAAGAATCGGCGGAATTCGAGGATGGAATTTTTCAGCCTTGTCTTTCTGATCTAAGCGGTTATGCTTAGGACGTGCTAGTTGAGTACGTTATTTTGAGTTATGCAGGAATCGATCTTTCGCCAGGTCAATGGCGCGGTTTCGGAGTAACTCCGAGTACCGCACCAAAAAAGCAGTAGAAAAATACCAACTCAAGGAAAGGTTTAAGAAAATGGCGGAAGGTCAAGTAAAATGGTTTAATGACAGCAAGGGTTATGGCTTTATCGAGACCGACACCGGGCATGATGTCTTTGTCCATCACACAGCCATCCAAGGCGAAGGTTTTAAATCCCTGAGCGAGGGTGAGCGGGTGAGTTTTGTGGAAGAACAAGGCAACAAAGGGCCCCAGGCGACGAACGTGAAAAAGCTGTAAGCCAAAGTTATACTCAAGGCTTTGAAAATGAGAATTAGCCGGAGTGATGAAATGCTCCGGCTTATTTGTTTCAAATGATGCATAAAGTAGACTGATTGATCGGGGAAAAGCTATTTTGACGGTACGAATTTAAGAGATCTCAACCTCTCCCACACCTTACCCAACTGACCATCCAAGGCAATCAAGTAGCGATCATCGGATATCTTAACTACTGTTCCCGCTCCATGAGCGGTTTCAACCCTGTCATTGATCTTAACAGCCAAATGCCCTACCATTTTCCTAGGGGGATCAAGGGGCCGGTCTATTTTTTGAAACCTCTTGTATGGTGAGAATCTGGATTGTCTCATTTTTTGTTTGCTCCTTGCATTTCTGCGGCAAAATTATGGTGAAAAGAGGTCAACGCAATAACCCGCAATACTGATCCCCGCGTTTTGAAAGGAAAAAGAACACTAGGCAACGAGCCGCAAACGATGTATTGCCAGCCGGCGTGAATTAATCGCGCTTCTTTCCGGCAAGATGCCACTGATCGGGGAGTGGCTGCGGGCCTGGTACTATACCTGCTATGTCCGGGTCTTCATGGCTATCCGCGGATGCCTGATTAACCTTGCTCTGCTTGGCTTCCAAGCGGCGCGCTTCTTTATCTCTCTGTTTCTGTTGTTGCGCTCTTTCTCTTTCCCGCTTCTTGAAGGTAACTTTAGGTCTTTGAGCCATCTTGTAACTCCAGAATACTCAGGGATGTCCCCGAAGTAGTTGAAATGTTAATTGCAATTAAAAAAGCAACCGTTAGAATATTCACTGCGCTGCTTACAAGCTGATTGTCAGTCAGTTCTCAAAGGTGAGAGACTGAATCTCGACATAGATCAAATCTGAAGCGTGTGAACTAAACTGATTGGAGTATAGCTTTTCCTGGCGAAAAGGAAAGCGCAACCCTCCCAAATTAATCCGGCCGTTCGCGGATTCGCGGTGAGCCGCATATCTTTAAAACTCGCCACGGGGACTCGGGCGACCGGCCGAGCTTCCGAGTCCCGAAGAGGTTGAGATGAAGGCCCGCGCTCGCCCCGCGGGCTATTCGAAAGATGGACTTGCTATAGTTTCAGACAGTGAGCAGCGAGGCTAGGCCACAATTCAAGGCTGCGCTGAAGCCGGCAACTTAAGTAAGCCGGACCTGCATTAGAGAATTCTAATTTTCTTTTAATCTTCCTTTAATCTTTCCTCCCTATATTCATGCCAACGCCGTCACTAATAGCATGTACTGTTTAAAAACCAGGATAAAGGGAGGATTAAAATGTTTCATCGTGCCAAGAAATACTTTAGGGCCAAACAATTTGGACTGGTGTCCTTGACAGCAGTGGCCTTTGTCTGCCTCACAACAGGGCTTTTAGTGGCCTCAGGGTTGAATTGGACTCATTCTTCAGCGGCCCAGACCTTGGAAAGTGCCTCTGAGCCTGCAATTCGACCGCCATTTCAAGAATCTTTCGCTCCCCTGACAGAAAGATTGTCACCTACCGTAGTCAATGTCAAAGTCACCAAAGTTGAGAAAATGGGCTTCAATCCACGCGAGCTTCCCGAGGGACCTTTTGGAGATATGTTCAAGCAGTTTTTCGGTGAAAATTTTCAGCCTCGTCAGCAACCGGTTCAAGGTGCCGGCTCGGGCGTCATTATCAGCAATGACGGATACATTTTGACAAATAACCATGTAGTTGAAGACGCCCAGGAAGTAACCGTAACGCTTGCGGACCAAAAAGAAATGAAGGCCAAAATTGTTGGTCGCGATCCGAAAACCGACCTTGCGGTTCTAAAGATATCCGCCGATCACAATCTGCCGGCGGCAAAGTTGGGTAACTCCGACCAATTGCAGGTGGGCGATTGGGTTATCGCTATAGGCAATCCGTTCGGGCTTAGCCACACTGTAACTTCAGGCATCGTCAGCGCCAAAGGTCGTGTCATCGGTGCCGGCCCCTACGATGATTTCATACAGACTGACGCCTCCATCAACCCGGGCAATTCCGGCGGACCACTTTTCAATATGAACGGTGAAGTAGTGGGGATAAACACGGCAATCATTCCCAACGGTCAGGGAATCGGTTTTGCCATCCCGGTAAACACTGCCAAACCGTTGATTCCTCAATTGGTGAAAAACGGCAGAGTGACCAGGGGATATTTAGGAGTAAACATCCAGTCCATTACTCCAGAACTTGCCAAAGCACTGGACCTTAAAAGGGACAAGGGCGCACTGGTAGCCGATGTCATGCCGGATGGCCCGGCTGAAAAAGCGGGCTTCAAGCGAGGAGACATCATCATTTCCTATAATGGAAAGACAGTCCAGAACAGCCACGACCTTCCCCCGATGGTTGCAGCCTCGCCTATTGGTCAAGGTGCCACTGTAACCATTTTGAGAGACGGTCAGGAAAAGAACATCAAGGTTGATGTTGCCGAGCTGCCATCAGACAAGGGTACGCTAGAAGCCTCGGCAAAACCGGAACAAGGGAAATGGGGCATGCAGCTTCAGGATCTCACTCCGGAAATAGCTCGTCAGCTCAATGTTGAAGCGGACCAAGGTGTTCTGATTACCTCAGTACAACCGGGGAGTCCCGCAGATGAAGCGGCTATTCAACAGGGCGACATTATTTTGGAGGTGAACCGCCAGCCTGTGACAACAGTCCAGGAGGCGCAAAAGGAAATTTCCAAAACCACGAATAAAGATGCACTCCTGTTGTTGGTTCAAAGGAACAGCAGAAGCATGTTTGTTGCACTTTCAGGATGAGGTATGGAGACGTAGTTCAACTATTACTTTTCAACGGGGTGCAGTAAGAGGATCACGAATTCTGCTGCCGGCTTCGATTGGAAATTGGACCCGCTGTTCAAAGCAGTACGCTGAGCGGAGATAAACGAAGCCCACCCCGTCAACATAAATGGAGGCCGCAACGTTAGCATGTTGGGATCTCCTTCGCTAATCCACACCACTTGCAATCGGCAATCATTTTTTTCTTGGTGGTGAATTAATAATCATATCACCCGGCAGCAACCTCCAGATGCCAAGGTACTTCGCACGGGCGCTCTTTTCCAAAGTCTTGTATTGATGTGGTGCACTGGGCAAAGCGACGGCCCATCCGTTTTCCAGCATATAGGCACTCAGATCCTCCCCTTGCGAGGTGCACCGTGCATTGATGCTTCTATCCGCATTTCGACTCATTTCATGGCAGTGAACAAAGTATGGATCGATCTTCAATTCCAGCATCAAGATAGCCCTGGGGCCACATCTCGGCGGTCGCAAAAAAGTAAGGCACGATTCATAAGTCGGAGGTATTCGGATACCGTAAAGCCAGATGGTTCGCCCTTGGACTCGAAGCGACCCGTCGTCCTTGACGATTGCATAACTATTGTAGTCGGCCGCATGAGCCGTTATAGGCAACAACAATAACATCAGCAGCAAAAAGGTTATCTTCATTCGCATCGCCTTAGCCTCACAAAACATAGCACGTCAATCCACACAGCAACCGGAACATTTGGACCTGAATAAAAAGGCAGCCTCTTTGAGCGAATGTTTGTCGACAATGCCGACCTGCATCAAACTCATTATAAGCGAGCCTGCGAATGCTGGCAAACGGACATGACTTGATGGTCACAACCAAACACTAAAGTTAACTCGATCACTCAACTTCTATTTCCGCGCGCCCTCGCATGGGAACAGGTCAGAGAATGTTCTTTTTGTCTGCGGGGATAATCTCCGGCGGCAGCCCCAAAAAGTTTGAGTATGAGTTCAGATTTTAAATCTGAAACTGGTATATTTAAAAAAATCCTGCCACGG
>Ga0210125_1000071_pt1 | contig 19968 bp, 20 predicted proteins | sample RushMan_CattailN_FD_185555 | JGI IMG/M metagenome (GOLD analysis project Ga0210125, IMG submission 185555) | Wetland microbial communities from San Francisco Bay, California, USA, that impact long-term carbon sequestration -... | ecosystem: Environmental > Aquatic > Marine > Wetlands ...
AGTTGTTCGAAGCTCGAACACCCAATTGCGTGCGGCTATCGCGATCCTTCAAGTTTCTCCTTCATCCGCGCTTTTCGAACTACCGGCCCGGCACGGTCCTTGCTCACCAAAAGCTTTGAGGGATTCATGTTGAACAACAGGTCCCTGTGTAATCGTTTACCGCGGAGGGCGCAGTGCGGCATAGCCGCAACCAAAACTTGATTTAACCACGAAGGACACGAAGAGCACGAAGAAAATGGTAAGTGAATTTCAATCATACCAGTAGGTTGCAAATATAATCTTCGCAAAGAAACAAGAAACTCAGGGTTAGTATCACAAAGGGTTTTTTTAATGGTAAACTTCTTTTCACTTCGTGAGCTTCGCGCTCTTCGTGGTTAGTCCCGCGACTCATGCTCACTGGGCCAAAGCGCAAGCTTTTAACGTCAACCGGCAGATTTGGAATTAGCGATGAAAGTAATGACCACAACAAAATAAGGAGCTCATTATGGACTCAGCGGAAAAAGCATCGGAAGCTTTTGCCTATCTTCAAAAGCACACCCCGGAAATTTACGAAAAATACCTGGAATTCACCAAATCCCTGGGAGAATCGGGAGGACTCTCGCCGAAGATTCTGGAACTCATCCTGGTCGGTTGTTCGGTCATGTCCCAGTGCGAAATGTGCATCGCGATTCACACGGAAAACGCCGCGGGCGCAGGCGCCACCAAAGAGGAAATCGTGCAGGCGGCAATGATGGCTGTTGCCATGGGTGGATCGCCGAAGCTGATGTACATGAAATATGTTTTTGAAGCAGTGGAAGATCTCTTTGATTGAACCCAAAACGGACCAGCGCCCGCACCAACATTAGAGCTGCTTGGCCATTGGCTTTCTCTCTTCATTCGCGCGTGCTCCTGGCGGCAATCCAGACAGGGCGCTGGGCTGGATTCCCGCCAAATACCTGCGGGAATGACCGTTGGCCGTCAAGCGGCTGAAACAGGATTTTTTTCTACCTGAGATCACATGCCGAACCATGGAATCTCACGGCCTAATACAGTTCCCAATCTGTTATTCTGGGGTAATTCAACCGTTCACAGGCGACGGTCATAAAGCGGTCTAAAAAGAGAACAGGTTCTCAGAATATCCCGTCCCCACTGGCATTGCCCAACCCGGGGTGAATGTCAAAACGCACCACACCTACTGGAATTTTACCCTCCACTGCATCGACAATCATGGCCGTCCCTTTGTTGCCAAAGCCGCCGCACAATTCAATGGCCGCAATTCCTTCTTCAGCGACCAAGCTTTTCGCGGTTTCAGCAGCCTGTTTGTAGTCGCGCACCCCGATCGCCAGCAGGTGCACTTTTGGGGTCTCGATCCAGTGTCGATGTGATTGCGGATCCGCTTCCGGCGCAACAAATATGAATGCAGCTTTAAGAACTTGCGACATGATTTCCTCCCGTATTACATCAATCTTCTGTTTCTATTTGAACCACGAAGGACACGAAGAGCACGAAGAGGTTCCAACTAAACCGTTTTAACAAACACACCGGATCTTTGGGCAGCCTCCATCGTCTTTGCCACATCAATTACCAGCGGTCCCTGATCCGACAGGCGGACGGATACCTGCCGGTCTTTTCTCACCTCGACTTCCCGCTCTCCGTCGAGCGCCAACACGCATGGCACCGTGGCCACTGCGAATGATTGCCCGAGGAGCATTTCCATTGCGCTTTCTATTCCTACCGTCTGCAGCAAGCCCGGAGCGATTGCGGCTGTAACCCTGCGGGAACCGTTGCCCAGTGCCAGATGCAGCCCCCTGGGCTCCTGCGGAGCAATCGTCTGCAGTTGACCGCCGATAGAAGAGAGGCCTATGGATTCAGGGCGACAGCGGGTTAGGAAGACTTGAGTTACCTTGGTCATATCCCAAATGGCCCGCGAAGCCACGAACAAATCATTGTAAACGGCTACATCCACCAGTGCGGTATCGATCACATCGCTTTTTTCCACAATTTCCAGACGGCACGAACGATAGGTCCCTTCTCTTTCCGATACAGCGCCGGCAGCAATGAGGCCGGCCGCCAGGCCGGCCACGGTCGCTTCTATCATATAGGGGAAGACATTGTTAGTGCCCGTTGAAATCGGCAAAAGCGGAACTCGTGTTGTGCCTTTGGCGACGGCCCGGCAGGTGCCGTCGCCCCCCAAAACGATGACCGCGCCGACCCCATTTGCATCCATCCACCGTCCGGCGCAGGTCGAATCGTCCTGGTTGTTTTCAAGGGTCATGGGAACCGCAGTGATATTCATGGACACGGTGCAGCCACGCAGGGCCCGATCGACGATGGCATAGCCATCGGGCATGTAGATCACCCGCTCGATTCCGGCGGTCTGAAGGCCCATGAGCATCCGGCGCACGATACGCACTTTTTCCTGATTATCGAAAACACTGCCGTGGGCTACCAGACGCCGAATGTCTTTGCCCGAAATCGGATTTGCGATGATGCCAACTGTTGCCAAAACGTATATCCCTCTATCCGCGCATCGCGCGCACCGCCTTTATGATGGACTCCTCATTGGGGATAAAAGCCTGTTCCAACGGCGGGGAAAAAGGAACAGGAGTAAAGGGAGCCCCTATTCTGACAATGGGTGCATCCAGATAATCGAAAGCCTGCTCGGCCACCTGTGCGGCGATTTCCGCACCAAACCCGCCCTGCTTCACTGCTTCGTGCACGATAACCAAGGCATGGGTCTTTTTCACCGAATCGATGATGGTGTCAATGTCGAGCGGGACAATCGTCCTGGGGTCGATCACTTCGGCGCCGATGCCATCTTCCGCCAGTTTCTCGGCTGCATCCAAGGCCGTATAAACCATTTTCGACGTTGCCACGATGGTTACGTCTTCTCCCTGGCGCTTGATTTCCGCCTTGCCGAATTCCACCGTGTAGAGGTCATCGGGGACTTCGCCTTCGACCCCATACAGGAGCTTGTGCTCCAGGAAAACCACCGGGTTGTCGTCTCTGATGGCTGAGACGATGAGCCCTTTGGCATCATAGGGGCTCGCCGGCATCGCCACCTTTAAGCCGGGGACATGGGCGAACCAGGCTTCCAGTGATTGGGAATGCTGGGCAGCGGCTCCGATTCCGGCTCCCTGGGGGGCCCTGAGGACCATCGGAATTTTGGCTTTGCCGCCAAACATGTAACGCATCTTCGCTGCCTGATTGAACAACTGGTCCAGAGCCACGCCGATGAAGTCCACGAACATGATTTCGCAGACCGGGCGCAGGCCCGCCGCCGCCGCGCCGGTAGCCGCCCCGATGATGGCGCTTTCGGTGATCGGAGTATCTTTAACGCGCTCCTCGCCGAACTTTTGGAACAATCCCTGAGTGACACCAAAACATCCGCCGAATTGACCGACATCCTCACCGAGAATAAAGACATCGGGATCTCTTTCCATTTCCTGGCTAAGACCTTCGTTCAGAGCCTGCAGATATGTTTTTGTCGCCATGATAAAACCTCCTGTCAGCTGATAGTTGGGTAAACTGCGCTAGATTGGGCTTTCGAGTCTAGGCATAGACATCCTCAGACACCTCTGCCGGATCGGGCAGGGGACTCTCCTCGGCAAACGTGACGGCTTCTTCCAGTTCCTTGCCGATCTTTTGCCGGAGCTGATCTACTTGCTCCTGCGTCAATATACCCTCAGCCAATAGCTTTTCCTGAAAACGCTTGATCGGATCTTTTTTCCTCCAATCCTCCACTTCGCTTTCGTCCCGATACACACAAACGTCACCCTCGAAATGGCCGCGCCAGCGATAGGTTTTACACTCGACAAGCGAAGGCCCATCCCCCGCTCTGGCCCGTTTGACCGCCTCCGAGACGGCCTCGTAAACCGCCAGTACATCATTTCCGTCTACGACTACGCCGGGTATGTCGTAGGCCGCTGCACGATCGGCAATGTCCGTCACCGCCATGGATTTGCAGGTGGGGCAGGAAATGCCGTATCCGTTATTCTCATTAACGAAAATTACCGGGAGTCGCCATGCACTGGCCAGGTTTAAAGCTTCCTGAGTGGTTCCCTGATTGGATGCTCCGTCGCCGAAAAAGCAGGCCGCCACAGTATCGAGACCCTTGTATTTGGCGGCCAGAGCTGCGCCGTTGGCGATGGGCCCCCCTCCGCCGACGATCCCGTTAGCGCCCAGGATTCCCAGTTCCACGGCAGCGATGTGCATAGAGCCACCTTTGCCTTTGCAGTATCCGGTCTTTTTGCCGAAGAGCTCTGCCATCATTAGCTTGAGGACTCCGCCCTTAGCAATCAGGTGGCCGTGTCCGCGGTGGGTGCTGGTGATGTAATCCTTGTCCGTAAGAGCCGCGCAGGTCCCCGTGGCCACGGCTTCCTCTCCGATGTAAAGATGAACGAAGCCGGGGATTTTGCTCGCGGCAAAGAACTCCTGCACTTTGGTCTCAAACTCGCGAATCTTGACCATCGTTGCCAGCATCTCAGTCATTTTTTCATTGGTAAGACTCATCTTTGAACCTCCTTCGTACTCTGCATCCGCATCAGGGTGCGGTTGCTGTTAAATGGGGAAGGTGTTTGTCTAAATGGATACTGTCACCGCGGCGTTGGCGACGATGATAGTGTCGCAGTCTTCGCCAAATTGTTTTACGCACAGGCCGGCTGTCTGCATACCGCCGAGCTCCGCCCGCACGGTTTTGATGCCGATGGGAACCTCAGCCTTTACTGCTTCCGAATCGAGTCGATCGGGGAAAGGGCACGCAATTAAGATATCCACATGAATGTCCTGCAACTCGGTTTTGCCCAGGATTTCCACCAAACCGCACAGGCAGCTGCGTCCGATGGCGTCGCGGACGGCACGGCAGGCTGCCTTGGTAACATTCATGCCATGCAGATCGACCCCGGTACCAAGTTCGACGATGTATCGCTTACGTGTCATCACACCTCCCTTCAAGCCCTGATAGTTGCCCACATTTGAGCTTTCCCCTCCGCGTCCCCGCGTCATCCTCTCTGGGCCAAGTATGCCTGACTCCCTGAATTAAGCCAACATCATGGCCGGCTGCTCCAGGTAGTCGGCCAGACTCCGCAAAAACCGCATTGCGGGAGCCCCATCGGCCACCCGATGGTCGAACGTCAGGCTCAGAGTCATCATTGTGCGCACACAGATTTCGCCCTGGTGCACGGCCGGTTTTTCAATGGCCCTGCCGACCCCCAGAATGCCTGTTTCCGGAGGATTCAAGATGGGCGTGAAACCGTCGACCCCCAACATGCTCACATTGGTTATGGTGAAAGTCCCGCCCTGAATTTCATCCATGGTCAGTTTGCCGTCGCGCGCCTTGCCCGCCAATTCACGAATCTCGGTGGCCAATTGCAGAAGGCTCTTTTGCTGAGCGCTTTTTACGTTGGGCACGATCAGACCATCAGGAAGGGCTACGGCTATGCCGAGATTGACCTGTTCGTGAATCACGATGCCTTCGTCGGTCAACCACGAATTCATGATGGGAAAATCGCGCAGGGCCCGGCAGATCGCCAGTGCGATGATGTCGTTATAGGAAACCTTGATATCGTTCTGCCGGCTGTATTTCTCCCGCACCCGATCGCGGAAAGCGGTCAGGTCGGTCGCATCGATTTCGACAAATACGGTCAGCTGCGCCGATTGATGCAAACTGACCATCATATTGTCGGCGATGACCTTGCGCATGCCCTGCAACGGTATGATTCCGGGGCCGGGTTGCCTCAATTCCTGAGGTTTTGGCGACGACCCCTGTTCTGCAGCCGCAGCAGATTTTTGCAGGGCCGGATTCATCGCCTGCAACACATCCGCTTTGGTGATGCGTCCGCCTTTGCCCGTCCCCCGAATCTGTGCAAGATCAATCCCGGCCTCCTCCGCCAAAGCTTTTGCCTGCGGGCTGACCTCCGCACCCGCCGCGCCGGTTTCTTTGAAACTGCGCACATCCTGTTCGGTTACTCGTCCGCCGGGACCGGTGCCGGGAACCCGAGCCAAATCGATTCCCCATTCCTTTGCCAGACGACGCGCAATGGGTGAAGCCGTCACAAACTTTGCCTCTCCCTTTTCGCCGCCTGCAGCAACCGCCGCTCTTTTTTCAACCTCTCCGACGGCCTCCCGCACAACCGCCTGGCGTCGTTCAGGCTGTTCGCCGGGCTGCGCCAGAACGGCCACAACAGTCCTCACCGGCACCGTCTCTCCCGCCGGCACGACGATCTGAAAAAGAACTCCATCAGCGGGCGCTTCTACCGAGTTGGTTATTTTGCTTGTTTCCACCTCAAACAGGGGCTCACCTTTCTGCACGGATTCTCCCTCCGCTTTGAACCACCTGGAAACCTTGCCTTCTTTCATAGTCAGACCCCATTTGGGCATGACAACTTCGGTCGCCACAGCACTTCCTCCTTTCATGGTTATACCTTGCAGGGCCACAGCTTCCAGTTCTCGCCTCTGAGATTGCGGAAGCCTAGTGTAGACGCTTTCTCAAAGCTCTTTGCGAGCTCAGCGGTAAAATCAGATGCACACTTTGTGACCGCGTGTAGTATATGCTTCCTGCTCCTTCTGCATTAGAATGCACTTACGAAAATAAGCAAGGAGAATGCCAGACTCTTTTAATTTTATTTTCAATCTGTTAAGAGTCCACTCACGCACACTGTTCCAGAATCGAACAGTGTGCGTGAGGCAGAGATTGAATGATCGGAGGGTACCATGTACAAGCTTGTGCGGAGAGGATCCGGATATCATATCGTTCGATCTGAAGGGGTACAAGGTCCAAGCCGAAGAGTTGTCTGTACCCCTCTGGCGCCACTCAATCACTGCTCGGATATCGACCTAAAAACCTGGAAAGAGCACCTCCTAAGCGGAACGTCTTCCAAAGGGTCTGTCCGGGATGATATTAGCAAATCTTGGCAACGATGCACAGCATTAGGAGTAGATCCGTCATCGGGAAAATGTTGGGATATCCGTCAGGAAAAAGAACTTGGGGATGAATTCCGCCTTCTGCGCGAGTTGACGGAAGATATTCAGACCGAAATTTATTCGCTGGTCAAGGGAAGCGGACTGTTGGTTACAGTGAGCGATGAGCGCGGCTACCTGCTCAGCATGTACGGCGACCACAGGGCCTTGGCGGCTGCGGAAAAATTGAATTTCGGTCCCGGCGCCAATTGGTCCGAATCCAGCGTGGGCACCAACGCCATAGGCACCGCGTTGGCCGGTAAACAACCTATACGAGTGGCCGCACGCGAACATTTCTGCGAAAGTCATCATCTCTGGATTTGTTCGGCAGCACCGATTTTTGACCTTCAAGGAAAAGTGATCGGTTGTTTGGACATTTCGGGACCAACCACATCCAAACACCGAGATGCCTTAGGATTGGCTCTTCGCGGCGCCAAAATGATCGAAAGCCGTCTGTACGGAAACCAATGCATGGAGCTGAACCGCCTCGCGCCGAATCTTATCGCTACAGTGTTCAACGCTGTTATGACGGGTCTGATCCATCTTCGTCCCGACGGCCGCATTGCCGCGCTCAACCCCAAAGCGGCGATCCTTCTGGGCGCTCCTTCGGAACAGCTCTCGGGAGTGGCAGCCGATCAATGGTTTGAAATGAAACAGGTCCTTGGAACCATAAAAGTTCAACCCCAAGCCTATGCGATATCAGGGCTACCCGTTCCATGCCGCTTTCACCCGTAATCAACACCGTAGATGCGGTCAGCGACACCTGCGAGACACTCCCCGATCATGTGCGAGGAATGAAGGCGATGCCGGCCCAAGCAATGCCATCGACCTTCAACCTCCAGCGAGTGCAGGAAGAAACGATCCGCAGGGCTTATACACATTTTCAAGGAAACATTACTCGAATGGCAAAGGCTCTGGGTATCGGTCGAAATACGCTATATGCCAAACTCAGAGACTTCAAAATTATCTAATAGCAAAGGAAGGGATCTTCGGTGTCAATTGAACGATTCAACTGCAAACAATGCGGCTTATGCTGCAAACTTCGCGGGGCCTATCAAAATTACGCCACTGACGAAGACTATCAGCGCTGGCAAGTCGAGGGGAGAGAAGACATACTCGAGTTCGTGGCCGTAAATGATCTGGGATTCGACATGAAGGGCGATGAGCGATGCCTATATAATGTTTGGGTTAAGCCGGGCACCGAGGATTTTCTGGGCGGGTGTCCGTTCCTGAAAAAGCTCCCGAATGAGCAAAAACTCGTTTGCTCCATCCATAACACCAAACCGTGGCACTGCCGCTCGTTCCCTTCGGAACGAGAATATGCAGAGAGAATCGGCTGCAAGGGTTTCACCGAAACCTAGGCGTATGTCCGAAAATTCACCTTCCTGCGGTGCAAGTCTCTAAGTTTGCTTGATTTATGCGGGGCTAAAGCCCTGCGCTACATATTTTTGGGCAGTCTCCTAATGAATTGACCACTCCGGGATCTTACGAAGACGAGGCAAACTCGATTTCCATTGTCAGATCGATTGATTTTGCCGAATGTGTGAGAGCACCGCAGCTGATAAAATCAACTCCGGTCTCGGCGATTGCTTTTATTTTTTCCAAAACAACCCCGCCCGAAGCCTCCAGCAATACTCGACCGTTGTTGCGCTTGACCGCCTCTTTCATCATCTCGGGAGAGAAATTGTCGAGCAAAATGATGTCGGCTCCTGCCTGCAGGGCGATGTCAAACTGATCCAGGTCGTCCACCTCCACCTCAATCTTCAGCGTGTGGGGAGCACACTGCCTGGCTTTTTCGATCGCCTTTTCAATTCCGCCCGCCGCCACAATATGATTGTCTTTGATCAAAACACCGTCCGCCAGACCAAAACGATGGTTGGTTCCCCCGCCATGGCCCACCGCTTCTTTTTCCAATTTGCGCCAGAGCGGAGTGGTTTTGCGTGTATCCAGCAGTCGGCACGAGTATTCGGAAATTTCCTGCACCATTTTACTGGTGATCGTTGCAACGCCGCACAACCTCTGCACAAAGTTAAGGGCGGTTCGCTCCCCAGTTAGCATGGTTTTTAGCGAGCCTTCCAATCCAAACACGGGAATGCCAGGTTGAATTTTCTCACCGTCTCGGAAGAAATTTTCGATCTGGATAGCAGGATCGAGCAACTCGAAAATCCGGCGAAATACTTTAGTCCCGGAAAGCACGAATGGTTCTCTGCCTATAACGACGGCTCTGCCTTCCCGGGCCTGCTCGACCACAGAGTCGGTCGTCACATCCCCGTGACCTAGATCTTCCTGGATAGCCAGCCAAAGTAACAAGTCCAACTGCTCCAACGTCATTCTCCGGCAGCAGCGCTTTCACGCAAGGCGCTAATCATGTCTTTATGATGGCGAAGTTTGTCCACTTTCTCTCCCAGCCGCTGCTCTTTTTCCTGTTCTCTTTCAACTACTTCAATCGGAGCCTTGGAGAGAAAATCTTCGTTCGACAACTTTTTCTGCACTAGAGCATACTCCTTTTCCAGTTTCCCAAGCTCTTTTTGCAAGCGCTTCGACTCACTTTCAAAGTCCAATATGTCCTGCAAAATGACGTACACTTCGACACCCTTCACAACCGTACTTGCCGCGACCCGCGGTTTTTTCAGTTCACCGATCCGGCCTATTCTGAAGTTCCCAAGACGGGCAAGATCTTCTATGGTGCCGGCGTGATTATGCAACAGGGTTATTTCCGCCTCTTGCCCGCATAAACATGCAACATCGACACGCATGGAGGGCGGAACATTCATCTCGCCGCGAATGTTTCTAATTCCACTCACCACACCCATAAGGACTCCCATCTCACTCTCGGCAACCTCATCCAGTCTATCTTGTTCCATTTGAGGAAAGTCGGCAACCATCACTGAATCTGTTACTTGCGGCAACTTTTGCCAGAGCTCTTCGGTAACGAAGGGCATGATGGGATGAAGAAGAATCAAAATGTTTTCAAGGATGTTGGCCGCCAGCGATTGAGCCAGTTTCTTTGCTGCCGGATTGTCTCCATACAGGTCGGGTTTGATCATTTCGAGGTACCAGTCACAGTACTCGTGCCATACAAAATGGTAGAGAGTCTGAGCGTACTGGTTAAAATGAAAATTATGCATGGCATCCTCGACTTCCCCAATCACTCGCTGCAACCGACTAAGAATCCACCGGTGCATAAGTCTCTCGGGGCGTTTCGGAATCTCTGCCAGGGTTCCCATTCCTTCCAAATTCATCAACACCAAACGGGAAGCGTTCCAAATCTTATTGACGAAATGACGATACCCTTCGATCCTCTCCTCGGAAAGTTTGACATCCCGACCCTGCACCGCAAGGGCTGTCAGGGTAAACCGAAGAGCATCGGTACCGAATTGATCCATGACAACCAAAGGATCAATGACGTTCCCTTTGGATTTGCTCATCTTCTGCCCTTGTGCATCGCGCACCAGCGCGTGAACATAGACCTCGCGAAAGGGCACCTGCTGCATAAAGTGAATGCCCATCATCATCATGCGAGCGACCCAAAAAAATAGGATATCAAATCCCGTCACCAGCACCGAAGTGGGGTAGAATTTTTTCAACTCCGGCGTCTCATCCGGCCAACCGAGAGTTGAGAACGGCCACAAAGCGGAGCTGAACCAGGTGTCCAATACATCGGAATCTTGCTCAAGCCGGGAACCTCCACACTTACCGCACTCGGTGGGGTCTTCAATGGAAACAATGATCTCGCCGCAATCGCCACAATACCAAGCAGGAATTCTGTGCCCCCACCAGATCTGTCGGCTTACGCACCAATCCTCGACATTTTCCAGCCAACCGAAATAGTCTTTTTCCCATTTCGTCGGAATTATCTTGGTTTCACCTTCCCGCACCGCAGCCATTGCTTTTTCGGCCAACGGCCGAGTTGCCACGAACCACTGGAGAGATTGCATTGGCTCAACGACACTTTTGCAGCGGTAGCAATGCCCCACTCGGTGTTTGTAATCTTCAATCTTGACCAGAAATCCACCCTTTTCAAGATCCTTCAAAATTTGTTTGCGGCAGGCATAACGATCGAGTCCGGCATAAGGCCCTGCTGCTTCGGTCATCATACCATTTTCGGCGATGACCTGAACCAGTTCGAGTTGATGTTGGCGGCCGATTTCAAAGTCATTAAAATCATGCGCAGGCGTAATCTTAAGAGCCCCTGTTCCGAATTCGCGATCCACATAGGTATCCGCTATGACGGGAATGTGTCTGTTAACAAGCGGAAGGATAACCTTCCGCCCGATAAAGGAACTGTATCGCGAGTCTTCCGGATGGACAGCCACAGCGGTATCGCCCAGCATGGTTTCCGGACGGGTGGTGGCAACCACCAGGCCGCCTCCTCCGTTTTCCAGAGGATAGCGGATAAGGTAAAGGTGGCCGTCAAGCTCATCTCCCTCCACTTCAATATTGGCCAGCGCAGTCATGCAGCGGGGGCACCAGTTGATCATCCTCTTGCCGCGGTAAATCAGGCCCTCCTGATGCAACCGGACAAAAACCTGTCTGACGGCTCTAGACAAACCTTCATCCATTGTAAAGCGCTCGCGTTCCCAATCGCAAGAAGCGCCCAGATGTTTCAGCTGCTTGATGATAATGCCACCGTACTTTTCTCTCCACTGCCAGACCCTATCGAGGAAGTCATCTCTTCCCAATTCGTGCCGGGATAGCCCATCTTCAGCCAGTTGCCGCTCTACAACATTTTGCGTTGCTATGCCCGCGTGGTCGGTGCCGGGCATCCACAGCACCTCAAAGCCTTTTAACCGCTTGAAGCGGCACAGAATATCCTGCAGTGCGTTATTGAGCGCATGCCCCATGTGTAACTGCCCGGTTACATTTGGAGGCGGAATCACGATGCTGAAAGGAGGTTTGGGACTTTTCACATCCGCATGAAAAAACCCTTGTCGCTCCCAGTAAGAATAGCAATTCTTTTCCACTTCCTTAAATTCATAAGCCTTGGGCAGACCGCCTTCTTTCATCTAAACACTCCCTATGCTTTCTCTTTTTCCAACTCCTGCTTCAACCGATCGATTTCTTCCCGCAATACCGTGCGAACGATGTCAGGCAGTCTGGCTTCAACCATTTGCCGTAAAGCTTCCAGCAAACGACCCTCAATTTGAGTTATAAATTCATCTACTGAGACTCTCTCCTGTTTCTCCTCTGCAGATAATTCGGGTTCCGGCAATGAGCCCTCTTCAACTTTGACCTGGTCGGGCGCAGTCAGAATGGGGGAGAGGACCTCCTCTTCGCGCTCAAGCGAGCGCTCAGCCTCTCGGTCAGGGAAAAGATCCTGCGGTGCATCTGCGTCTTGCTGCAGGTGAGTGTCCCGCATCTTTTCCTCATCGAAGGAGAATTGCCCCAAGTCGTCCTCTAAAAAAATCTCTTCGTCTGTCTCAAAATCGACCTCAATGCCTTTAAGGTTCAATTCTGAGCCGGCATCTGCGATTTCTACGCCGGAAGCCGTCGCTTCCTCCGGTATTTCTAAAACGTCATCCAGTTCAATGATCTCCTCGTCTTCGTCATCTACGTCAAGATCAAAGCTTGTATGCTCTGTCGAATCCACGTCAAAATCTTGCCACTCGCCGGGTCGCTTGGGCTTTTTCATTTTCGCTCTCTTATCCGCAGCACAGTGCGTATAGATCAGTACTGCAATTCAATAAAAATATTGATATCTTCGCGGTCAGCCTTCCCTCCGTCCAATAATATGCCGGCAAAACACAACGCCGGATAAACCTGCACCGGGCCTCCGGTACCCAACCGGGAATCCATATGATCGATGAAGTGCTGCACCAGCCAAACTGCGCCGATTATCAAAGAAACAGTCGGTTTTCCAACCGTCGAACATCTGCTCCATAATCATATCTGTCAAAAAAAGTTAGCATGCCGGATGGTCCGAGAGTTGTCAAAATAGAAATTACTGTTCGCTTCATATTTATTTTCATTGGCAACACAAACATGAAAACGGCAACATGACCTCTATCGCACATGTCCTCCGAATAGGTCGGCTCCTTTTCTCCAACGGGCTCTTACCGGCATTGCGATCAATGCGAAGATTTCATCAAAGCGAGCCCCACCCGGGCATATTGCTTGTCGGCATATTTGTATGGCAGTTGCTCGTAGATAACTTTCAGCTCATCAGGCACAATTTTCATCTCATTGATCAGGAATGTTTTTAATCTTTCGGGCATCCGGGCTGACCTTTGGGCATCCCAAAAGACTACCACACATCTACCCGCAACGCTTCCGCCAACGTGAAACGGTTTGAGATTGGATGCCAACACCAAGCTATTGGGGAATTGCAGTCGAATGTTGCCGGCATCCAACTGGTCGTCTGCTATGATCAGGTCCGGTTTGGGACACTGCTCGCTTATTTTCCTCGCCAGCGCAGCATATGGAAAATTGAACGAAGTATAGTAGCCTAAAGAAGGTCCCAGGACTATCCTTGCAGGAATCATTACAAGAATAGTCAGGGCTGCCATTAATGTTAGGGCAGCAAAACAATGTCTCACTTTCCTGCCGGACGCAATGTCATCGACGTAGGTGAAGAAATAAAGAGGAAAAATGAAAAATAAGGGCTGCATCCAACGATCTTTAAAATAAGTGACTTGCCAGATTAAAATCATGGTCTCCAACAGGCAAAATAAAATCAAAAAATAGCGCTGAATCGGGAATGAGATTTTGTGCAACGGTTGATTTTGAAGAAGATGCACAAACCCGCGCGGAAACATGAGCAGATAAACCAAACATAAGGGACCCAGAAACATGGCGCTCACGTAAATGAGTCTCGCCGTACCTTTGACAAAAAAATTACGTCGCCCAATGTCGAGATCATGAAGGGACGAGGTAACGGAACCGAAATGTGACGTGACCCACAACAGATACGGCAATACAATAACGAGCACCGCTGTCAGAGTTATCAAAGCGCGTCGATTAGCCAATGCCGAACGACCTTTTGGGTAGGTCAGCATAGTAATCAGAACTGCAGCTATAAATATGGCATAGTTGTATTTGGCCAAGGTCCCAAGCCCAATTGAAACCCCCAGCCAGAAATAATACCTCCTCGACTGAGACTCCAGCAGCCGTAAAACAACATAAAAGCTTACTGCACTTAGAGAGGTTACAAGTATTGAATGAGTGAGGTCTCTCTGCGACTCCCAAGAGATCTGCGGAATCAATAACAGGGAAAGAGCGGCCAGCAGGGCTAACCGAGTATTCCTGAAAAGCAGTCGGGCACTAGCGAAAACAAAGACGTAGGTCGAGAACAAAAGACCGTTTTTCAGAAAACTCAGAGCAAAAACATTGGTGCCGAACATTTTAAAAAAGAATATTTGCAGCCAGGTATACAGAGGAGGTTTAGAGAGATAGCTGCCTCGCAGCCATTGAGTGAACAGGACTTGCTCGGCCTCGTCGGACTCCAGAGATGAGGAAACCACAGTGCGCAAAAATATATGGGCTGCAAAGTAGAAAAGCAGCCCAAAAAGAAACCATTTCGAGATGATTTGATCTGTTGAGGATACACTAGGAGTGTTACCATTGATGTTGCTTGATGAGTTCAAGCCATCGTCCCCAGGCAAAGCTGTCGGCCCATCCGGTGCTTAAAATTCTGCTGTCATGAGCCCACGCCCTAGGGCAGCCGTGTCTCCAGAGCCATCGCGATTTTCTTCTTGAGTTCCGTCAAATCAAAGCTTTTGACGACATAGAAATCGGCTGCAATTGACTTCATGTCTTCCTTAAATGTGTCATAAGCAGTAGACAATATTACAGGCAGATCGTAGTACTGATTGCGAATGTCCTGAAGCAAATCCAGACCATTGTAGTCCACCATTTTGATATCAAGGATCACCAGATCGGGCTTCTCTTCATCTATCCTCTCCAACAACTCGTACCCGCTGTCTGCTGTAATTACCTCGTAACCCGCTTCCTTCAGCTCTTCAGAATAGAGCAGCCGGATATGTTCTTCGTCATCGACAACCAAAATTTTAGGCATCTTAAGATCCTCCACCTTTTTATTCCATTATTTTAACTAAGTAGGGTTTATTTTCTTCAAAAACCATGCACTCGTTTTCAACGTACTCTTCGGCTTGCTGCAAAGACATCCTCTCGGTCTTCTTGACGAAGGACAATACCTTACCCAAATAGAGAGGAAGGAGGGAATCGAGCAAGTTAGATCGCTGCTGCATTTCCATGGGTGAATAGGCCTTGAACGCCTCGAATAAAATTCGAGCCCAGGTTTGGCCGGGGAAGGAAAAATGCTGCAGGCCCAGGCTTCTGATTTCCTGCAGCTTATTGACGTGCGTCTGGTCAAATACCTTCTCCCACAATTCAAAATAATCGTCGAAACCCTTGAGAAATCTTTCATGCAGCTTATTCATGTTGATTTCAACGGGTACCGGAGTTGCCACTTCCTGTGCGTCCATCCCAAAAAGTGCGGTCGGTTTGCTCCATTTGACCATTCGCCAAAAATCGGAATACACGGCCATGAGATCAAACATTGCACTCACAACCTGTCTGAAAAGAACACCCAGTTGTGCGTAGGGGTCCTTCACACGATGGATCTTGGGGCTGCCCATAAAGGACTGATATATGGGCATTCGAGCATTCAATGCGATTGTGGTCATCCAGATGTCCACTCCGAAGTGCTCGATGGACTCCGTCCAAACCGGGGAATCCAAGAACTGGTTTACTAATTCTCCTTTAAACCCGAAATCGCCTGCATCCGGCTGTCTTACGCGCCGTCCGTAAAGACAACGAGTTAGAGGATAGACTACGGAACTCGTCAACGTACCCTCATATTTGTGCCGAACATAGAGAGGGCATACATAACCGGCTCCTTTTACAATTGGCTGGCCAAGATTTCTGATCCAATAAGGCGCCAGGTTCTTGACATCGGCTTCAATGACAACAACAGTCTTAGCCTCCAATTCTCGAACCTTTTCAAAGAGATTCCGTAAATTGTTGCCTTTGCCTCTTTGATCTTCCGGCGTGGACAGATATATTTTGGGCACCTGGCTTGCAGCCTTCATAAAAGCGTCTTTGGTACCGTCGTTTGAGTGATTATCACAGTTTATCAGCACACTCTCCAAATTGCCAAAGAACTCAACCAACCCCGCGCCTGCCTGTTCAACCGCAAATCCGATTGTTTGTGCCTCGTTGAAAGACGGGATAGCCACCACTATGTCAGCTTTACTAACTTGCTGAGGGTTCTCCTCGTAAAATGCCATAGCTCCTCCTCCTGCTCTACTCCCCCGATGTTCCCGCGCTGTTTTTGAGATATTTGAAAATATCCGCATCAGTCGTCAAAACAAAGGAGCTCTTGGGATTGTTGAAATTCTTATAAAAATCGAGCGTACGATAAAATTCATAGAATTCGATATCTTTTCCGAAAGCCTCTGCATAAATCGCGGTGGCCTGTGCGTCGGCTTTGCCTCGAAGCTCCTGAGATGTGCGAAACGCCTCGGACGTGATTTTTGCCAATTCTCGGTCCATTTGCCCCAGAGTCGCAGCTCTCTCACCTTCTCCCTCCGACCGGTACTGGGAGGCGATTCGCTTGCGTTCCGAAATCATGCGCTCAAAGACCTTCTCCTGAACAGACTCAACATAGTTGATGCGCTTAATACGAATATCCAATAATTCAATACCGAATTCGGGCACCAGGCGGGAAGCATCGGCAACCATTTCGCGAGTTATTTTTTCGCGGCCCTTGATCAACTTATCTCCCTCAGTCTGTCTGAAGGCACCCAAAAACTGCAGGTCGGGCAAACCCGCCTCCATCAGCTTTTGTCTGGCCTCTTCCCAGCCCTCACTTCGAACCAGTTCTTCCAGGTTGTTGTTGGAGACGCGATCTCGCACGACGGAATCTATAATACCGTCCAGACGACTGAGAGCGGTAGAAGTTGAGCCTACCCGCTTCAAGAACAGTAATGGGTCCTTGATGCGCCAGCGAGCCGTGGTATCGACCCATATGTACTTCTTATCCTTAGTGGGAATTTGATTCGGACTTCCATCCCATTTCATCACTCGTTTCTCAAAATAATTCGCTTTCTGAATAAGGGGTATTTTGAAATGCAACCCCGCATCCTTAATGGCATCACCCACGGGCTTTCCAAGCTGTGTGATGACCACCTGCTTGGTTTCGTCAACCACAAAAAAAGCGCTGGCTGCGAAAATCCCGACTACAACAAGAACAACTATTGCTATTATTCCTATTCCCTTTGAAAACATTCAATTCCTTCGCTATCCGAGCTGCAGGGCGATATCTCCTGCTGCTAAGTTGTAGTAAGGTTTTAAGTTCAGATAGATTCTGGACTTTGGCCTATTGCTTGCCTTCTGCTGACTCCGGAGTAGACATTTTCCCGATGTCAAAGAGCGGTAACAGGTTCTGCTGGCTGCCGTCGATCACTATCAGCCGATCTATCTTATTGTTAAAATCGGCGAAGGCCTCGAGATACATGCGGCTGCGCGTGACCTCCGGCGCCTTCTCGTATTCGGTCAAAATATCCGAGAAGCGGGCTACTTCCCCCTGCGCTTTGTTGACTCTTTCCAAGGCATACCCTTCTGCCTGAGTTATTTTTTGACGCGCCTCACCTTTGGCCCTTGGGATCTTCTGGTTGTATACCTGCTGCGCTTCGTTGATCATGCGCTCTTTTTCCTGCTGGGCTTCGTTGACTTCATTAAACGCCTGTTTTACCGGATCCGGGGGGTTTGCGTTCTGGAGTTTGACCATTGTGATTTGCAGGCCGGTTTTATATTGGTCGATAATTTCCTGTATTTCAGTTTCGGCCATGTCCGCTACCGACGCCCTGCCTACGGTAAGGACCTCATCAACGTAACGGTTCCCCACGATACGCCGCATCACCGATTCTGATATGTCATCCAGCGTCGATTCAACATCCTGTACCTGAAACAGGTAGTCCATTGGGTCGCGAACTTTGTATTGAACAGTCCACTGCAGGTCGATAACGTTGAGATCCCCGCTCAGCATGCGGGATTCTTCTTCATAGCCCTTTTCCGCAAAACGGGAGCGGATGCCCGGTTCAATCGTGCGATATCCGTATTCTCTCTGCAGCACACGGCCCGTCACCACCTTGCGCACCGTCTCGATTCCAAATGGAATTTTGAAGTGAAGTCCTGCATCAGCGGTCCGGACGAATTTACCAAATCTTTGCACTACAGCCGTTTCCTGCGGGTCGACAGTGTAATAGGAAGTGAAACCAATCAAAATTAAGACCACAATCAGTCCTATCCACAAAATTGAGCCTCGCGGAAATTTAGAAAAATCATAGCGGTTCTTTAACCGCCTGAGCACCTCTTCGAGATCCTGGATATTACCCGATCCGGGACCTCTGTGAGGTTGTCTGTCCCAATCCATGTTATCTCCTCAAAAAAAATTGATCCTCAGCGCTGATTCGCATGAGGACGGAAGCGATTCTCCCACAAGAAGAATCAGTTCAATTGAACTACTTTTCGCGCCGGTGTATTGCTTCAAACACATAGGCAAAAAAGACCAGCACCGCGGCCGCTATGATAGTTGTCGCAACCCCGGCGGTGGGAAAGAAAAAATGAACAAGCAGAAACGCGAAAAGAAGACCTAGAGCGGCCCTCATAATGAGTACTTTTGGCTTCATACCAATCAAAATTCCTAAGCCTGGCCGAACCACAAGATATTCTGTAATCGCAACTTTATACTTTTGGCCAATCCCACTAAACACCAATACAAACTCAAATATCCTATCGGGGCAGGGTCACAAAGTCAAGATTATCCGAAGATTATCAGCAATTCTCATCTTGGTATTTGTCAGGTTTTTGTTGGTTGAGCTTGACCGATGCGAGGCCAAGGCGATTCGATCCATTTTGGGCAAAGTGACGGCTCAAGGCCCGTAAGTCATCGAAGAAAGCTTTGCGTGACAGTAGAATCTTTCGAACTCGCTGGCGATTTTGGAATGAATTCAGGCGCTGGAGAGATGGCGACATTGTAAGCAGGGTTTGCGATTACGGGCATATCGGCACTATGAGAATAGTAGCTGTTCCAGCTTTGCGCACCGTGGTGGAACAATTTGGGCAATTAATCTTGATTGGAAGAAAAATAGTGGATACCCTCCAAGAAGACCAGTAAAGAGTTATCTGCCTAAAAACAGTCCAAATAACAATCACATACATGACTATTGGCTGGCTGTTCAGCCTAAAATTAGAATTGCTGCTGCCACACAAGCTGTTGGATATTTGTATGAAAAGAATTCCGGCATCCGGAAAGGAACTTTCGTTCTTCCTCGCGGCCCACGGGCTCATGGCTGTCCGGCAAAAAGAGGTAAACGGCACACATCTCGTCCTAATGCAATGCGACCCGCGATGTTTGTCTTGGCACAGCCTAAGGCTTCCCGGCTTCCGTTTCCACGAGCTTATTCAGATCTTCTTCCGTTCTCCTGATGAGTTCAGGTTCGACTTCAAAAGCTCCAAGAGGCTTTTTCCCCTGCTCAACCCATACGGCCTTTGGTTTTGAAGACGATTGTGACGGCTCGTTCCAAACCAGTGAAGCCAGTTTTTGATCATCACTATAAAAATCGAGGCCGCCATAGATCTCTGCTGGAACCGCAGGCGCCGGATTCAGTTTTTTCAGGTATTCCGCTTCAGCCAAATCGTACAACAACGAGCTGATCTGCCATGAGTCTTTGAGCTCGCTGGGTTGCTTCCCCTTTTCGGCTGCTCCCCAGCTATTTTCCCCCATCTTCACGAAGCGGCCCGCTTTGCCGCCCCAATGCCATCTAACTTCGTTTACATCATTCGCCTTCACGCCGATCAAAGAACGATCTTCAAGGCCATTAGCATTGTTCGGGAGATCTTTCAAAATATCAGCATCAATCACTACCACTGCCGGGAGCTCTGAGCTTAGGACCGTCAACTCTTTCCCATCCTTGCTCTTGTTACCCAACTTCATTTCGACTGCATTGCTGTCAGCGAGCTGCAGCTTGACTGTAGCTTGCGGAGTCGCCAACCCGTATTTTTCAAGTT
>Ga0210125_1000072_pt1 | contig 19945 bp, 18 predicted proteins | sample RushMan_CattailN_FD_185555 | JGI IMG/M metagenome (GOLD analysis project Ga0210125, IMG submission 185555) | Wetland microbial communities from San Francisco Bay, California, USA, that impact long-term carbon sequestration -... | ecosystem: Environmental > Aquatic > Marine > Wetlands ...
AATGCCATGTATTTCGTCCCGGCTGGGATGGTAAATGAGTTTTTGAAATTGAGAGGGGCCCCTATGTTACTCGTATTGCCGGATACATTGAGACCGTGTTCCTCCAGAACCTGCCCCTGACCGTCGGCAAAAACCAGGCCTAGATATAATCCCTGGATCTCTGTCCAGTTGCTTTGAACCATACTTGAGAACTGTACTGTGCCGGATATATTGAAATTATTTCCGACTCTCGCGTAGCTGTAATTGATCGTCAAATAATTTGTGCTGTATTGTCCGCCCTGCTGACCTGCCGCGATAACAGGAATTTCGCTGCTTTGACGAATCCGCTTTGCAGCATCCGCCACCGACCAATTAGACAGCAGAAAAAACAAACTCAATGCCAAGGTCAGCCAAATGCTGAACGATGCATTCCTTGGATGGTAGATTTTATGAAACTTATCGAGTTCTTTCATGTTGGCACCTCCCGAGTAACTCGCGCGCGCAATACTACTTTTTGGCCGCGTTTAATGCTTCCTGCAACTTTGCCTCGTCGTCATGTGAAAGCGAGGTTTTAAGCACTTTTCCGCCTGTGCCCGTAAGCTCTTCGAGCACCTTGTCAGGGGTCGCACGTCTCACCAGCACAAACAGAACCGAGCTGCCGGTTTTCATGCTGTCAGCCAACTCTTTCATAAACTTATCATCAATGCCGACGTCCGCAAGAGCACCCGACACCGCTCCCGCCGTAGCCCCTACTGCCAGTCCAAGCAGCGGGCTCAAGAAGATCAAACCGATCAAAGTTCCCCAAAAACCTCCGCTTACCGCGCCCGCAGCCGTGAGATTATAAGCCTGATGCAGTTTGACTTTGCCTTTTTCGTCCTTCACCGCAACGACTGCATCCTCCAGATCGATAAGATAGTCTTTTTGCATTTTCTTCAGCTTGAGTCGCACTTCTTCCGCTTTGTACTGATCATCGTAGCCGATAACCGCCAAGGTGCTCATTGCACTCCTCCTTTAGTTGAATTAATCGCACAGTCCGGTATCACTCCCTAAGCCTGCCTCAGGTCTGGCCGCTCTTTACGTAAGCTAACTTAACCAGCCATGAATGCAAGACTATTTTATACATGTCTATTGAAATCATGAGAAAAATTGTCCACCTAATTTAAGCGACTCCATTGGATGAATTGCTACTCATGCAGGCGCCAGCTGTCATTCCTAGTCACGTCGGGATACTCCTTCAAGCTTACCTTCGAGAAAGATGCGTCTGTCACACCTCAACCACCAACTCGGGGTTGAACTCGGGGTTGAAGTCATCCGGCGCATAGCCTCGCGGGTTGCAGATGACTCGGGTCTTGCCGATAAGGTAGTCGCTACTGGCGTGCATATGGCCGTGTATCCACAGCTTGGCGCCGGACTCTTCGACAAAGCCGTCCAGGTCCGAAGCAAAGGCGGCGGTCACAATGTCGGCTTTAAAGCAGTCCGGCACTGACCGGAGACTGGGCGCATGGTGAGTGACAATAACCGCCTTATGGTCGCTGCGTTCCACACTGCTCTTCAGCCAATTTAGGGAATTCCTGTGGATGGATACCACATCGCCTGGTGTCAGTTTTGAATACCTTGGGCTCACCCTGATCCTGCGGAAGTCAGTCACAATCTGCTTGGCTTCATAGGCGGCGAGCATCGGATTGCCCATCAGCTTGAAATCTGTCCAGAGGGTGCACCCGAGGAACGTCACGCCATCGATCTCTATCGATCCGTTTTCAAGGATATGGATGTTGGTGCCTGTTGTCTCTTTCCGCATCGTGTTGAGGAGTTTCGGGTAGGCTTTGCCGTAATACTCATGGTTGCCCAGCACGTAGATGACCGGTTTCCCTGCAGCCTGTTCCAGCAGCCACGGTATGCTCCGTTCCTTGGTATGTATGTCGCCTGCAAGCACCAGAACATCAGCGTCGGTGTCAGGCAGCCGGAAGTCGCCGAACTCAAGGTGCAGGTCCGCCAGAATGTGGAGTTTCATAATCCAACCTCATAGCAGCCATCCTAACCGCAACTCCATTGATCGTCAAATACGTTTCCTTATTTCCATACCTGCTCATCGCGGATTGAAGAGAAATTGCATTAAAGTGGATGGTGCCCTCATTTCGCGTGAAGCGATAAACCTTGGGCCACTGCCTGAAAAAACAAAGATTCCTCGGCCTTCGGCATCGGAATGACAAGATGGGTTTTTCGGCCGATCCTTGATGATTGATGCTAGTTCTGGACGACCGATATCATAAAACAACCCTCCAATACTATTTTTAATGCATTGCTGACTCCGGCAAAAAATAGAACACCATACCCAACAGCACATACACCATCAAGAGCTGCACGCCTTCCATCCAGTTGGACTCGCCATCGCGGGAAATTTCATTGGCAATGATGACCGCCAGGAATACAGCGAGGATTTCCATGGGCGTAAAAACCAAATCCATGGGCTCCGGGCCCACCACGTAACTGGCAAACAAAAGCACCGGTGCAACAAACAATGCAATCTGAATGCTACTCCCCAGAGCAATGCCGAGGCTCAGGTCCATGCGGTTTTTGAGCGCCATCAATACGGCTGTCGAATGCTCGGCCGCATTACCAATGATCGCCACGACAACGATCCCCACAAACAGCTCCGATAATCCCAGGGTGTGGGCCGCCACCTCAACCGATCCAACCAGCAGTTCGCTCATCCAAGCCACCAGCGAGGTAGAAGCGGCCAGTGCGAGTAAGCTTTTACCTGCCGACCACACTTCCTGCTGTCCTGCGGGCAAATGGTCGCCTTCGCCCGCGCGTCCGGCAAAAAAATGCTTGTGCGTCTTCAGAGTAAAAAAAAGACCCAAGGCATAGGTGATAAGCAGCACAATTGCAATTTCAAAGCTCAAATCCATTTCGCGGCTCCGCGCTGCAGCACCTCCCAGATGATGGAAAGCAGCCGGCAACACCAATGCAATCGTCGCCAGCGTCATCATGGTCGCCTGACTGCGGGCGCCCCCTTCGTGGAACCGCTGTACCTTATGCTTGAGCCCTCCGAGAAAAAATGCCGCGCCCATTACCAACAGAACGTTGCCGATGATGGAGCCCGTCAGAGAAGCTTTCACCACATCATAAAGGCCCGCTCGCAGGGCCATCAATCCAATAATGAGTTCAGCTGCATTGCCGAAGGTAGCATTGAGCAGCCCCCCTACCCCCTCCCCCGTGTGTGCCGCCAGATGCTCCGTGGCTCTCCCCATCCAGCCCGCCAGGGGAATGATGGCCAGACTTGCCGCGCAGAAAATCAACACTTGTGCCTTCGGTGCAAACAGCTCCAACGTCACGGCCGCTGGGACAAACACCAAGAGCCAATCGAGCCTTGGTTTCAACCAATGTTTCATGTAACAATTGCTCCCCGTTTCTCATCGAGCGTGTCTAAATTTGGCAGCAAAAGGAGCGATAGCATTCCACGCTTGCTGTCGAACTCCTCGGAATGACAATTGTAGCCTCACCTGAATGAGGATCGCCAAATCTTGGCTTCAGAAAATGACCCGAACACCTCCAAGGTCCTCGATGGAAAAGGAATGCTTCTGCTCCGGAGCACCTATAAAGATATTGTTCTTTGGGATTTTGAATTCGCGCGACAGGTTGTCTATCATTTCCGGACTAAAGCGCCCCTCTCGAACGACCAGGTCCACTGCTATTTCCGGGAAAATCTCCCGAAAGAATTCGAGACCCTCGCGTATTTGCGACTCCTCATTTTGTTCAGGAGAATTATGTAAATGGACGAGCACAACACGCCGACTTGCCTCATTTTTAAGGATATATTCAAAGGCCTGGTGAAGACGGTACAACCGTCCACCCCGAGTGAACAGCATCACTTGCTGATTGGTGAGATCGGTAATCAGATCTATGATTGCAGTCCGCCATGTCAGGATGCTTGCCATGAGATTGTTTACCAGAACCAAAAATGACTTCAGAATAAATATCCGCATGTACATGACAACAACCACTAGAACAGTAGGGATGAAATAGTAAAGAAAGTAGATGAAATTGGAGTAGTCAATGACTACGTTTCCGAGTATTCCCAAACTGGTGGCAAAAATGGCTATTAATATGGTGGTCCAACCTGCCCGGAAAGTCCTTTTCAACTCTGCTCTTCTGACTTTTAAAAGGATATTGCCCACACCAAAAAGGGTCATCACGCCCAAAAACGAAATAGTGTATACACCGGCCAAAGAGAGCAAGTGTCCTCCCGTCAAAAGCAGAATCGAACTGCATAGCAGAAAAAAGCCAATGACGATGCGATGAGAAGTTCCCCTTCTGTTCATTTTCAGAAGGAACTGGGGGAAGCACTGGTCCAGAGCCATCCTTCGTGTGAGCCCTGCCACTCCCACGTAACTGGTCAACACAGCTCCAGAAAGGACCGCAACAGCATCTATTACAATGACCGCGCGAAAAGTCTCTCCTCCGGTCATTAAAGCGATATGCGACAATAGGTATTCTTTATTGAGTGTTATTTCGGTCAGAGGCAAAAGATTCAGTGAAATGATGGACGTGATAGGGTTCAATATAATTACTGCAATCCACATGTTACGCAGGGTTTTTCGGAACACTCCGTGCGCCTGTTCTTCAACAAAATTAGCGGAACTTTCGAAGCCGCTGATCCCCAAAAGAGCTGAAGAAAAGCCAAGAAAAAGGGCCATCACCAGCATAGAACCGTCGGGCAACGTAGACCAATTCGCTTTGAATATGTAGAAATCCGAAGGAAAATGGGTAAAACCAAGAACGCAAAAAACCGTCAGCGAAATCATATGAAAAACGAAAATTATCAATGCCACCACAGCGGACTCGGTAATTCCGCTTATCGTGAGTATCGCGAAAATAAAAAGTATGGCCAACGTACCGTAAATGACGTTCGTTGTCGGCCGAAGATGATGCAGATACTCAACCGCGGTTTTGGACGAGATAACAGCCGTTGCAATATATGAGAGAATAGTCATGCAGGCGGCGACGGAAGCAGAAAGCTTGGATGTGCAGTTGAGGAGACAATTGTAAGCGCCCCCATTGAGAGGAAGAGCCTCAACAACCTCGGTATAAACTTTTTTATAAAGGTAAAGAACGATTCCAACAAAAAGAAGCACAACCGGAGCCAGCACTCCCGCATAAACAGCAGCAATAGCTGAAACGTAGAGACAGGATGAAGTGATGTCGTTACCGCAGATGGCGGTTGCGAGCCATTGATTTAGTTTTTTCGGCTGCGGCTGCGTCCCTTCAAGCAGTTCCCTTGGCGTTGGGCCGGCAGCAACTTGTTTGGATCTCATACCATGCATTTGATCCCCACTCCCGGGAGTTATTCATTTCCTGAGAAGCATCTTGGCCATATGCATGAGGACTTAGCATAGCTTTGCCATAAACAACAGAGCGAAATGTCGGCCGACTGCGGTTGTATAGCCTCGTCACGGATTAGCGGGACATAGTCCTCTACGCAGCCCTTCGTTGGTTCAGTCAGGGACTTGAGCCAACACGCATCCCGGGAATCCGCGATGAGCCAATGTTTTTCCCCTCAACTCAATTTTTCTGTGAGTGTGTGTCTTGAGTTCTTGCAGGTGCTGGCGAGATCAGCCGGAGCCGGCCATGGGGAAGCCCGTTGACGACCCTTTGGCGTCTCCCGGTTTACTGTCACATGTGACGAATTTAAGCCATGCTCTCAGCCGGTGCTGCCAGCCCCGCCAGATTCTTAACCGGAGTTTTTTTCTTCACACCGCGTTGGATGTCAAGCCCCTCCCCAACCCGGAGCTGCAAAGAAAGGGTAAATCAATGAACGAAGTGGAGTACTGCGTATAAGATCTGTAAAATGAGAAGAGATTCCGTGAAGTGATCGCAGATAGACAAACAATATTTTCTAGCGATACATGCTGAAAGATTCATCGAGCCTTTTTTGGATTTCACTCAGCTTCTTCTTAAGCTCAACCATTTTGGCTTTAAGGTCTATATTTGCCGGTTCATTTTTAGATGCAGCCTCAGCTTTTTGTAATTCTTTAGTCAACTCAAGATACTCTTTATCCAGACGATGAATTTCATCCCTGATGGTTTGATATTCCGGCCAATCATCAGTCTCATCTAAAAAATACATGGACATGGCAGCCTCCCTTTTTCCGTCTCGGGTCGCCCTCTACTACACTAAATTAACTCAAGATTCTTAAGCAGTAAAAACCGTCGCCCTGAAGGGCGCATGCCAATCCTTTCAGCCTATTTCAGGCAGCCTCTTAACGATCGAGCGACTCAGCATAGATTTCGATTACATGCTTTACCTGAATGCGATCCTTAGCCTGCGAGAGCATATCTGAAATTTGCAGCATGCAGGCGGGACAACTGGTCGCCACAGTGGAACTCTGCGACTGGATGATGTTGTCTCGCTTGTGTTTCCCGATCGACCGGGAGATGTCGTAATGCTGAACATTGAAACTGCCGCCACAGCCGCAGCAACGGTCCGGTTCGAGCATTTCTTTGAACTGGTAGGCAGGATTGGCCAGAAGGAGAGCGCGGGGCTGTGTCGCAACTCCTAAGGATTTCTTCAAATGGCAAGGATCGTGATAAGTTACAGTTTTTTTGCCGTCCATCTTTTCCGAAATGGGTGGCACTATGTGCAACTTATCCACCAGAAACTGGCTGATATCCAAGGTTTTTTCGGCAATTTCCTCTACCTGCCTCTGTTCATCCGTCGTCAATTGCTGCCCCATCAACGGCCACATTTTTCTGATAGTCGACGTACAGGTTGCGCAACCGGTGATCAAGAAATCGAATTTCTCCGCGGAAAATCGACGCAGATTGTGGCCAACCAGCTTGTTGAACGTGTCGCTGTCCCCCGACGACAGGGCGGGAATGCCGCAGCAGCCCTGATCCTCCGGTAGAAACACCCCAACCTGATGATGCCGTAGGCTTTTCAATATGGCCTGCCCGATCTCCGGAAAGATTTTATCAACGAGACATCCCACAAACAAACCTACTTTCAGTCCGGAAGCGCCCGGTTCGATGTTCAGCGATTTAACCATTCGATGGAATGGTACCTCGGCCAAGGTTTTAAAATGGCGATCCGCCAAAGGAGACATGAAACGCGCGCACGAAGTTCCGAGCAGTTCATCCACCGGTTCTACGAATATCCCTTGCAGCTTCGATCCCCATTCCAAAAGCCTATTGAAAAAGTCCGGATGTGCCAGAACCTTCCGAAAGACTGCTTTTTTCAGGGGGTTCAGCCCCATGTAGCCCACCAAGATAGCGCGCGCTTTGATGAAGATATCCAGGACCTTGACGCCACTCGGGCAATTGGCGGCACAGGAACCACACAGCAGGCAGCGCATCAATCGCTCGTTCACGCCTTTGGGATTATCGAACATTTGTTGCACAAGCCCATCCAGGAGCGCCAGCTTCCCTCTTGCCACATCGGCTTCGCGACCGGTTTCCGCGTACAGCGGACATACCGCCTGACACATACCGCAGCGCATGCAAACCACCAGCTGATCTTCGAGCTGCCCTACCAGCTCAGCCAATTTTTTCATATCATACACGGCTAGTCTCCTATGATCTTGCCGGGGTTCAAAACATTGTTCGGATCCAGAGCCCGCTTTATTCGTCGCGAATAGACGATAGTGGCCCGACCGGTCTCCTTTTCCATATAGCGCGCTTTAGCAAGCCCGATTCCGTGCTCTCCGGAAAGTGTGCCGCCAAGCTCAAGGGCCCTTTCAAAAATTTCATCAATGGCAGACTCAACTCTGGTCCATTCTTTTTTATCGCGTCGATCCGTGAGGATGGTCGGATGGAGATTGCCATCGCCTGCGTGTCCGAAAGTACCGATAGTAAGATCGTACTTGCGGCTGATATCCGCTATCGCATGAACCATAGGGGGGATTTTGCTTCGGGGCACGGTCGCATCTTCCAATACCACAGTCGGTTTCAACTTAGCCAGGGCAGAAAGAGCGGCACGCCTGGCTTCCCACACTTTATCTCTTTCTCTCGCGTCTTTGGCGACACGAACGTTCATGGCTCCGATCTGTTTGCAGATGGACTCGACCCTATCCGCATCTTCAGCTACCTGAGCCGGGTGGCCGTCAACTTCGATAAGCAACAGAGCAGCTGCGTCAACCGGGAGTCCTACATGACTGAAATCTTCCACCGTGCGAATGGTGAAGTTATCCATGAATTCGAGCGTAGCGGGCACAATGCGATTGGCAATAATAGCCGCAACGGTTTCCGAAGCCTTTGCCATGTCGTCGAATACGGCCATCATGGCCCGGCTTGCGGCAGGCCTTGGGATAAGTTTTAAAATGATTTGGTCGAAAACTCCCAGGGTTCCCTCCGATCCAACCAGCAATCCCGCCAGATTATAGCCCGTAACACACTTGACGGTGCGCGAGCCTGTTTTTACTATCTCACCATTGGCGTCAAAGAATTGCAGCCCCATAACATAATCCCGAGTCACTCCATATTTCAGGCCGCGCAGACCGCCGGCATTTTCCGCCACATTCCCACCCAATGTTGAAACCGCCTGACTTCCTGGATCAGGAGGGTAGAACAAACTTTTTGCCTCGGCCGCCGCGGCCAGAGTGGCGGTCACTACGCCCGGTTCTACCACCGCATACATGTCTTCTTCATTCAGTTCCAATATCCGATCGAGAGCATTGGTCAATATGACAACCCCGCCCCGTTTTGGGATGGTTCCCCCACTCAGATTGGTTCCAGCCCCTCGGACGGTCAGAGGCAACGCGTTATCATTGCACAGCCTCACCACTCGACCCAAAGCCTCGCTGGAAGTAGGCCTCAACACCAGCGATGGAACTACGGGATCTAGAACTGCCGCATCATATGAATAGGTGTGTCGATCCACTTCGTCCTGCAATATATTTTCCTTACCGACAGCTGTTTGGAACTCTTTGATAAGGGCTTGGCTTGGCATAGCATCTCCTTATGATTGGGATCTAAGCTATTCCCAATAAGGCCTTTAAAGTGCAATTGCTCAGTCAATCTCCATCCGGAAACCCAGGATTCCTCTCCCCCTCTCCCTGTCGCACCTGTTTGTGCCAGGTGTGTCCAACTATCAGCCCGAGGGGGGTTCCGGGTTTTCGGATGCAGATCGGTTAGCCATGTGATCACTTGGCACCCTTAAATGTTTTACCTGCTTCGAGTATTGCTGGCTAGTCCTAAGGAAAAAATTTCGTCATCGACCTTAATCTTGTTTTTTGCCCAATCGGATTGCATGCTCCTGCGGCCGGATTTTCGAGCCGTAGCGACGCGCATATACCTGCGTGAATTCAGCACCGAAAAAACAGATCAGTGCGGAGTAGTAGACCCAAATCAATAGAACTACGAACGAGCCTGCTGCCCCATATACGTTCCCCCCAACCATTTGTCCGAGATACATACCTATCAACAACTTCCCTCCGGTGAAAAGCAATGCTGTAACCAAGGCGCCGACCCATACGTCTCTCCAGGTAATTTTCACGTCCGGCAGGTATTTGTAGATCATGGCAAATAGCAGCGCAGTGATGCCAAATGATGTAACCATATTGAGCATTTGCCAAAAATTTGACATTCCCGGCATTTTACCTGCCAAATACGTGTGTAGAGCAGCTATCGCAGCACTGATCAGCAACGATACCAACAGAAGGAATCCGACGGCGAGAACAATTGCAAAAGAGAGAAGACGGTCACGTATCAGACCTTTTATTTTATTTCGGCTTGGATCTGCGGTGACATCCCAGATCAGATTCAGTGCTGATTGTAGTTCAGCAAACACTGCTGTAGATCCAACAAAAAGAGTTGCAAAGCCGATGAGAATCGCCATCGGGTTGCCACCAATTTGTTTAACGCTGCCCAACACCTGGCGCGCAGCGGTGGCCCCCTGGACGCCGGCTAACGCTTTGACTTGGCGCACCACCTCATCGCTCGCTCTTTCCTGGCTAAAAATCAGACTCACAAAGCCAACCGCTATCAACAGAATGGGAGCCAAAGAAAAAATCGTGTAGAACGCCAGTGAGGCAGCTAAACGAAAGGTGTTGTCTTTCCACCACTCTATCGAAGTGTCTCGGAAAAGCCCCCAGAAGGACATGACAACAGCCCTTATTTTCATCCTAGCTCCTTTTCCGGCAGAATCCGGCAAACCTAAATCGACAAGTTATGCACACTTGCGGCTGTACCTGCCACAAGCCGCTGTTATCATTAAGAGGCCTGCCAATAACGAGCATGCAGCATAGCCGCTCCTCATACCTTCACTCTGACGAAACAGCGCCAAGGCGTGACTCGAAACGGCAATAAAGGCATTTCGGATAGCCCCCCTGGATTCCCGGTCGAAGATGCCACTGTAGCGCTGCCTTGCTGAAATGATCATTGCTAAAGCTTGCCGAAGCCGAAAGCAACAGGGTAAGTCTGGCACTTCGCCATCACTCTCATCGAAGACTCATCTCTGCCCTGCTCTCTTTAAGATGATCTTGTTTTGGGGGAGTCAGGTTGTTTGGCTGCAAAATGAAAATTCTATTAGGATCGATTTTTTCTGCCCGCAATATGACATTTTGTACACTCAGTGCCCGTGAGCGAGCAAGCAGCCGTAAATCATTATCACTGATCTTTATACCGGCCAATATTTCACTTTTCATGCTCTCCATCGACTGCCGGCTCGAATTTGCTTTGCTCTTTCCTCCTGAAGATTGCTCCGCGTAAGCCTTTTCAAGGTATTTTCGGTACTCATCATTGCTCAGGGTTAAGAGATACCAAACGGCTATTCATTGCCGCTGCCCAGATAGGCGCTTGCCTGTCCGTGTATGGTCGGATTCTCTTGCTCCGAAATACGTTGCACTATCTTCTCAAGGGAGGCCAAAACCCTTTCACGCAATTCAGGCTTCAGTTGTTTAACGTGCTGGAATGCATTCAATAACCGACTTGCAGTCGTAGTATTGATAGGTGAAAGCTCGATGACCGTATCGCCAATCCAAGGTATTCCCTCATCGGTCCAGAGCATTTTGTTATTGGCAGCCATCGGCAGGAACAGGGCTCGACACCAGGTGGGCTGTTTAATATCAAATGTCGGCCGCTGCTTTTCCGTCTCGATCATATCAAAGACATCCGCGCAGGTCCCGCTTGCAACAATCCGCAGATAGTTCGCGTAGCCGCTCAAATGCGGATGCCATTGCCGGTAGGTTTCCTCCAAAAGATCGAGGCGTTGCGGAGATGAGCTGCGATTGAGTGCTGTCAGTGCGGCCACCCGGTCGGTGGGATTGGTGGCTGATCGATAGTGATCGAGTATCAGCTCGTGGCTTTTCTCTCGATCATCGATAGCGAGAAGATCCAGCAGCACGTTTTTGAGCAGGCGATCTTCAATCCCTTCTTTCGGCGAACCACTCTTACGAACTGAATAGGTATCCAGCTGCTCGAAGTGTTTAGTGAGTTTTTCTCGAAAGGCATTGTTAACCGCCAGCATTAGTTTTTCACGGGCCACCACCAGTTCCTGATACCAGGTAGCATAGTCACGGTCCATCGGCTGTTCATCGATGCGCAGAAAGTAAGCTTTCAAGGATGATGGAAGCGCTGCATCAGCCAGGATCTCTCCGTAAAGATCCAACCATGAATTATGAATTTCGGCATTCGGATCCTTCAACAGGCGGATGCGCTGCATATCGGTCAGCTGCCTCACCGCGTCGACCCGGTTGTATCGATTGGGGTCGAGTCGCGCCTGCAACCCCAACGATTCACTGTTCGCAGTTTCATTGCGGATCGTTCCGTAGAACGAATAATCCCTGCCGACCGACGCAAACGCGGGAGCTTCTGAAATACTTTCGAAATTCAGTTCGCCATTCCTATCCTTCAACTGGAAAACTTGAGCAGTTCCTTTGATATCATTTCCCTTTTGGTCCACCAGTGCCAGCAGAACAGGTATGTGAAAAGGTTCGTGCCCTTCGCCCGGCTGCTGATGAAACAAAATGTTAAAGGATTTGCTATCCGCATCGTAAACGCTTGTTACCTTAACCTCGGGATAACCCAATCGATAGAGCCAGCCCTGCTTGAATTGCTGTAGCGAAACCGTTGAAACTTCCTCAAAGCACGCGAAAAATTGATCCGTGTTGGCATTTCCATTGTGGTAACGCTTGAAATAGAGCTCTTTCCCTTCTCTAAATTTGTCCGGCCCCAGAATCAGCCTCAACATGCGGATCACTTCCGCAGCTTTTACGTAAGTGACGCCATCAATCAATTCATCCGGGTTGTTAAAACCTTTCCGTACAATCCGCCCGGCGTGGCCTCCGTCTTCGATTGCCAGAGGCCCGAGCAGAGGATTCCGAATACTGTCCACCTGGTTCAATCGGATGAAGGTCGGATCGAAAACATCCGCCATAAACTGACGTTCTACATCGACCGTATAGGCCTCATTGAGCCACACATCAAAAGGCGTCTCCATCGTCGTTTCGCTGCCGCACTGATTATGCTCGAATTCATGCACAATTACCGCATGGGCGTATAGCAGAAGATGATCCAGGGTATGTTGATCCACAAGTGCAGCATCCGTTACAATGGTCGTATTCCCGACATTTTCCATGCCGCCGAAATTCGATTTGTTCATGGTGATGGTGCGATATGCGTCCCCCTTGTATTCATAATCCTGGGTCTTTGCTATCCAGACAATTGCCTCTTTGAGAATTTCCATTGGGATGAGTGCTCCTTCGGAGCGCCCTGGAGGGACCAGGTACTCGAGCCGAACGGATTGCCCCGATTCATAGCTGACATGATCGATCAAACTGTCCCAGGTGCCCGCGCAGACGAGAAACAGATAAGGAGCCATTGGTATCGGGTTTTCATAGCGAATGACCTGCCGCGTTGGATCGGTTGACTTGAGAACCGGTTTGTCGTCCGGGTTCAAGGTGCGGTCGATATTTCCGTTGCTGATAAGATGAGTGTAGCGCGCATCCGCTTCGATAGTAGTAGACATGGTGCACTTGGCGCGGCAGTCGTCGAATATCGGCATAATGCGCTGAAAGCCCCACTGCTGGCATTGGGAAATATACTGTTGAGGAGCTCCGGTTGGCGTCGCATCTTTATAAATGCCCTCCAGGATATGATCGGAGGGAAAGCAATGCGTGACAGTTCGCACACAAAAGGTCTCGCCTTTTCCCACCTGTCGCCCGAGCCTCACGATGAGTTTATTTTTTGCTTCGATGTATTGGTAATTCAGTGAATGAATAGTCGAGTAGTCTTCCGGCGAACACCACTCGACTGCCAGGATTTTCAAATCGGAGGCATCAAGGCGAAGCTCATTCAGATTCTGCCTGGCAGTCATTATCAGGCAGTTGGAGACCTCCACTCGGTCATCCAGAAAATTCAGGTAAATTTCGAGATGGCGAAGATCCACAACCAGCTCGCCAAAATCCTCGCTTCTGTATTTGTAACGTCGTTTTTCCATAGTCAACCCCGTTTCCTCCTCAGTAGCAGATGCAGTTTCGCCAATTGCGGTTCATGTATCTTTTTGTATCGGCTATAGATCGACTTAGGGCATGGTTTATTAAGAATGTCACACGTGGCCGTTGCAATTTTTCGGTACTCAGCAGGCTACCAATATTTACTGCATGACGCCAAGCCCCTGGTTGTCTTAGTTAAGCGTGGTCCGCTTTTCATGACTTGCCCGGGCAAGGTGAAACCGAGGACTTTTTCAAGCTCCAGAGCAGCCCGGATAATTTTGTCCAAATCGATGCCGGTCTCTACTCCCATATCTTCCAGCATGAACACTACGTCTTCGGTGGCAAGATTACCGGCGGCCACCGGCACGTTAGGGCACCCTCCAATGCCGCCAAGCGCGGTATCGAACGAGATGGCCCCGGCCAAAAGCCCTGCCAGCAGATTGGCCATAGCAGTTCCTCTGTTGTTATGCAGATGCAGAGTAAATCTGTATCCCGGAAATTGGTGAATAAAAGTTCGCACCATCTTATCGATTCGCCGCGGTGACGCCATACCGGTTGTATCGGCCAAGATCACAGAAGATGCGTTCCGAGAGAGAAATTCTTCCGACAGCTTTAGGACATCCCCTTCAGGGACGTCACCTTGATACGGGCAACCGAACGCAGCCGCGATGGCGCCATTTACTAAAACACCATTTTGTTGAGCAACAAGAAATATATCATCCAGATTCTTCAAGGATTCTGAAATGCTGCACCGAACATTGGCGAGGTTGTGCGCCTCTGACGCCGAAATGACGACCACCAGTTCGTTGATCCCGGCTGCAACGGCATTTCCCGCACCCGTCAAGTTGGCAACCAGCGCCGCGTTTACAACTCCCTTCCGTGGCACTCGCGACATCAATTCGGTTGCATCCTTGAGTTGCGGAACGGCCTTTGGGCTCACAAACGAAGTGGCTTCAATCTCTTGCACACCCGCTTGCACCAGCAGTTCGATGATGCCGAGCTTTTGATCCGTGGGGATGAAAGCCGCCACCGACTGGAAACCGTCGCGCGGTGCAACTTCGCGAATTTTTACTCGAGCAGGCATTTGCATTACTAAAATCCTCAACGAAACCAGCAGCAGCAACAATATTCATTGGTGCTATGCAAGCTCCTTATTTCCTTTCGTCGGGCTTACCTCACTGTTTTCCATTTTAATGTCGATACCGACTATTTCAACATTTACTTTTAGTACTTATATATTTGAAATGAGCAACTCTCATGGAAACAAAGCTCATTTGTTAGTGTGCGAAAACGAAAACCGGCGACAACATTCTAGTCGCTGGATGCCAGCATTGTTCGGGCGGAGGCTAAATTACGAAGGTAATTAATGCGCTTATGTTTAGGATAGTCTGAGATTAAAGACACGATTTAAGGAGGAAGGAACCATGAACAGAATAATTGTGATGTCTCTTCTATTGGTCCTGACGTTTTCGACGATTTTCGGTTGCGCCAGCACTTCCAACGACACAGCAGATAAGTCGCAACCGCAAGGGGAGATGAGACCCACAGGTGAAGGGGGATGGAAAAACCCGAATATTTAAACTAACTAAAAAAGCCGGAGCACACATGGCTCCGGCTTTCTAATGCTAACATCAGACCAGAATTGCGTCGGTTAGAGCTTTACAACATTGGTTGCTTGCGGCCCTTTGGCGCCCTTTTCCTCAGTAAAACTCACTCTTTCACCTTCGCTGAGTGATTTAAACCCTTCACCTTGGATGGCTGAATGATGAACAAAAACATCATGTCCGCTATCGGATTCAATAAAACCATAACCTTTGCTGTCATTAAACCATTTTACTTGACCTTCCGCCATTTCTTTAATCCTTTCTTAAAATAGTATTTTTCACTGCTTTTTTGGTACGGAGCTAGAGCTATCCTGAAACCGTACCATTCTTTTGGCGAAAGACCGATTTCCTGCATAACTCAAAATGTCGTACTCAACTAGCATGCGCGTAATATAACCGATGAACCAAAAAAAGAAAGAAAAATTAGCCTCAGGCGACCACTTTTTTTGCTTTTTCTAAGATCATTTTGATCTACTTGATAACATCCTCAATACCAATTAGATTAGCACTTCGCAACCTAACAGTGGAGAATTCCTAAATTATTGCGAGGAGTTTTATTCTCGCGAGAAATTTCAAAAGGAATTGTATCAGGTGTCAAGGATTCGTCTCAAAGCCCTCCAGCCTTGCGGCTGCGGTCGGGAGACCGTGACAACACATGACCGGGTAAGAGCAGCACTACGGGTATCCGTTACTCTGTCACTATTGCTTGTAATGTTCTTTAGTAGCATGGTCAAAGCTGATGGAGAAGAAGACCGACCCAGCTTTAGCTGCTACACGGATGTTCTTAGCCAATACATTTGGCGAGGCTACGCTTCGAGCAAAGACAGCGCGGTTATTCAGCCGTCGGTGACTGCTAGTTACAAGGGTTTATCCATCAACATATGGGGGAATTTAGACACCGACTCAAAGTTTAAGGATAACCCGTCCGCAGGGGCTAAATGGAACGAAACCGATTTCACCGTTGCCTACTCTCGATCAATCTATGAGAACCTAAGCGGCAGCGTCGGCTGCATATATTATGATTATGCCCTCGACAGCACCTTTGGCACCAACGTGGACGACCTTGTCGAAATCTATGCGGGGCTCTCCTATGCCTTCCCCTGGTTGAATGTCGGGGTCACCGGCTACCGCGAGGTAACGCACGCTCCCGGCTGGACCATTCAGTTCGATTTCTCGCGTACCTTCGCACTCCCCTGGTACGGAATGAGCACAAATTTCGATTTAAGCCTCTTCTACCTGCACTCCCTCGACAACGCGGCCTATCCTAATCCGAGTAATCCAGAGGAAGCGTTTTCCGGTTTTATGTCCGGAGAGGTTCTTGCCGTTCTCAATATCCCGGTCTGGAAATCCGTTACTTTCTCACCCAGGCTTGGTTACGCCTTTCCAATCAGCCATAGCGGCAGTAAGGAAATCACCCTACTCTCCTGGGATAGCCGGGACTGGCATATTTTCGGCGGTCTGCGCATCTCAGCCGCCTTTTAGGACGGGAGGGAGGAAAAAGTGTTGCGGCTGAATTCGCTTTGGAACACGGTAAATTTGTTCTCATTCTGATTGCCGATGAGCAGGGGCACATGAGTTTCTTGTCATTCGCAGATAGTCGAGGACCGACCGGACATTGCGATTGAGTTGACGCATTTTCTGTGCGACGCTGTATACGCCCTTGGACTTGATGAGCCCAACGGCAAATCGCCTGAGCCGGGTGATATTTTCCGGACCGTAGCCCTTGGATATCCTGCTGCGGTCCTCATCATAGTTCCAATCGATAATGTAATGGCAGGAGTTTTCGATGCTCCAGTGGCCTCGATTAGTGTTGAGAACGTCTTGTGCATCGGCTTTCTCCGGGGATTTGCTGGTGATGCCATAGGCGGTCTCACGAGACTCCTTGCCTGACTTTTTGTCTATGAAGTGGCGTTCGATTGCGAACGCTTGCCCAACATGAGGAAAGTTGAGATAGTCGTTGAGCTCGGTGGTGGTCCAGATTTTACGGGTCTCAATCCGTCCGTGATCACAAGAGTCATTGTCGACATAATCCGGCTCTTTTCGATTTTCGAAGAAGAGCTCGATGTCTTTACGAAGTGTGGGTTGGTTATCCTTAACGGTGAAATGATAGTGAGCCTTGCGCTCCAAAACCAGATAATCCGCGAATGCGCGTTGAGTTAGAAGAGCGTCTGCGGTGATGACTTTGTCTTGAATATTGATAGGATCAAGGAGTGGGGCGGCCATCTTGATCTCGTTTGTTCGCTTGGCCTCCTCATCGCCTTCCTTGGGAAGGGTACCTACTTTTTTTGGGTGTAGCAGTTCTTGGTCTGATGACCAATGGCGCTCATGATGTGGGTCTGATAGCCCTGCTCATCGATAGCGAGCACGGTTGAAAGCCTGTGGCGCCGTCCTTGAGCGCGACGGGGGTCCGGGATATCGGCGAAAAATTGCGGCAAAGACCGCATCTGTTCGGCAGTAATCATGATTTTGGCTCCTCCTGTACTAAAGGCCGATTCGAGAAGGGGGCGAGAGAGCAACTCTCGTGCATTTGGTCGCAGTGGCCTTACGAAGACCATTTTGGACGAGTGAACTCTAGCACTGTAGCCCCTGCCGGTGCGGCGGAAGCCCCTGGTCTGACCGACACAGTGCCAGTTGGCTGCTCTATAGACGGTGCCTTGAAAGCGTCGAGGGTCCACAAAGGTTTCAAGCAACAACAAAGGATGGCCAAAGATATCCTGCCAATCGCGAGGGATTCTCTTCTGGCACAAGGATAAGACGCGAGAGCCCAAATTCGGAAAATGCCAGTCGGGGAGAATAAGAAAGCGGCTATTGTTGGCTACCAGTTTCAAGCGATCATACTGATGGCGAGGGCTCCAGCCGATCCATCGATCCCGCGCCGCGCACTTCCATGCGGCGGCGGAAAAGTTCAAAAGCGCCACCCACTGGTTGCGCCACAGGCCAATGTACCAAAGCGTTTCGCTGATCTTAGGCATGCGTCCCAGGTAGTGATGCTCCTCCATCAATTCCTGATAGCGACCTTCCTCGGATCGCTCAACGGGCCGGACATGGACTTCCCATAGGTTCAATGTGGATCACCTCCAAAGCGAAGTAAGCAGCGTTCTTTCTATACACCATTGCGAGGCAGTTGATCAGATTTAAGTGCAAGATATTGATTTTAAAAGAAAATAGCTGGAACAGCTATTCATCGTGCCCCTAGCATTAATACGTTAGTCCTAAAAGGATTTTTCATGTATATAGAGGAGGCGCCTTCAGTCATTTATAGCTGTTAAGCATGATAAGTTTCGTTTTTTCCGCGGAGACGCAAAGGCGCAGAGATTGATTCTATTATTTTTTTCTGTGCCTACACTGCACCTCTGCGCGAAATGAATAATAAGAATCTTATCCTAGATAAGGTATAGTTGCACTATCATGATACTCGTATATACCGAAACCCCGGCGAATCCCGGATTGAAGTTCGGGACAGGTGCCGGGGTCCAGAACCCCTCAAATATCTATCATGAAGCTTTATTAGTTTCATTTTCGTTCAAACCCTGCACAAGGGCAGGGCGGCGCCGCTGAATTCTGGTTTTAGACAAGGCAAAAAATTTGCACTCTCGTATGCTGTCTGAAGCTAGTCTCTAAGACTCGTAGGTAGGCATCCAATGCACGAGTATCCAATCATCATCTTCACCGCGCTACTGATATTTGTGTTCGGGTTGTTTTCCCGATTGTCCGAGCGTTCGCCCATTACCGGGCCGATGGTGTTTGTGGCGGTCGGAGTCATCATCAGCCCGTTCGGCCTCGATTTCCTCAAAATTGGCCTCAGTGCACCCCTGGTTAGACTTACTGCTGAAGTAACGCTGGTCATGGTGTTGTTCGTCGATGCGTCGACCATCAACCTCAGAGCACTGATTAAAGATAAAGGTTTACCCATTCGACTGCTCGGCATCGGTCTGCCGCTCACCATGGTACTGGGCCTGATCTTGGCTGTCCTCTTGTTCGATCAGATGAATATATGGGAGATCGCGCTGATGGCATTCATTCTCTCCCCGACCGATGCCGCTCTGGGACAGGCGGTGGTGTCGAGCGAGGTGGTGCCGGAAAAGATAAGACAGGCAATTAATGTGGAGAGCGGCTTAAACGACGGCATTGCGTTACCCCCGATCCTGGCATGTCTGGCGAGTCTATCTGCCGCTTCGGAACATGCGGGAGCTGGTTACTGGATGGGTTTTGTTATTAAACAGTTTTTTTTCGGTCCGCTCGTTGGTGCGCTGGTGGGCTGGCTGGGCGGACAACTGGTCGACAGGGCATCGAAGCTCGGGTGGATGAACTCGACTTTTCAACGTCTAACCTCAGCTTCATTGGCAGTATTGGCTTTTGCCTTGGCTGAATCGTTCCACGGCAACGGATTCATCGCCGCTTTCTTCGGTGGACTGCTGCTTGGAACTCACACGCCCAGAGTGCGGGAGAGAATCCAGGATTTCGGCGAAGCGGAGGGCCAGCAGTTGGAGTTATTTGTCTTCCTGATACTCGGCCTGGTGCTGGTGCCTGCTGCCGCGAGCCACTGGGACGGCAAAGCATGGTTGTATGCCGTTTTTAGTCTGACCATCATACGCATGCTGCCCGTTGCCATAAGCCTTATGGGAACAAGCTTAAGTTGGTCGTCCATTGCTTTTATTGGCTGGTTCGGGCCACGTGGAATTGCATCCATATTGTATTTATTGATGGTTATAATGGCAATTGGTTCCGCGGGACATGAGCAAATGATCTCCATTATTGTCCTAACGGTTTTGCTCAGCGTTTTTCTTCATGGCATAAGCGCGGTTCCCTTGTCACGACTCTATGCCGGACGTGGCTGACATCAGACGCGGCGACGCGGAGACGCGGTTATTCCTTATCCCGGCTCTTGAAATCGTGTGTAATCGCATGCCCGACTTCCTCTCTTCGAATCTCCGC